>Ga0307470_10000423_pt1 | contig 21564 bp, 10 predicted proteins | sample atmos_gasesAM3C__FD_204565 | JGI IMG/M metagenome (GOLD analysis project Ga0307470, IMG submission 204565) | Hardwood forest soil microbial communities from Morgan-Monroe State Forest, Indiana, United States - atmos_gasesAM3C_05 | ecosystem: Environmental > Terrestrial > Soil > Temperate forest... | reverse complement strand
ACAAATTGCCCAACGGCGAAGTCTCCATCGACGACACTTGCATCGGATGCGGCAACTGCGAAGAGAATTGTCCCTACGGCGTCATTCAAATGGCGGAAGTGCCGGTGAGCGCCGGATTCATCGATCGCCTGCTGCGGCGAGCCGTGCCGGAGCCTGTCAAGACGGCGGTCAAGTGCGATCTGTGCGTCGATATGAAGTCGGGTCCCGCCTGCGTGAATGCGTGTCCGACCGGCGCGGCGATTCGGATTCACGCGGAAGATGTCGTGCAGTTGGCCGCGAAACGCGTGGCGTCCGGATAGTCGGGCAATTCATGCATCAGTCCTTCTTGAATATTCAGCGCTATCGCTACGCGCTGTATGCGGGCCTGTTGGCAGCGGCCTGTACGGTGAGTTACGTCGTCGATTCGTGGCGTGAGCGGCCCGCGGGCGATACGGTGCTCGGCTACACGCTGGGCGGCATCGCCGCCGCGCTCATATTGTTTCTGATGTCCTACGGCATCCGGCGCCGCTCATTCCACGCCCGCGCCGGCGCCACCAAGCGATGGCTGTCGATGCACGTGTACCTCGGCGTAACCGTGCTGCTGGTAGCGACTCTGCATTCGGGACTGCAATTCGGCTGGAACGTCCACACTCTCGCCTATGGTCTGCTATGCATGGTCGTGTTGAGCGGCTGCTGGGGCGTGTATGCGTACATACGCTATCCGACTCTGATCGCGCGTGAACGCGGCGCCGTGTCGCGCGAAGAACTGCTGAGGCGGCTTGCCGAGACCGACGCCCGAGCACTCGCCGTCGCCGCGGGCCTGGACCTCGAAGTGCGCGAGCTGATTGCCGACGCCATTCGCCGCACGCGTCTGGGCGGCAGTGTGTGGGCGCAGCTGCGCGGCCGCGACGAGTCGATGCTGCTGCTGGTGCCGATTCGCGCACCGGGATACTCGCAGTTGGTCAGCAATCGTGGACAGCAGGCGTTGATCGCCCAACTCGCCCAGTATCAGACGACGACCCGGGATACCGGCGCCCAGCACCGCGTGCATCAGCTGCTGCAGATCAGCGGCGATAAAGCCGTGGTGCTCAGGCGGCTGCAGCGCGACATCCAAATCCAGGGCCTGATGCAGTTCTGGCTGTACCTCCATGTACCACTGAGCTTCGGCATGCTGGCGGCCCTCGCCGTCCACATCCTCTCAGTGTTCTATTACCGGTAGGCACCATGCGTGTGGTGCTACGCACAGGGCGCGTTGGTCGCGTCGCGGGGCGTCCCCGCTATCGGCAGGCGGTCCTCAACGTGGCCACGCTCACCATCGGCCGGGGCGCCGATCAGCTGATCCAGATTCCCGACGCGCGGTTGGCACTGGCGCATGCGACGATCGAGCAGCGGGACGGCGGCCTTCACCTGCGGGTGCTGGTTGAGGAGCTCGTCGCAGTCAACGAGCGGCCGCAGACCAAGGCGGTGCTGAGGCGCGGCCACGTGATATCGCTCGGCCACGCGCGTTTGACCGTCGAAGACATACGCGAAGACGGCGTGGTGGTGCTGCGATTCGACCTGCAGACCGATGACGTTGCCGCGGAAACGCCGGCGGCGGCGGCGAAAACGCTGCAGGAGACCGGCCTGCGCGCGGCTCCGGCATCGTGGACGCTGGCAGTCGGCGTGCTGGTTCTCACCCTCCTGCTGCCGCTGTTGACGTCGTGGAACACGCCGCTGCGCCCAAGTCTGCGAGACGGCGCGCTGGTGCCCAGCGATGCACTCTGGCAGCCGGGACCATTGCACGCCGCGCATCGATCGATCGGCGGGAACTGCAACGCCTGCCACGGCGCGGCGTTCGGGCGCGTCGCGGATGGGGCCTGCACCACCTGCCATCCGGCCACGCAGCATCATGTTCCCGTCCAATCTCCGGCGCGCGCGCAATTCGCCGGCATGCACTGTGCGGATTGTCACGTGGAACATGCCAAGCCGAGCCGGCTGGTCGATACGGGCTCGCGGTCCTGCGTCGCCTGCCACGGGGATCTGCGCAAGCTCGACCCCAACACGCCCTTGCAGAACGTCACGGATTTCGGCACCGGCCATCCGGACTTCTCTCTGGCGCTGCTCGAACCGGAACGCGGCGGCGGCGACACCGTGTGGCGCACCCGCATGAGCCCGGCAGGGTTTCGGCCGAGGCCCGAAGAGCATTCCAATTTGAAGTTCTCGCATCAGGTCCATATGGATGAACACGGCATCAAATCGCCCACCGGCGATCAAAAGCTAGGGTGCGCCGATTGCCATCAGACCGATGCCAGCGGACGCTCCATGGCGCCGATTCGCATGGAACAGCATTGCTCCCGCTGTCACTCGCTGCAGTTCGACGAGAACGACTCGTCGACTGCGGTGCCGCATGGCGATTTGAAGCTGATGTTCACGGCGCTCGAAGAGCATTTCAGCCGCATGTTCCTCCGGCAGATCACACCCGGTGCAGAGCAGCCCGATCGGCGTCGGCCCGGCGGCGAGCAGGCGGTCATGACCCGGGACGAACAACGGCGAGCGCTCGAGTGGACCACGCGTCAGTCGCTGCAGGCCGCTCGCGAGCTCCTGGAGAAACGCGTTTGCGTCGAGTGTCATACGGTGTCGCGGGTACCCGGCGCGGCCGGATTCGAGCAGTGGCGGATCGAGGCCGTGAAGGTCACGTCATCCTGGATGCCGCGAGCGCAGTTCGATCATGCCGCGCATCGCAGTTCGGACTGCATTACCTGTCACAAGGGAGCGGATCAGTCCCGCAGCAGCGGCGACGTGTTGATGCCCGACATCAAGCAATGCCGCGGCTGCCACGGCGGCAGCGGCGAAGGCACGCGGCTGGCGTCGGACTGCACCATGTGCCATCGATTGCATCTGCCGGGACGCGGAGATTTTGAGGTCCCGCCGCAGCACTCCGGCCCGGCCGGCATCACCTTCATGGCCGGAGTGCCGTAGCGATGCGCCGGCATCAGAGCGTGTGGTGGGTGTGCGCCTGGGTCGCGGCCATCCTTGCGTGCGGCGCGAACCGCGGCACTCGTGCCGAGAATGCAGCGCCGGACTCCCCGCAGGCGCAGAACTCGCCGCAGAACCCGCCCTGCGTCGGCGCGGCTGGCGGCAGCGAGTCCGAGGTCTTGCGGCGCCGTCCGGGCGCGTCGACGTCGCCGGCCGCGGAACCGGCGGATTGCGGCTCCGATCGCCTGCCGCGCGTCTCAGGCCAGGAAATGCTGCCGCCGGTCGCCGTGCCGGACCGCTGGCGTCTGGTTGACGAGCTGGGGTACCGCGTCGATTGGCTCGATTCCTACCAGGGCAACAACCCGCTGAAAGGCGATCGGCCCCTTTTTGGCGACGATGGGTTCTTCAGCGTGAGCGCCGTGAGCGGCAGCCTGCTCGAGGAACGCCGCATTGCCTCGACGGCGGCGGGTGTGCCCGACGATCGAGGTCCCCGGACCGCTACGCAAGGCGAGCTGTTCTACAACCAGAGTTTGTCGCTCGACGCCGTCCTCTACCGCGGCGATACGGTGTTCCGGCCCCCCGATTGGCAGTGGCGCTTCACGACGGTGCTCTCGAGCAGCGGCGTGCGCGCCGGCGGAAGCACGGCCCGTGCCAATACCGCCGCGGTGCAGGCATTGTGGTTCGAGAAGCGTCTGCGCGAAGTCTCCGCGCACGATGACTTCGACAGCGCGCGCGTCGGCATTCAGCCGTTGACCAGCGACTTCCGCGGCTTCCTCTTGTCGGATCAGCCCTTGGCAGCACGTCTCTTCGGCACCCGCGACAACAATATCTTTCAATACAACCTCGCCTTGTTCCGCAGCCTGCGCAAGAACAGCGTGAGCCTCAATGACCTGGGTGCTTCCCTGCCGCACAACGACGCCGTGCTGGCCAATGTGTATTGGCAGGACTTCCCCCGCAAGGGCATCACCTCGGCATTCGTCGCGGCCTACGATCGCAACCGTGAGCCCAGCACGCAGGAGTTGTTGGATCCCGGCGCCGCCAATGCCGCGGCCGTGCGTGCGCGGCATGACTACGACGTCGGTTACTTGGGCTACGGCGTCGACGGTCACTTCGGCTGGCTGAACGCCACCGCCATGACCTATGGCCTGCTTGGCCGCGAACGGCAGGGAACCTTCACCGGTATGTCGGAGCGGCTGCAGGCATGGTTCGCCGCCGCCGAGCTGTCGGTGGACTCGGACTACAGACGCTGGCGGCTGTCGCTGCTGCATGCCTCGGGCGACGCCAATCCGCATGATCGGCGTGCGACCGGGTTCGACGGCCTGACCGCCAATCCGGTGTTCGCCGGCACCGATTCGAGCTTCTTCATTCATCAGCAGCTGGCACTGGCGGGCGGCGCATTCAATCTCAAAGCGCGCAATGCGCTGCTGCCGACCTTGAATCCGGCCGACGGCGGCGGTCAGGACAACTTCAGCAATCCCGGTCTGGATCTGGCCGGCGTGGGATTGGACTTGGATTTCGGGCAGAAGTGGCGCATTTCATTCGACGCCAATCAGTTGTGGTTCGACCAGCCCGGGGTGCTCGCGGATCTGATGCTGCGGCCGGTGCCGCGCAATTTCGGAGCCGAACTCGCGGTGAATGCCTTCTGGCGGCCGTTCTCCAATCAGAACGTGATCCTGCGCATGTCCAACGCCGCGCTGATGCGCGGCGCGGGCTACAAGGCCCTGTATGACGGCGGCACGCCGTATTCCACCTTTGTCTTTCTGACCGTGAGCTATTGAGAGATCAGCTCCAGAGGCCTGACCGATGCCCTACCCCGCCATCCGCACTCCTCCAACCGCCGGCCTGCTGGCGTGCACTGTCGTGCTGGCCTTCGCCTGGACGAGCGCCGCCCGGCCGGCGGATACGGAGGCGCCGTTCATCTCGGCACCGCCGTATCAGAGCGATGCGTCGGTTGCCACCAAGAGCAAAGGTTGTCAAAGCTGCCACACCACCACCGACAGCAATTCGATGCATGACACGCCCGCGGTCCGCTTGGGCTGCAGCGATTGTCACGGCGGCAACAGCACGGTGGCATTGTCCGGGGATCTCAAACCGGGCAGCGCAGCCTATCGCGCCATCGAGGCGCGGGCGCACGTGCAGCCGCGGCATCCGCGCGAGTGGAACAGCGCCGGGGGCGCCAACCCGCAGCGCAGCTATACCTTGCTCAATCATGAAAGCCCGGCGTTCATTCGTTTCTTCAACCCCGCCGACTATCGCGTGGTGCGCGAGTCCTGCGGCGCCTGCCACATGCAGATCATCGACAAGGCCTTGCGGAGCCTCATGTCCACGAACGCCATGTTCTGGGGCGGCGCGTCCTACAACAACGGCGTGCTGCCGTTCAAGAACTACACCTTGGGGGAATCGTATACGCGCGACGGGGAACCGGCGTCGATCAGCGGTCCGTCGCTGGCCGATCCCGCGGCCGCGCAAGCCGCGCATGGCGTGGTGTCGAGCTTGGGACCGCTGCCGCCCTGGGAGTCGGTGCGTCCCGCGGACCGGTTCCGCGTATTCGAACCCGGCGGCCGAGTGGCAGGCAATTTGTTTCCGGAAACCGGGCTGCCGAACCTCGGCGGATTGCAGCTGCTCAACGAGCCCGGACGCCCCGATATTCATGTCTCCAATCGCGGACCGGGGACGGGCTCGCGCGTCGCCGTGCCGCTGATCAACATCCAGAAGACGCGGCTCAACGATCCGCTCATGTGGTTCTTGGGCACCAACGATCAGCCCGGCGACTACCGCAGTTCCGGCTGCACCGGCTGCCATGTCGTGTACGCCAACGACCGCGACCCGGCCCATGCCGGGCCGTATGCGCCGTACGGACATGATGGCCGTACCCACACGGTCGATCCCACCATCAGCAAGCAAGAGTCGGGGCATCCGCTGGAACATCGCTTCACGCGCTCGATTCCCACCAGCCAGTGCATGGTGTGCCACATGCACCAGCCCAATATGTTCATGAACACCTTCATGGGCTTCACCATGTGGGATTATGAATCCGACGCGCCGCTCATGTGGCCCAAGCAGCAGCGCTACCCGACCGCGAGCGAGACGCGGGCCGTCAACGATCGCAATCCGGAAGGCGCGGCGCCGCGCGGCAACTGGGGCGACGTCGATTTCCTGGGCAAGGTCAGCGACTTGAATCCGCAGATGAAGGACACGCAGTTCGCCGATTATCACGGCCATGGCTGGAATTTCCGGGCCGTATACAAACGCGACCGGCACGGCACGCTGCTCGACAAGGACTCGCAGCCGGTGAGCGATACGGATCCCGCCAAGTTTCACAAGGCCGTGCAGCTCAGTTCCATTCACATGGACAAAGGGATGCAGTGCGTCGACTGCCATTTCGCGCAGGACGCGCACGGCAACGGCTATCTTTACGGCGAAGTGGCCACGGCCGTCGAAATCGACTGCGTCGATTGCCACGGGACCGTGCGCAGCTATCCCAATTTGCGCACCTCGGGCCCCGCGGCGCCGCCGGGGGGCACCGATCTCTCGCTGCTGCGCAATCCGGACGGCCGCAAGCGCTTCGAATGGCGGGGCGCAGAACTCTACCAGCGCTCACTCGTCGACCCACAGCGCGAATGGCGCGTCAAACTGGTGAAGGACAGCGTCGATCCTCAGTCCCCCGACTACAACATCCGCGCCGCGCAGGCCAAGCTCATGAGCCGCGATACCAAAACCCAGCACTGGGGCGCCGATGTCGGCGATGCCAATCTCGCGCACGGAAACGGCAACATGGAATGCTACAGCTGCCACACGTCTTGGACGACGAGCTGCGGAGGGTGCCACCTGCCCACGGAAACGAATTGGAAGACCGACCGCCATCACTACGAAGGCGGCAGCGCGCGCGTCTTCGCCACTTATAACCCGCAAGTGGCGCGCGACGACATGTTCATGCTCGGCCGGCGCGGCAATGCCGATGGCGGCAAGATCGCGCCGGTGCGCTCCAGTTCCGCGCTCGTGGTGTCCTCGACCAATGCCAATCGCGAACACATTTACATCCAGCAGCCGCCGATCGCGGCGAGCGGCTACAGCTCGCAGGCGTTCAATCCGCACTACCCGCACACGGAGCGCACATCGGAAACCAAGACCTGCGATGACTGCCATCTATCGGCGCAGGGCGACAACAACGCCATCATGGCGCAGCTGCTGCTGCAGGGTACCAACTTCGTCAATTTCGTGGGATACGACGCCTGGGTCGGCACCGACGGCGGCGTCAGCGCCGTACAAGTCACCGAGTGGGAGGAACCCCAGGCGGTGATCGGCAGTTATCTGCACCGCTACGCCTACCCCGATTATTTCAAGCGGCATCAGGAGAATCAGCGCCGCCTGCAGCATGCGCAGGAACATGCAGGCGGCGCAGCACGCTGTCTGCAGCTGCGCGGCGAATACCTCTACGCCGCCGAAGGCAAGCGGGGGCTGCAGGTCTATGACGCCGCGAACGTCGCCAACAAGGACTATAGCCAGGGCATCGTCGCGGCGGGCGGAACTCTGCCGACCAGCGATGCGTCCTGCGTGGCGCTGCCGACCAATCAACCCATCGATCCCCTGCGAAATCAGGGCAATCTCATGCGCGCCGACAATCAGGAGCAGCCGTTTCACCCGATCTACAACTATGCGCTCATCACGGATCGGCGCGAGGGCTTGATCCTCACGGACGTCGACACCTTTGCGGACGGCGATCCGCGCAACAATGTCCTGCGCCGCGCGCTCACCTTCAATCCCGGCGGCATCTTGAACGGTGCACGTCACCTCACCATCGGCGGTCATTTCGCCTATGTCATCGCCGATGCGGGGTTGGTCATCGTCAATTTGGATCAGCCGCTTGCTCCCGCGATCGCGAGCGTCACGCCGCTGCATGACGGCCGCGCCTCCGCGCTGCAATTCCGGTATCTGTTCGTCACCGATGCGGACGGCTTGCAGACCGTGGATGTCACCGATCCGGGTCATCCGCACCTGATTGCCGGCAACCGGGTGGCGCTGGGTGATGCGCAGCGCGTCTATGTCGCGCGCACCTACGCGTACGTCGCTGCCGGACGGCAGGGCTTGGCCATCATCGACGTCGAGCGCCCGGAGCGCATACGCCTTGCGCAACTATTCGACGGCGGCGGGGCCTTGCGTGATGCACGCGACGTGGTCGTGGCCTCCACCAACGCCTCGCTCTTCGCCTATGTCGCGGACGGCGGCGGCGGCTTGAAGGTCATCCAGCTCACCTCGCCCGATACGCAGCCGAAGTTCTACGGATTCAGCCCGGAGCCTACACCTAAATTGATCGCGGAATATGCGACGCACACGCCGGCGTTGGCGCTCTCCAAGGGACTCGACCGCGATCGGGGGGTCGATGAGACCGGGCATCAGATTGCGGTCTTCGGCCGGCGCGGTTCCGGACCATTGACGCTCGAGGGCATGCGCAAGCTCTATCTGGACGCCGACGGACAGCCATGGTTCGCCCAACCGATCGCCAAGTGAGCCGCGCGGTTCTCCGCGGCATCGCCGGACTCGCCGCCTGCGCCGCCGCGTACGCGGCCCATGGAGCGAGCCTGCCCTACCAGTCTAAGGATCAGCATTTGGGGGTCGCGAGCTGCGCCTCGTCGCTCTGTCATGGCTCGGTCACGCCGAATGCCAATTACAATGTACTGCTCAACGAATTCATCACCTGGTCGCATCAGGACGCGCACGCCAAGGCATTCCAAGCACTGACGAGCGAACGCGGACGATCGATCGCGGCGAAGCTCGGGCTGCCCTCGGCGGAAGGCGCCAAGGAGTGCTTGGACTGTCACGCGGACAATGTCGCCCCTGCGCAGCGCGGCGCCAAGTTCGCACTGGCGGACGGGGTGGGTTGCGAGGCCTGTCATGGCGGCGCGGAGCGCTGGATCGCCAGCCACGCCACCGCGAAAGCCACCTACCAGGGCGACGTCAGCCAGGGAATGTATCCATCCGCCAACTTGGACGACCGCGCGCAGCTGTGCGAATCCTGCCATGTCGGAAATGCCGATAAACAGGCCACGCACACCATGATGGGCGCCGGGCATCCTCGTCTGGGCTTCGAGCTGGATACATACCTCGCACTCGAGCCCCCGCACTACGCCGGCGACGCGAACTACCGGCGCCGCAAGCCTACCTTCAATCATGCGCAAACCTGGGCCGCGGGACAGCTGCAGGCGTCTGCGTTGCAGCTCGACCTGCTGCAGGGTCCGCTGCTGCGCGGGGGCGGTGTGTTTCCGGAACTGGCTTTGTTCAACTGCAGCGCCTGTCACGACTCGTCGATGCAGCGGCTCGAGTGGCGCCGGCGCGCGATGACGCAGCTGACCAATCCCGGCATGGTGCCCCTCAACGATGCCTATTGGCGCATGAGCTGGATCATCGCACGAGGCATCGACCCGGAGGCGGGAGCGCAGGTGCTGACGCAGGCTCAGATGCTGCAGCGAGCCGTGCTGGGCGGGCGCGAGCAACTCGCCTCCCAAGCGCGCGAATTGGGCGGAGTGTTGCGGCGTGTGCAGCAACGCGCGGCCGGCGAGGCCTGGACCGCGTCGCGGACGTCGACTGTGCTGGAGAGTATTCTGCAGGCAGGCTCGGACGGAGAATTTCGCGACTACCTGGGCGCAGAGCAGGCGGTGATGGCTGCCGAGCTGCTGCTGATCGACAGCGGCCGCGCGACGCGCCTGCGGCCGCAACTCGATGAGCTTTACCGCCTGGTCAAGGATGTCGACGCTTATCGTTCGGCGGACTTCATCGCGCAATTGCGGGTTTTGCGCAACGCATTGTGACCGAGACGGGATGGCTCGGAGGCCGTCAAAGATTCGGCGCCTGTGAATCCTTGGACCCTACGGCGCTGGCTCTGGTCACCGACACCCCGGCGGATTGAATCAACTGCGCCGCGGCCGCCGCACCCTCGAGCCCGATCGACGGGCTGTAGGCAGTTACCGTGAACCGCATGACGATATGATCCACGCGCGGTGCACCATCATTCGCCGTGGAATGATCCTCGGTCACGATCGCCATTCCGCAGCGCTCCATTTGGAAGCGGAACTCATCGGGGGTGGTTTTCAGAGCAAGGTTCTGCCGCGCCGCGCTGCCGGCGGTCAGTGCGCCAAGTCCGCCGAATATTCCGCGGCGATTGCACGGATCACCGACCTGCACATTGCCGCCGCTCTGAAAACGCCAAGTGGGGGAGGCCGGCAACTCATCTCCTGCGGCGAAGCCGCCGTATTTCTTGACCAATCCATTGTCGAGGGCGGTCTCGCGGACCGCATTCGCGGGCGAGTATCCCACCGAGTGGACGATTGCCATCGCCCGTTCCCGGCCCGGTACCGGCGTGAACATGACCTCGTACGATTCCCCGTCCTCGCCCCGGGCATCGCCGTCGGGAGAGGACGGCGGCGGCGTCCAGCTTGCAATGACGTTCACGAAGCGCCCGGCGGCGGCCCTCGGCGCGCTCTGGATCGGGTCAACATGGCCCAGAGCGTCGGTCGACTCGTAGTAGTTCGACAACTTCTTCGACCTGAGGATCGCGCGCACCTCATCGGGCGACATTCCGAGCTTCACGCCGGCGACGTCCACCTTGTCCGGCGATGCGCCGGGCAACGCGGGAGCAGCGGCTGGAATCGGCGCTGGCGGCGCCGGAGGGGTCGGAGAGGCCGGGGGGGCCGGGGAATTCACGCCTGCGTTGGCCCCACTCGAGACGTCGCTCACGCTCGAGACGTATCCCGCGGTAACCAGCATTCCTTGCTTTTCCGCCGTGTCGCAGCTGTAGAGCGAGACAGAACTGCCCTTGATGCCGGTCCTTCCGTCAGCCAACACCTCTGTCTGACCCAGAACGCCGTTCGGTTCCCGCTTGCCGGTCTTGGCGTCGGCCAGACAATAATATCGATGCGTGTTCGGCGGCGATCCGAGGTCGAAGTGCCCACGCACCACTTCGTGATCGAAGTCCTTGTTGAACGCCTGTTTCAGCGAGGAAAAAAAACTCTGCTGGGGAAGTGTTTTCTGCGCGTCGTTCGACGAGGGGGGCGCCGATGCGCCGGTCTCCGTGCCGGCCGGCGGATCGGCCAGCGCACCGCTCCCGCCGCCAAAATTCAGCACGAGAGCCGCCGCAAAGGCCTGCGAAAAGCACAGGATTCGCCGAACGCCACCCACGTTCCCTCCCCCGCAAGATGCTTCGATTCTATGGCCTGCAACATTCTAGTCGCTCTTGAGCGGCCCTGCACCCTTGCACAGCGTGGCTCAGTCCTCTACGTCGTTGGCCTTCCTGCCTGCCTCTTTACCTTCTCATATCGATGGGTCCGGCTGGTATGGAATACCCCTGGATGTGAGTCCGGACATTGGCGGTGAATTCGCTTGCCGATTTGCCGATGCTCAGAGCGTAGGTCCCCGTGGCGGCAACCCACGTTCTGCGGGCTTCGTCGAACGAGGCGATGAGTCGAGGATCTACGGTTACCGTGACGCTGCGGCGCTCGCCAGCCTTCAGCTCAACACGTTGAAAGGCCAGTAGCCTCAGCACACTCCCGCCTGGAACGCCTGTCAGATAAAGCTGCGGCACGTCGGCGCCCGGACGTGTACCGGTATTAGCGACGTCGAACGTAGCGATCAAAGGCTTGGCGCCCGATGTCTTGAAATTCGTGTATTCAAAGCGGGTATATGACAGTCCGTAGCCGAAAGAAAACAGCGGATTGATGCCGTTCGTGTGATACCACCGGTATCCCACGTCGGCGCCTTCGGAATAATCGATGCTCACTTCGGCACCGGCGGCGCTGCCCAGATTGGGAAGCATTGGGCGAACGGTCTGCGTCTCATCATTGGGAAACGTAATTGGCAGGCGGCCTGACGGGTTCATCGCTCCAAACAGGACATCGGCGATCGCTCGCCCGCCTTCCTGACCGGGATACCATGCTGCCAGCACCGCAGCGACGCGACTTATCCATGGCATGGAGATGGGATTGCCGGTCTCCAGTACAACGATGGTGCGAGGATTTGCTTTCGAGACGGCCTCGACCAGCTCGTTTTGTCCGAAAGGCAGATCCAAGTTGGGCACGTCGAAACCTTCGAGCTCATGGCGAGTGACGAACACTACGGCAACGTCGCAATGCGCCGCCAGCACCGCGGCATCGGCTGGAAATTCGCCGGAATCGTATTCCACCTGCGAGCCGGGCGAAGTCGCCGAGATGGCCTCGAGCGGCGCGGATGGCTCCAGGACTTGGTCGCGAAATATCGCGGTGACTCCGCGCCCAGCCATCGGAATCCGGATCACCGGCCCGTTGGAAGGCATCACTTGCGAGGATCCGCCGCCCGAGAGAACGCCAACTCCGGAATATCCGCCGATCACCGCGATCTTGTGGACTCCAACCGCGAGCGGGAGAATCTCGCCTTCGTTCTTGAGCAGCACGATGCCTTGCCGGGCAATCTTCAGCGCGAGCGCAGAACCGATCGTGTAGTCGATCCCGGTCTTGATCGGTGGATCATCGACGATGCCGACCGCAAACATGGATCGCAGAACCCGGCGCGCCATGTCGTGCACCCTCGCAACAGGCACCGCCCCGCGTTCAACCGCTCTCTTCAAGGATTCGCCAAACCAGACCGACGAGTCCGACTGTTCGCCCGACTGCTGATCCAGTCCGCGCAAGGCATCTTCCGTGGCATGGACGGCGCCCCAATCGGACATGACCCAACCTCGGTAACCCCAATCGTGCTTGAGCACGTCGTTGAGCAGCCAAGCATTGGCACAGGCGTGTTCGCCGTTCACCCTGTTGTATGCGCACATCACAGAGCCCGGCTTGCCGCGCTCGATGGCGATGTCAAAGGCGAGGAGATCGGATTCGCGCAATGCCGTCTTGTCGATTCGCGCATCGAGCGTTCGGCGATTAGTCTCATTTGCGTTCAACGCAAAGTGTTTGACGGTCGAAATGACGTGCTGGTCCTGTGTGCCGCGTACTTCTTCACCCGCCATCACCCCGGCCAGCAGCGGGTCCTCGCCTAGATATTCGAAATTCCGGCCATTGCGTGGATCGCGAGCCAGATTCATACCGCCGCCCAGCAGCACGTTGAATCCTTTGGAGTGAGCCTCTCGACCGATCAAAGCGCCCGCCTGATAGGCGAGGGAGGGATCAAAGGTGGCAGCCAGCGCGAGTCCCGACGGCAGCGCAGTCGCCACGTCTCCAGGCCGCGTACCGAGGGGATTGGTGACGCCAAGACTCGCGTCTGTTTCACGGAGTGCGGGAATGCCGAGACGCGGCACGCCCGGAACATAGCCCGCTGCCGGAATTGCGTCCTCCGGCAGAGCCACGGTCTTCAGACCGGGGATGCGAATCGAAATGGCCACCGGTCCATGGAGCAGGCTCAATTGTTCATCGAGCGTCATCGCCGCGATCGCAAGCTCTGCTCGCTCATCGGGAGACCGATTCGTGTCCAGCCACGGCCGCGAATCCTGAGCCTTCGTCAAACCGGCGACGAGAACGCCCAACAGTGCTGCCGCTACGCCGATTCTGATCGTCATGTGGTCCGCCATCCGCTTCTAGGTAAATGCATTGCCGTTCCTTTCAGCCTCAATGGACAAATGGATAGCTGAACTCGTAGTGGCCGGATCCGATCTCCGCGAGCACCTTGTTCCCTGCCTGAGAACTGCGGGCAACACCCATCGCCCGCGCCAGCGGTACGGCACTCTCGTCGACGTCCGTGAGCCGCGCGTTCGGCATCTGAACGGTGGCCGTGCTGTTGGGCGGAACGTCGACGCTCAGCGAGAGGCGTTCGCCGTCGACATGCCAGGCGGAGCGGATCAGCCCGTAAGGGCCATCGTGGCTTGCCGTGGCGTAAGTAAGCCCGCCTCCCAGGTGGGGTCGAATGAGAACATGCCTGTAACCGGGAGCCGCTACGTCGATTTGGATGCCGCCGATGACTTGGTACATCCACTCGCCCACGGCGCCGTACGCGTAGTGATTGAACGAGTTCATCGACTTGTCTTGAAATGACCCATCGGGTTTGATTCCATCCCAGCGTTCCCAGATGGTGGTTGCGCCGTGGGTCACCGGGTAGAGCCACGAGGGGTACTCTGTCCGGTTGAGCAACCGGTACGCCTCGTCCGTATAACCAAAGCGGCTCAGAACCTGGAGCAATCGCGGTGTGCCCAAGAAACCCGTGGTGAGATGCCCGCGGGTGCGTACGTCCTCAGCGAGCTTGGCTGCATCGCGAGAACGCAACGCTTGCGGCAATAGATCGAAGTCGAGCGCGAGTACATAGGCCGTCTGGGTTCCTTCACCGACGCGGCCGTCGCTGGCGACAAAATGACGGTTGAATGCGTGACGAATTTTCCCGAGCAACCGGGCATATCGCTGTGCATCAGCCCTCTTGCCGAGCACGCGAGCCGTGCGTTGCAGGATGTCCGCCGAGTGCGCGTAGTAGGCGGTTGCAATCAGACTGCTGGACGTCGACCCGAATGCCAGCGGCTTGGAGTTGGAGAAAAAGTCGAGCCAATCGCCAAATTGAAAGTCGCCGCGCCAAACGCCCTCCTCATCGGTGCGCCGCTGCTCGAATTGCACCCATCGCTGCATGCTGCGGTACTGCGACTCTAGGATTCGGGTATCGGCGTACGCCAAATATAAGTTCCAAGGAACGATCGTCGCTGCATCCCCCCAGCCGGCCGCCCCACCAGAGCGCAGGCCAGACGTTCCGATGCCGCTGAGAGCAGCGCTCAGCACATCGGGAACGACGTTCGATACCGCTCCCGCAGAATCCTGATCCGCCGCCAGATCGCCGAGCCATTTGGCGTAGAACGCCTCCAAGTCCATGTTGAATTCTGCGGTGGGCGAGAATACCTGCGCGTCGCCCGTCCAGCCCAGGCGCTCGTCGCGCTGCGGACAATCCGTGGGGACGTCCAGAAAGTTTCCTTTCTGACTCCAGAGAATATTGTGCTGGAGCTGATTGATCGGTTCGCTGGATGTCTCGAAGTCGCCGGTGCGCGCCACATCGGCGTGCACGACGATGCCCGTCAGACTCGACGGCGTCACCTCGCCCGGATAGCCATCCACCGCGACATAGCGGAATCCCTGATAGGTGAAGTGCGGCTCATACACTTCCTCGCCCTTCCCGTGGAGGGTGTACCTCACTTCCTGCGCCGCCGACCGAAGGTTGTCGGCGTAGAAATTACCGTCTCGGTCGAGCACTTCGGCATGGCGCAGGGTGATGACCGTTCCCGCCGGGCCGGTAACCCGCAGGCGCACCCACCCGCTCATATTTTGGCCCATATCAGCAACGACGGTCCCCGCCGGCGTCTTGAAGATTCGGCGGGGAATCATCTCGGCGATGCGCCTGACGGCAGGTCCGGCCTGCGCGATCAGATTGGCGTTGGAAGCTCGGACAGGTATGACGGCGGACCAATCAAGATCGTCGTATGGCGCGTCGGACCAACCCACCCGCTCCAGGCGTCCGTCGTAGGCTTCGCCGTTGTACATATCTGAGGACAGGATCGGACCGGTGGCAGCTTTCCAACTTCCGTCGCTCGACACGGTCTGGGAGCGGCCGTCTCGATAGGTGATTTCGATCTGTGCCAGAAGCGCGGTGCGAGTTCCGTAGTGGTTTCGGTGGCCCTCGATACCGATCGTTCCGCGATACCAGCCGTCGCCCAGCACAGCTCCAACGGCGTTCGCGCCGGGGCGCAACTGCGCCGTCACATCATAGGTCTGATACTGCAATCGCTTCTCGTAACTCGTCCAGCCCGGCGTGAAAAGCCGGTCACCGACGCGTTGTCCGTTCAAATAGAACTCGTACAGGCCGTGACTCGTCACGTACGCCCGTGCGCGAACGACCGGCCCTTGCAGCAGGAACTCCTTTCGCAGCATCGAAGCCGCGGCAAGTTGCCCCGCATTCCCGGCAGGCGGGGCCTCGATCCAGCTTGCAATCCAATCATCGTTCGAGAGCAGCCCCATTTCCCAGTACGCCGGAGCACTCCAGTCCGACGGCCGTCCTTTCGCGTCCCAGACGCGCACCTGCCAGCAGTAGCGCTGTCGTGACTGCAAGCGCGGCCCGCGGTACGACAGCTGCGTGGATTGGCCCGAGTTCACCTTGCCGGAGGCCCACACGAGATCCCGGCCCTCCCGCAGGGCTCGTTCGTCGCGTGCCACGCGAATCTCATAAGCCGATTGCCGGACTGAGCGCGCTTGAGACTGAATCTGCCAGCTGAGGCGCGGAGACCGCGCGTCAATTCCCAGTGGGTTCTGCTGCAATTCGGTACGCAGATGCGTCACCTGCAGCTGCAGGCCGACGGCCGGCACGCCTGCACGGATTCGGCCGCTCGCCAGTCCGGCGCCCAGGAGCAGTGCAATCAGTAAGCTAGAGCGCAAGCTCAGCATCGGCGAGATTCACCATGGTTGTCTTCCAAGGCTTCCGCTATGGGAACGCCTCAGTGATTTCTCGCTCGATGTCCTTGGCCACTATCCGTTGCACCGTTGTTGAGGGATGTCCGCCATGAAAGTAGTAGTAGTGATTCGGCGCCGCACACGGTGTCGAATCCTCGCCAAATTGCGCGCGCCCCGCGCACTGTTCTGTCGTATTCGTAATGCCAAAGTTCCCGGGCTTTTCCAAGACTCGATCGAAATATTCGCCCCAGTGACTCAATTGAATATGGGCGCCCGCCAGACCCGGTTCCAAATCAGCCGGGATCCTCGCCAACGCGGGATTGAGTCGAATTCCGACGACGGCAAAATCGGGAATCTTCGTCGGCAAGAGCGCCAGCAAGAAGTACCTGCCGCCGAGCTTGTAGAGCTGCCGTATTTCATCCTTCAAATTGGCTACCGTGGTGGCAGTCGGCAATGCGCGATCATTGAGGCCGCCGGCCAGAAAAAAGAGAGTTTTGTTTGCGTCAAAGTGCAGCGCACCGGTCTTGACGCGGGAGGCGAAATCAAGGACCTGCATCTGCATGCCGCGCCCGAACACAGGATCCTTTCGGGCGCAGTCAGCACCCGCCGGCCTGAATTGAAAGCCGCGGCCGTTTCCCGTCTGAGCAGCGCTCACGGCAAAGTTAAGACTCTTGCCTGCAGAATTCTCGTCTCCAGCGTAGGTGAAGGGAATTCCTAGACTCTCCGCCAGATATACAACTGCGGTCGGGCCGTCTCCGTCGACGTACCCTGCGCCGCTGTCGGTATAGCTGTCGCCGAACGCGTAGAGAGACTCCCAGTGACGGGCCTGCGCGACGCCGGACAGCGTCAAACAACCCAAAGCCGCGCAGATGGCGTGCCTGAATATTCGCCGATTCAAAATCACCCCAATCAATCCTGTCGCTGTCCGCATTGCCACGCTCCCATTTTGCATTGCCATGAGCACTCCCGCGCCCGCCTCGGCACCGTCGGCCTTGCCGAGGCGGAACGCGTTCAATGCTTGAATATCTGGACTTCGTCGAGAAAAGCCGTGCTGTCGCCCGTGTTCACACCGTTGAAGGTAATCGTGTGGTTACCACCGGTCGAGGTGAAGGAGCTTGTGACATACGGAGTCCAATTGTTGGGAATTGGAGAGGCAACCGACTTGATCACTGTCGCATCATATAGAACATTGATGGCCTGAAGTCCTCCCTCGGTACTCCTCTGCGAAGCCAAAAAGCGAATCACGTAAGTTCCCGCAGGAAGATTGATGGTCTGGCTGATGGAAGAAGAAGGTCCTTGAAGGAAGGCGGTCTGCACACCCTGTGGCGGCATGAACGAGTGCCATGCGCTGCCCACTTGCTGCACGCCTGCATTTGCGTTGAACGTCCAGCCATTGGTGAAAGGCCCATAGGTGTACGAAGTCGGGTTGTCATCCGTCCCTCCCTGGGCTGGTGTTTCGAAGCCCCAATTGGCGAATACCGGAATGGTCGCGGTGCTGCCCTCGTTCGCGACTTCAAATTCGCCCAGCTGGAAATAGTAGGAGCCCGTACCCGTGTTGTCCGCGCTCAACTTGGTCGCCAAGACTCTGACGTCGGTGGTCTGGTCGCTGTAGCCCCAAGTGAACGCAATCGGAGTGCCTGGAATGACCGGCTGCGGAAAGCTCGTCTCCTGGACTCTGGTCAGCCACTGACTGCCATTCCACACTTGGATTTGAAAGTCGACGGGGAAACAATAGGGAATATCGCCGCGGCCCATCAGCACGACGGTATTGAAGCTCGGATTGCTGGGCATGTGAATCTGCACCCACTCGGTGGAATTCGCCGACGTATCCCGTTGACTGATCCACGCCGTGTTTGGGTTCCCGTCGTTGAGGGCGGCCGTGGAAAAACCGCCGAGGGTGCTGCTGGCGGTGGCGGTCCCGCTCTCTGCCACGTCCACGGCCGGTTGCGGAAGGAAGGGTGCGGTGCCGCCGTTTCGCAAATAGTTGATCGCAGCTACCGTGTAATTCCAATACCCATCGAGGGTCACATTCTCGTCGGGCTGGGTCAACACTTCTACGGGCCGGACACCGCCGCCGGATCCGTTCACGGTTTGCGGGGGAGTCGGAGTATAGGGAGAGGACGCCGTATCGTTGATCCAGAAGTCCTGCTGTTCACCCCAGTCGTCGAATGCCGTCAGTATCACGATGCGCGGCCGATGGGCGAACACGACATTCCAATTGTTTTGGTAGTAGTGACCGTCGTTTCTCGGATCCACCGGGGAGCCAGTCGGGTACCCAATCCATCCCGGCGATACTTGTGCGACCAAGCCGGCAGGATCAACCTGCGTGCCCGCAGGTTGCAAGAACCACCCCCACTGACCCGCACCTTGGTTGTTTGCAAACTCGAATTGGAATCTATTGCCGTAAGTACACGTCCCCCCGCCGGCGCAATAGGCCGCCCAGTCGGCCGCGGTCGTGGTGTTGTAAAGGACGAGCAGCGGCGTGCCGTTGATCTGGTACCAATTGCTCGGGGTGCCATACGTCGAATTGTTCACGAAGTTGTTCCAAACATCCTGAGCCTGAGCTTCGATGATGGCACCGGCGGTTCCCGGGAAGTAGTCGCCGATGGCGAAGGCCACCCGGATCTTCCAACTGTTGCTCGCGTTCCAGTTCGCGACGCCGGTCATGATGGCGCCCGCGTAGGTAGCCGTCCAGTTGTTACCCGGGGCAACCCCGCCCAAGCCCCCGTTGGTCATGTCGATCACGATGAAATCGATCTTCGCGGCCGCGAGCGATGCCATGTCGTCGGCAATCACGGCGGCGCTCGACGAGTCGTAGACCTCGTACACCCCCGATCTGATGCTGGGATAGCCCGGCACCGGCACCGAGGTCCAATTGACCAGGGGCAGGTTGTTGTTGAAGGAGCCGTTGCCGGTCCACTGATTGCACGGTCCTGGGGGATTGGTGCACCAAATACCCGAATACCACGTGCCCACGTCCGTCGCGCCACCGTTGCCGTTGGTCGCCTGCGCATACGCGCAGGCTCCCTTTCCCAGCATGAACGAGACCGCAAGGCAAAGTGCAACCGTCATTGGCGTCATTCGTACACGCATGATCGCAGCCCTCCTGTCTTGGGAAGAATGCCCTCGCGCCAGTTGACGCGAGGGGGCCATATCAGAATCTTGCGCGAAACCCCACGGTGACGACCCGTCCCAGAGGGTTCGCATAGGCGCCGTTGAAGCCGCTCAATCCCGTGCCTGCGGTTGCGGTGCTCGTTCCGTTGTACGGAGGAGGGCTCTTGTCGAACAAATTCTCGACATTCAGAACGAAAGTTGCTTTGAAAATTCCGGCGGAGGGCAATTCATAAGCAAGATTCGTATCGACCGTAGTAAACGATGCAACTGTTTGGTTGCCGGACGGATTGTCATAGTTGCCGACATAGTTCACAAAGAAATTACCTGTGAAGGGTCCCTTCACGGCGCTCAAATAATATCGAGCCTTGAATCGTACGAACCCCGATCGCAAGTCGTCGTTCGGCGTACCGCCTTGGATGATGGTGGTGCTCGCCTTGGTGAAGTAGGTTCCGGTGATACCTGTGTTGAAAGTGGCGAACTCGGGATGGAATGCGTAGCTGGGGCCGAAATCGATCCCTTGGATTGTTCGCGAACCATAGTTTTTGAAAAGGTCATCGAGGAGGAGGCGACGGTTGCCGGGCAGCACGAGGCTTGCGAATGTTCCGTTTAAGATCTTGCCGGCGATCAACGCGTCTATTTGCGCTTGCGTGGGATCGATTGTCACCACGGCCGCTTCCAACTGCGGGTTATTGTAGATATTGTTGTTGAGCGCGACGTCGATCAAATTTGAATATTTGACGCTAAAGAACGTTCCAGACAGGACTAAGCTTGGGACGACTTCAGGTTTGAAGTCGAGGCCCACTGAATAAGTAGTAGCTCTTTCTGGCTGCAAGTGGGGGTTGCCGCCGTACGGCAGGATCACATCGTAGCTCAACCCGTTGTTGGGCGTGAGACCGCCTGGGTTGCTGATATTTGGAATGAGCACGACTTGGTCACCAATATTGTTTATCTGCGTCAAGCTGGGCGCACGGAATGACTTCCCCCAGGTACCGCGCAAGGTTAAATCCTCGACTGGTTTCCAGGTGAGACCAATCTTGGGATTGGTCGTGCCACCAAAGTCGCTGTAATCGTCGTGGCGTCCTGCCACGGACAGGCTCAACGAACGCATGCCGGCAACAGCGTTCGACTCGCCGACAATGGGAACGAAAAGCTCCGTGTATTCGGAGGTGACATTACGCGAGGCGTTTGCCACGTTACCACCTTGGAAGACACCATCTATATAGCTGTAGTTGGTTCCCCCAGCCCCTTCGTGCCGCCTTAATACTCCGAGAGCAAGCTTGACCTTGCCTCCCGGAAGATCGAACAAGGTTCCATCTGTTTTGGCGCTATACTCTTGCAGAGTCTGGCGCAAACTCGGGATATTATTTGAGGTGCCGAATTGGGCCACCGCGCCAGTGCCGTTGAAGGGATCGAATGCAGTAAGGGGGTTTGTCGACTCAATCGCAGTTGTAAGGCCCCCCTGATTGATGCCGAACTGGTTGACGTCTGCCTTCGAGAATCCGCCTGAGAAACCGATCCGGCCGACCCAGTCACCGAAGAGATCGGCTTCAACGCCGACATTACCGTCAAAAACCGGCAAATGTTCAACGCTCTGATGCGGACCGCCATAGAAGCCGAGGTTGACGTTTATCGTCTCGGAAGTAGCGCTTGTTCCGAAGCTTTTGAAATACGGGCTGGCGTTGGTTAGCGTGAAAGTCGCCCCCGATTGGGGACCATCTATTACTGTCTCGCGATCGATGTATCCAAGATCAGCGAACAGCCTGACGTGAGCCGTGATGTCTTGGCCAAAGTTGAGGTAGATGCTCTTGCGCGTTTCGTGTGGGATAATGTCTGCGAGTTGCGCTACATCGAGTTTGTTCAGCGTGCCGGGCGCGTAGCCGGGGCCGGCGAAGGTCTGGTTGCCAATAGTGACGTTCGGCTCGAGAGCTTGGGTCGAGCGGTTGTCCGATCCACCAATCGATGTCAAGTTTGAAGTGTTAAAGCTCCGCGCCGATCCAGGTAGGGCAGTGTTCTCCAAATACTGCCCGCCGATGACCAGGAACCCCGTACTCCAAGTCTTTCCCGCCGCGAAGTTTGCGTTGTACTCTCTATAGCCACCGTGGGCAAAGCCGGTTTGGCCGGACACCTCCACGCCGTT
>Ga0307470_10000422_pt1 | contig 21630 bp, 19 predicted proteins | sample atmos_gasesAM3C__FD_204565 | JGI IMG/M metagenome (GOLD analysis project Ga0307470, IMG submission 204565) | Hardwood forest soil microbial communities from Morgan-Monroe State Forest, Indiana, United States - atmos_gasesAM3C_05 | ecosystem: Environmental > Terrestrial > Soil > Temperate forest... | reverse complement strand
TACTATCTTTCTCCCGGGACCGAGGCGAAACGCAGCTGGGATGAAGTACCGGAGGACATCAAGCGTACATTCGAGCGTCTTGGCATTCCCGAGCAGGAACGCAAATTTCTTGCCGGTGTAGAAGCGCAGTTCGACAGCGAGGCCGTCTATTCGAACATCAAGAAAGCGGTCGGCGAACAGGGCGTCATTTTTGTCGGCAGCCGCGAAGGGTTGAAGGAGCATCCGGAGATTTTCCGGAAGTGGTTTGGCAAAGTCATCCCGACTGGCGACAACAAATTCAGCGCGCTCAATTCCGCGGTCTTCAGCGGCGGGTCGTTCATCTATGTGCCGCCTGGCGTGAAAGTGAAGCACCCGCTCCAGGCTTACTTCCGGATCAACGCTGAGAATTTCGGGCAATTCGAGCGCACCCTCATCATTTGCGACGAAGGCTCGGAGCTGACCTACATGGAGGGCTGCACAGCGCCGAAGTTCAACACGGCGACGCTTCACAGCGCCGTCGTCGAATTGGTCGCGCTCAAAGGCGCGAAGATCCAGTACATCACCGTCCAGAACTGGTCGTCGAATGTGTTCAACCTCGTGACCAAGCGCGGCCTCGCCCACGAAGATGCCGAAGTGAAATGGATCGATTGCAATATCGGTTCGCGTTTGACCATGAAATATCCCGGCGTCGTCATGAAAGGACGGCGCGCCCGCGGCGAAGTTCTGTCCATCGCGCTGGCCGGCGACGGCCAACATCAGGACACCGGCGCGAAAATGGTGCACGCCGCCGATGAAACGACGAGTAACATTATTTCCAAGAGCATCAGCATCGGAGAAGGCCGGGCGACCTATCGCGGCCTTGTCCAAATCCCGAAGCACCTCAAGAACTGTAAGAACAACACTGAGTGCGACGCGCTCCTGATCAATTCGACCAGCCGGACCGACACGTATCCAGCGATCACCGTTCGCGGCACCGGCAATTCCGTCCAGCACGAAGCCAGCGTCAGCCAGGTGAGCGCCGAGCAGATCTTTTATATGCAGCAACGCGGGCTGACCGAAGCGCAGGCGATGAGCCTGAGCGTGAACGGATTCGTCAACGATCTCGTCCGGCAATTTCCGATGGAATACAGCGTGGAATTGAAGCGCCTGATCGAGCTTGAGATGGAAGGCTCGGTCGGCTAAGGTTCCGCCCCCAAGACAAGGGCAGGCAGCGGCGGTCTCGGGCCGCCGTTTGCGTTTCCGGGTATGAGTAACCAGACAGCCGTCCTCGACGAAACCATGATCGACAGCGAATCGACGCCCTCTCCGCGCGCGGTTCTCTCGACTCCGTTCGAGCCACACTCTGGCGAAATGCCGGCGTGGTTTGGTGAGCAACAGCAAAAGGCCTGGACGAAATTCGAGGCGCTGCCGTATCCGAACCGGAAAGATCAGCCCTGGCGTTTTTCCAACGTCAACGCGCTCGATCTTTCGAGTTACAACTTAGGCGCCGCATTGAGCCAGAGTGAACGCGACGAGATTCTCGAACGCTCGTCAGCCTTGGGCGAGGTCGCCGGCCGTTTGATCTTCGCCGACGATCAATTGCTCCGGCGCGATCCGTTGCCGCAAAAACTGCTCGCAGCCGGCGTGATTCTGAAACCGCTCGAGCGCGCAATCATTGAGCACGAAGAATTGTTCCGCCGCCATTTCATGGCGCAGCCGGCGACGCTCGGCTCGGCGAAATTCGCGGCGCTTCATGAAGCGTTCGTCACCTCAGGAACTTTCGTCTACGTGCCGAAAGGCGTCGAAGTCGAATTGCCGATCGAGATTTTCCATTGGCTGCACGGCGAGAATGCTTCGGTCTTTCCACACACATTGCTGATCGCCGATGAACTGGCGAAGGTCACGGTGATCGAGCATTTCCGTTCCGCTCATCCAGACCGCGCTGGATTCTCCTGTGGCGTAAACGATCTCGTTGTCGGCTGCGGTGCGAAACTGAATTACGTCTGCACCCAAAACTGGAACGAAAAAACGCTCGCCATTCAGATCAACTCGACGTCGGTCGAGCGCGATGCATCGGCGTTGAGCCTGAACGTGCATCTCGGCGGCGCCTATTCGCGTTTCGAAGGATTAAGCCGGCTCATCGGTGAAGGCGCCCGTAGCGATATGCTGTCGGTGTCTGTCGCCGATAACGAGCAGGAGTTCGACGCTCGCACGTTGCAGGATCATCTGAGCCCGCACACCACAAGCGATCTTCTTTACAAGAACTCGCTGAACGACCGCGGCCGAAACACTTTCGGCGGTCTGATCCGGGTCGAGCCGCACGCCCATTTCACCGACGCCTACCAAACCGTGCGCAATCTTCTCCTAAGCGACGACGCCGAGGCTAACTCGATGCCCGGTCTCGAAATCCTGGCCGACAACGTCAAATGCAGCCACGGCGCCACTTCCGGTCAGATCAGCGAGAACGAAATGTTTTACCTGTTGTCGCGCGGCATTCCCGCGCCGGTCGCGAAACAACTTCTCGTCAGCGGCTTCCTCAACGAAGTCGTAGATCGGCTCGACCATCCCGCGATCACAACCCTGGTCCACGAATTGATCGAAGCGAAATTCGCGCGGCGATAGGCACCGGTTTCATGATTCCGGCACGCCGGCTTCATCACTGAACGTTGTAAACTTCCATCACCCCCTATGCCGGTCGAATATGAAGCCGCCGATCATGACGTTATCGCCCATATCGATCAAGCCGCGAGTGCTTATGTTAGCCAACTTCGAGTTGGCGGCCTGGGGCGAGATCGTAAGCTTCCACGACCGCGATCCCAGTGGCGTTCCCCTTCCCCCGTACGACTGCCGAGTAGTTCTGGTTTGGATTCAAGTTTGCGATAATCGCGGATTCGAGAGCGCTTGAAGGTGCTATCCCGGTATTTTGAATTTCGGCTGCTTGCGGGCTCGTTTGCCAATCGTCATTCGTCGCGATCGTCGCGCCGCTGGAATCATGGAGCTCAAGCACAGGATCGGGCAAAAACCCCTGGACGCCCACGCCTGCAAGCGAGGGACCGATCGCGCGAATGATCACCTTCTTCACATCGGCGCCGGTGGCAATCATTCCGCCGATCAACACGTCGTCGCCTGCCCGTACCGGCAAGCGCGTGGAGATGTTCAACAAATGATCGGAGACCGACACGGGCGCGGCGACAGAGGCGGACACCACCGTCGAAGGACCGTTCGGAATTAATTCCATCCGAAGGGGTGATAGTGCAGGTAACAGTATCGCCGGTATTGGCGCTGTTTCGCGGAATGGCATCAGCCAAACCCGCGCCGATAACATCGCGCACGGTGACGCTATTGACCTGCCACAAATAGTGAAAGCGCGGCAAATCGTAATCCGGATCGAGCAGGAGAGTAGAGGAAGTAATTCGAGAAAAAAGCACGTCACCGGAGGTAGGCGCGGCTGGATCGAATACGGCCTGCACGCTACCCGGCGCATGATTCACCGGCGAGCCGGAACTGATCACGGTGAAAGGAGCGCTGGCGACAATCTGATCGTTGATCGAGATCTCGAGATGCCAGAGCCCGGTCACGTCGAGATTGAAGGTGTAATAGAAGTCGAAGGTTCCATTCCGGAAGAACGAATTCGTTGTGTAAGGCGCCGGCGCGAGGGCGACCGAGCCATCCGGGCGCAGATAGCGCAGGCTGATTTTCCTAAGCGAATCTCCATTCCCCAGGACGCACCAGAAACCCACGCTCCTGGTGCCGGTGAGAAAAGTGCCGGTGCGAGAAGTATCAAACGGGTAGCCTGCCCGGTTCCCAAGGTTATCACCTGTTAGAACAAGCTCTCGCAAATACAGATCAGTGCGAAAAGATGGCTGCGTAATCCAGCTACTCACTCCTCCGTGGCACGACCCAGCAAAAGGCTCAAAGACCACTCCATTGATTTCCGATTGGAAATGCAAATGCGGCGCCGTGCTATAACCGCTGCTTCCCGCCGATCCGATCTGCTGACCCGCTTTCAGCACCTGGCCAACCGAAACCGCCACACTGTTTTTCTTCATATGAAAATAACTCGTGGTTAGGCCACCTCCATGATCGAGCTTCACGTAGTTAGGCCTGGCAGTACTCGAGAGAGTGGTGTTCATGTCCGGCTCACCATCATGCGTTTCGATCACCGTGCCATCGAGCGCCGCAAAGATCAGCACACCCACGGCCTGGGCGGGGAAGCCCAGGATCTCGGTGTCGATGCCGAGGTGGCCGTCATAGGTGTAATCCCGCAGTGCCAATCAAGAACGCCTGCCGAGTTATCCAGATCGACGAAGTTAGTCGGGAAAAGGTCGCCGAAGAAGTTTCCCCCGTGCGGGTAAAAGGAATACTTCTTCGCGCAAGTAGGCGCGTTGAAATTACCCTGGGCTAAGACCGTCGAGGTCAGAAGCGTCACGAGGTGCGCTCCAAAAAATGAGAGCCCGTGTTTTCAGGAATGTCTTTTTCATAAGCTTGATCCAGAAAGTTTTCTTAATCGCGAGTTATCGTGGCTCTTCACCAAGCAATGCGGAAAAACAGGACTCAGAACGGGCACCCAAAATCAAAAAGTTCGCTTCCGACGGCGTGACGGGGTAACTTTCTTCCAGCAAGAAAGTGGAAACGCCTGTTCATCTCGAACCGCCCCACGATGTCACCCAAATCCTGAAGGATTGGAGCGAGGGCAGTAACGATGCCTCGGCCCGCTTGATGCCTCTGGTTTACGAAGAGCTTCGCCGCCTGGCGCGCGAATACATTCGCCGCGAACGTGCCGATCACACCCTCCAGGCTACAGCGCTTGTCCACGAAGCCTACCTGCGGCTGGTGGACGAGAAGGATGTGACATGGAAGGATCGAGCCCACTTCTTCGGCATCGCCGCCCGGCTTATGCGGCGTATTCTCGTGGATCACGCGCGGGCGCATCACGCAGCCAAGCGAGGCGGCCTGGAGCAGAAGCTATCACTGGACGAGGCGCGCGATCTACCTGTCGCCGGGGCGACCGACCTGGTCGCTCTCGATGGTGCCCTCGAGAGCCTGGCCAGGACTTATCCGCGCAAAAGTGAAGTCGTGGAATTAAAGTTCTTCGGCGGTCTGGAGGCCAACGAGATCGCGGAGGTCCTCCAGGTTTCCGAGAAGACGGTCCTGCGGGACTGGAGTTTCGCGAAGCTTTGGCTTTGCCGGGAACTAAGCGCGGCGTAGGGAGCTCACACCAAGGACACCAAGGTCACCAAGGTCACCAAGGAAACGTCTAAGAAAAACCCAACCTTTGTGTGCCTTTGTGGACTTTGTGTGAGGATCAGTAAGTGAGCGAAGACGAACACGCGAATCGCCTGGCTGAGATCGTGGAAACTGCGCTGGAACTCAACGCAGCTGAACGGCCCTCTTTCCTTGATAGCTCTTGCGGCGACGACCTGGCGCTTCGCAAGGAAGTAGAGTCGCTTCTGGGTTACCAAAAGGAAGCGAGCGATTTCATCGAAGGACCTGCCTACCTGAACGCAGCTCCCGAGTTGGCGGCGGAAGGCGGCGAACTAAAATCCGGAGAGCTCCTTGGTGATTACAAGATCCTCTCCCTGCTGGGTGAAGGTGGAATGGGAGAGGTTTACCTGGCCGAAGACCTCAAGCTACACCGGCAGGTAGCTATCAAGCTCGTTAAAGCCGGCTTCGGTGCCGCGAACCTTATTCGTCATTTCCAACGCGAAGAGATGATTCTCGCGGCCTTAACTCATCCTAACATCGCGCGGCTTTACGGCGGCGCCGTCGGTGCAAACGGCATTCCGTATTTCGTCATGGAGTACGTCGAAGGCGAGCGCCTGGATGGTTATTGTCAGGCGCGGAAGCTAAAGCTTCCGGAGCGATTGCAGCTCTTTCGGAAAATTTGCTCCGCCGTCTCCTACGCGCATCAACATCTCGTAATTCATCGGGACATTAAGCCTGCTAATATTCGCGTCACCGCGGAGGGCGAACCAAAGCTCCTCGACTTCGGAATAGCAAAGCTCATCGACCCGCAGACCCAGGTCGCGGACGAACCGACCATGACCGTTCAACGTGTCATGACTCCGGAGTATGCCAGTCCCGAACAAGTGATGGGTGAAGAAGTAACCACTGCCACCGATATTTATAGTCTCGGCGTCGTCCTTTACGAATTGCTGACCGGCCAGCGGCCCTACCGGCTCAAGACTAGAAGCCGGGACGAAGTAGCGCGTGCCATCAAGGAGGAAGAACCGTCGCGCCCGAGCACGGCGTTAACGAAACAGAATTCATCGTCGGTTCTCTTCAATCCAAGATCGCTGCGGGGTGACCTTGATAACATCGTGCTAACAGCGATGCGCAAGGAGCCATCGCGCCGGTATGCGTCGGTCGCACAACTCTCCGATGATATCCGGCGCCATTTGGAAGGCTTGCCGGTAGTAGCGCGGAAAGACACGATCGGTTATCGCAGTGCAAAGTTTATCCGGCGCCATCGGGTTGGAGTCGCCGCCACGGCGCTGGTGGCGCTGGCTATCGTTGGAGGTTTTATCGCAGCGCTTTGGGAGGCTCGGCAGGCGCGCGCCCAACGCGACGTGGCCCGTCGCATCAGCACTTTCTTGCAGGACATGCTCGGCGCTCCTGCGCCTGACGCGAAAGGCGTCGACGTCAAGGTTGTCGATGTGCTGAGCGGTGCCTCCACCCGCGCCAGAACCGAGCTGGCAAATGAACCTCAGGTTATGGCAGACGTGTTGATGACTCTTGGGCGAACCTACATTTCCCTGGGAAACTACCAATCGGCCGAAACCAATCTCCGCCCTGCGCTCGAGGCAAGTTTGAAAGCGAACGGCGAACTGCACTCCACAACCGCTAACACGATGGCCTGGCTGGGATTGACGTTGTCCAACCTGAACAAAGGCGTCGAAGGCGAATTGGTTTCACGTAAAGCTGTCGACCTTCAACGCAAACTCCATCCGCGGGGACATGAAGACTTAGGCGTGGCTTTGTACGCTCTCGGGGTGAACTTGATCTACAACAACCATCCCAAAGATGCACAACCCTACTTGAAGGAAGCCTCGGAATTGATCAAAAAACACCTTGGAGGAAATAATGGCTATTACATGACATCGCTTGTCATGCAGGCGGTGGCGCATGAAAGAGCCGGCGAAGTAGAGGCAGCAGAGCCACTTTACCGGCAGGCCATCGAACTAGGCGGGAGAGTAGAACCGCGCTACCGGATTTATCTCGCCCAAGCCCAATTTTTCCTGGGTCTTCTCCTCACGAACAAGGCAGCCTATGCCGAGGCGAAAGCTATGTTAAAGCATAGCGAAGAGTTGTATCGCGAAGTGCTTGGGGGCGACGACAATTACAACGTCGGAACCATAAAGGCGGACCTGGGATCCATCTACTTCCTTGAAGGTGATTATCAGAGGACCGAGGCCGAAGATCGAGCGGCCCTCGCCTTGCTTCACAAATATCTCCATCCCGAAAACCTCTTAATCGCCAGCACTGATGTCACGCTGGGATTAGCCTTAACGCGGGAGCAAAAAGCGATCGAGGGCGAGCCTTACTTAAGGGAGGGGCTCGCGATTCGCCAAAAGGTCCTACCGAAGGACGACCTATTTATTCCTTACGCTGCGAGCGCGCTTGGTGAGTGCCTGACCGTGCAAAAGCGATATACTGAAGCCGAGCCCTTGCTCACCGACAGCTACAGCCAGCTTCACAGTAAGATAGGCGACCAAAACAAACGGACCGTCGAAGCCCGTCAACGACTTGCCAAGCTATACGACGACTGGAAAAAGCCCGAACAGGCGGCGCGTTTTCGCTAACGATCGTACCGCTTTAGTATCTCACACGCTTCTTGGCGGATGCGTGTAGCCAGCTCCTTCGGCGCGACAACGCGCGCGTGTCTGCCCCAGCTCAAAATCCAGCGCTCGATTTCTTCCAGGCCGCCAAGCTCCAGCTCCAGGATGATCGAGCCGTCTGCCCTTTCCCGAACGAGCTGGGATTCGTGCCATTTCCGTTCCGCGACCAGGCGCGCCGCGAACGGATCGAATTCAATTCGGATGCGTTGCTTTTTGCCCGCCGAATGCACGCCGAAGCTTCCCCGCAAAACTTCCGCGATCGAAAAGTCGGCCGGACGCCGAAAGCCTTTCGTCGTCAATTTCACCTTGCGCATTCGGGGCAGCGCAAACGTCCGCAGTTGTTTTCTCTCCAGGTCTTCCGCGAAGAGGTACCACTGGTTTTCCAGGCAGCCGAGGTGATAGGGGCGCACCCGGCGTGGTTCGTATCCGCTGCTTTGCAGTTTCCGATACTCGAATTCCACCTCGACGCGGCGCAGTACGCCTTTGCTCACCGTCTCGAAAAGTTCCAGATCGGCCCCGCTCGCTCCTGCACTGCGAAATGAGATCGCGTCCTCCAAATCGTGCCAGGAAAATGAGACCCGATCTTTCAATCCGTCTGTCAACTTTCGGAACGCGGTCTGGAGCGGCCGCTCGAAGGGCGTGCCTTTGTATTGCGCCAGCGCTTTCTGCGCGACGAGCAACGCCGTGATCTCGCCCTCCGAGACTTCGATGTTTGGGAATGCGGTGACCGGCTCGGAATAAAAGAAACCGAACTCCTGCGGATGATAATCGATCGGCAACCCGAGCCGATACCGCATGAAATCAATGTCGCGCTGGATCGTTTTGGCTGAGACCTCCAGCTCCGCCGCGATTTTCTGGCAGTTGGGGAAATGCCGGGCCTTGAGCGCCGCGTGCAGCCGCATCATCCGCTCCAACGGCGGCCGCGAAAAATTTTCATTATTTTTTACCATGGGACAGCCCATGTCCTACCCCCTGTTTTAGGATCGCGCCATGAAAAGATACAAAACCCGCTATCCGCGCCGCCATCTTCTGGCGGTCCCGTACTCCGTCCGGCCCGATCGCATCGAGCGCGGCCTGCGCATTTTGCGCGCGCTACGTCATTCTCTGGCGGCTGTTCCCTCGCTTCCACGCCCACAGCAAAAGGAGTTCGATTTCATCGCGGCAAAGCACGCCTAAGCCGAAGAGAGAAAGTATTGCAACGGTCAGCGATGGCCGGTAGTTTCGGTCCCGCGTTTCAAACCATGGACGTAAGCGGAACCATCGAAGCGATCCTTGCCCAAAAAGGGAACGAGACTTTCACGATCTCGCCCGACGCCACGGTTTACGATGCCGTCGCGCTGATGGCGGAAAAAAATATCGGAGCGCTGCTTGTTACCGAGAACGACAAACCTGTCGGGATGCTGTCCGAACGCGATTACACACGCAAAGTGATGTTGCGTGGGAAAAGATCGCGCGAAACGTTCGTCCGCGAAATCATGTCGAGCGATCTCACGGTGGTGAGCCCGCGCGAGCCGGTAGAAAATTGTTTGCGCATGATGACTGACAAACGGATCCGGCATTTACCGGTGCTCGAAGGCGACACGATTCGCGGCGTGATCTCAATCGGCGACCTGGTGAAATGGGTGATCGCGACTCAGTCGGCCGCGATCCAGCATCTGGAGATGTACATCTCCGGCGGTTACACAGGCTAACTTCGCCGCTACAGCTTCCAAACGGTTTTCCCGCCGACGATCGTCCGCGCCGCGCGGCCTTTGAGTTTCCAGCCATCGAACGGCGTATTGCGCGACATCGATTGAAAGGTTGCCGCGTCGACCGTCCATTCCCGATCGGGATCGAGCAGTGTAATGTCCGCGGCGCGACCAATCGACAACGTTCCCCCGTCGATCTGCAAGAGCTTCGCCGGATTCACCGTGAACATCTCGATCAACCGCGGTAGCTCGATCGTTTTGTTTTTGTGCACGAGTAGATCGAGGAATAATCCCAGTTCGGTTTCCAGCCCGACGATTCCGAACGGCGCGGCATCGAACTCGACTTCCTTCTCGAATTGCGCGTGCGGCGCGTGATCGCTGCACAGGATCTCGATCGTTCCGTCGGCGATCCCTTCCAGTAAGGCGGCCACATCTTCCTTCGTCCGAACAGGCGGATTCATCTTGCAGTTCGTATTGAAGTTCTGGATTGCGTCATCCGTGAGCGCGAGATGGTGCGGGCAAACTTCGCCGCTGATCTTCACCGCGCGGGCGCGCGCTTCGCGCAAGAGCCTCACGCTACCGGCCGCGCTGAGGTGCTGGCAATGCACGTGATGATCGCAGCAATCGGCGAGCAGAATATTGCGCATCACGATGACTTCTTCGCCGATGCGCGGCCAGCCGGGCAATCCCAGGAGCGTGCTCCAATAACCTTCGTGGACTACGCCGTTGCCGACGAGATTGTAATCCTGGCAATGATCGAGGACGGGCACGCCGACCATTCGTGCATACTCGATCGCGCGCCTCATCAGCTCGTTGTTCTGGACGCAACGGCCGTCGTCCGTGATCGCGACCACGCCGGCTTGTTTCAGCGAACCGATCGGCGCCAGCTCTTCGCCCATCAAACCTTTCGAGATCGCGCCGGAGGGCAAAACGTTCACGCACGCCACTTCCGCCGCGCGATCGCGGATCCAGCCGATCGTGCCCGGACTATCCGCCACTGGCGAAGCGTTCGGCATGCAGACGATCGTCGTGAATCCGCCAGCTGCCGCTGCTCGCGCGCCGGACTCGATCGTTTCTTTCCAACCAAATCCCGGCTCGCGCAGATGAACGTGGAGATCGATCAAACCTGGCGCGACTACCAAGCCTGATGCGTCAATCACCTCCGCATCTGCCGCTGCCTTCGCTGCGATTTTGCCGTCGACGACAAAAAGATCGGCGATTTCGTCGCGCTTATTTGCTGGGTCGATGATCCGGCCGTTGCGAATACTAATCGCGCTCATCGCCTTGCCTGGGTAGCGCACGCGTCTCGCGTGTGGGCGAAAGCGTCTCGCTTTCGTGAACTTTTCGAATCGGCTTGCTGCCATAAAGCGATCACGTCAGGGCAAGATTGCTTCAGCGAGACGCCGAAACCAACACGCGAGACGCGCGCCCTGCCCGGAGTCCGAAGATTCGCGAGCCGAGTCATGTTGCAATTCCTCCGCAGAGATAAAGGACCGCCATGCGGACCGCGAGACCGTTGGTCACCTGCTCGAGAATGACGCTTTGGGCGCCATCGGCCAGGTCGCTGTCGATTTCGACGCCGCGATTGATTGGGCCGGGATGCATGATCAGGCAATCGGGCTTCAATCGTTTGCCGCGCTCTTTCGTCAGGCCAAAAAGCCGGATGTATTCGCCGATGCCGGGAAAATATTCTTTCCGCTGCCGTTCGTGTTGAATGCGGAGCAGGTTCACGACATCGGCCGTCTCGAGCGCTTCGTCCAGCTTGTGGCTGACCGTCACGCCGAGCTTTTCAAACTCGAGCGGCACCAATGTGCTCGGACCGACGAGCGTGACGCGCGCGCCGAGCTTCGTTAACGCAAAAATATTCGAGCGCGCGACGCGGCTGAAAAGAATGTCGCCAATAATCACGACGTGGAGTCGGGCGATCGCGCCTTTGCGAGCGCGAATCGTGTAAAGATCGAGCAGGGCCTGCGTCGGATGCTCATGCGCCCCGTCGCCCGCGTTGATGATGCTCGATCTGAGGCGCTCGGCGAGAAACTGCGGCGCGCCGGAAGAACTGTGGCGAATGACAATCAAATCGGCGTGATACGCTTCGAGAATCTTCGCGGTGTCCTTGAGCGTTTCGCCTTTAATCAGGCTCGATGATGAGGCCGAAATATTTATCACGTCCGCGCTGAGACGGATCGCGGCGATCTCGAATGACGTTCGCGTTCGCGTGCTCGGTTCGACGAAGAAATTGACCAGCGTCTTCCCGCGCAATGCCGGCACCTTCTTGATCTCGCGGGTGCCGACGTCTTTGAATGCGTCCGCTGTATCGAGAAGGAACGTGATCTCTTCGGCCGACAATTCGCGGATGCCGAGCAGATCCTTGCGTTGCCAGCGCACGTCGGCTTTCGCAGGCGCGCTCACGACTTCTCCTCCTTGATCAACCAAACGGCGTCCGGTTCGCCATCCACATCGTGCAGACGCAAATTCACCTGCTCGCCCGGCGCGGTCGGAATATTTTTCCCGACGTAATCGGCGCGGATCGGCAGCTCGCGATGACCGCGATCGATCAGAGTGGCCAGTTGAATGCGGGCCGGCCGGCCAAACGAGCCGATCGCATCCATGGCCGCGCGCGCGGTTCGACCGGTGAAAAAAACATCGTCGACGATAATGACTGTTTTGTTTTCGAGCGGCAACGGGAGGCTCGATACCTGGACACGCGGCAGCTCGGCGCGAGTGCCGACGTCGTCCCGATGCATGGAAACATCGATCGCTCCGGTAGCGATGCGCGCATGGCCTAACGACTCGATGATTTCCGCCAGCCGCCGGGCGATTTCGACGCCACGTGATGGAATCCCCGCGAGAATGACCGAGCCCAGGTCGGGATTGCGCTCGATGATTTCGTGCGCGATGCGGCGCAGCGCCCGTTCAATCGCCGCGGCATCCAGCACCGGAGCGTGGGCGGAAGATCGAGAAGAGGGAGTGTCAGGTTTCACAGGATTCCTTCGCGACCTCGCAGGATCGCGTTAAAGGAAAAGGCGGCGGTTAAGCGGTGATTGTCTCGGCTTTGGCCTCCTTCATCCGCTTGTTCCGCCAGCTGGATCGATATTTCACGATCCAATCACAGAGCGCTTTTTCGAAGCCGATGTCGGCCCCGGCTTTTTCGCTCTCGATCCATTTATGCTTCAAAATTTCTTCTCGCTCCGCGAGGAACTCCTTGTAGAGCACGGAGTTTTTTACGAACTGGGTCTGTTCGCCTTCAGCCGCCGTCATCTCGGGACTGTCTTTCATATTGCGTCGGGCAGGTCAATAAAAACCATACGCCCCCTCTTAGGCGTAGCAGCGGGTGTGCCTATTCAATTTGCCAATCACGATGGGCCAAGCCACAAGTTCCAATTGCTCGGCGATAGGGCCGCAGAGCGAATCTTGGACATTACTCTGGAGGTCCAAATGTCTCGATCCGAGGATTGGAAAATGGTCCCGCAACGCCAGGCTCCGCACTGGCTTTCTGCGCAGCGGCCGGTTCGACCAAAATAGCATAAAGATTTTTCTGCGGGTCGATGTTCACGACTCCAAACTCATGGTCTACATCTTCCGAGCGAAGATTCAGCTTGCGGCACACCGATGACAGCGTCGCCTCGCCGGGACGAAGCTGGAGAGTCAACATTTCCTTCGCCATGCTCACTACACTACGTCCGAGCGAAGCGAACTGCACCCTTCAATGGCGTTTTTTTTCCGGTCGTTTCCTTTTCGGAGGCTTCGGCGATTGGGCAGCGGACCGACTCAATTCAACCGCCGCCGCAGCGGGATTAATTCCACCCCAACCATAGTCGTAATCGAATCCCACCGCGCCCAAGTCTTCGCTCGTCTTGTACAAAACTGTTCGAAGCTGAGCGGGTGACAGTTCTGACGACGAGTATTTGGTTCGGAACGCTGCCACTACCCCGGCGGCAACCGGGCACGCGGCAGAAGTGCCTCCATCCTCCGGATAAACGAGCGAGCCTTTAAAATGAGTGTAGGCGGCCAGGTCGGGCTTGTTCGCACTCAGTCGGCCCGGCCCTTGCGAAGAGTAGCCGACTCGGTTTTTCGTGGTGTCGATCCCGGCAACGCTTATAACTTTAGGATGAGAATTTGCCCCGCAAATTGGAGGAGTTGTTCCGAATTCGCATCTGCTATCAGCGCAATCATGGCCACAGTTTCCCGCCGCAAACAGGATGTCGGCACCGGCATTTTCCAAGCTTGATACGATGACGTTGAAAGGATGCGCGGGATTATCACTGTAGTTTCCAGGGTGGCCGACAGGAAAATCCCACTGCGGTGAGAACATCCCCCAACTGTTGCTCACCACTAGGCGACGAGACTGTGCGGGCATCCCGCTCACCAGAGTAAGGAGCTGACTGTAGGCCAGCACGGCATCGCTCAATAGGCCGGACATTGTCGTCTGTCCGGTCTTTCGCGATAAGAGAACGGCGTGGTCGAGTAAGGTTGCCTGCGGAGCTGCAATCCCGACGTCGTAGGCACACATCGTCCCGTGGTCAGTCGGGTGTTGCCCTGGCGTTGTCGTTACTCCCGCCGGTGTCCAGCTATTGCCGATATCGAGCTTCGGCGTCCGGCCTTGGGTCGCCAGATAGGGCAGATTGATCCCCGTATCAACGACGGCCACAAAAACGCTACTGCCGTCGAAGCCATTGTTGGCTAGCCGAGAAACTCCCAACAATCTTGCAACATCGGCGGCCGATCCTAAAGGCGGACTGCCCGGACAAATCGGGCATGATTCGATGACCGGATCCGCGAAGATACCAGCAACGTTCGGGTTTGCATTGGCGGCGGCTAAAGCTCGGTTTCGACCTAATGGATCATCGGGAATTTGTCCTCGCAAAAGGTAGGTACTCTGCGTTGGCTCGCTGGAGAAAGAAAGTGGTTGAGCCAAAGCAAACGGGCTCGCGCCAGCTATCATTGCCAGCGGCCGTGGCAATTGAACCGCCGGAAACGTGGAGTCGACAATGAATCCCGGCATGCTCGCGCCCAGCAGGGGTGCGACATCGGCGAATCCTGCGACAGCAAGAGCCGCCGCATGGAGGTCAGGCGAATGATGATACTGGACTAAAACGCGCATATTGATTTCCTCGATTGTTTCCGAATGTCGTGACAAGTCGGTGGTCGGCACGACCCCTCGATGTTTCACACATCATTCGGAGGCCCACTTGTTTCCTCATCAAAACCCTTCTACGGAAACCCGTGGGTCGAGTTCCGCAGAAAACACAGCCTTACAGTTTAATCGCCTAATTGTTCCCGCAGTCTGGCCGCGATTTTCATGAACTCGGCCGCGACCGCCGACTCGCCCGATTCTGCCGTGATCGGCATCCCGCGGTCGCTCGATTCGCGCGTGGCGATATCGATTGGGATCTGGCCGAGTAACGGAACCCGGAGCCGTTTCGCTTCGCGATCGCCGCCGCCGGAACCAAAGATGTCGTAGCGTTTGCCGTCGCTTGGACAGGCGAAGTAGCTCATGTTTTCGATGAGGCCCAGCACAGTGACATTCACTTTCTCGAACATCGTCGCTGCTTTCCGCGCATCGATGAGCGCCACCTCCTGCGGCGTGGTGACGATGATCGCGCCCGCGAGCGCGACGGTCTGGACGATGGTGAGCTGGATGTCGCCAGTGCCGGGCGGAAGATCGAGCACCAGGTAATCGAGTTCGCCCCATTCCACCTGCCGCAAAAATTGCTGGGTGTAACGCGTCACCATCGGTCCGCGCAGGATCGCGGGCGCCGTGTCGTCGAGGAGAAATCCCATCGACATCAGTTTCAATCCATATTGCTCAATTGGGATGATGCGATTGTCCTCCGTCGCCATCGGTCGATCACGCGAGCCGAACATGAGCGAAATACTCGGGCCGTAGATGTCGCAATCGCAGAGACCGACGCGCGCTTCCGTTTTTTCCAACGCCACCGCGAGATTGGCCGCCACGGTCGATTTTCCCACGCCGCCTTTTCCGCTCGCGATCGCGATCACGTGCCGCACGCCTTCGATCCGCGTCGCGCCGACGCCAGCACCCGCGCCGGCCGGTGGCGCATGGATATCGATCAACACCTTCGCGCTCTCCACGCCCGGCGTTTCGCGCAGCACTGTTTCCGATTGCGTCTTTATCGCCTGCGGAATCGCCGGCTCATTCGTGGCCAGCGCTAGTTGCACGGTAACGGCGCCGCCGTCGATGCGGATCCCCTTCACCAAACCGAACGACACGATGTCGCGACTGAACCCGGGATATTTCACCCGCTTCAGCGCTTCTGTGATTTGCTCCTCTGTGACCGCCATGGGCGTGTAAGGTAACGCCCGTGGCCAGCGAGTAAACCTGCGCTTTAAATTCGTGCCCCCGTTCTACGCGCGATCAATCGTGTCTTCTCTGCACGCCCAGAAAACACTCATGCACACGGAGCCCAAGGCGATAACAAAACTGAATATCGTGAGCATACGGCACTTTTAGCAACGGGTGTGCCGCCGAGATTTGCGAGGGAAATGGGAACCGCGCGCGCGTTTCGGGTTTTGTTTTGCGACACTGTTGTCGCGTGCTTAACAAAACGGCCGGCTATTTCACGAGCATCGCCTGCGACGCCACGCACTGCCATGTGTCTTTGCGCAACACCCAGACATCGGTCCAGCGAAAACTCCGCTTGAATGTCTGCCCGCCCTTGTCCTTGCCTTCTTCGGTCGACGTCCCGCTAGCCACGGCGAATTGCCCGCCGAAAACGCGCACCTCTACTTTGCGGTTCTTTGTCCCGGAATAAACGTCGGTGTCTTTCTTGATCTCGGAAAGCAGCTTCGACTTGTTCATTATCTCGCCCTTCGAGCTAACGCCCCGAAAATCGTCAGCCAGATAAGCCTGGGCCACCGAAGTATCGTGGTTCTTTACCGACCCTTCCCATTTGTCTTCGATCTCCCGAATCGTTGCTTCCGGTGTGGATTTCTTTGTCGGCGTCACCGCAGCCGTCGAAGAACTCGGAGCCGGACTGGCGCTCGGGCTGCTCTTGGTGGACGGCGACGAGGATTTTGCCGGCGAAGTGGAGGCTGCCGGTTTAGGCGTGGGCGAAACGGTTTTCTCAGTCGTCACCGAAACGGTAGGGTCCGATGACCTGCTCTTCTCAGACGCAGTCTCTGCCGGCGACGGACTCTCTTCCTGGGCGAATGCGAACGGCACGGCGGCGGCGAACAGGGCGGTGGCAGCGAGGACGGCGATCTTCATTAGGTCTCCTTTTGCAATTTTGAGGCGTCCCGGGCCCGGGATCGCGTGATCAATTTGAGCGGCGCATGCTAGTGAGGGGCACGATAAAGCGTCAAGGCCCGAATTCCCTCGCAAACCCCGTGGCCGTGATCGTGCTCAAAGACTTGACGACCAGTGTAATATTGTCCCGACAAATTTCGTAACATGCGCATTTTCCGAAACATTCTTGGTGGCCTCGCTCTCGGAGCGCTCATCTTTTACACGATGCGGCTGCCCGATCATCCGAAAGCGCAGACCCCGATTGCGTCGGTCGCGGCGATTCCCGCCTCGGTGGTTCCCGCGGCGGCGCTCGTCCCCGCGCAACCCATTGCCGCAAATTTCCAGATGCCGATTAGCGCCGCGCGTCGCGCTCACATCACCGATAATTGTTTCGCCGCCGAACCGGAAAACAGCATTCCCGTTATCTGGGGACCGAACGCCGTAATCACCGCGGCGCTGAAACCGGATTGGGAAGTTGTCCGGAAACTCCTTGATGCCGGCGCGTCGGTCCAAACGACAGACGAGAAAGGCCGGACTGCGCTGATGATCGCGGCGCAACAGGGCAATCTCGAAATGATGAGGATGTTGCTCGAGCGCCAGGCTCGGATCGATTTCATGGATTTCGAGGGACGAACGGCACTCGAATACGCGATGGCCGGCGGCAAACGAGACGCGGTCGACGTTCTGCTCGCGCTCTCGCCCAACTTGGATCCGAGCTCAGCCGCCGCGCGCGATTTATTGACGACGGCGCTTGCCACTGGCGATACGGCGGTTTTCCAAACGATCCTCGAACGCTTCCCGCCCACTCTGCAATGGACGCCGGTGACGCTCCGCGCTCTCCAGGCTGCGGTCAGCCATGGAATGCGCGAGCAGGTCCGCCTTCTCCTGAGCAAACATCCCGCGCCGCCAACCGCTGAAGGCGGCGTCGTGCCACTGATCGCTTACGCCATTGCGAATGACGACACGCCGCTCTTCCAAGCGCTTCTCGCCGGCGGCAGCGACCCGAATCTCGTGATTCCGAAAACAGCCGAGAAAGAATTCATCGCGCTGGTCAAATCGAAATATCTGCGGCTTTACATCCAGGAAGAAACCGGCGTGAACCTGCTCATGCTCGCGGCCGGGCTCGGCAAAGCCGAATACGTCCGCGCGTTGCTCGACGCCGGCGCCGATCGGAATCACCACACGCCGCGCGAAAAAATGTTACCGCTTTATTTCGCGGCCTGGACGGAAAACTGGCAGTGCGTCCAGATGCTTCTCGGTGGCGGACCACAACCGGAGCAGCTCCGCGTCGAGATTTCGCTCGCGAAACAACACATGACGGTGATCAAGGACGGCGCGACCGTTTTCGAAACCAAAGTTTCCACGGGCCGCAATGGTTTCACGACGAAGCCCGGCTATTACGTCATCACCGACAAGGACCGCGACCATCGCTCGACGATTTACAAATGCCCGATGCCCTATTTCATGCGGCTAAGCTGCCGTGATTTCGGAATGCACGAGGGCGTCGTCCAACCCTATCCGGCGTCACACGGCTGCATCCGGTTGCCGGGAGACGCCGCGAAAAAATTGTTCGTCGACCTGCCCATCGGCACGGTCGTGAGCATTAACTGACCGGCGGCGCGCACAATCGCGCGTCGACTTTTTCGCCCGCTTCAAATAACGTCTCGCCTTCCGTTATGGATGAGACGCCGATAGCAGGACTGAGCGCATTGCGTCATGAATACGACGCGCACGGACTCCGCCGCGCCGATCTTCATCCTGATCCGATCGAACAATTCCGCGCCTGGTTCGCCGCTGCCCTGGCCGCCGACATTCGCGACGTCAACGCGATGAGCCTGGCGACAGCCACACCGGACGGAAAACCGTCCGCGCGCATCGTTTTGCTCAAAGGCGTGAATTCGAGCGGTTTTAGTTTTTTCACGAACTACGATAGCGAAAAAGGCCAGCAGCTCGATGCCAATCCGCACGCCGCGCTTTGCTTCTATTGGACGAAACTTGAGCGCCAAATCCGGATTAGCGGCCCGGTCGAGAGAACGTCGCGCGAAGATTCCGCAGCCTATTTTCATTCGCGGCCAGCGGGTAGCCGGCTCGCCGCGTGGGCCTCGAAGCAAAGTGAAGTCATCGATGCGCGCAAGATTCTCGACGCGCGTTTCCAGGCAATGACGGAGCGTTTTGAAGGCGAAGAAATTTCGTTGCCGCCGCATTGGGGCGGTTACCGAGTGAAACCGGAGCAGATGGAATTCTGGCAAGGGCGGCCGAATCGTCTCCACGATCGCTTTCGTTATACGCGCCGCGCCGACGACTCGTGGCAGATCGATCGCCTCGCGCCGTGATGTCCGGCGATTCGTCGCGCTCGCGCGCCTGGAAAGACAATCCGCATCCGCGTTACTGGTGGCACCGGTTGCCGGGCGCCGATTACGTTCCGCCGGTTTATTCGGACCTTTCGGAGGAGGAGTGGAACGTCGTGCGCGATTGGTACGCGGAGTCCGATCGAAACGGTCCGATCGGTGAATGCGCGGTTCCGTTGATTTCGCTCTTGCACGGCCTGGTCATGGGCAATCGCCTGACCCGTATCGCGCAGCTCGGGACGTGCGCCGGTTATTCCGCGTTGCTTCTGGGCTGGATGCTGCGGCGAATGAACGCGCGTCACAGCCTGTTCAGTTTGGATATCGATCCCGCCATGTGCGAGCTGGCGCGTGGGTGGATTGCACGCGCCGGGCTCCAGGATTTTGTTGAGATCGCCGAAGGAAATTCGCTCGACGCAGCATCGATCGACGCGGCCCGAAAATATCTTGGCGGCGATCCGGAGATGATCATCGTCGACAGCTCACACGAATATCATTCGACGGTCGCCGAGCTCGATCTTTGGTATCCCGCGCTCGCGCCCGGCGGACTCATCGTTCTCCACGATGTCAGTGAATTCGCGGCCGGCTTCGATATCACGAACGAGGGAGGCGTCCGCCGCGCCTTTACCGAATGGCGAGCGAAACATCCGGACGCGGAAACGTTTTCGCTCAACAGCCAGTCCCGCTCGATGGACGAAGCGCGTCCGCTTTACAAAGACGCTTGTGGCGTCGGCCTGATTCAGAAGCCGCAACATGGCTGATCCGCGACTCAAATTGCTGCGCGGCGACATCACAAAGTTGAGCGTCGATGCGATCGTGAACGCGGCGAATACGACGTTGCTCGGTGGCGGCGGAGTCGATGGCGCCATTCATCGCGCCGCCGGCCCGGAGTTACTGGCTGAATGTAAAACACTCGGCGGTTGCCAGCCCAGCGAAGCGAAGATCACGCGCGGCTATAATTTACCTGCGCGCTTCGTGATTCACACGGTCGGTCCGGTCTGGTCTGGCGGAACGCGGGGCGAACCGGAGACGCTCGCGAATTGTTATCGCAATTCGTTACGCATCGCCGTCGACAACAACATTCGCACCATCGCCTTCCCCGCCATCAGCTGTGGCGCTTATCGCTATCCGATCGCCGCCGCCGCCACGAGCGCCGTCGAAACCGCCTCGGAGTTTTTGCGCGACAACGATTCGATCACCGAAATCATCTTCGTCGTTTCCACCGACGAAATCGAAGCCGCCTATCAGGGTCTGCTCTCCTCTTAGTTCGGCGTTGGACGTTGGGCGTTGGGCGTTCGACGTTTTCCCCCTTCATGCGCCGCGAGGATTTACCGATCTTTGAGCTCGAGCCCGCGATCGTAGAAAACCTTCGCGCTCATTCCCGCCTCATCATTCAGGCGCCGACCGGTTCCGGAAAATCCACCCAGGTTCCGCAGATTCTTCTCGACCACGGCATGCTCGGCGACGGCCAGGTCGTCATTCTTCAACCACGGCGTCTCGCCGCGCGACTGCTCGCCGCGCGCGTCGCGGCCGAACGCAAGAGCCGGCTCGGCGATGAAGTCGGCTACCAGATTCGATTCGAGAACGTCACCTCGGCGCGCACCCGAATCCGTTTCGTCACCGAAGGAATTCTCCTCCGCCAATTGATCCAGGATCCGGACTTGCGCGGGATCTCAGCGGTTCTTTTCGATGAATTCCACGAGCGCCATCTCTACGGCGACATCACTCTCGCCCGCGCGCTCTCACTTCAAAACACTTCGCGACCCGATCTGAAGCTCGCCGTGATGTCCGCCACACTCGATGCCGGACAGTTGGAAAAATATCTCGCGCCTTGTTCGCTTCTGACTTCCGCCGGCCGCGCGTTTCCCGTCGACATCGAATACCTGCCGAAACCGTGCGAAGGCGACGATTACCCCATCTCGGACCTCGCGGCCGATGAACTGGAACGGCTCGCGCCCCAGACGGAGGGCGACGTTCTGATCTTCATGCCGGGAAAATATGAAATCGGTCGAACGATTTCCGCCGTGCGCGCATCGCGCGTGAGCGACCAATTCGTTGTGCTGCCGTTGCACGGTGAATTGCCACCCGCCGAGCAGGACGCCGCGCTCGCGCATTACGAAAAACGCCGCGCCATCGTCGCGACCAACGTCGCCGAAACTTCGCTCACTATCGACGGCGTCCGCGTCGTGATCGACAGCGGCCTGGCGCGGATCGCGAGGTTCGATCCGCGGCGCGGCATCAACACTCTGCTCGTGGAAAAAATCAGCCGCGCCTCTGCCGATCAACGCGCCGGCCGCGCCGGTCGAACTGCGCCGGGGCGCTGTCTGCGTCTTTGGACCGAGCGCGAACATCTTGATCGCGCCACGCAGGAATTGCCGGAAGTGAAGCGTCTCGATCTTGCCGAAGTTGTGCTGACTCTCAAAGCCAGCGGCGTCGACGACATCGCAACATTTCGCTGGCTCGAACCGCCGGACCCACGGGCACTCGCGCGCGCGGAACAATTGCTTCTCGATCTGGGCGCGCTCACTGATGGAAAAATTACCGCGCTCGGCCGG
>Ga0307470_10000421_pt1 | contig 21631 bp, 11 predicted proteins | sample atmos_gasesAM3C__FD_204565 | JGI IMG/M metagenome (GOLD analysis project Ga0307470, IMG submission 204565) | Hardwood forest soil microbial communities from Morgan-Monroe State Forest, Indiana, United States - atmos_gasesAM3C_05 | ecosystem: Environmental > Terrestrial > Soil > Temperate forest... | reverse complement strand
GTCCCTCCGGGGGTGAAGATTCTTCAGCGAGAACCTTCTTATTCTCCCGTTGGGGCCATTGTCCTATCGGTTACGACACGCCGTACCGTCGAAATTCTTCACACCACTTCTGCATAAGCCTCCTCCTCTCCTCGTTCACTGTTGAATCGCAGTGGCCGCGCTGCCTAGCTCGCGCCATAGGTCGCCAAATTGGCGTCGCACACGTGACCGAGACGGTCCGTGACCTGAAGTTACCCGGTCCGCCGGAAAAGTCAAGCACGGTTTCCGGCAGCCCAACGCAGGCCCGACCCAGGGGTTCCCTAGGGGTTACAGGGATTTCCGGGTGGTAGCCCAGGGGTCGCCTGAGCACAATTGGGCCCGCACTGAGATGACAGCTACGTCGACGCGAAACGAAAGCCGTCGGGCACCCGTACAGAACGAAGAGCTCCAGGCGAGCGCTCCAGGAGAGCTCCGAATGGAAGGGCCGCTGGAATGGGCCAGATGGAAGGAGAACGGGGTGACCACCGAAGCCACGGCGATCGGCGTGCGGCCGGTCCCGCGCATCGACCACATCATGGTGTTGCTGGACGAAAAGGCATACCGGGACGTCGCCGAGACCGACTTCCTCGGTGAGCGTTTCGGGCGGCTCACCCGGAAGCAGGCGGACAGCTCTGTCGCCGGGGCGTACGCGACGCTCGGCATCGCTGGGGAGAACACCCTGGTCGAGCTGTTCGGTGGCACCATCCCCGGCGGCACGCTCACCGGCGGACTGGTGTTCTCCTTCGAGGCCCAGGGTTCCGCTACGGCGGCGCGGCAGGTGCTGGACGCCGCCGCGGGGGTGGAGTACCACCATGACCTGGTCCGCCGCGCCGTCGCCGGTTCTGTTGAGCCCCAGCCGTGGTATCACCTGATCAGCGTGAACATGGGCGAGGCCAGCCCGTTGGTGCTGTTCCTCAACGAGGTCACCCCGGAGTACCTCCGCTCGCTCGGCGCGCGGCCGGCCGAGGATGGCTCGCTGCGCAGGCGTGACTACCTCGACGCCGCGCTGGGCGGGCCGGCTGGTCCGCCGCGGCTGATGCGGGACATCAGCGGCGTGACCCTGGCGCTGTCGCCGGCGCGGGCCCGGCGGCTCGCCGGCGCACTGTGCCCGTTCGGCTTCGAGATGTCCGAGCGAGACGGTGAGCAGCGGCTCCGCGGCCCGGACCTGACCATCGTGACGCGCGTCGACGACACCGCCCCCCAAGGGGTCCTGGAGATCCAGATCGACCTCGTCGAAGGCCGGCACGAACCGGCGGAACACAGGTTTGGCGAGACCTCCCGGCTGGTCATCGACCCATCCGGAGTGGCCGTGTGGAGCTTTGCGCCGATTAGTTGAACGAGCTATGGCAAAGACTGGCCGATGGCGCTGTCCACCGGGTGGGCAGGGTCGATCCCGTGGGCAGGGTCGATCCCTTTGCGTCTCGGTACCGTAGGAAAGGTTAGGCGGAAATGACGGAGCCGATAGTCCCGTTGTTTGGCGAGCTGTTCCATCGACATGTCATCCGCGCGCCGGACGCGGCCGCCGTCGAGTTCCGCGACCGCATTCTTTCCTACCGGGAGCTGGACCAGGCCGCATCCGCGTTCGCCGCCGAGCTGGCCCGGCGGGGGGTCGGTCCGGAGAGCATTGTCGGGATAGCCGCCAAGCCATCGCTGGAGCTGGCGGTCGGCGTCCTGGGCGTCATGCGTGCCGGCGGAGCCTGGCTGCCGCTGGACCCCGGTTACCCTGACGAGCGGCTGCGGTACATGGTGGACGACTCCGGCATCTCCCTGTTGGTGGCCGACGCGGCCACCGGCGATGCGATTGCCGGCGAGGCCGCCGACGGCAGCGTCGCCGTCGTCGATCCTGGCCTGCCGGTGCCCGCCGCCGGGCCGCCGGCAGCGGTCGTGCGGCCGGGCAACCTCGCCTACGTGATCTACACGTCGGGGTCGACCGGCCGGCCCAAGGGCGTTGCGCTGACCCACGGCGGCCTGGCGAACCTGGCCAGGGCCGAGACCGACGCGTTCGGTGTCGAGCCGGGCAAGCGGGTGCTGCAGTTCGCGCCGACCAGCTTTGACGCGTCCGTGTTTGAGCTGGTCATGGCCCTCGGCGCCGGCGCGACGCTGGTGCTCGCCCCGCGGGCGGACATCGCCCCTGGGCCGGGCCTTGCCGACTTCCTGCGGCAACGCCGCATCACGCACGTCACGCTGCCACCGTCGGTTCTCGCCACCGTGCCGCCGGCCGAGCTGCCGGAGCTGGAGCTGCTGGTGTGTGCGGGGGAGGCGCTGCCGGAACACCTGGTCGAGGCCTGGCAGCCCGGCCGGCGGATGTTCAACGCCTACGGGCCGACCGAGACCACGGTGTGGGCGACCATCGACGAGCTCGCCGCGGGTGGCGGCAAGCCGTTGATCGGCAGGGCCGTGCACGGGGTCCGCGTGCTGGTCCTGGACGAGCGGCTCCGCGAGGCGCCGGCCGGGACCCCCGGCGAGCTGGCCATCGGTGGCCACGGGGTCGCCCGCGGCTACCTCGGCCGTCCCGGCCTCACCGCCGAACGGTTCGTGCCGGATGCGGTGACCGGCGAGCGGTTGTACCGGACGGGCGATCGGGTGGTGCGCCACCCGGACGGCCGGCTGGAGTTTCTCGGCCGGGTCGACCACCAGGTCAAGATCCGCGGGTTCCGAGTCGAGCCGGACGAGATCGCCACAGTGCTCGCCGAGCATGCCGCGGTGTCGGACGCGGTGGTCGTGGTGCGCGACAGCGGAGCAGGGGACGAGCTGGTGGGCTATGCCACCGTCAGCGAGGTCGCCACCGTCAGCGAGGTCGCCACCGTCAGCGAGGTCGCCACCGTCAGCGAGGTCGCCACCCGCGGCGAGACCGCGGTCGACGGCGGCGTGCTGCTCGACCACCTCGCCGACCGGCTGCCGGCGCACATGGTGCCGGCCGCGGTCGTCGTGCTCGACGCGATGCCGTTGACGCCGAGCGGGAAGATCGACCGGGCCGCGCTGCCCGCCCCGGTACGCGGCTCGTCCGGATATGTCGCGCCGCGTACGGCGACCGAGCATGCGCTGGCCGGCATCCTGGCCGACCTGCTCGGCGTCGACCGGGTCGGCGCCACCGACCACTTCTTCGGCATCGGCGGGCACTCGCTGCTGGCCGGCCGGTTGTCCGCCCTCGTACGCGCCCGGCTGAGCAAGGAGCTCCCGCTCCGGCGGATCTACGCGGCGCCCACGGTGGCCGGGATGGCCGCCATGGTCGACTCGGCCCCGGCTGGCGTCGCGGTCCCGCCGATCGTGCCGCGGCGCGCCGGCCCCGGCACGCCGGCCCCGCTGTCCTTCCCGCAGGAACGCATCTGGTTCCTCGAGGAGCTGGCTCCCGGCAACCTGGCCTACAACGCGCAGGCGACGATGCGCATCGCCGGGCCGGTCGAGCACGGTGCGCTGCGGGCCACGCTGGCCGAGATCGTGCGCAGGCACGAGGTGTTCCGCACCGCGTTCGTCGCGGTCGACGGGCGACCGGTGCAGGTGCCGCACCCCGCGGTCGAGGTCCGGCTACCGCTGATCGACCTGTCCGGGCTGCCGGCGGACCAGCGCGACGCGCGCCTGGAGCAGATCGTGCTGGACGCCGGGCGCGAGCCGTTCGACCTGGCCGCGCCGCCGCTGGTGCGCTGGCTGCTGGTCCGGTATGCCGAGCAGGACCACACCCTGGTGCACGTCGAGCACCACCTGGTGCACGACGGGTGGTCCTACGCCCTGTTCCTGCACGAGCTGCAGGCGATCTACCCGGCGCTGGTGGCCGGTGCGCCGTCACCGCTGCCGGAGCCCGCGGTCCAGTACGCCGACTTCGCGCGCTGGCAACGGGACTGGATGCGGGACGACGTGCTGGGCTCCTACCTCGCGCACTGGACCAGCGAGCTGGCCGGCGCGCCGCCCGCACTCGAGCTGCCCACCGACCGGCCGCGGCCGCCGGCGCAGAGCTTCGCCGGCGCCGCCGTCCGGATCGACCTGCCGGGCGAGCTGTGCGCGCGCCTGCGGGCCTACAGCCAGGCCCGCGGGATCACGTTGTACACCTGCATGCTCGCCGGGTTCGCGGCCGTGCTGTCGCGGCACAGCGGGCAGCGCGACGTCGTGGTCGGCAGCGGGGTGGCGAACCGCAGGCTCGCCGAGATCGAACGGATGCTCGGCATGGTGGTCAACACCCTGCCGTTGCGCGTCGACCTGACTGGCCGGCCGGGTTTCGACGAGCTGGCCCACCGGGTGCACGCGACGACGGCCCGTGCGCACGAGTGGCAGGACGTGCCGCTGGACCGGCTGGTCGAGGCGCTGGCCCCGGACCGGGACCCGTCCCGGAACCCGCTGTTCCAGGTGATGTTCAGCTTCCACGACTCGCAGCTCCCGGACCTGGACTTCGCCGGGCTGCGCGGCAGCGTGCTGGAACGGCACAACGAGTCGGCCAAGACCGACATCAACGTGGTGGTGATCCCGCGCGCCGAGCAGCGCGCCGGGCACGGGGTCGGTGCCGACGACGCGCCCATCACGCTGCTCTGGGAGTACGCGACGGACCTGTTCGACGCGGCGACGATGCGCGACATGGTGGCGCACTACCAGACCTTCCTGTCCGCCGCCCTGGACCACCCAGACTGCCCTTTCGACCGGCTGCCACTGGCCACAGCGGACGAAAGGCGGCGGGTCGCCGGCGCGGCGACCGGGCCGCGGACGCCGTTCCCGGCCGAGGCGACCATCGGCGAGCTGTTCGACGCGCAGGTCGCCGCCCGGCCGCGGGCGCCGGCTGTGGTCGAGGACGGCCAGACGCTGAGCTACGCCCAGCTCGACGAGCGGGCCAACCGGATCGCCTGGGTCCTGCGCCAGCACGGGGTCGGCGCCGACACCCCGGTCGGCGTGCTGCTGGAACGCGGCAGCGAGATGATCACCGTGCTGCTGGCCGTGCTCAAGGCGGGCGGCGGCTACGTGCCACTGGACCCCTCCTACCCGGCCGAGCGGCTCTCGTGGATGCTGGCGGACGTCGCGGCGCCGGTCGTGGTGACCAGGTCGGACCTGCGCGACCGGATCGGTGACGCACCGGCCGAGGTGGTCGCGCTCGATGAGCAGGCCGAGGTGCTGGCCGCCCAACCGGCTACCACCCCGCCGGTGCTGGCCGGCCCGCGCGGCCTGGCCTACATCCTGTTCACCTCCGGCTCCACCGGTCGCCCCAAGGGCGTCATGGTCGAGCACCGCTCGGTGCTGCGCCTGGTGTGCGGCGCCGACTACGTCCACCTCGGACCCGGCGAGCGCGTCGCCCAGGTCGCCGACGCGTCGTTCGACGCGCTCACCTTCGAGCTGTGGGGGGCGCTGCTGCACGGTGGCGCGGTGTGCGTGGTCCCGCCGGACGCGCTGCTCACCCCCGGTGAGCTGGGCCGCCAGCTTCAGGCGCACCGGGTCACCAGCATGTTCCTCACCTCGGCGCTGTTCACGGAGGTGATGGCGGACCATCCGGACAGCTTCGCCGGCATGACCAACCTGCTGGTGGGCGGGGACACGCTCAACGTGAGCCGGATCCGCAGGCTGCTCGACGGCGACCCGGCTCACCGGCCGGCCCGCCTGCTCAACGGCTACGGCCCGACCGAGACCACCACCTTCGCGGTGTGCCATCTCATCGATGCGCTGCACCCCGACGCCGTGTCCGTCCCGATCGGGCGCCCGATCGCGAACACCACCGCGTACGTGCTGGACGAGCACCTCGAACCGGTACCGCCGCGGGTGCCCGGCGAGCTCTACCTCGGCGGTCCTGGCGTGGCGCGCGGGTACTCCAACCGGCCGGCGCTGACCGCCGAGCGGTTCCTGCCAGACCCGTTCGCCGCGGACGGCAGCCGGATGTACCGGACCGGCGACCGCGCGCTGCCGCGGCCAGACGGCACGATCGAGCTCCTCGGCCGGCTGGACAACCAGGTCAAGATCAGGGGCTACCGGGTCGAGCCCGGCGAGGTGGAGGCCGCGCTGGCCGCGCACCCGGCGCTCGCCCAGGTGGCCGTGGTGGTGGACGACCACCCGTCCGGGCGCATGCTGGTCGCCTACCTGGTGCCGGTGCCGGGGTCGCCGTGCCCCTCCGCCGGGCAGCTCCGCGAGCTCCTCGCCGCCACCCTGCCGCCGTACCTGCTGCCGGCGGCGTACGTCGAGCTGCCGTCGATGCCGATGACCAGCAGCGGCAAGGTGGACCGGGCCGCCCTGCCCCCGGCCCAGGGGTCCCGGGTGGACCTCGACGGCTACGTCGCCCCACGGACGCCGACCGAGCAGGCGGTCGCCGACCTGGTCGTCGACCTGCTCGCGGTGGACAAGGTCGGCGTGCACGACGACTTCTTCGCCTTGGGCGGCCATTCGCTGCTGGCGATGCGGCTGGTGGCCAGGGTCAACGAGCGGTGGGCGTGCGCGGTGGCGCTGCGCGACTTCCTGCACACCCCGACCGTCGCCCGGCTGGCGTCCGGGGTGGACTCGACGCGGGGGGCGGTCGGTGCGGCGGCGCTGTGCCCGTCCTCGGCCGACGAGCGGCTGCTGGCGCGGCTGGACGAGCTGTCCGGCGACGAGGTGGAGGCGCTGTTGCGCGACATGACGGAGAAGGAGGTCGAGCTGTGACACCCGGCACCCAGGACGGCATCCAGAACGGCGCCCAGGACGGGACGCCGGCCGACCGGCGGGCGCTGCTCGCCGCCCGGTTACGGCAGCGCATTGCCGAGCGCACCTACCCGTTGTCCTACCCGCAGCAGCGGTTGTGGTTCCTCGACCAGCTCGACCCGGAGAACGCGGTGTACGTCGTGCCCCTGGTCTACCGGGTGCGCGGGCCGCTCGACCTCGACGTGCTCCGGCGCGCGCTCACCGCGGTGGTCCGGCGCCACCAGGTGCTGCGCACCGTCTTCAGGTCCATCGCGGACGTCCCACGGCAGGTCGTGTCGCCGCCCGTCGACGTGCCGCTGCCGGTGGACGACCTGCGCGGCCACGACGACCCGACAGCCGCGGCGGAGCGGCTGGCCCGTGCGCAGGCGCGCACGCCGTTCGACCTCGGCAGTGACCTGATGGTGCGGCCGCGGGTGCTCCGGCTGTCCGACGAGGAGCACTGGGTCTGCCTGACCCTGCACCACATCGCCTGCGACGGATGGTCGCTCGGCGTGCTCGATGCCGAGCTGACCGAGCTGTACCGGGCGATGCTCGCCGGCGAGCAGCCGGACCTGCCCGAGCTTCCCGTGCAGTACGCGGACTTCGCCGAATGGCAGCTCGGGCAGCTCACCGGCACCGGGCTCGACCGCGCGCTGTCCTACTGGCGCGACCGGCTGGCCGGCGCACCCGCGCTGGCCACCCTGCCGACCGACCTCCCGCGCCCGCCGACGCAGTCGCACGCGGGTGCGCACGTCGACTTCCAGGTCGACCCGCGGACCACCGCGCGGGTCGGCGAGCTGGCCAGGACCGCCAGCGCGACGCCGTTCGCCGTGCTGCTGGCCGCGTTCGCCGCGCTGGTGCACGCCTACACCGGTGGGGCCGAGGTGATCGTCGGCTCTCCGGTCTCCGGCCGGCTGCGTGCCGAGCTGGAGCCGCTGGTCGGGTTCTTCACCAACACGGTGGTGCAGCGTGTCGACACCTCCGGCCGGCCGACGTTCGCCGAGCTGGTGGCACGCGTGCGGGAGGAGAGCAGGGCCGCGGTGGCTAACCAGGACCTGCCGTTCGAGAAGCTGGTCGAGGAGCTGCACGCAAGCCGGGACCCGGCCTACAACCCAGTCTTCCAGCTCATGTTCAGCTACGGCGAGCAGGACGGCGGCGGGCTGCGCATCCCCGGTTGCGAGGTCGCCATGGTGCCGGGGGACACGGCTACCGCGAAGTTCGACCTCACGCTCAGCATGACGGCAACGGCCGGGGCGCTGTCTGCCCGGCTGGAGTACTGCACTGACCTGTTCACCGAGGCCACCGCGGGCCGGCTCGCCGACCAGCTCCGCACCCTGCTCGCCGCCGGGGTCGCCGACCCGTCCCTGCCGATCGGTGCCCTGCCGGTGCTGTCCGAGCCGGAGCGCCGGCAGCTTCTGGTGGGCTGGAACCCGCCGGCCGAGCCGGTCGAGGACCTGCTGGTGCACGAGCTGGTCGCCCGGCAGGCCAGCCAGACCCCGGACGCGCCCGCCCTGCTCGGTGCCGACCAGCGACCCGAGGACGCCCTGTCCTACCGGGAGATGGAGCGGCGGGCCGGCGAGCTGGCCGCCCGGCTGCGGGCGCTGGGCGTCGGCCCGGGTGTCCCGGTGGGGGTGTACCTGGACCGCTCGCCGGAGCTGGTGGTCACCCTGCTCGCCGTCCTCAAGGCTGGTGGCGGCTACCTGCCGCTGGACCCGGGGTACCCGCCGGACCGGATCTCCTTCATGGTCTCGGACTCGGGTACGCCGGTGATCGTGACCAGGGGTGCCCTGGCCCGCCGGATCGCTGAGCTACCAGCCACCGTGCTCCGCCTGGACGCCGACGGCCAGGGGCCTTCGCAGTCCACTGTGGACGGTGCGGCGCCGGCCGGGGACGACCTCTGCTACCTGATCTACACCTCGGGCTCGACCGGCCGGCCCAAGGGCGTGATGATCTCGCACCGCAACGTGCTGCACTTCTTCGCCGGCATGGACAGGGTGCTCGATGGCAGGGTGCTCGACGGCGACACCCCGGACACCTGGCTCGCCATCACCAGCATGTCGTTCGACATCTCGGTGCTGGAGCTGCTGTGGACGCTGGCCCGTGGCTACCGGGTGGTGGTCCGCGGCGACGAGCCGACCGCGACCGCGGTGGTGGCGGGCGGGGCGCCAGTGCCTGCCGCGGTGCAGGCCCGGCCGATGCAGCTCAGCCTGTTCTACTTCGGTGGCGACTCCGGTGGCGCCCCCGAGGATCGTTACCGGCTGATGATGGACGGCGCGACGTTCGCCGACCGCAACGGCTTCACCGCCGTGTGGACCCCGGAGCGGCATTTCCACGCCTTCGGCGGCCTGTACCCGAACCCGTCGGTGACCGCGGCGGCCATTGCCGCGGTCACCGAGCGGGTGAAGGTGCGCGCCGGCAGCGTGGTGATCCCGCTGCACGACCCGCTGCGGGTGGCCGAGGAATGGTCCGTGGTGGACAACATCTCGCACGGGCGGGTCGGGCTCTCGGTCGCCTCCGGGTGGCAGCCGACCGACTTCGTGCTCGCCCCGGACAGCTACCTCGACCGCAAGAAGATCATGATGCGGCACCTGGACGAGCTGCGCCGGCTGTGGCGCGGGGAGAGCGCCGTCCGCCGTAACGGGGTGGACGCCGAGGTCGAGGTGCGGGTGTTCCCGGCGCCCGTGCAGGACGAGCTGCCGATCTGGGTGACCAGCGCACGCAGCCCGGAGACCTTCCAGCTCGCGGGCGAGGCGGGCGCCGGGCTGCTCACCCACCTGCTCGGGCACACGATCGACCAGCTCTCCCACAAGATCGCGTTGTACCGGCAGGCCTGGCGGGAGAACGGGCACTCGGGCGACGGCCACGTCACCGTCATGCTGCACACCTTCGTCGGGCCCGATGCGGACGAGGTCCGGGAGGTCGTCCGGGCACCGCTGTGCGCCTACATCACGTCCTCGTTCGACCTGCTGTCCGGCCTCGGCCAGGCGATGGGCCGGGACGTGGACCTGCGCAGCCTGCCAGCGGCCGAGCTGGACGAGCTGGTCGCACGGGCCTTCGACCGGTTCTTCGAGACCTCCGGCCTGCTGGGCACGCCCGACCACTGCGCCGACATCATCGACCAGCTCAAGCTCGTCGGCGTGGACGAGGTGGCCTGCCTGGTCGACTTCGGCGTGCCGCACGAGCAGGTGCTCGCCGCGCTGGAGTCGCTGGTTGTGGCCCGGGACATCAGCGAGGACCGCAGGCGCGCCGCCACGGCCGACGAGCCGATCGCCGCGCAGCTTCGCCGGCACGGGGTGACCCACCTGCAGTGCACGCCGTCGGTGGCCGGTGTGCTGGCCGAGGACCCGACCTCGGCCGAGGCGCTGGCCGGGCTGACCCGGCTGCTGGTCGGCGGTGAGGCGCTGCCCGCGCCGCTCGCCGTACGGCTGGCGGGCACCCTGCCCGGCCGCGTGCACAACATGTACGGCCCGACCGAGGCCACGGTGTGGGCGACCACGCAGCAGGTCGACGACTCCGGCACCGTCCTCATCGGGCGCCCGATGGCGGGGGTGCGGGCCTACGTCGTGGACGCGTACCTGCGGCCGGCGCCGGTCAACGCGCCCGGCGAGCTGTTGCTCGGCGGTGCCGGGGTGGCCCGCGGCTACCTGGGCCGGCCCGCGCTGACCGCGGAGCGGTTCGTGCCTGACCCGTTCTCCGGTGAGCCGGGAGCCCGGCTGTACCGCACCGGCGACCTCGTACGCTGGCGGACCGCGCCAACGCCCGGCCCGGCGGGCGGGTCTCCGGTCGGCGAGCTGGAGTTTCTCGGTCGGATCGACCACCAGGTCAAGCTGCACGGCCACCGGATCGAGCTCGGCGAGATCGAGAACGTGGTTCGCGCCCACCCGGACCTGTCCGCCGCGGTGACCGCGGTGCGCGGCGAGGACACCCGCCGCCGCCTGGTTGCCTACTGCGTGCCGGCCGCCGGCGTGACCACCCCGACGGCGAGCGTGGTGCAGGCCTTCGCCGCCAGGTCGTTGCCGGACTACATGGTTCCCGCGGACGTGATCTTCCTCGACGAGCTGCCGATGACGCCGAACGGGAAGGTGGACCGCGGCCGGCTGCCCGACCCGGAGGACCGGCCACCGGTGGCGTACCTGGCGCCGGAGAACGACCGGGAGCGGCAGGTCGCCGAGGTGTTCGCCGACGTGCTCCGGAAGGACCGGATCGGGGTGGAGGACAACTTCTTCGCCTCCGGCGGCAACTCGTTGCTGGCCGTGCAGGCGCGGGCCAGGCTGCAGCCGGTGCTCGGCGACGGGCTGTCCCTGGTGGACATGTTCCGGTACCCCACGGTGCGGGCGTTGACCCTCGCCTTCGCGGACGACTGCCCGGCCGGCGCGGAGCTGGCGCAGGCCAGGCAGGACGCCGGGCGCCGGGCGGCCGCGTTGGCCCGCAGGGCACGGGCGCGCAGGGGGACCCCATGACCACTGTGAACAGCGGAGACGAGTTCGACGGGGTGGAGCCGATCGCCATCGTCGGCATGTCCTGCCGGGTGCCGGGAGCCCGAACCATCCCGGACCTCTGGCGCACCACGCGCGACGGGGTTGAGTCGATCACCTGGTTCGGCCGGGACGAGCTGCTCGCCGCGGGCATCGACGCGGGCACCATCGCCGGCCCGGACTACGTGCCGGCCAGCGGCTACCTCGACGGCGCCGACCGGTTCGACGCGGCGTTCTTCGGGTTCAACGCCGGTGAGGCGGAGACCATGGACCCGCAGCACCGGGTGCTCTGCGAGACCGTGTGGGAGGCGGTGGAGGACAGCGGCCACCAGCCGACCGGGTTCGGCGGCACCGTCGGCGTGTTCGCGGGCGCCTTCATGAACAAGTACCTGACCGCGAACCTCAGCACCAACGCGCGGTTCCAGCGTTCCCCGATGGCGCCGCTCGCCCGGATGTTCAACGACAAGGACTTCCTGGCCACCCGCATCTCCTACCTGCTGGACCTGACCGGCCCCGCGTACACGGTGCAGACCGCATGCTCCACCTCGCTGGTCGCCACCCACCTCGGCTGCCAGTCGCTGCTCAGCTTCGAGTGCGACGTGGCGATCGTCGGCGGGGTGTCGATCAACGTGCCGCTCCGGTCCGGCTACCCGGTCGCCGACAGCGGGCTGTTCAGTGCGGACGGGCACTGTAGGCCGTTCGACGCGCGTGCCGGCGGCACCGTGCCCGGCAACGGCGCGGTGGCCGTCGTGCTGCGCAGGCTGTCCGACGCGGTGGCCGACGCGGACCACATCTACGCCGTCATCAGGGGCTCGGCGGTGAACAACGACGGCTCGCGGAAGGCCGGCTTCGCCGCGCCGAGCGTCGACGGGCAGGCCAAGGTCATCGCGGCGGCACACGCGGTCGCCGGGATCGACCCAGCCACCATCGGCTACGTCGAGGCGCACGGCACCGCGACCCAGGTCGGTGACCCGATCGAGATCACCGCGCTGGCCCAGGCGTTCGGCGGCCGGGCGCCGGGCACCTGCGCGGTCGGCTCGGTGAAGGCCAACATCGGGCACCTGGACGCGGCCGCCGGTCTTGCCGGCCTGGTGCGGGCCGCGCTGGCCGTGTACCACGGGGAGATCCCGGCGAACGCCAACTTCACCGCGCCCAACCCGGAGCTGCGGCTGGACCGGACCCCCTTCTACGTGCCGGCGGAGGCGGTGCCGTGGCCGGCGGCTGCCCACCCCCGCCGAGCCGCGGTCAGCTCCTTCGGGGTCGGCGGCACCAACGCGCACGCGGTTCTGGAGCAGGCGCCGGCACGACCGGCGGCCGGTCTGGCCCGGCCGTGGCAGCTCCTGCCGATCTCGGCCCGGACCAGGCCGGCGCTGGACGCCGCGACCACCCGGCTGGCCGAGCACCTGGCTGTCGACGGGGCGGCCACCCCGCTGCCCGCCGTAGCCTTCACGTTGCAGGACGGCAGGCGCGCCTTCGGTTTCCGCCGGTTCGCCGTCTGCACCGACACCCGGGACGCCGTGTCGGCGTTGCGTGGCGATGTTCCCGGGCGGCTGGTCACCACGCTGGCCGCCGAGGAGACGCGGGCGGCGGTGTTCGCCTTCCCCGGCGGCGGCATGCAGCACCCCAACATGGGCCTGGACATCTACCGCTCCGAGCCGGTGTTCCGGGCCGAGGTGGACCGGTGCGCCGAGCTGCTGGAGCCGCGGCTCGGGTTCGACCTGCGCCGGCTGCTCTTCCCGGCTGCCTTCCCCGCGCTGCCGGGCAGGGCGCTCGCCGGCGGGGCGGCCACCATGGGCCGCAACCACGGTGCCGGTGTGGTGTCCTCGCTGTTCGTCATCGAGTACGCGCTGGCCCAGCAGCTCATGGCCTGGGGGGTGCGGCCGGCCGCGATGATCGGGCACAGCCTCGGCGAGTACGTCGCGGCCTGCCTTTCCGGCGTGTTCAGCCTGCCCGACGCGCTGGAGATCACCCTGGCCCGGGGTGAGCTGTTCGCCAGGATGCCGCCCGGCACGATGCTGGTGGTCCAGCTTCCGGAGGTCGAGGTGGCCAGCCTGCTCCCGGACCGGATCTCGGTGTCCGCGGTGAACACGCCCGATCTCACCGTCGTTGCCGGACCGGACGAGGACATCGCCGCGCTGACCGCCTCGCTGCGCGCGCGGGACATCGACTGCCGCAAGGTGAGCGTGCCGGTGGCCAGCCACTCCTGGATGGTCGAGCCCTACCTCGACGAGCTCACCCTGAAGGTCAAGGAGCTCCGGCTGGGGACGCCTGGCATCCCGTTCGTGTCCGGCGTGACCGGCACCTGGATCCGGGACGAGGAGGCCGCCGACCCGACGTACTGGGTGCGGCACCTGCGCGAGCCGGTGCGCTACGCCGACGGGGTGCGCGCGGTGCTCAGCCGGCCCGGCCGGGTGCTGCTGGAGGTCGGCCCGGGCCGGGCCCTGACCTCGCTGGCCGCCGGGCAGCGGATCGCGCCCGCCCCGATCGCGATCTCCACCATGGGCCTGCCGCGGGACACCCAGCCCGACCTGGCGCACCTGGTCACCGCGGTCGGCCGGCTCTGGCAGTCCGGGGTGGCCGTCGACTGGCGGGCCTTCCACGGCGACGCCCGGCCGGGCCGGGTCCCGCTGCCGGCCTACCCGTTCGAGGGCCGGCGGTACTGGGTCGAGGCCGGCCCGCCGGCCGGCACCGCCGCGGTCGCCAAGCCGGTCGAGCCAGTCGAGCCGGCGGTCGCGGTGGACGACGTCGACGACGGGTATGTCGCGCCGCGCACCGACCGGGAACGCCATGTCGCCCGGCTCTGGTGCGACCTGCTCGGCGTGGACCGGGTCGGCGTCGAGGACGACTTCTTCGACCTTGGCGTCCAGGGCTGTGTCCAGCTCGGGCTGGCCCCGCGGCGCCGGTACGAGCTGTCGGTCGGCACCGTCGACCACCTGGCGCGGCTGATCGTCAGCCTGTCGCTGCGGCCGGAGACGCTCGGCCGGACGTTCCACACCATTGACCCGAGACCCTTGCCGTGGAACGAGATCTTCGCCCAGGTCCGCAGGTTCGGCTACCCGGTGCGGAGCGTGCCGTTCGACGAGTGGCGCACCGAACTCACCGCGCAGGTGGATCGCGACGGCGACGACAACGCCCTGGCGCCGTTGATGGCGATGCTCGGCGACACCCCGGACCGGGACATGCCGGGCGTGGACTGCGGCAACGTGCTCGCCGCGCTACCACCGGAGGTGGCCGCCGCGCCCGCGCTGGACGAGGAGTTCTTCGACCGGATGCTCGGGTTCTTCGTACGCAGCCAGTTGTTGCCACCGGTCACGCAGCCGGTCTGAGCGGAGGGAGAAGCGATGCCTGTGCTGCTGACCGGGGCGACCGTCATCGACGGGCTGGGCGGCGACCCCGTGCCGGCCGGCTCGGTGCTCCTCGACGACGGCCGGATCACCGGGCTGGACGTGCGTACGACGCCGTCCGACACCGACGTGGTCGACCTGAGCGGGCTCACCCTGCTGCCCGGTCTCATCGACGCCCATGTCCACATCGGACACTCCAGCGAGATGCGTGCGGTGCTGAACATGGAGCTGTCCATCGCGGAGCGGGCGGCGGACATCTTCCGTACGCTGCGCGAGACCGTCGACGCCGGTTTCACCACGGTGCGCGACTGCGGTGGCATCGACCACGGCGTCCTGCGTACGGTCGGCCGCGGCCTGGTGCCCGGCCCGCGGATCTGGGCCTGCGCGTCGCCGCTGGTGCAGTGCGGCGGGCACGGTCACCTCGGCTCGCCGTTCCTGCCGCCGGATGAGACCTTCCACTTCCGGGTGCGCGGGCTGACCGCGGTCGGCCGGACCTCCGATGGCTGCGACGAGGTGCGCAAGGCCGCCAGGGAGTGTTTTCGCCAGGGTGCCACCTTCCTCAAGATGCCGGTGACCGGCGGGGTCGTGTCCATCGCGGACTCCTTGTCGGACACCCAGTTCACCGTGGCGGAGATCGCCACCGCGGTGCAGGAGGCCACGGCGCGGCACACCTACGTCACCGTGCACGCGCACAACGTCGCCGGCATCCACAACGCGGTCGAGGCCGGGGTGGGATGCGTCGAGCACGGCACCGGCATCGACGAGGAGACCGCGGCCATGATGGCCGCCAGGAACGTGCATCTGGTGCCCACCCTGACCATCGCCAAGGTGATGGTGGACAACTTCGAGCAGCTCGGGCTGCCGCCGCAGGTCCGCGACCGGGTCGGCGACACCATGCGGGGCATGATCGACGGCCTGCTGGCCGCACGCGAGGCCGGGGTGCTGGTCGGCTCCGGCTCGGACCTGATCGGGCCACGGCAGAACCGGCGTGGCCTGGAGATCGCGCTCAAGGCCGAGGTGATCGGCGCGATGGACGCGATCGTGTCGGCCACCTCGGTCAACGCGAAGATCATGCGGGTGGCCGACCAGCTCGGCTCGATCGAGCCGGGCAAGTACGCCGACCTGGTCGCGGTCGACTTCGACCCGCTCACCGAGCCCGAGCTGTTCGACGACCCGGCCCGCGTCGTGCTCGTGGTCAAGGGCGGCGAGATCGTCAAGGACACCCGCAAGTAGCGAGGAAAGGACACCCGATGAGCGACACGACCGCCGCGCCCGAGGAGTACATCGTCGTCCTGAACGACGAGGAGCAGTACTCGATCTGGGCGAGGACGATGCCGGTCCCGCCGGGCTGGCGGGCCGAGGGCTTCGCCGGCCCGAGGCAGGACTGCCTCGCCCACATCGACACGGTGTGGACCGACATGCGCCCAGCCAGCCTCCGGCATGGCGGCTGACCCGGCCGGGGTCCCCCCGCCGTTCGTCGTGGGCATCGGCGGGACCGGGACCTTCCGGTCCAGCACCGAGCGGGCGCTCCGGGTCGCCCTGCACGGTGCCGAGTGCTCCGGGGCCAGGGTCCGGCTGTTCGGCGGCGGGTTTCTCGGCACGTTGCCGCTGTTCCGGCCGGGGTGCGCCGAGCGGTGCGCGGACGTTGCCGACATGCTCGACGCCGTATGCGCCGCGGACGGCGTGATCATCGCCAGCCCCAGCTACCATGCCGGCGTCTCGGCCATGGTGAAGAACGCCCTGGACTACCTCGAGGACCTGCGCGACGACCCGCGCCCCTACCTGGACGGCAGGGCGGTCGGCTGCATCGTGACGGCGGCCGGGTGGCAGGCCTGCGGCACCACGCTCACCGCGCTGCGGTCGATCGTGCACGCGTTGCGCGGCTGGCCGACCCCGCTCGGCGTCACGTTGAACACCAGCGACGGGCCGTTCGACCCCGATCGCGCCGGCCAGCACAGCCGGGCGGCCGGCGCGCTGGACGTCGTAGGCCGGCAGGTGGTCGAGCTCGCCAGCGCGTTCCGCGCATACCGCGCGGTCGGCCAGGTGGCCGGAGCGGCCCGGTGACCGCCCAGCCCGATCCCGACCCGGTGCCCGTCCCGCGGCCGTCAACCGCGGAGAAGCTGGCGGACCTCCGGCAACGCCGGCTGGAGTCCCGCGAGCCCGGATCGCCGCGGGCGGCCCGCCGGCGTCACGTGCTGGGCAAGCTCACCGCGCGCGAACGCGTCGACCTGCTGCTGGACAGCGACTCCTTCGTGGAGACCGACCCGTTTGCCCGGCACCGTTCGGTGAACTTTGGCGTCGATGCCAAGCGCCCGCTCGGTGATGGCGTGATCACCGGGTTCGGCACCGTCGATGGTCGCCAGGTGTGTGTCTACGCGCAGGACGTCACCTCGTTCAACGGCAGCGTCGGCGAGGTGTTCGGGGTCAAGGTGGGCAAGCTCCTCGACCTGGCGATGGCCACCGGCTGCCCGGTGATCGGCATCATCGACTCCAGCGGGGCCCGGATCCAGGAGGGGGTGCTCGCCCTGTCGGCCTACGGCCAGGTTGCCCGGCGGGTGGTCACCGCCTCGGGCGTGATCCCGCAGATCTCGATGATCATGGGCGTGTGCGCGGGCGGTGCGGTCTACACCCCGGCCGCGACCGACTTCGTGGTGATGGTGAACCGGACGTCGCACATGTTCGTCACCGGACCGGACGTGATCAGGTCCGTCACCGGTGAGGCGGTCGGCCTCGAGGAGCTCGGTGGTGCCAGGGTGCACGCCAGCCGGTCCGGCAACGCGCACTACATGGCGGATGACGAGCAGGACGCCATCGGCTATGTCAGGGACCTGCTGTCCTACCTGCCGAGCAACAACCTGGACGAGGCACCGCGGTACCGGGTTGAGCCGGACCTAGCCGTGACCGACCGCGACGCCGAGCTGGACACCCTGGTCCCGGACCTGCCGGAGCAGGGCTATGACATGCACGACGTGATCGAGCATGTGGTGGACGACGGCGAGCTGCTGGAGATCCAGCCCGAGTTCGCGCGCAACATTCTCTGTGGCTTCACCCGGATCGAGGGCGGCACCGTCGGGGTGGTCGCCAACCAGCCGCTCCATCTCGCTGGCTCGCTCGACATCGACGCCGCCGAGAAGGCCGCCCGGTTCGTGCGGTTCTGCGACGCGTTCAACATCCCGATCCTGACCCTGGTCGACGTGCCCGGCTTCCTGCCCGGCGTCGTGCAGGAGCACGGCGGGATCATCCGCCGCGGTGCCAAGCTCGGCTTCGCCTACATCGAGTCGACCGTCCCGAAGGTCACCGTGATCACCCGCAAGGCCTTCGGCGGCGGCTACGCGGTGATGGGCTCGAAGGAGCTGGGTGCGGACCTCTGCTTTGCCTGGCCAACAGCGGAGATCGGCGTGATGGGTGACCGTGGGGGAGTGGACATGCTGTTCGGTCGGGAGCTCGCCCGGGCGGAGGACCCCGAGCAGGAACGGCGGACGCTGGCCGCGGAGTACCGGGACCGCCTCACCAGCCCGTACATCGCTGCCGAACGTGGCTGCGTCGACGACGTGATCGCCCCGTCCGAGACCAGGGCGACCGTGGTGAAGGCGCTGCGGGCGCTGCGGAACAAGCGGGTGCTCCCACCGGCGAGGAAGCATACCAACATCCCCCTCTGATGCCGGCCCGGCCGACCCTGGCCGGGACAGTCCTCAATGGCCCCGCCCGGCCATAACTGGCTCCGCCGCAGCTCGAACGCAGGCCCGATCTGTCACCCTCGGTTACGTCGGGCCGACGTGACCGAAGTCGGCTGCCCGACTGCCTCAAGGCCCGATCAGCAGCATGACGGGCGTTGCTGGTGGCCGGGTTGGCCGTAGGTTCGAGGGCACCGGCGCCTAGCCTGTCGGTGTGTGGGTGGCGCGATCCGGAGGAGTCTCGATGGCTGACGCCGATGACGTACGCCGGCTGGCGCTGGCCCTGCCTCATGTGGTGGAGGTCGACAGCGACGGCTTTGACTTTCGGGTGGCCGACAAGGGGTTCGTCTGGTCCTACCCCGAGCGCAGGCCGGGCAGGCCGCGGCGTGTCCGGACCGACATCGCCGTGCTGTTCGTCGGTGACGAGGCGGAAAAGCAGGCTCTGCTTCTCGGTGAGCCTGAGATCTTCTTCACCACCCCCGGCTACGACGGCTGGCCGCTGGTGATGCTGCGGCTGGCAGAGGTGGACGTCCAGCGCCTCGCGGAGCTGGTGACCGACGCGTGGCGGATGCGTGCCCCGGACGAGCTCGTCGGTGACCTTGGGGAGGTCGATGACCTGTCGGGTGCGGATCCGCGCTGAGCGAGGCCGACCAGGCAACGGGCTGACGGCCAGGGCGTCGCCGCTGGCGAAGCCCAGCACCGACGCGCGGCACCGCGGTCTCACGGCGATCACGGCGGCAGAACCGGTAGCACCGCCGCGCGGTACCGGCGCGGGAGGGGTAGGCAGCCGGTAGGACAGTTGAGGACCCCGCTCACCGGTACACGATCACTTCCGTGGACGCCAAGACGCCGGGCGGGATGGTACGCAGCTCAGGTGCGTTCCGGATCGCCGCGGCTACCTCGGCGGAGCGACGACCGCGGTGAGGACATGGGCGCCCGGCGGACCGGGGAGCCGCGCCTTGAGGTATATATCGCAAGGTTGACCGCGAACATCGCCGTGTCTATGCGGCCTGACTCCCCTGCCATGAACAGGCGCACCAGCCAGAACCCACCGACCACAACGGCCAGCGTTCCGGTGACCAACGACAGGATGAGTCGGTGGTTGGTCGCGAAATCCAGCAGGCCGACGGCATTCGACAGGAAAGCCAAGGCGGCACCCAGCCAGGCAACCCAGGGTGTCCAGCCGGGCCAGCCGCCCCGGGGTTCTCGCCGGGGTCATGAAGTCGCTGTCCATGTCACGGCCTCGACTTCCGCGTGCCGAACACACCGTACATAGCGGCTAGGGGAGCGTAATGCACCAGGTGCCTGAGCCACTCCGCGCGTCACCCAACCGGCGCGAGTCGCTAGCACCTTGTCTCGCACCCCACCCGGCGGCATGTGAGGATGTTGGACCGGGGAGTTCATGCTGTGGTTTCTTGAACGCCGACCGGACACTGTTGCTGCCCGGCGCGGGGGCAGCGCTGGTCCTCCGTGGCAGCCGCCTTGTCGGTCTGCCTGCCCGTCCACGACTGGCCTGTCCCGGGCGCAGCCGCGGACAGCACGACGCACCCGGGGACACCGTCATAGATCCGGCATAAACCGGGCCGACCGCCCGACTCCGGTCCGACGCGGTAAACACGGCCGCGACTCGGCCAACACACCGTCGACGACGGTAGCCTCACATCCGGTAGCGTCGGCGTGAGGTGCCCTTGGCTCGGCGCCGGGTGAAGGCCACCGGCTCGGGTGCTGCCTGTCTGGGTGCTGTCCTACGCGGTGGCAGCGGTCGGGGCTGGGTCTGCGTTCACCTTGATGCGGGTGGGCTTGGCTGCCTCCTGCTTGGGCACCACGACCTGTAGTACGCCGTCTGCCGCCGATGCTCTGATCGCGTCTGCCTGCACCTGCGGGGGTAGCGTGATCGAGCGGTGGAAGGGACGGTAGCGGCGCTCACGCGTGGGGGACTGCTGTGGTCCTGTGTCCTGAGCCGAGCGGGGTTGGCCCTGGATGGTGAGCTGGCCGTCGTGGTAGGAGATCTCTAGGTCGTCGACCTTGACTCCGGGTAGTTCGGCCGTCACGAGGTAGGCGTCCTCGCGCTCGGAGAAATCGACCGCAGGTGCCCTGGCCGGGGTGCTGGTCGTGCCGGTGCGGGACGGCGGCACGGCTTGGCCGCGTGCTGCGGCGAAGAACATCATCTGGTACATCCGGTTCTGCGCGGCGCGCAGATCATGGGAGGCGTCCCAGCGCGTCATGATCACCATTTCGGCTCCTTGTCCAGTGGTCGACGGTTCGGTACAAACGCGGGTCCCAGATGAGAGAAATGCGTTCACTTGTCGAGCCGTTATGTTCACGGTAGCGTGTACAGCGTTCACAGTCAACGTGGCCCCTGGGGAGAACGCGGTGCAGGAGCAGCAGCCGGCGCCGCCCGGCAGACGCGTCAGCTCCGAAGCCATTCGTACGCTGTGGTTCAGCGCCGAGGAGGCCGAGGACCAACGCCGCCGCACCCTCACCCGCGAGCGGGTGGTCGCCGAGGCGCTCACCCTGATCGCCCAGGAGGGCGTCGAGGCGTTGACCATGCGTGCTCTGGCGGCGCGGCTAGGGGTGGTCCCCGGTGCGCTGTACCGCCACGTACGGGGCAAGGAGCAGCTTCGAGACCTTGTCGTGGACGGTGTGCTCAGTGAGGTCGACTGCCACCTCGACCCTGCCCTGCCCTGGACCGAGCAGATCAGGCTGCTCGCCCACCGGTTGCAGAACGTCCTGCAGGCCCATCCCGGAGTCGCCGGCCTGCTCAAGACACGTGACCCGCTCGGGCCGCACTCTCTTGCCGTGGCCGAGGCTTTCCTGCTGCCGCTGCACACCGCCGGGTTCGCTCACCGCGAGGCCGGTCTGGCGTTCTTCCTGATCGTCGACTACACCATCGGCTTTGAGGTCAGCGACACCCGCACGTCGGTCAACGAGCAGCGGGTCCGGGACGCGGCAACCAGAACCCGCCTTCACGAGTTCTTCCGGTCGCTGCCCGATGACCGTTTCCCCACCCTAGCCGCCCTCGGCGAGCACGTCTGGCTGGACAACCGCGCCGAACGGTTCACCTCCGGCCTCAACATCCTCATCGACGGGTTGGAGCAGGCACGACACACCAAACCCCCACCCGGCTGACCGCACCACGCACGGCACCGGCACGTACGCGGCAACCCGGCCGGCTCTGGGCGCGGCGTACCTACCCCCCCTCCGCCTGTACGGCGCCGCCGTCCTCGGCTCCGAGGCAACCTGCTGGCGTTCGGCTCGGGGTCCCCCTGGTTAGGGGTGAGCGCTGGTCTCGTTCTGACCCGGTGGGGGCTGTAACCGGACTCGTGGCCGGTGAGGGCACCATGCGCGGGTACGGCAACGGCGAGAGGTGAGACGTTTCGGCTGAGGGCCGGGCGGAGGCCCGAAGGCGCTCCGCCCGGCCGGCTTTCAGGAGGGTCTGGGGCTTGGGCTGGTTACGGGCAGTTGGTGATGTCGCTTTCGGAGGAGGCCACGATGACGTTCA
>Ga0307470_10000420_pt1 | contig 21837 bp, 23 predicted proteins | sample atmos_gasesAM3C__FD_204565 | JGI IMG/M metagenome (GOLD analysis project Ga0307470, IMG submission 204565) | Hardwood forest soil microbial communities from Morgan-Monroe State Forest, Indiana, United States - atmos_gasesAM3C_05 | ecosystem: Environmental > Terrestrial > Soil > Temperate forest... | reverse complement strand
TTCCTTTTCGGCACAATCAAGCTCTTCGGTTTTCGAATAATTTTTTCAATGAGATATAATAAGAAGAAAGTTAATCATCATGCGCATCTATAAATATTTACATTCGTGCATTCTTATCGAAGACAAGGGAAAGAAAATTTTGATTGATCCGGGAACATTTTCGTTCATCGAAAAGAAAATCACGCCGGAAGATTTCAAGGGGATTTCCGCCGTGCTCGTTACGCACGCGCATGCGGATCACGCGGATGCCGAAGCGTTAAAAATAATCTTAAACAATAATCCGAAAGCGAAGGTTTTTTCGAATAGTGGCGTTCAGGATTTTTTGAAGCCCACAAAAATTTCCGTTGAAATATTCGAAGAAGGGGAACAGATGATCGGAGGGTTTAAGGTTGAGGCGGTCGCAGCGAAGCATGAATCGATACTCACTGCTATTCCGGCGAATACGGCATACCGAATCAATAAAACAGTGGTGCACCCCGGCGATTCGATGAACGACAGCATTATGAAATTTCAAGGGAGCGCGGTTCTTGCGCTGCCGATCATTGCTTCTTGGACGAAGCAGCTTTTGGTCGCCGAATTCGGATTAAAGATGAAGCCAAACACTGCAATACCGATCCACGATGGGTTTATTAAAGACTTTTTTCAGTCTCGCCAGAATACGTTATATAAAGAGCACTTTTCCAAATTTGATATTGATTATAGGCCTCTTGGCGTCGGTGAGTATATTGAACGATAGCATTCAAAATTAAAAAGCCCGCGTGATGAATGGCGGGCTTTCGCTTACTGTTTTTAGATTTGATGAATTCGATCATCTGCCGCGATCGGCGTCGACTTCAAGCTCGAATCTTGCACCAAGCGGTAGCTCAGTTACCCCGATCACCGTTCGTACCGGCGGCACTCTGTGCTCTGCAAGGACGTCGGCAAAGTGTTTTAAATAATTGTTATTGACCAGCTCCGAAAATCTATTTAATCCGACAACGTAGATTCGGATGCGGACAATGTTATTGAACGTCAGGCCATATCCCATTAAAAGAAGGCTTTTAAGATGTTCGTATGCCTGATCGAGCTCTGCCATGGGGCCGTTCACCAGCTTTCCGTCTTCCCCAATGCCGATAACTCCTGGAAGCATCACGAGTCTGTCTTCGACTTGCCGGAAAGGGCTGACGCCAAGCTTTTTAAGCAACTCTAATAGTTTCAATGATATTTTCCTTTCTGGTAATCTTATAATCCTTTTCGAGGCATTTATCAATATCAATAATTTTTTTGACCATGAGCTGTTTCCCTTTTGGGAACCCTAAAAAGAGCCCGGGTGAACGAAAGGGAAATACAACAGAATGACATGCCTATGTTACAATAAAGAAAAACAATCACATGGCTGACGACTACAAGCAAAAGTTAAACGATCTTCTTACCGCGTGCGCAAAACAAAATGCATCCGATCTTCACCTTGCGGTGGGCCGGCGGCCGTCGCTTCGCATTGATGGCGCACTCGTGCCGCTCCAAAAAGAAGCGGTGATGACGCCCGAAATGGCGGAAGGCATCGTTTCCGAAATGATCACGCCCGAGCAAAAACAACGCCTGATTACGCAGCGCCAGCTCGACTTCGCATACAGTTTTGAAGACAAGGCGCGCTTCCGCTGCAACGTATATTTTCAGCGCGGGTATCTCGCCGCGGCGCTCCGCCTCGTGCCGAACCGCATCAGGAGTATTCAGGAACTGAACCTCCCGCCGCTCTTGCACGACTTCGCAAAACTTTCGCAGGGCTTCGTGCTTGTGGTGGGTCCCGCCGGCCACGGAAAATCATCTTCGCTCGCCGCAATTCTCGACGAAATCAATCACACGCGCTCCGACCATATTATTACGGTCGAAGATCCGGTTGAATATTTATTCACGCAAGACCGCTGCATCGTTTCGCAGCGTGAAGTCGGCAGCGACGCGACGAGCTTTCACTCCGCACTGCGCACGATTCTTCGCCAGGACCCCGACGTCATCATGGTCGGTGAAATGCGCGACGCGACTTCCATCGCGACTGCCATGACCGCAGCTGAAACCGGCCACATGGTGCTCTCGACCTTGCACACAAACTCCGCTTCACAGACGATCGACCGCATCATCGATTCATTCCCGCCCGAACAGCAGGGGCAGGTTACGTCGCAGCTCGCGGCGACGCTCGTTGCGATTCTCTCCATCCGTTTGCTCCCGCGCATTTCGGGCGGACGCATTCCGGCCGTCGAAATCATGATCGTGAACCCGGCGATCCGGAATCTTATCCGCGAACGCAAGACGTATCAGATCGACCTCGTCATTGAAACCAGTTTGCAGGAAGGCATGGTGACGCTCAACCGCTCGCTTGTAAACCTCATCAAGAACAAAGAAATTTCGCTCGAAAATGGCGAACTCTATTCGCTGAATCCCGCAGAACTCAGAATCTTGCTCGAAAAATCGTAAAAATCCTAGCATCCGGCGTGAAAGCGCAGGCACGCACAAAGGCCGCGGAGGAAACCCGCGGTTTTTTCGTTCGTTTTATTGATGTATACTTATAGAAAATAGATTGGCGATTGGGCATATGAAGTTCAAATACCAGGCAAAAACCAAGGAAGGGGAGATGCAGGTCGGCTTCGTTGAAGCGGGCAGCCGCGATGGCGCCGTTTCAATTCTTTCGAGCCACGACCTTTTCGTCCTGAGCGTCGAGTCGGCTGATTCCATCGGTTTCGGCGACCGGATCAGCGGATTTTTCGGCCGCGTGAAGCGGAAAGATTTGATTATTTTCGCCCGCCAGCTCGCAACGCTCCTTGAAGCCCGCCTGCCGCTCAACAGCGCCCTTAAAATTCTCGAACAGCAGACCAAAAACAAACAATTAAAAGAAGCGATCTATTCGGTGACCGAAGATATTGACTCGGGACTTTCGTTTTCGCAGGCGCTCGAACGGCAGGGAAAAACATTTCCCGATTACTACGTTGAAATGGTGCGCGCGGCGGAGGTGACGGGAAATTTAAACGAAGTCGCGGGATTTCTCGCCGACTACACGGAGAAAGAAGGCGACCTCGCATCGAAGGCGCAGTCGGCGCTCATCTATCCGGCAATCGTGCTTCTGCTTTTTATCGTCGTCGCATTTATTTTACTCACGTTCGTCTTCCCGCAAATCGGCCAGGTATTCTTGCAGAACAACGTCGAGCTGCCGTGGTACACGCAGGCGCTTCTCACCGCCGGAAACTTTTTGAGCAAATGGTGGCCGCTCATTATTATCGCCGTCGTGGGCCTCGGCGCGGTCGCCGTAAATTATGCGGAAACGGACGAAGGTCAGGCGCTCCTCGACGACGTGAAGATTCGTTTTCCAATCGCAAATAAAGTATTTCTCCCGGTCATCATGGCACGCTTCGGCAACGCCGCGGCGCTTCTTGTGCACGGAGGCATTCCGATCGCGCAGGCGCTCGAAATTATCGGCCATATGGTCGGGAATGTTTTGTACCGCGACGTGATCCACGATATTTCGGAAGATGTGCGGCAGGGACTGCTTCTTTCGCAGAGCATCGAAAAATATCCGGCGTTTTTTCCGGATCTCGTTCCGCAGATGATCGCGGTCGGCGAGACGACGGGAAAAATCGAAGAAATGTTCCGCAGGCTTTCGGGCATCTACACCCGCGAAGCCGACCAGGTGACGAACAACCTTGTCGATCTTATTCAGCCGATCATGATGATCGGGATGGGTATTATGGTGGGGCTGCTCTTTGGATCGGTTTTGATCCCGATTTACCGGCTCACCGCGAGCTTCCAATAATCACCGCCGCGCCCTCGTAATCCACAGCGGAAGGAGGAGCGGAAACGCCTTATGATATAATAAAAAAGCGATTTCCCAAGAAAGGTCGAATAGTTTTTACCCAATTATGATCATGAAAGAAAGATTTTCACGCGAGATGCGCCGAGAGAAGGGTTTCACCCTTATCGAAATCTTGATTGTGGTTGCGATTATCGCCATTTTGGCTTCGGTCGTGCTTATCGGTCTCGGGCCGACGCAGCAGGCCGGTCGCGACGCACGGCGTCTCTCCGATCTCCATCAGATCCAGAATGGTCTTGAACTGTTCTACAACAAGTGCGGATACTACCCGGGCACGGCGCCCGCAGGTGCTTGCACGAACGGCGCAACCACTGGCTTCGCTGAAATGAGCGCTGCCCTTTTACCGGGTGCCGCGAACATCGGCGTAAACACGGTTCCGAAAGATCCGACGAACTCTGGCGCACACGTTTACTACTATCGTACAAACGGCGTTGCGGCGAGCGAATACCTTCTTACCACGCAGCTTGAGAACGCGAACAACTCCGTTTTCAACAGCTACACAGCTCCTGCGACCGGTATTTACACAAACGGTGACACGTTGCCTGCGGCAGGCTGCGGACAGCCGGACTACTGCGTAACGCTTTAAGCGTTTTCGCACGGTTTCAAAAATCCCGCTTTACAGCGGGATTTTTGTTAGAATAAACGTATGTACGGGTTCTTTCTCTTTCTCTTCGGGGCTGCCATCGGCAGCTTTTTAAATGTAGTGGACTTGCGCTACGATGGCGATCATTTTGTTTTTGACGCGAACGTGCTTGGCGGCCGCTCGCATTGTCCTCACTGTAAAAAAACGCTGCACTGGTTTGAGCTTTTTCCGATCGTGAGTTTCTTCGTGCAGGGCGGGAAATGCCGCGGTTGCCGCGTCCCGATCAGTTTTCAATATCCGCTCGTCGAAATTGTTTCAGGGCTTATTTTTCTCTTTGTGCCGCTGCACTTCATGCCGCTCTACGGCGGTCTCGCCGGCATCGCATTCATCGCGCTCTGGGTTATCGCGTTTGAAATTTTACTTCTCGTCGCACTCATTGACTTCAAACTCGGCATCATCCCCGATGAATTGAATATCGCGCTCGGCGTGATCGGTATTTTTACGATGATCATCGCCGCCGGAAATTTCGGCGCGGGAAATAATTCTTTTCTCGGGCCGTACGCTGCGGTGTTCGGCGCGCAAAGCGCGATTTGGATAAGCCGCCTTGTCGGTGCGCTCGCCGGAGGATTGTTTTTCGGATCGCTCGTGCTTGTGACGCGCGGTAAGGGGATGGGGATGGGCGATGTAAAATTCGCCATCGCGCTCGGGCTTTTGTTCGGCTGGCCGGACATTGCGCTCCTTTCGTGTTTCGCTTTTATCCTTGGCGCAATCGTCGGCCTTTCGTTCATCGGCTTCGGCAAAAAAACCATGAAAGGGTCGATTCCGTTCGGGCCGTTTCTTGTGATTGGCGCCGCAATCGTTTTCTTTTTCGGCATGCCGATCGTCGGGTCGTACTTCAGCCTCATCGGCGTCTAATGATAAGATAAAGATACATCATGCAATCCGCAAAAAAAGGTTTCACGCTGATCGAACTGCTCGTCGTGGTCGCCATCTCTGCGATTATCTCGGCGTTCACCATTCAGTACGGCAAGATCGGGCAGAATCAAGTGGCGCTTTCGGTTGAGGCGGCGAAGATTTCGCAGTTCATTCTTGAAGCGAAGCAGCTCTCTATCGCAACATATACGACGTCCGCCGCGACCTGTGCATATGGCGTTCTTTTTGATTACCCGAACCAAACCTACTCACTCTTCGCTTTCACGCCGACCGGCGCCCCGCCGTGTCCGACGCTTGCATCGACGACGGCGATTTCCGCGGCGAACGTTTTGCAGTACCAGCAGCAAAGCTGGAAAGTGCATGTCGCGCCCGGGGTCGTTCTCAAAAACACCGCGGCCGACGCGCTTTCTGTCGTCATATTCTATCCGCCTCAGCCCGCTACGCTTTTGAGCCGCGACGGCACGACGCTTATGAACCCCGCAGATCCTCTCAATTTGCCGCAAACGTCCCGCGTGTACCTTACGACGCGCGACGGCAGCGCGAACAATACAATTTCCGTAAACCCGGCCGGGCAGGTAAGTTTATAATCACCCTAATGCTTATGAGCGGTAAAAAAAACAGATCGAGGATCGGCCAGACGCTTGTGGAGGCGATGGTCGCAATGACGATCCTCACGACGGGACTGCTCGGGATGTTCACACTTCTTTCCCGATCATTTTTCATCGGAAGAAATCTTGAAGATCAAACGAAAGGAACCTATCTTGCCGCGGAAGGGATCGAGCTTGCGAAGAACATGATCGATCACGATGTGTATCTCGGCCTTGCGACGGGCGGCGCTGCGGGCGGATGGGGAGTCTGCTTCCCTTTTGGCGTGGGCGGCAATGCTGACTATGAAATAGATTATGCAACGAAAGCATGTCCGCTTACCACATTCCTCGGCACCGGAAGAAAATTAAATTTTAACGCCGCAACAGATCTTTATGGCTACGGCGCAGGAACGCCGACCAGCTACGTCCGCCGGATCAGAATAACAAAGCCATCGGCGAACGAGATCGATGTCCAGTCGATCGTCACGTGGAGCACCGGTCCTTTGAATGGACAAAGCATAACGCTCGAAGATCATTTTTATAATTGGCATCCGTAATATGAAAAATAATAACCGGGCGAATCAAAAAGGTTTCACTATAATAGAGCTCCTCGTCACGATCGGATTATTTTCGACGATCGTCGCGATCGGCATCGGCGGCTTTGCGAACGCGCTCCACACGCAGCGGCAAATTTCCTTGCTCCTCGCCGCGCAGAGCAATGTGAGCGTCGCGATCGAACAGATGTCACGCGAGATGAGAACCGGCTATTTGTTCTGCCATGATGCCGCGCCGAACGATACCGTGCCTCGGCCATCATGCGGATGCACGGTGACGGATTCGGGAATTCTCGCGCCTCCGGGCGCGGACGGTGCGCTTATTGATGGCGACATGCCGGTTTGGACGTGTAATGCGCTCGACTTTTTTAATGCCGAGAGCGATGAGATTACCTATGATGTTCAGGGAGGTGCGCTTCGGCGCGCCGTTGGAGGAAATCCGCAACCGATGACGGGCGACAATGTACTCTTGAAATATATGAACTTTACGATCTTTGGAAATATGGAAGGGGACAATTGGACGCCGCGCGTTACGGTTACGATGGGCATTGCGCCGAGCTCGAGCGATCCCGGTATTACGAACACCGTGCTCAATCTTCAAACGACGATCAGCGGACGCAGCGTTGATTGCACCCTTGCGGGGCAGTGCTAAAAAACCCTGTTTTTCAGGGGTTTTTTGAGCTACATTACGGCATAAAAACGGGCAATTGACAAATTCCCGCAAATTTGCTATAGTCTAGCTAGAAAAAGCAGGTGCAAACCTGTCTTTTCGCTTCCAAATTAAATACAAGGAAAAAGGAAAGGAGGGTTTATGCGCAAAACGCGTGTAACTCCTTTGAATGCGACTTCAGTGGTTTTTGCCATGATGATGTGGATGACGGCCTGTGGTGGTGGGCAAGTGGCAGGACCGATTGTTACTCCTACCCCAACACCGACACCTACGGCGACGCCGACACCGACTCCGGTGCCGACTCCTACGCCAACGCCGGCGCCGGCCGCGCGGGTACTCAGCGCAGTCAGTCCCGGGATGGTTTCTTTTGATGGAGTAGGAGATATCGTGCCAATCAGTTTGTCTTGCACGGGATGCCAGCCTACCGACAAAATTCAGACGGTGGGCAGCATTCAAGGCTCCAATGATTTCTTTCAGGTTAATCTCCCAAGCATCACCGGCACCTATGAAATCGACCGGCTACGCAATAACGCCGGAGTGACGACTATCGATGCATGTGACAGCAGTCTGCTTCACTGCTCGAGTTCCGTTGCGTTCGGTTCAATCGGCAATGGACAAAATCCACTTGTCGTAACGCCCGCGCACCAGGTACTGCTCCTCGATCCCGGCAATTCACTCGTGCATGTGTTCGATGCAAATCGCGCTCATGTAAAAGATTGTTCAATCAAGGGCAACTCGATTGCCTTCGACAACGTCGGCACCGGCCGTATTATTGCCGCAACCCCATCGGTTGCGGGAACATCGGTATCGGTTGGCATCTTCGATCTCGCAACCTGCAGTAACTTTTCATCGCTTCCGGTCTCCGGCTCTTCGGCGGGAGTTGCTGCGCTTAACGGTCTTATCTGTTATGCCCGGCCCGTTGAAGGAGATGTCCAATGCGCTCCAGACCAAGCCGGACCAGCCGCCGTTTCCGCGTCCGCTGGTGTTGGTCCTTATGCCGTCCAGTTCGCAACGCTTGCCGGAAAGCAATCGCTCGTCGTCCTCTCACGAGGCGACGCGACGAACGCTCCGAGCTTGCGCGTGTTCACGGTTACGGACACAACGGTCACTCTCGTCGGATCGGCGCTTAGTCTTTCCGGCGCAATCTCCGCAGGAGGTTCACCGCAACTCGTTGCATTTGATGCGGGAACGGCAGTCATTCGCAAGGATGGCAAGCTCGTCGGCGTGAATCTTGCGACGAATCCCATGACGGTGCTGTGGACAACCGCAGTATCCGCACCGGGAACGACGCAGATCGCCCCGGATCCCGTAGGTGCCCGCGTTCTCATGAGCACCTGGAGTGCAACCACAAGGAACGCAACGGTCAGTCCATTCGCAATCTCTTCGGGGCTTGCGCAGGGAGCTTCGGTGACCACAGCGACTCCGGCATTCTTTTTCGGCCTCGGCCTCGATGGCACCATTGCCGTCGGCGGCGTGCAGGGAACGGTGGCAAATCTGCCGCTCCAATAGCACACGAGTCCTTATAGAAGCCGCACCTTTCCTTAACCTTCAATCTTAAATCACCCCCTTCACGACTTGTTCGCGGAGGGGGCTTTTTGTTAAACACCCGTTATCCACATTTAGGAGAGGGCTTCTTTGTTATGATTCTCATATGCAGAACAAACAACAAACAATACTTATTTGGGTGGGCGTCGCAGCGGTCGTCGTCGGGGCTTTCCTCATCGCCACGTGGAAGCCGCAGCAAAGTCAAAATGTGCAAACGGCGGCGGGTATGCCGGTTTTTGCGCCGCAAGGCCAGGTTGTTCCAAACTTTCCGCAGGAGCTTATCCTTGATGCAAATCCTTCGATTACGGGAAGCTACTCTATTAATTATTCTTCAAGCACGAATCAATATACCGCCGAGTGGAATTCTTCGACATCCGCCGATACGCTTGTAGCGAAGTACCAATCATATTTCGCGGCGAATGGTTGGACGGCGACCCTCAATCCGAGCGCTTCAAGTTTCTTGCATAGCATCTCGGCCTCGAAGGACACCGCGGAAGTGCTTGTGACGATCGTTGACCAGGGGCAAGGCAAAGGGTCGCAAGATACCGTCACGTACTCGGCACAATAATTATTTATAGCAAACGTATGAACACTATTAAAAAAATCGTATTGCTCGGCGCGGGAGTTTTCCTTTTTGGAGCGGTGATCGCCGCGCCTTACGCGCACGCTTTGGCGGGTCCTGTGACAGCCCAGTTTCAGGCAAACCACGCGACGCAAATTGCGGACGGCGGAACGGCGACCGGTGCTACGGTATTTTTGGATGTAACTATTCCCGCCGATAACGATTCGCAGACCCAAAACGCACAATGTCCGCTTCCCTTGAGGCCCGTTGTTACGGAAACCGATAACTTCGATGACTACACAGTTACCGGCATTGAAATTAAACCGCTCGCCACTCCTTTTAATGGTACGGGGGTTGTGGCAGGAACTGCCAGTACAAACGCGGCAGGTGACACGGTTGTCAGCTTTCCCGAACCCACGCTCGCGCTTAACGGTTCATATCACTGGCAAGCATACTATTCCCATGTAACCGGATCGCTTCAGATTCTGTGTCTTGGCGCTCCCCGCGATTTTCGCCATACGACGACCGGTACGACGGCACCGCTCACGTTTGTCTTTACGCCCGCGCCGCCGCCTTCGGCAACCATCACCGTCGCTTCGCGCAACTCGGTGCGAGCGACGACTCCCGTTGCGTCGAGTTGGGACTTCAGCACACCGAAAGATCCGTGTCTCCTGCAAGGATGTACCAATATATCTTCGGCCACTTACGATAACGTTATTCTTGGCAAGTATCAGATAGTGCCCGGCCAGGCGCCGGCCCATTACGCATTTAATTCAATTGAGAGAATGCCGATTGCGACGAATTATGATAAAAGTTCTCTTGTGGGATCATTGCTTTCTTTCGGCAAAGATCTTCTTGGATCTGTCGCGAACGCGGTAACTGAATGTGGTCTTGTAGGTGGCATACCGACGACCTGTACGATACCGGTTCCCGCAATCACTCTTTCGGCGCCAGGCCAGACGGCGAACTTCATCATTCTTTGGGATCCGATTGCGGCAATGACATTGAATCCCGCGACGGTGGCTTTAACGTCTGCCACGCCGAGTCAAACGATTGCAATCTCGAATACCGGCGCCCCTGGTTCAAGTCTTACGTGGGCAACTTCAATTGCTCCCGTATCGGCAACGTGGCTTACGGTTACACCGGCGAGCGATGCTGCTGGGGTTGCCCAAGGTGCTTCCGAGCCGGTAGTGTTTCTCGCAAACACCGCTTCGCTTGCTCCGGGGCCGTATACTGCGACGGTTAAATTTAGCGCAGTATCGAATCCGACGGGCGATTTCCTAGCGGTGCAGACGGTTACCGTAAACCTTGTGGTAACTCCGCCCGCGACGGTGTGCGGCAATGGTCCGCCGGCAGAGGTGGGTGAGCAGTGCGACAATGGTCCCGCGAACGGCGTGTGTCCTGCAACGTGCAGCTCATCGTGCACCACGCAGGTTTGTCCGCCCCAGCCGTCCTGCAGCTTTATCGCAAGCCCGCTCTCGATCGTGGTTCCTGAAAAATCGAACTTGATTTACAGTTGCGTACATGTGACGACGTGCAACATGCTTGGCGGACAATTCGGCGGTTCGCCCGGCCAGGCGCTCTCCGTGACGGGGAACGTCGCTTCGGGAACTCTGCCGGTTGCTCCGACGAAAGATACGAAGTACACGCTTAACTGCTATGGCGAATTGCCTCCTCCGGGCAGCAATACAAATTACCAGCAGAATGTGAATGTGAACGTAACGGTGAAAGCCCCGGGCCGCATCGAAACGAATCCGTAACGCTCGAAAGTTTTATCGCGGATAACGAAGAGCTCCTCAATCCGGGGAGCTCTTTTGGTCTATACAGAAAGCAGACGCCGGCGGTGCTATAATTGAATATATGAAAAGCGCGGCGAAACCGACGATAAAGCAATCAATGATAAAAGAGAGGCGCAGCGGGCAGGCGCTTCTTATCGCCGTACTCGCGCTCGGCGGCGCGATTCTTGGCGCGACCTCCATTGCCGGACTTCTGATGCTCTACCAGATTCGGGCGACGACCGACACGGAAAGCTCCGCAAAGGCTATTTTCGCCGCCGACGCGGGCGTTGAATGGGCGCTCTACAGTTTCTTTAAGCCGCCGCAGGCCGCTTTACCCACGTTCGGCAATGGCACGACGCTTACGGTAACCTGCTACGACAGTTCGACGCCTCCGGTGCAAATCGGGGCGTGCGACGGATCATCCGGAGTTCCTGAGTCGGCCATCACGAAGGGAACCTATTTGAGCGCCCGGCGCGCGTTCTTTGTCGACCTTGTTTCAGCGACGACTACGTTCCCGTAGATATTGGTATGAAAGAAAAAGAATATTTAAAACCCGAGGCGCGCGAGCGTATCGAACATTTAAAGAAGGTGATTAACCATCACCGCTACGAGTACGCCGTCCATGACCGGTCGGCAATTTCCGATTCCGCGCTCGATTCTCTCAAGAAAGAATTATTTGATCTTGAAACGCGCTTTCCGGATCTCGTGACTTCCGATTCGCCAACCCAGCGTGTGGCGGGTAAGCCGCTCAAAGAGTTTATAAAAGTACGGCACGAAGAGCGAATGACTTCCTTAAATGATGCTTTTTCGGAAGACGACGTTCATGCATGGCTCGAGCGGCTCGAAAATTATCTCGGACGTAAGATTATCTCCGAAGAACGCGATGCATCGGCAAAGGTAAAGACAAAAGCAAAAGACGCACCCTTTTATTGCGAACTCAAAATCGACGGCCTCGCGATTGAGCTTGAATACGAAGATGGCGTCTTTGTGCGTGGTTCGACGCGCGGCGACGGCTTGATCGGAGAAGACGTCACGCAAAATTTGCGGACCGTCGAGGCCATACCGTTGCGTCTCTACGACAAAAAAGACATAGAGAAAAATTTAAGGGATGTTGGCCTGAAAGCTTCGGACTATAATCTAGCCGTAAGACGGATCGTCGTTCGCGGAGAGATATTCCTTCCGCAGAAGGAATTTTCACATATTAACAAAGAGTTGGTTAAAAAAGGATTAAAGGAATACGCAAACCCCCGGAATGTTGCCGCGGGTTCTATTCGCCAGCTTGACCCTGCGATTACCGCAAGCAGGCGTCTCGATTCGTTTCAATACGACATCGTGACCGATCTTGGCCAATCAACACACGAAGAAGAGCATTTAATTTTGAAAGCGCTTGGTTTCAAAACGAACCCGAACAATAAACCGGCAAAGAATCTCAAGGAGGTCTTTGCATTCCGCGACTATTGGGCGAAGCATCGCGAAACGTTGGATTATGAAATCGACGGAACGGTGATTTTTGTGAATGATAACGTTGCATTTGAGCAGGCCGGGATTATCGGCAAAGCGCCGCGCGCGGGGATCGCATACAAGTTCTCGCCTCGGGAAGCGACGACCATCGTAGAGGATATTAAAGTGCAGGTGGGCCGCACGGGCGCGCTCACGCCGGTCGCCGTCATGCGGCCGGTGAGCGTTGGCGGCGTTACGATCACCCATGCGTCGCTTCACAACGCCGATGAAATAGAGCGGCTCGGATTGAAGATCGGGGACACGGTGATCATTACGAGGGCGGGTGACGTTATTCCCCAGATAACAAAAGTACTGACCGATCTTCGGACGGGCAAAGAGAAACCGTTCAAAATGCCCGATCGATGTCCGGTCGACGGATCGAAGGTCGTCCGCGAAGGTGCCATCGAGCGATGCTCTTCGAAGATGTGCGCGGCGCAGCACCGCGAGGCGCTTTATCATTTCGCATCGCGCGGCGCGTTCAACATCGAAGGCATGGGGCCGAAGATCATCGACAAGTTTCTCGATGAAGGATTGATCTCCGATGCGGCGGACATTTTTACACTTGAGGAAGGTGATATCGCCGCACTGCCGCGCTTTGGCGAGAAGTCAGCCGAAAACATAGTGCGCGAAGTGAACGAAAAGAAAAAAGTAACTTTGCCGCGATTTTTATACGGACTCGGCATTTTGCACGTGGGCGAGGAGACCGCCGCGCTGCTTTCGAAGAATTTTGATTTTCCTCATGCGGATGGCCGCGTCGCGATTCGAGACATTTTGAAAACATTCGCCGCGCTTTCACTCGATGATCTTCAGAAAGTGCCGGACATTGGTCCGAAAGTGGCGCAGAGCATTTATGAATGGTTCCGCGAAAAGCGCAACAAAGATCTTTTGGAGCGTCTGCAAAAAGCGGGAGTGGAAGTTGAGGCCCCTCCGCGAAGCGCGAAAGCCGGCAAACTTTCCGGAAAATCATTCGTGCTTACGGGAACGATGGAATCGATGAGCCGCGAGGAAGCGAAGGAAAAGATTCGCGCGCTCGGAGGCGACGCGTCGGAATCGGTAAGCAAAAATACCGATTATCTCGTGGCAGGGGAAGGTGCTGGATCAAAATACGACAAGGCGCAAAAGTTGGGAGTGAAGATCATTGGAGAAAAAGAGTTTTTAGAGCTTTTGAAATAAAAGCAAGATCCGCTTAATAAAAATTTAATCTGTAATGCGCTATGATCGAGATGATTTTTTATGCCGATTATTTGTGCAAAAAACGAGCATTTTTTCAAAAAATGGAGCCCTGAGATGGCCTATGTTTTGGGATTTTTTGCAGCGGATGGGAGCATGTATCGGACGCAACGGGGGAGTCATTATATTGAGTTTCAAATAACTGACGAAGACCTGATTTATAAAATTAGAAACCTATTTCAGTGTGATAATAAAATATCCATCATACTGAGGAATGTCAGACATAGACCCCTCTATCGGTTACAAATTGGCAGTACTATTTTATTCACAGATCTCCAAGTATTAGGATTTGCACCGAAAAAAACTCTATCTATGGCATTTCCGGAAGTTCCTGAAATATACCTACATCATTTTTTGAGAGGTTATTTTGATGGGGATGGGAATGTTTGGAGCGGGGAGAATCATAAGCATGATCGAAATTGCTCAAGCGTGGTGCTTTTCACTACTTTTATTTGCGGTAGTGAGATGTTTTAATGTGCATTAAGAAAGAAAATTTTCAGCCGTATTGGCAAATGGGGAAGTTTCACGTATCATGGCGGAGCCTTCCGCTTACGTTATTCAACGGGCGACTCCTTGAAACTTTACAAGCTTATGTATTACGATAGTAGAGGTCTTTGCCTTGCAAGGAAGAGGGAGTTATTTATAAGATTTTTAAAGGCACGGGCAGAAAATAAAGGGTCGGTGGTGTAGCCTGGTTAACACAATCCCCTGTCACGGGATAGATCGCCGGTTCAAATCCGGTCCGACCCGCAGCCAAAAAGAAGAGGCACGTTTAACGTGCCTCTTCTTTTTGATTTGCCCAAAGAAAATAAAAACAGGACAGCCCCTTCTGGGACGGTCCTGTTGATTGGTAATCTGGTGCTATGTTGGCCGCGATCGGGTTGCGTTGTAGATGTCTACGAGGAACATCGAGAAAAATGACACGATCACCTCGAACTCCGCAAGAGCTCCAAGGTTGTCATTCGATTTGCCATGGCCTTCCATGCGAAGTGCGGTACAAACCAGAATCAACAGGAAAGCCCAAGTAGAGATCGAGAGCCAACTGAGAGAGGTTGATATGTTCGAAAAGCGCTCGCCGTTCGGCAGGGTAGCCTCGAGGAACATGATGATTTTCGCAAGTATCGCTACGGCAAGCCATGTGAATAAAGTTACGACGGCAAGGATCTCGACGGGCGTCAAAATTGTGGCGTCTTGGCCTGGGGTTTCGCGAATAGCTATTACGCAAATAATACTGAAAACCATAGACAAGCCCGCGAGCATCGCTTGGATTTTTGGTCTGCGAGTGGTACTAGTCGCCATATGAATCCCTTCCTTTCAAAGATCGGAATTTAAAGCACTGTGATATTATAACAAAATTTTTCGAAAAGTCAATCAAACCACGCACCACGCACGCTTATCTTTCACATTCGCACGATTCATTGACACTCTTTCGATTTTCAAGTTAAAACTATGACAGCGTAAGCGGTATAAATTTGCCCTATTTAGGAGGTGATTCGTGCAGTTTTTTCGTCAAACCTATAACCGGTTGCTTTCACATCTTATTCATTTCCCTGTCAGTCTTCGGGATTTGCTTATCGAGCGTTCTGCGGTTGCGACTATTCTCTACGCCTTTTATCTTAAATGGCGTTTCCGAAAAATACGCGCGTCATCGCCATTAAACGAAATGACGTGGGATGATCGGGCGCTTCGCGATCGGTTCGAAAATTCTTTTGAGTTGCGGCACAAGGTCGAGCGGGCGATTCGAAGGCGTAGCTGGGAAATCCCGCTCGCGCCGAATTGGCTTTTTGCGCGGCCACGGGTTGTCTTTGGCCGTATCATTCAACTCTCGGACTTCAACTGGCAGATGAATTGGAATGCCGAAAAGTTTCGGCATTTCTGGAAAAACCTCGACATCGACTTCGGCGGTATTCTCCAGATTGCCGTACGATGGGATGGCGGCCGCCGGCGGTATGTTGCGATCAGGCTGTGGGTTTCTAAAACAACGTTTCTGCTGCCGATCCATCATCCAGAGGTTTCACTTTTTGAATTTTCTCACGAACTGTACGAAGTGACTCCGGGACTTTCGGTTTCGAAGTGGTGGTGGGGTCCGGGCTGGGTTACGCAACAAAGCTCCGGGCATCACGAACTGGCGATATACCGTCATTTCGGAACGTTGTTCCGGTGGTACTGGAAAGGTCGTCGTAATGGCTTTTTCGGGAAGGAATTGACTGCCGCCCAAAAAGAAAAAGTCTATTACGACTTCTTTAAAGTGGAGCGGTGGGATTCTAACCGACGGATGTACTCGGACATCATCACCGGCAATTCGCGGGATTTCATAACGGAGTGGTATCCCGCAGTGTGCGTCGATTGCCATTGCCGCTTCAATCCGGACGAATATGACTTTATGACGATACTCCGATGTTCGGATTGTCTCATGAAGGCGGACGAGCGGGATGAAAATGACGTTAACGAAGAAACAGCAATAGGGGCTTAGGCTCCGCAATAAAAAAGGCTTTGCCGCTATACTGGCAAGGCCTTTCTCTTTTATTTGCTATAATTAAAAAATGATAAACAAAAAGTTGACTTTCATTACGCTTGGCGTTCTTGTTCTCGGCATCGCCGCATATTCGCTTTCGTCGAATCGTGCCCCGTCAGCGCCTTCGGCCGGGACTGCGTTTAATCCTTTGGACGCGACGTACACGATTGAGGGCCAACCCGTAACGCTTGTTAATGGAAAATCGGAAGTGCCTGCAGCGCCGGGATCATCCGCGAATGTCGTGACGACGGTATTCGGTTCGCCCGTGAGCGGGGATTTAAATAACGACGGCTTGCCGGATGCGGCGCTCATGCTCGTGCAAAATTCGGGCGGAAGCGGAACATTTTATTATATTGCCGCGGCCATGAATACCGCGTCGGGAACGGCGGGAACAAACGCCATACTTCTTGGCGATCGCATCGCGCCGCAGGATGTCGAAATAAATAACGGAGAAGCGGTTGCAAATTACGCCGTGCGAAAACCGGGAGAGCCGATGACGGCCCAGCCATCGCTCGCCGTGAGCAAATTTTTCGTTGTCGACGGCGTGACGTTGAGCGATAAGCATCCTACCGCGGGACCCGGCGAACATTGCGGCGGGAATACGATCAATCCACTTCAGTGCGAAGCGGGATATCGTTGTGCACTCACCATTTCAGGCGGCCATATTCCTTCGGGTGATACCGGCGGCACGTGCGTAGCCGATTAAGTTGATTAAAATAGTGGCGGCATCCCTGTGCATTGCTCTTCTGTCGCGTAATCGATAGATGCGTTACCATTAATATAATGATTCAGAACCAGCTCATTGATTATATTTCGTCCCAGCTCAAACTTGGCATTTCTAAAGATGTCATAAAAACGTCGCTTGTTGGCGCGGGTTGGCCGATGGCGGACATCGATGAAACCATGCAGCATTTGGATTCGGGGGGAGGGAAGACGGCGCAGCCGGTTGTCGCGGCGTCCGTCGCGGCCGTTTCCGCAAAACCCGCGGTTGCCGCTGCGTCAAAAATGCAGGATCCTCAGACGATCCGCATGAGCGATCTTATTTCAACTTCGGACTCTGCGAAATCATTTGCGGGATTCCCCGACGCGAAAGCGACAAAAGAGCCGGCAAAAGAAATAAAGATCGAGAAGTCGGCGGCATCACCTATCGCCGGGCCGGCAATGCAACCTGTCACGGCAAAACCCGTTGCGGCTGCCGCGATGCCGATGGAGGCAATGACGATGACGGCGAAGCCCGCAGGGAAAAGCGGACTCATTATGAAAATCGTTTCGATCGCGCTCATCGTTATTTTCGCCGGACTTTCCGGATTCCTCTTTTTTCAAAATAATAATTTAATGACGAAGCTCTCGGCGCTCAATATGCAGAGCGCGAAAGTGACGGCGGATCTTGCGGCGATTAAAACGAGCATGAATAGTTCGTCAACGGGCATGAGCGAACAGGTGGCGGATCTGACCGCACAGAATGCCGATCTTTTATTAAACCTTTCGTTCTACGCGATCCCGCCTGCGGCGCCCATCGCGCCGAGCAAAGTGCTTTTGGCCGGAGCGATTTCCGGTGGCGGCAAAACGCCGTTCGTCGTAACGACGAAATACGGTGCGAAGATCACGGTCCAAAATTCCAAGGATGCAAAAGTAGTTGCATGGCTCACGCCGTTCGTCGGCACATCGACCGTCGTTTCGGGAACATATGCTCCGGGAACTCCGGCGATGACCGCGGTGCCGCCGGAAGCTCCGGCTGCTGTGCCTGTTATTGCGACGACGACCACGGGTACCACAACGATTACAACCACAAGTACGGCAACGACAACCGGAACTGCAAAATAATCCGGCGAAAATAAAAAACCGCCTGGCAGGGGCGATTTTTTAATACTCTATTTTATTATTTTTACTGTTCGAGGTTTTCATACAACTGGCCGATGCCCAGGATGTCCGCTTCGCGCCACCACTTTCCGATGAGCTGGAAACCGATCGGCAGTTCTTTTGGCGCAAGCGCCGAGAGCGGTTTCGAAGGAATTGATATGCCGGGAAGTCCGGCAAGATTCGTCGGGCCGGTGAACACATCTGAAAGGTACATCGCCACGGGGTCGTCGATTTTTTCGCCGATCTTGAATGCCGGCGTCGGTGCGACGGGCGTAAAGAGAACGTCCACGTCTTTAAATACATTTTCGAAATCCTGTTTTATGAGTGTCCGCGCGCGCTGCGCTTTTTCGTAATAGGCGTCGTAGTAGCCGGACGACAAAACATAGGTGCCAAGGATGATGCGGCGCTTTACTTCCGCGCCGAATCCCGCGCCGCGTTGTTTGAAGTAGCGCTCGGTAAGTGTTTCATTTTTTGTGATTGCTTCGGCGAGCGGTGCGTAACGGATGCCGTCGAAGCGCGCAAGGTTCGAGCTCACTTCCGCGGGCATACTGAGATAGTAGCAGGGGACGGCGTATTTCGTGTGCGGCAAAGAGACTTTTTTGAATTTTAATCCGAGCGATGTTAATTTTTCGATCACCCGATCCATTTCTTTGGAAACCGCGGGATCGATGCCGTCGATAAAATATTCCTCAGGAAGGCCGATCGTTAATTTTTTGAGAGGCGAAAGATCTTCCGGAAGCACATTGTCATAATTTGTGTCCGCGCTTGTTGCGTCGAGGGGATCTTTGCCGGCGATGGCCTTGAAAAGAATTGCGGCGTCTTCAACGGTTTTTGTGATCGGGCCGATTTGATCCATGCTTGAAGTCATTGCGATAAGTCCTGAGCGTGACACCGCGCCATACGTCGGCTTGAAGCCAACAACGCCGCAATACGAGGCAGGAAGCCTGATGGAGCCGAATGTGTCGGAGCCGAGCGCCGCAAGCGCCATGCCTCCCGCAACCGCCGCCGTCGAGCCTCCTGACGATCCGCCGGGAACGCGGGTAAGGTCGTGCGGGTTTTTTGTAATTTTGAATCCGGAATTTTCCGTCGAAGATCCCATCGCGAACTCGTCGAGATTTGTTTTGCCAAGAAACACCGCGGATGCCGATTTCAATTTTTGAATAGCGGTCGCATCATAGCTCGCACGATAATGTTCGAGCATTTTCGATGCCGAGGTGGCGGGCAAATCTTTTACGAGGATGCAGTCTTTGACGGCGAGCGGCGCTCCCGCGAGCATTGGGATCGTTTCGTTGTTCGCGATCGCGTCGTCTACCGCCTGTGCTTCTTTTTTTGCCGTGTCGTGGGCGAGTGAAAGGTACGCGCCGATTTCGTGGTCGTTCGCTTTGATTTTATTAAAGTAGGCTTGCGTCACTTCGCCCGCCGAAAATTCTTTGTCGACAAGGCCCTGGTGCAGCTTCTTTATAGTGAGATCGGAGAGTTCCATGGAATTAAAATAGTATCGCGCCCGTTATTCAAAAACCGGCGGGATTTTTAAGAAGCCGTCTTTTGTTTCCGGGAACGCTTCGACGCCCGCGCCTTGGTTCGTGTTTTCGTGTGCGGTATCTTCGCGGAAGACGTTTTTAAGATCCGTGCCGCCGGCCATCGGAGCGACGTCATCCGTTGGCAGTTCTTGAAGCACCTTGAAGTGCTCTAAAATATTACTCAGATCTTTCAGGAGCTTTTCTTCTTCTTTGGGATCGAGGTCTATGCGCGCGAGCTTCGCCAAATGCTCAAGGTCGTGCTTATTAATAGAGGAGGACATTAGAGTGATTGTAGCCCGTGCGGGAGCTTATTTCAAACCCATGACGAGCGCCCGGAACTGATCCGCACGGTCGTATTCATTTTTGAAAATGCCGAAGCTTGTTGCGCCCGGCGAGAGGAGGATGATGCTTCCGGGTTTTGCAAGCGTTCGTGCAGCTGCAAATGCCGCTTGCATGTCGTCCGCCATAATAAAAGAGAAATTGCTCGGCAAAAGCGTTTTCAATTTTTCCGTCGCATTTCCTTTAAAGAACACGAGGCCTTTTGTATTCTTTTCGATTTCACCCGCGAGAATTTTGAAATCCAATTCTTTGTCACTGCCTCCTGCAATGAGGACGATCGGTTTATTTTTTTCAGTAAGCGTTTTGATCGCGGCGATCGTTGCTTCGGGCGTCGTTGAATTGCCGTCGTTGTAATATTCGACACCGTCTTTTTCCGTTAAAAATTCGAGGCGATTGGGCAAGCCGGAGAAGGTGGTAAGCGTCGCTTTGATGATGTCTTCCCGGATGCCGAGCGCCCGCGCGGCCGCTGCGGCGGCTCGCGCGTTCGCCCGGTTGTGTTCGCCGGGCATTTTGACGGACCACTCTTTCGGAAGCGCGGAAGATGACGGTTCGAACGTTCCCGAGAGCGGGCCGAATGTTGCCTCGATTTTTTCTTTTATTTCGCGCGGCGCAATGAAAAAATCTCCCGGCTTTTGGAAGCGCGCAATCGCGGCCTTGTCGCGAAAATAACGCTCCATGTCGTTCTTATAATAGTTCATGTGGTCGCGCATGAAATTTGTCCAGACGGCGACGCGGGGACTCAGTTTGGTCTCCTCGAAACCCTGCAGTTGCCACGAATCAAGCTCGAGGATTACGAGGTCGCCCGGGTTCGTCGTTTCAAGGAGCGAAAGTGTCGAGATGTTGCGCTCATTTCCGCCGAGCCACGGTTTTTTGCCGGCACCTTCCGCCATCGCGAAAATCATATGCGTGACGGTCGATTTTCCGCGCGTCCCCGTGATGCCGACCGTACTTGCGCCGGAAAGTTTTGCAAAAAGCGACGCGTCCATTTCGATTGGAATATTTTTTTCGCGCGCGCGCGCGAGAAACGGCGAATCAAGCGGCACGTTCGGCGCGCGAAGGATCATATCACGGTTTTCAAAATCTTCGAGGCGGTGACCGCCAAGGTGATAGATGACATTCGAAAATGATTTGAGTCGCGCGATCGACGGCGCAAGCTCGGCTTCGGTCTTCAGATCGGTCACGATGAGCTCCGCGCCAAACTTCGCAAGAAATTCTGCGTCGCCCACGCCGCGGCCAAGAAGGCCGAGTCCCATAAGGGTGATTTTTTTGCCTTTAAATATTTTTTCTATTTCGGCTGACGTCATTTTTCTTAGAGAAATTTATTATTTACATCATGACATCGAACCTTTTTTTTGACAATTTACCCCGGAAAATCATATAATTTTCAAGCTATGCGCGCGGGAGGGTTGGGAATGGTCTTTTCCGGGCAGCCCCATAAGCTGCCGAAGCAGGTTCGATTCCTGCCCCCGCAACAGACAAAGAAAAAGGAGCAAATTTATTTGCTCCTTTTTCTTTGTCTGTTCTGAGAGAAGGGAATCGAACAGAGGAAGGGGTCGGGGAACCACCGGTTCCCCGTGTCGGAGGAACACATTCTTATGTGTTTGTGCGGAACCGAGGGTTCCGCAGGAGCGGCCTGCTGTATAGCGGGCCGCGACGTGAGATTCCTGCCCCCGCCGAACCTTGGCAAATTTTTTCTGCGAGAGTCAGGGCGAATTGGCTATAATGAATTTATGACGAACGAGCAAAGAATTTGTCGAGATTGCGGGAAAAGCTTTGCGATCAGTCCCGATGAACTCAATATGTATGAAAAAGTCGTGATAGAACTT
>Ga0307470_10000419_pt1 | contig 21852 bp, 21 predicted proteins | sample atmos_gasesAM3C__FD_204565 | JGI IMG/M metagenome (GOLD analysis project Ga0307470, IMG submission 204565) | Hardwood forest soil microbial communities from Morgan-Monroe State Forest, Indiana, United States - atmos_gasesAM3C_05 | ecosystem: Environmental > Terrestrial > Soil > Temperate forest... | reverse complement strand
CAACTCCGAGTCGATTACAACCGACTCCGAGTCGATTACAAACCGACTCCGAGTCGATTACAAACCGACTCCGGGTCGATTACGAACCGACCCCGAGTCGATTACGAACCGACTCCGGGTCGATTACGAACCGACTCCGAGTCGATTACAAACCGACTCCAAGTCGGTTACGAATGAGGCGAGGACTACCGTCACGTTACGATCGTTACGATTGCGTGTTGAATCGGTGAATTACGACTTTCCCCCGCCGTCGCCTATTGACTCTTCGAATCCGCGGACCGATATTGACCTCCACGCAGAGGCGACTCTTGTGCCATGGAGTCCGATTCCCGAGCCAGAGTCCGGTGGTCGTACATGACCGGCTCGAATGGGGTGCTGATCCGGCCATAGCTTGAGCAATGGCTCGCCGTATCGGCGACAAATGGAGTTGAGCGTTAGCTCCTCCAGCCCCACCACGTAGTGTTTCTCCCGAGGTTCGCGGCCTCAGGGAGCAGGCGAACGGGCGATTTGCGGCGTCCGTTCATGGTGATGAACCCAGGGTCGGCGCCTCTTGCCGCGCATTCGGCGGAGGAGCCGCTCCACAACAATGGCCCCCGTTTGGGGCGAGGAGGATACCCATGTCTACTCAGGAGAAGGTAGTCAACAACGCCGCGGCAGCGGCAGATCCGCCGGCGGCAGACGTGCCGGCTGTCATCACACCGGAAGCAGTGCTCGAGCAACTCCGTGCGCTGCGGCCACAAATCCCCGGTTACCAGCAGTTGCCAGTACCGGAAGCGCGGTCGCTTCGCGGCCCGGCGAACGTCCATCCCGACTTCGCGCAGGCGGCCATCAATGCCGTCGGCGCGTCGGCCGTGGTGGGAACGAACGTTGGGCTGAGCGCGGAGGAGCTGCAGACCATTGCCGAGACGTGCGCCCGCTGGACGCCCGTCGAGGACGAGTTGCGGGCCATGCTGGGCGGTGTTTCGTCGGCGAACCTGACGCGGCGCCACACCCTCGGCCAGGCTGCACTCTTGACGTATGCCGTCAGCAAGAGACTCGTCAAGTTCCCGGAGCACGCCGATCTGCTGCCGCACCTTGCGCAGATGCGCAAGACCAACCGCTCAGGCCGCCGCCGCCAGCCCGCGGGACAGCCGCAGGCGCCAACACCGACGCCGGAACCGTCGCCTTCACCGGCGTCGAGCCCGACGACGGCAGCATCACACGTAGGATGAAATAGCAAGACGGGACCGGGCGCGCGGATGTTCGCGCGCCCGGTCATATTCTTCGCTTCGCGAGTTGTCAGTTATCAGTTGTCGGTTGGGCCGCGGCTACTAGCAAAGCGGACGCGGTGATGATGCAATCATCGACAACCGACAACCGACAACGCGCGAAGCGCCAACCAGGAGGATTCGATGAGCAAGAAAAAGACGGATGTGGAAGCGATCATCAACGACATCGCCAACCTGCGCGCGCGGCTTCCCAAGACAGCCAGGACGCGGGCAGCGGTGCGGCCGCCGGAGAAGCCGGCGGAGCGGATGGCCTTCGTCCCGGGGGACGAGGAGGCCATCGAGGCCTTCGAGATGCTGGCGCTGCAAGACACCCTGGAATCGCTTGCCGACGATGTGCATGCGATCGCCGAGGAGAAGCGGGAGGCGCTGGTGGCCAAGACCCTGGAGATCTACTACGCCGCCGAGGAGCTGTCCAAAGACCCCGAGCACGCCGATCTGATCCCGCACGTGGAGAAGATGCGGGCAGCCTACCGAAAGGACTTCGGGACGGAGATTCCGCCGAAGAAGAAGTGAGGTGTCTTGAGCGGTCTGTCATCTGCGCCTCCCTGGGAGCGCGGGCGTCCCGCCCGCAGAGCTTGGGAGACTTGGGGCTGACTCCCGCGACCTTGTAGCGAGTCGAAGGGGAACCCCACCCGAGGATTCAATCTCAGATTCCCCAAGCTCGGCGGGCAGGATGCCCGCGCTCCCAGGGCTCGCGCTCTCTGGGCTTTTGCGAGTTACCTGCGCAATCTGCGTGACGAAAGGCTTATCCGCAGATGACGCAGATGTACGCAGATAAAACCTGTCCTCATCTGCGTTTCATCTGCGTAATCTGCGGATGAACGTTCCCCCCGCAACCGCGACGAAGGTCTGATCTCCGTCCGCGTCGCGGATGAACGTTCCCCCCAACCGCGACGTAGGTACTGATCTCCGTCCGCGTCTGACCCGGTTTTCACGTACTTTCACGTGAAAACAAGCGTGACGGGGGGGGTGCGGCGTGCGCATCGTGGAAGCCTGCGAGACCTTCATTCAACATTGCGGGAGCGTTCGGAAGCTGTCCGAGCACACCACGCGCGCCTACCGGCTGGACCTGAACCGATTCATCGGCTTCGCCGGTAAGGGTGCGGAGATCGAGTCCTGCGAGCGGGCCACGCTCCAGCAGTACATCGAGCACCTCTTCACCCAGCACCACCTCAAAGAAACCTCGGCCAAGCGGCACGTGGCCTCGCTCCGTTCACTGTTTCGATGGCTGGAGGACGAGGGACACGTCCCCGAGGATCCCTTCCGGGGAGCGCGCATCCGCATCCGGCTGCCGAAGCGGCTCCCGCGCGTCCTCTCCCGAGGGGAGGTGGCCGCGCTGTTGGACCAGTCGCCCATGAACGGCGACTTCATCCTGTTGGCCACCCGGGTGGCCGCGGAGCTGCTCTTCGCCACCGGCATCCGCGTGGCCGAACTGGCAGCGCTCCGCGACGAGGATATCGACCTGACCGCCGGGGTCATTACCATCACCGGCAAAGGCGACCGCCAGCGCCGCGTCTACATCCCCGACTCCGAGATCCGCGACCTGCTGGTGGCCTACAACGCCGCCCGGACCGAGCGCGGCCACACCGGCCCCTCCTTCCTGGTCAACTCCCGCGGCGGCCCCGCCTCCCCCCAGTTCATCCGCCGCCTGATCCGCAAGCTCGGCGAGCACGTGGCCCTGACGCGAAGGGTCACCCCCCACATGTTCCGCCACTCCGTGGCCACCTACCTCCTCGAAGAAGGCGTGGACATCCGCTACGTCCAACGCCTCCTCGGCCACCGCAGCATCGTCACGACCGAGATCTACACGCACGTAGCGGACGCGGTGCTGAAGTCAAGGGTGATTGAAAGGCATCCGAGGAAGGCGATCGTGAGGAGGGTCTGATCGATAACTTGAAATTATCCGAGGAGCGACCCATCGCTACGCGCGCGAGCAGGTTTTCAGGACGGCCGCCCATCTACCGCACGAAGCAGATCGCTAGTCAGTTTGACTGCGACTTGGCGATCCCGAATGGCCCCGGCATCGGCAACGTCGTGTGCTACACGCGGCTTGTAGAAGAGGTCTCGCGCAGTCTCGGCCGTCCGATTCGTCTTCTCACTGCGACGCTCGATCCGCGCCTCGGGCGTCGAAGCAGCGAGCATCCCTATCCGTTATGGGAAGCAAACCCTTACGTCCTGGAGATCGTCGATCTCGAGCAGCTAAGCCCCGACGCTCTGCGCATCATCAATGACGAAAAAGACGACCTCTGCCAGTTTTCACATGTGATTGAGAATCTCTGCAGCGCGTATGGCGTTCGACCGCGCGCACTCCGCGGCTCATTGTTTCTGGCCGAGCACGAGATGCGATCTGCCCTACATTCGCTGCGCCACCTAAAACGTCCGATTGTCGCGCTTCATCCGTTCGGCAAGACCTCGAGCCCCGAGGGGTCGAGCTGGTACTACACACAGTGGCGGCGGCTGGTCGAGCGTTGCCTCGCGAACGTTTCATTCTTGCAGCTCGGGTTCTACGAAAAAGAACAGAAGGACTTTGGTGTGTTCTATCCGGACGCCGATCTCCGAACTGCGGTCGCGCTCTTATGGGCGGCGGATCTGTTCATCGGTTTCGACAGCGGCCTCGCGCACATCGCCACGGCTCTGCAGAAACCTGCTGTTGTTTTGTGGGATGCAGCGCATAAGGAGCCGATCGAAAGCGACAAGGAGAGGGGTTTCGCCGCGTCGCTTTTGCTCCGCTGGGCGTATCCACAGAACCGCAATCTGGTGATTCTGGGCGAGCGCGACGACGAGGTGCTCCGGATTTGCGAGGAGTTCATCGCCGAGACGGTTAGGTCATTCAAGCGCGAGATATAGCGGTCCAATCCGTGTCTCTGCGCGAAGTGGTCCGACGGCTAGTGCAGCAAGATCACTTGGCAGCTCGCTGCGCTCCTGCAGGCTTAGTGCCTCGATATTGTGGGTCAGCAGGTGCCAGACTCCAGAGCGGCGCGGGGCCGGAGGCAGGTTCGGTTCCGCGTTGATGCGAAGGTCTCTGGGCAGCAGTGAGTTCGCGGCTACATCACCGGAGTCCGCGAATTCGCGAAGATGTTGGGTAATGGACGAAGCGACGCGGAATAGTTGGTCGGCGTCCGCTTGTCGCCCCTCCAGCACAGCAATCACCGCAAGATTGTTGAGAATCTTCCACTCCCAGAAAACCTGACTCGTGCTGCGCGACAGGCGAAGCGCGACATTGAGAAGGTGACGCGCGCGGTCGAGATCGCCGGCGCCGATTGTGGTGACGCTGTCGGCCAGATCGATCCGCAAGATCTGGTTGTGAACACCGAGAGCCGAGGCCTCCCTTCGCAACTCCGCTGACAAGCCCGGCGCAACTAGCAGGCCGCGGAGCAGATCGACGATAAACGCATTGAGCCTGGAGTGTGCCAGTTGCCTCGCATCCGTAGCAAGCGAGACACCACGATGCCACCACTCAGAGGCTATGTCCGGATTTGCCTGAAGGTAGATCCGGCCGATATCGGAGCAAAGACTTGACTGCTCGTTCGGTGGCATATCGTCCCAGAAACCGAGCAGCGCCGTAGCAATCAGGCGCGCCTGAGCAGGACGGTTGGCCATCGCCAACGCGAGGAGAATGCGAGTCATGGAATCCCGCAGCAGCGGCTCGAGTGTCGGTGCCGCCTCGAAGGTTTCGAGTAGCCGCGCAAACTCTTGCAGCGCGTTGCGCGGCTTCATTAACCGCGTGAAGAGCTGAATTCGTTTCGTTAGTGCCCGGCGGCGCCAGAGCGTCGCCTCGCTCCGCGACGGCACCTTCTCGGACGCTGAGACGTCAAGCACCTCGCGCAGAGCGCGATCGGCGCGGGTCATCGACCCCCCCATCAACTCGGCTTCCGCTAGGCTGAGCGTGATATCGACGAATCGCCGGGTCAGGTCCTCATGTCGTTGAGGCATTTCGGCTAGCACCGCGTGCGCGCCGGTCAACGCCAGGCATTGCTGATGAAACGCGCTGGTGTTTCTGGCCAGCTCGAATCCTGAATTGTAGAAACTAAGTGCACCGCGGCTTTGATGCAGCGCCGTGCTGACACGGCCGCCGAGGAGCATGTCGGAGAAGGTTTGCTTGTCAAGACGATCGAGGATTTCTGACGCTGTGGTGCTGAATGCCTCCGCTTCCGCGACGGCCGAACGGGCAGACAGCATCATGATCTCGTGCGCAAAGGTCGTCCCTGTTCCCTCCGCATTGTCGGCCAAGATACCTTTGGAGCACAGACGAAAACGCGCGGCGGCATAGTCGTCCGATGTCATCGACGTCGAGCGGCGTATCTGCACTTCGTCGATTCCGTACCCCGAGAATGCACCGGCTATCAAGAATTCCAAGAGTCGGCGATTGCCGGCACGGTCGAGGACGCGAGTGACACGGCGGTCGAGGAAGCGGTAGACGTCTGACGGCAGCTCGTCCAGTTCACGCTCAAGGCCCGGCCAGTCGTTGACCTGCTGTCGCCCGTCGGTACCCCGTGAAATGTAACCTTCGTCAATCGCCCATAGAATTATATTAAGTAGGAAGAGTGGATTGCCACCGGCTTTTCGAAACATCGCCGCAGCGAGATCGTTCCGCTGTGTATCGTCGAAAGTCGGCGCAAGCGCGTTAGCGACTTCGCGCTCAGTCAGTGGTTGCAGCTTGAGAAACGCTACCCTGCCGTGATAGTCGGTCGTCATTCGTTCGAGGAGCTCGTGGAGGCGCGGCGTCTCTTCGCCGGTTCGATATTCGAGGAGAATCCGGATGTTGCCCCAGGCCTGATCTGCAATGGCCGAGAAAAGCAGCTCGAAGGCGCTGAGGACGTGCGGTGCGAGATTCTGCACATTACTGATGAGAAGTGTCCGCGGCGTCGGATTCTGTGATAAAAGACGCGCACAGAGATACGTGAGCACCTCGACGTCGACATTGCGCAGATCGCCTTCAGAAATCATCTCGGCAACGAGCTCGGCGTCTGCGCGGCGGTCGTCGGAAAGCAGTTTTGTCATACACGCGGCCATGAGCTCTCGGTCCGGCATATCGGTCGGAGAACTCTCCCCGAATTCAGGAATAATCAACGACCAGAGGATGCGAAAGAAGACACTCTCGCTCGTTTCCACAGTTGACGTAAGCGACAGGCAGCGATAGCCGAGCTTGCGGTGCAACGCATCACAGACGCTGCGGCAGAAGTGCGTCTTTCCGATACCTCCTTCGCCGCCGACGAAGACGATGTTAGGTCCGTCTGGATCGCCGAGCCGTTCGGCCCACGACGAGATCGCATTGCGTCGCATGTCGTCTATAGCTGCAACTCCGCCCCGCACTTCGACAGCAGGGAAACCGATTGAAACCTGTCCCGATGTCTTGCAGTCCAGGTTGAGCACAAGGCGAAACGGTCCAGTTGGAAAGGCGGCGACGGTTTCGCTAGTGATCGTGCAGTGGCTCATACGGTTCGGCCGACGCCGGGCTGTCGTACAGAAGCCGGAGAGCCGCAGTTCGACAGCGTCGCCTGTCGCGCGCTCAATTACAAACTCGTGAGTGCAGTCACCCGGCGTGACTTCCAGTGTGTACGTGCTGTGCGGATCCAAGCGCATCGCCTCGACCGATTCGGAGCGGGCGACGACACGGTTCGTGAATGCATCGGAGGCACGGAGAGTCCATCTCAACGCACGTAAGGCCCCTGCGCGCACGGGCTCTTCCTCCGTCGTGAGCCCTAGGAAATCGGACAGGACGCGGTGATCGAAATGTACGCCGGCGAAGACGCCGCGGGTCTGGTCCACTGTGAAGAAATGACGCGCGTACTCCCATGCTTGGGGTGCCATGTCTTTGGACGAGACGATCACGAGTGCGTTCGGACCGTCCTTCATGGCGACGCAGAAGACCTTCGCGGCGTCGGTGAATTCGAGCGAGCGGTTGTAGTGCTTGCACTCGATGTACGCTGTTTGCAGCGACATGCCGGCGAGCGCGCGGCTTCCGAAGACGAGAGGCTTTTGCCGAACAGTCAAGACGATGTCGATGGGGCCCTTTCGGTGCCGCTCGATCTCGGCCGATGCCGTTGACGGACCAAAGACAGCGCTTTTCGCAGCCTCGAATACGACGTCTTCGAAGGTGGTCCAGTCGATTTCGTCGCCGTTGATCAGGCGTTCGAGCAGTTCCTCCGGCGTCATAATTTCAAGTTATCGTATCGGGAGGCAAACGCTTCCCCAATGTAGGAGTGACGCAGCGGCGACTTTCCCTACCTCCCAACGTGAAAGTACGGACAGGCTTGCCAGAGGCTTGGGCTGAAGATGAAAGGGTACGGGCCGTAGCTCGCAGCTCAAGCACGCCCAACGGTGACGCGGCACTCCTCCCCCGTCATATGCTTCCTCCCTATGCCCCCGCCCCCTTCCTCCTAACCCTCTGGACCACCGATCCCACCCTCGCCGGCGCGGCCGATGCGGAGGGTGTGGACCGCGTCGGCGTCGATCTGGAGCACCTCGACGCCCGCACCCTGACCATCCTTCAGCGGTGATGGTTGCGCGGGCGGGTAGGGGTTGGCGCAGACACACAACTTTCATCCGCAGATGACCAGATGTGACGCAGATGTCGGATGTCCTATCTGCGTTGCATCACATCTGCGGATGAAGCTTTTCCTGCATCGCATCCGCGAATGAATGCCCCCACCTTGACCATCCTCCCGTCATTCGCGGACAATACGACCTCATCCATAGATACGCGCCCCGATCGGAGAAGGAATGAAGGGGGAAACCATGAAGAGTCTCGTGTTGCGAACTGGGTTGTGTGTGTTGGCGTTGACCGTCGCGGGTCCCGGGTTACCTCTCTTTGCGCAGGAGACCAAGGACACCAAGCCGGCGGAGAAGAAGGCTTCGGACGATCAGAACAAGCCGAAGGTGAGCGAGGAGATGGTGGTCACGGCGCGGAAAAAAGAAGAGACCGTGCAGGACGTTCCCATCTCCGTGACGGCACCGTCGGAATCACAGCTTCGCGATCGTGGCGCCGAGGACATCGAGGATGTCGCGGCAAACGTGCCGTCCTTCACGGTTCAGAACCTGGGACCCGGCCAGAGCCAGGTGGCCATGCGCGGCGTATCCTCCGGCCAGATCGTGCGCGACCAGCCCGGCGTCAAGGAGCAGGTGGGCGTCTACCTCGACGAATCCGTCATCTCGCTCTCCCTCTTCACGCCCGACGTCGACCTCTTCGATCTGTCGCGCGTCGAGGTTCTGCGCGGGCCGCAGGGGACGCTGTTCGGCTCCGGCTCGGAGTCCGGCACGGTGCGGTACATCACCAACCAGCCCAAACTCGGCGCGTCGGAAACGGTCGGCGAATTTGGCGGTACCACCATTGACGGCGGCGGCATCGGAGCAAGTGCCAAGGTTGCCGTGAACGCGCCGTTGAGCGCTACCGCGGCCATGCGCTTCGTCGGCTACTACACGCGCTACGGCGGTTTCATCGATGCGGTACAGCCCAACCTGAGTGTGAAGAACGACGTCAACAGCGGAAACCGGGTCGGTGGCCGTCTGTCGTTCCTCTTCAAGCCGAACGACAACCTGAGCATCACACCCCGCATCCTCTATCAGAAGGTGGACATGGACGGGTGGAACCGCCTCGACGCGTTCAACATCCTGGCGAACCCGTACACGACGACGCGCCCGAAGGTGACCCTCGGCGACCGGCAGTTCACGCAGATCAAAGAGCCGTTCACCGACAAGTTTACGCTCGGTGACGTGACCATTTCGGACAACCTCGGCGGCGGCACGACGCTGACCTCGATCACGTCCTACTCCAATCGCGACGTGCTCGTCGTTCGCGACGCCACCGCGCTGACCGCCAGCATCACCGGCGGCTCCATCGGCCTGCCGGCGAACATCTACACGCTCAACGCGCCGCTGGACGATGCCACGAAGGCCAAGGGGTTCACCCAGGAACTGCGCCTGTCCGGCACCGTATCGAAGTTCCAGTGGCTGACCGGCGGGTTCTACAGCGACACCGACCGCCACTATGGCCAGAGCCTTCTGGTCAGCGGATTCGAAGCGGCCTCCGGCATCCCAACGGCGGGCAAGTTCGGGGCGGCGAAGGACGTGCTGTTCTTCTCCAACCTCAAATACAACTTCAAGCAGTTCGCTCTGTTCGGTGAGGGAACGTATCCTGTCACCGACCGGCTGGACGTGACCGGCGGCGTGCGCGCGTACGACTTCAAGGAGAATCGCACGCAGACGTTCGACGGCATCTTCGCCGACGATGGAACGACCGCCGGTTCGACCAAAGCCAACGGCGTCGCGCCGCGCGTCGTGGCGAGCTACAGGCTCAATGACTCGACCCGTCTGAATGCGCAGATCTCCAAGGGCTTCCGGCTGGGCGGCATCAACGACCCGCTCAACGTTCCCCTCTGCACTCCCGCGGATCTGATCACGTTCGGCGGCCGCGGCAACTGGAAGGACGAGACCCTGTGGAACTACGAGGTGGGCTCGAAGTCGAGGATCGCGGACGGCCGCGGCTCATTCAATGCCTCCGCGTTCTACGCCGACATCCATGATCTTCAGGCCACGGTGACGGCCGGATCGTGCTCCTCCCGCGTGGTCTTCAACGTCCCGAAGTCCAAGAGCGAGGGACTGGAGGCGGAGTACGAATTGGCACCGAGCAATCAATTCGACTTCGCCATTTCGGCGAGCCACACCAAGTCGCAACTGGAGTCGACACTGACCTCGACGGACGCCAAGGGCGTGGTTACCGTGGTGTCGGGCATCCAGAAGGGCAATCGCCTTCCCACCGTCCCCGAGTTTCAGGCGACCGCCGCGGCCACGGCTCATTGGCACCTGACCGGGACCTGGGCCGGCTACACCACGGGCGTCTACCAGCACGTCGGTGACCGCTACACGCAGATCGGCGACCAGGCGACAGGCTTTGGCGTCGTGGATCTGAACTCGTTCGCGCCCAACAACATCGGCGGGCCGTTCACGCAGAGTACGTTCAACTTCAACCCCAAGCTGCCGGCGTACAACATCGTCAATCTGCGCGTGGGCATCCTGTTCAATAAGTGGGATACGGCACTCTTCGTCAACAACCTGACGAACGAGACGGCGTTGCTGGCGCTGGATCAGGAGCGCGGAACACGTGCGCGCGTCGGCTTCCTGACCAACCAGCCTCGCACGATCGGCATCAGTACACGAGTCACTTTTTAAGCCGGGAGATCGATCATCTCCGACGACGGAGTTTCCCGGCGAGCGTTCCTCGGATGCGTCGCGGCGGTCCCACTGGCGGGCCGCCTCGACGCACAGGCTCTCTTCGGCAAGTCGAAGCCGCGCATCGCCGTGGTCGGCAGCGGTGCCTTTGGCGGCTGGACGGCGCTGCACCTGGCCGGGATGGGCGCGCAGGTTGAGCTGATCGACTCGTGGGGTCCTGGAAATCCGCGATCGAGCTCGGGCGGTGAAACGCGCGTCATCCGCGCCATCTACGGACCCGATCGCGTGTACGTGGAGATGGTCAAGCGCGCTTACGAGCTGTGGGAGAAGATCGGGGCAACGGTCAGCGATCCGCTGTATGTCGAGACGGGCGCGCTGTGGATGCACAGGAAGGATGACGCGTACGTTCGATCGTCCGTGCCGATCCTGCAGGAGCTCGGGTTTCCGGTCGACAAGCTCACCATCGACGAAGCCGCGCGCAGGTATCCGCAGATCGACTTTCGCGGCGTTCACTCGGTCTGGTTCGAACGGCGGGCAGGGGCATTGTCGGCGCGGCGCGCATGCGGGGCGGTCCGCGACGCTTTCACGAAGGCCGGAGGAACCTATCGACAGGCGCGCGTCAAGCCCGGCCCGATCGTCAACGGCGCGATGAAGGAGCTCCGGCTCGGCGACGGTTCGCGCATCGAGGCGGATGCATTCGTGTTCGCGTGTGGCCCGTGGCTGGGAAAGGTCTTCCCCGAGGTGATCGGAGACAGAGTCCGGCCGACGAGGCAGGAGGTCTACTACTTCGGCACTCCCGCGGGATCGGAGCGGTACCTTCCGGGCCTTTTCCCGGTCTGGATCGATTTCGGAGAGCGCATCGTCTATGGCCTGCCGGACACGCATGGCCGAGGCTTCAAGATCGCCGACGATACCCGCGGCGAACCGATCGATCCCACCAGCATGAACCGGGCGCCGACCGCGCAGGGGATCGCCCGGGCGCGCCATCTCCTTTCCGAGCGCTTTCCCGAGCTCGCCAATGCCCCGCTCGTCGCGGCCGAAGTCTGCCAGTACGAGAACAGTCCCGACGGAAACCTGATCATCGATCACCACCCGCAGGCCGGCAACGTCTGGCTCATCGGAGGAGGCTCCGGTCACGGCTTCAAACTCTCGCCCGCGGTCGGCGAGATGACGGCGCAGCGGATTCTCTCGGGGAAGGAAGTGCCGAAGATGTTCGGACTGGCGCGGCTCGATACGATCATGAGAAAGAGGACGCAGTTCGAGGCTGGGAAGTAGGGGCTCTGATGAGACGAAGGTTCAGGAAATCGATTCCGGCTTCCAGATCCTGACTTCAGACGAGGGCCTTGAAATCGTGATCATCGAGCACGCTCTCCTCGGGCGAAGCAAGAAGTTCTCCTGTGCCGCGAAGCCTTTCCCATGGCTTTACTTCAGCCGTCGCCGGCAGCAAGCGCGCTACGATTTCGCCTCGGTGGACGATCTCCACAACTTTCCCGTCGCGCTCGATCTGGCGAATGATCTCCAGGCATCGGGCCTTGAGTTCGGTGACAGAGATAGTCATCGGATCCTCGATGACTATACCGCGGCGTAGACGTGCATTCCGCGGTACCTCAAGCACCCAACGGGCGAAGGAGACCGGGCCGGGCCCCCTGCTCTGGTTGTCGCTTGACCGCCATCGGGCATGCGCATACCATTCAGTCTGTTATGCGCATTGAGCGGTGAGACCATGGCAAAGCAGAGCAAGAACCTTTCGCTCGATCCGGAAGCTGTGACCCGAGGCGAGCGGTATAGCGCGATGCATGAAACGAACGTCTCGCAGCTCGTCAATCGGTTCCTCTCGAGCCTGCCCATCGACGACGAAGCCGAGAGCACTCTCTCGCCCGCCGTGCGACGTCTGCTCGGTATTGCGTCGGGCGAGAACGCCGTGGAACACTATCGTCAGCACCTGGTCGAGAAGTACGGGCGTTGAAACTTCTCCTCGACATCAACGTGATTCTGGACGTTGTCCTCGGCCGAGAGCCATGGGCCCAGGAAGCGGCGCGATTGCTCTCGGCCGTTGAAGAGGGGCGCGCGGAGGGGCACGTTGCTGCCCATACGATCACGACGATCTACTACATCGTGGCGAGAGAGAAGGGGAGACAGGTTGCGGCAAGAGTGGTGACAGACCTTCTCCGTATCGTACGGGTGGTGGCGATCGGGGGCAGTGATTTCCAGCAGGCCCTCGTGTTAGACATCGATGACTTCGAGGACGCGGTGCAAGCAGCGGCAGCCCTCCAGATCGGAGCCGACTACCTGGTCACACGCAATGCAAAAGATTTCAGAGATGCTTCCGTCGAAGTGTGCACTCCCGGTGAAGTGCTTGCGATGCTTTGACTGAATGCCCCCACCTCTTCACAACCTCATCGAGCCAGCGGGCCTGATCCGGCACTTTCAGTCATTTCCGCCGCAGGACTTTTCGTCGTTCAGCCTCGACGGTGCGCCCGCGTTTTCGACGCGCTTCGATCTGCTCACCACGATGGAGCCCGCGGCGCGGCGCACGTTGAAGTGGGTTCCCATTCCCCGTCCGGATACGTGCTTCATCGGTACGACCGTGTCGGAGTACGCGTTGCTGTCGGGCTCGACGCCGCCGGAGACGCTGGTAAACGATCTGATGGGGTCGATGCTGCCGCGGTTCTCGTTCCTGATCATCAAAGACCTCCCCACCGAGGCCACGCTGGTGGGTGAGGAGGCCTTCGCGTACTCGCAAGCTCTGGCGGAGGTCTGCAGGCAGAGAGGATTCGTGCTGTTGGAGGGTCAGGAGCTGGCCTACGTTCCGATCGATTTCACCTCGGTGGACGAATTCCTGTCACGTCGATCGCGTACCCGCCGCAAGAATCTCCGCCGCAAGCTGAAGAGTGTTTCGCGGCTGACGATCGAGACCATTCTGACCGGTGACGCACGCTTTCAGGACGAGGGATTCCTGGCTGAGCTCTATGCGCTCTACATGAACGTCTATCTCCAGAGCGAGATCCATTTCGATCTGATGACGGCGCCGTTCTTCCGGGCGGTCCTGCAGGACGCCGCCATCAACGGCCTCCTCTTCGCGTATCGCCTCGATGGGGAGCTGATCGGTTACAACCTTTGCTTCCGCGAGAACGGTATGCTCCTGGACAAGTATGTCGGCTTCGTCTATCCGCAGGCTCGGGAGACCAATCTTTACGCGGTCAGTTGGTTCCACAACCTCGAGCACGCGCTGGCCAACGGCTTGCGCTGTTACGTTGCCGGCTGGACTGATCCCGAGGTCAAGCGCGAGCTCGGCGCGTGCTTCACGCATACGCGGCACGCGGTCTACGTTCGGAATCCGATCCTGCGAGCCCTTCTGATGCCGTTCAGGCGCCTGTTCGAGACGGGGTATCGGTGATGTCGCGCGCGCTCATCCTCGACTTCGACGATTCGGTAAAGCCGCTGTCGGGGGCGGATGTCCTTCCGCTGAGTCAACATCAGGAAGCTATCCGTTTCGGCTGCCGTATGCCGGAGCTGCGCGCGTTGGGCCGCGAGATCATGCCCGCTCTCGATGCGCAACCTCGGGTGGTGTTCATGGGAAGCGGCGACTACCACCACCTGACCTTCCTGCTGGTCGAGCGGCTGCGCGCGCTCAATACCAGGATCCAGCTCGTGGTCTTCGACAATCATCCAGACAACATGCGTTACGCGTTCGGGATCCACTGCGGTTCGTGGGTGTGGCATGTGAGCCGTCTGCCTTTCGTCGCCCGCGTACACGTGGTCGGAATTACGTCGACGGATGTGAATGGCGGTCACCTGTGGGAGAACCACCTCGGGGCGCTCTACTCCGGCAAGGTTGTGTACTGGTGCGTGCAGCGTAACCTGCGCGCGATGCGCTTCTTCGGCATCCGTCACAGCCGGTCGTTCCCGTCAGTCGCTGACCTCCTCGGCGAGTTGCAACCCGCGTTGGCTGCGACGACCGAGCCGGTCTATCTCTCGATCGACAAGGATGTGCTGGCAAACGATGTCGTACAGACGAACTGGGACCAGGGCGTCATGCGCATGGAGGAGCTCACGGGGGCGATCGAGCCGCTGCGAGAACGCATCATCGGCAGCGATGTGGTCGGAGACGTGTCGTCCTACCAGTACCGCAGCGGGTTCAAGCGGCTGCTGAGCGGGTTGGACCATCAGCCGCCGATTCCTGACGACCGGTTAGGCGAGTGGCAGGCCCGGCATCAGCAGATCAACCTGCAGTTGCTGTCGCTGCTGGCGCCGTGAGATCGAGCGCCGCTTCCAGCGTGGAGCAGATGCGATCGAAATCGGATGCCTCCAACCATGGGCTGTTGGAGATGGTGAGCATGCGCGCCGCGAAGTCGCGCGCATTGGGGACATCGACCGCTCCGAGCTGTGCGGCCAGGTATGGATAGTCGGGCAAGGCGTGAATGAACAGACGGCTCACACCCATGCCGGCCGTCCACAGTCGCGCCAGTGCCGCGTCCCGCGCGCGAGCGGTTGGCATCAACACCATCAGGAAAGGCCACGTGCCACGGCTGTCCGCCGGGTCGTCGATGACGGTCAGGCCCTGGATCATCCTCAACCTTTCGATTCGCGTCGCGGCCTGATCCGCGAGCATGAAGAGGGATGCGGGCAGTCGGGGCAGAGCATTCGCTCCGATCGAACGTCGCCAGGTGCCGACACGATGCACCGGGATGTCAGCGTCGAAATCATCGCCGACCGCTCCGATCAAGTCGCCCTTTCTCAGCGCGCGCCGTAGCGGGAGGCCGTAGGAGAGACGCAGCGCGGCCGGACGGTAAAGAGCCCAGTAGCCGGCCAGTTGGACGAGTCGCTGGACCTCCCGGAAGAGGCGATAGGGAGCGATCCGCGCACTCGTCTCCTTCAACGCCTGACGCAGACCAGCGTCGCGAGCGATCAGCACGCCGCCTTCGTACAGGGTCAGGCCTTTGCCTACCGCCAGGCTGAAGAAGCCTGCATCGCCGACCGTACCCGCCGGTTGTCCCTGCCACGTTGCGCCAAGGGCCTGCGCGGCATCTTCGATGACAGAAGCCCCTTTCTGGCGAGCGATGTCGATGACGGTGGAGAGATCCCCGACGCGTCCGCCGAGGTGCGTTGGGATGACGGCGAGAGTGTCGTCATCGACTAGACGCGCGAGTGTTCGCGGGCAGAGATCGAAGGAATCCTTGCTCAGGTCGCACAGCACAGGCGTCAGATCGCAATGAGCGATGGCTAGTACGACCAGCGGGCAGGTGTAAGCGGGGATGATCACCGAGCGCCGGGTGCTGGCGCGTTTGAGCGTGGTCAGAATGACGATCAACGCCGCGGTGCCGGAGCATTCGATTTGCACGGCGGGTACATCCAGCAGTGCGGCCAGACCGTCTTCCAACGATTCGGTCGCAGCGGAGAAGAAATCGCGCCAGCGCAGAGGCAGTCCGGCGGTGGGAGAAACTTCATGCCCGTTGTCAGGTCGCGTCACCATGCTTCGACTCGCTGAGGCTCAACAGAATGATGCCGCCGATGATGCAGGCAGCGCCGGCGATCTGCCCCAAGGTCATGTGCTCGCCGAACAACAGGACGGAAACGATGAGCACCGATACCACATCCATGTGCGATGCCGCGAAGGCGGGGCCGACGGGGGCGTATTTGAGCAGCGTCATCCAGGTGATGAACGAGCCGAGGTAGCCGGCGATGGCGCCGAGAATCCACGGACTCACGGCGGCGGCTCGCAGCCAGTGCATCGATGCGATGAATTCGCCGGTCTGGTGTGATGCCAGCTTGAACGCGACCTGCGTCCATGTGTCGCACAGAACCAGCGCGCCGAATCCGATCAGATAGAAGCGTCCGCGGGTCACGCGAAGCCTCCGGCGAGGGCGACGCCGACAGCGATCAGCGTGATCCCCGCGACTCGCAAACCGTCCAGCCGTTCCCGGAACAGCACTCTTCCCGCGACCATCACCACGACGATGTTGATGGAGCCGATCAGAATCGCCTGCGACAAGGGGATCAGCGACAGCAGGGCAAACCAGACAGCGAATTCCAGGCCGAAGCAGACGATGCCGATCCACAGGCGAGGGGATGAGAGCATCTTCTTCCAGCGGCCTATCTCCGAATCGTCCTCCGTGACCGCGGCGGATTTGAATGCCAGGTGACCCGCGGTGTCCAGGAAGACGTTTGCGATCCAGAGGATGATGGCGAGCTTCGGCATGCGTGGATCACGCCGGCGCTACGAGGGCTGCCGCGCGATCAGTACGGCGTTCGTCCCGCCGAAGGCGAATGAATTGGACATGACGCACCGAATGTCCTGATCCACCCGCCCGAGGCCGGGTACATAGTCCAGATCACACTCGGGATCGGGGATGTCGAGATGGGCGGTGGGGGGGACGGCCTTGCGATGCATGGCCAGCATGGAAATCAGAAACTCCAGTGCGCCTGCTCCGCCCAGCAGATGGCCGTGCATCGACTTGGTGGAGCTGACGGGAACCTTGTATGCGCGGTCGCCGAATACCTGCTTGATGGCGCGAGTCTCCGTCGCGTCGTTCAGCGCGGTTGCCGTGCCGTGGGCGTTCACATAGTCGACGTCCGCGGACGACAGACCGGCGTCCGCGAGCGCCAGGGTCATGGCCTGCGCCTGTCCTTCCACCGAGGGCTTGGTGATGTGCTGGTAGTCATTGCTGGAGCTATAGCCGGCAAGCTCGCCATAGACGCGTGCGCCGCGGCGTCGTGCGGCATCCATCTCCTCCAGCACGACAATGGCCGCTCCTTCGCCGAGCACCAGCCCGTTGCGATTCTTCGAAAACGGCTTGCAGGAAGCCGAGGGGTTGGAGCGATCGGGAACGGCCAGGATGTGCATTGCCTCCCAGGCCTTGAAGAACCCGAACGCCAGCTCGGCCTCGGCGCCGCCGGCGATCATGACGTCGGCGTAGCCATGGCGAATCTGACGAAATGCTTCCCCGATGGCCACGGACGACGACGAGCAGGCGCATGAATAGGTGAGGTCGGGCCCGGCCAGACCATATTGGATGGCGATGTGGCCGGCCGAGGCATTGTTCATCACCTTCAGCACCGTCAGCGGCTTCACGCGATCGGGATCGCGCAACAGCAATTGGGTGAACGTCTCTTCGAGAGTATTCGCCGAGCCCATACCGGTGCCCAGCGACACGCCGGCTTTGCCCCTGTTGTCGTCCGTGAATGTAATGCCGGCGTCTTTTACGGCCATTGCAGCGGCGGCGATGCAGAACTGGCTGACGCGATCGATCTGGTCGGTTCTCTGCTGTGGCGGGAAATACTGCGCGGGGTCGAATTGGACGGGCGCGCCGATACTCGTATACGGCCCTCTCGGTCCCTCACCGGAAATGATGCGCACTCCGGATTGACCAGCCAGCAACGCCGAGAATAAGGTGTCTGTATCGTTGCCCAGTGGAGAGATGACGCCGAGGCCCGTAACGACAACCCGCCTCATGACGGCAAACTACCACCAACAGGTGTCGTCGCTTCACCCTGCTCAATCATCTTTTGAATATTGTCGACGATGTCCTGAACAGTCGCGGCTTTCAATGCCGTGCCCGCTTCCTGCGGTACGCGGATATTGAACGCGTCCTCCACTTCGAACATCAATTCGATCAAATCGAGGGAGTCAAGACCGAGGCTTTCGAGCGTTGATTCCGGGGTAATGCTCTCCTTCGGCTTGGAGTACTTGTCTACCAGAATGTCCTGAACGGTCTCGAAGATCGTGGCCATGATGATTGCCCCTGCCTGTCTAAATCATGCAAGATCGGCGACTGCCTCGCAACCCGCGGCGAGCTCTTCCTCGACACCGGCCTGTAAGCGCAGGAAGAATTCGGCGACCCGGGCGGCCACGTCGTTCTTGCGCTTGTCGAGAGTGAGGACATGATAGGTGTCGTCGACGTAGAACGTTTCCACCTGACTCGATGAGACGTTCGAGGCCAGGAACGTCGCGTTCTTGAGACTGGCCATGTCGTCTTCCGTGGAGTGAACGATGAGCAGCGGGGCCACGTGGCCGGAGAGGTCGCGCTTGACCTCGCGGATGAGGCGAAAGGTCTCGTAAACCGTCACGCCGGGGAATTCGGAGTACCCATATTTCTCGGGCATATTCGAGCCGTTGCCCGCATAGACGGCGGCGATGATATTGCGAATGCGCTCGTCTTTGATGCCGTACGGCGCCGGCTCGTGATACGACATAAAAAAGCGCAGGGGCGAGTAGACCGCGAGCGGCAGCACGTAGCGCTGCCGGAACTTCGGCACATTCCAGCCGTCGTAAAAGAATGTCGCGGACAGCGTGGCGATGCCCTGGATGCGTTCCGGATTGTTGGCCGCGAGTTTCAGGGCCAGCAAGGCGCCCATGGAGAGCCCGGCGACGAATACCGTCTCGCACTCGCGGCTCAATCGATCGAGACCTTCCTCGACCGAGGCGTACCAGTCCTGCCAGCGGGTCTTCTTCAGATCCTTCAGCGTGGAGCAATGCCCGGCGAGCTGAGGACAGGAGACGCTGAATCCGCTGGCAGCAAGCTTCCTGACCAGTGGCTTCATCTCCGTGGGCGCACCGGTGATGCCATGGACGAGCAGCACGCCCGCGTCGCCGTGTTTTTCGAAGATGCTGTAGGTTGGAGCCATAGGATCAGGTCAATCGCTCAGGTCAATCGCTCAGGATGCGCCGCAGCGTCGAAACAGGCTTTCGAGCAACTCGACGCCAAGGTCGATTTCATCTTCGGTGATCTCGAGGGACGGGGCCAGGGTGAAGACGTTCTTGTAGTAACCGCCGACATCGAGGACAAGGCCGTAGTTTCTGCCGCGTGCCGGTATGTCACCCTTCAGGCCCTCTTCGAAGATCGCGTTCGTCAGCTTCTGATTGGGCGTAAACCCATCCGCCTGGCACATCTCGATCCGCATCGCCAGACCGAGCCCGGCCACGTCTCCGATCATACTCCAGCGTTTCTGCAAATCCTTCAGGCGCGCGAGGAAGTAGGCGCCCTTCTCGTTGACCTTGGCCTCGTAGTCCGACTCGGACACCATGCGCATCACCTCGAGGGCCGTGGCCGTGCCGAGGGTGTTGGAGGAGAAGGTCGAGTGCGTCGAGCCGGGCGGGAACCGCTCCGGGGAGATGAGATCCTCACGCGCCCAGATGCCGGACAACGGGTTGAGACCGTTCGTCAGGGCCTTGCCGAAGACGACGATGTCCGGGCGCAGGCCGAAATGCTCGAAGGACCAGAACTTGCCGGTGCGATGGATGCCCATCTGGATCTCGTCGACGACCAGGAGGATGCCGCGCTCTTTGAGAATGCGGGAGAGCTCTTCGAAATATCCCTGCGGAGGGATGACGTAGCCGCCGGTGCCCTGGATCGGCTCGACATAGAAGGCGGCGAACTCCGACTGTGATGCCTTGCTGTCCCATACGGAGTGATATTCAGTGTCGAACAACTTCTCGAATTGCTTGACGCAGTACAGCCCGCAATCTTCGAACTTCATGTCATACGGACAGCGGAAGCAATAAGGGAAGGGGATGAATTGGGCGCGGTCCGAGAAGTGGCCGAAGCGGCGGCGGTAACGGTAGCTCGAGGTGATGGCCGACGCGCCGAGCGTGCGCCCGTGATAACCGCCCATGAACGCAAAATTGAGATTCTTGCCGGTGGCATTGCGGACGAGTTTCAGGGAATCCTCAATGGCCTGCGCACCGCCGACATTGAAATGCACGCGCCCTTTCACCCCGGTCCGTTCTTCCATGACCTTACACAGGGCCTCGGCCAGTTCCACTTTCTCGGCATGCAGGTATTGGCAGGCCAGTTGCGGCAGCGTGTCGATCTGATGCTTTAGAGCGTCATTCAGCCGGCGGTTCTTGTAGCCGAAATTGACGGCCGAATACCACATTTGAAGATCGAGATACGGTGTCCCCTGATCGTCGAACAGGTAGCTGCCGTCGCAGCCCGAGAAGATCTTCGGCGGGTTGGCGTAATGAACCGTGTCCCCGTAAGAACAATAGCGGCTATCGCGATCGAGAAGATCCTCGACAGGAGTCAATGTCGCGGTCTCGTCTATACCAAGGGCCATGCACTCTCCTGAAGCGGCGCGCGGCGTTCGTGCATGTTCCAGCCCTGGATCACTGAAAGCACGTCGTGAAATGACTCGAATGGCGTGTGAATGATGCCCTCGGCCTCACAAAACCGCCGGAGAGAGCCCTTCGCGAAGACATAACCGGCGGAGCGGGCGATGCAAAGGTCCGAACGGCCGTCGCCGATAAGAACAGTAGTCAGCCCTCTGCCTGCATCGACGGTGCGCGCGACCGCGCATTTGCACACGCCGCTCATCACGGCACAGGTTTCGTCTGTATAGGGGAAGGAGATATCGAGACCGCCCGGCCGGAATCCAAGCTTGTTCGCGTAGATCGGTATGTGCGGGATGTCGAGCTTCAGGAGAGCGTGACGGATCGGATAATCGAGGCCGTCGCTGACGATGGCCATATCGGCGAACGGGGACACGTACTTCACAAAGGCCGGGAACGTGGGATCGATGGCCACGGACTGAAGGAACTCTTCCAGTTTCCGGCGATCTCCCGCCACCAGGGCGATCTGCGCAGCCATGCACTGCCGGGAGTTGATCCGGCCGGCAACCCACTCCGCTTCGACCCGCCGCCACTCCGGATTGGCGAACCGCTCCAGGAGCGCGTCGACGGTATCTGTCGGGGCTACTGTCCCGTCAAAGTCGATTATGAAAAGCATGTCTTCCTTGAACCGTAAAGGTAATGGTGTCTGTCACATGCCACGTGGACGTGTTCCGAGACATGTGCTTCAGGACACCCTTTATAGCACGGGAAATTCCGAGCCCGGCCCCCTATTTCATGAACGGATGTTAAATAACCTGAGTGGGCAAAGCGGCGCCGCAGGGCATCTTCCGGGAGCCCCGACGAGCAGGACCGATGTGGCACAGACACTCTTGTCTGTGCGAGGTCTGCCACGACTGAAGATTGCAAACTCTCGGACCGGCCGACTCGGCCGGGGCACAGACAAAAGTGTCTGTGCCCCATCGGTCCCGGCTTGCGGCGGCAGGCACGGAGGTTCAACCAGGATGCGAGAATGCAGACCAACCCGGCGACCAAATGTTCACCGTTCCGACTTCGCGGCCATGGCCAATGCCGCGCACTTCCGCCAACTGACCGCGGCCATGCTCACTCTCTCGGAGATCGTTCGCACCCTTCTCGGGGATGGTAAGCACTCTTCTCGAGGATGGTAGACAACCTTCTCGGGGATAGTAGACAACCTTCTCGGGGATGGTAAGCACTCTTCCCGGGGATGGTAGGCAACCTTCTCGGGGATGGTAGGCAACCTTCTCGGGGATGGTGAGCACTCTTCTCGGGGATGGTAGACAACCTTCTCGGGGATGGTAGACAACCTTCTCGGGGATGGTAGACAAC
>Ga0307470_10000418_pt1 | contig 21909 bp, 15 predicted proteins | sample atmos_gasesAM3C__FD_204565 | JGI IMG/M metagenome (GOLD analysis project Ga0307470, IMG submission 204565) | Hardwood forest soil microbial communities from Morgan-Monroe State Forest, Indiana, United States - atmos_gasesAM3C_05 | ecosystem: Environmental > Terrestrial > Soil > Temperate forest... | reverse complement strand
CCTTGCGGCTGAGGGCGCCAATGTGGTCGGCTGCGATATCGCCGCGCCGAGTGCGGAGGAGACCGTGCGCTTGGTCGAGCAGGCGGGCGGGCGCATGATGTCCGTCCATCCGTTGGATCTGACGAACAAAGCCCAATGCGAGCGGCTCATTGCTGAGGCGGTAGATCGCTTTGGCGGCGTCGACGTGCTCTTCAATAATGGCGCGATGGCCTATTTCGCCTGGATCGGCGAGATGAACGACGATACCTGGTACAAGACCATCAACGAGGAATTGAACCTGGTGTTCCTGCTGACGCGGGCGGCTTGGCCGGAGTTGGTGAGATCCAAGGGCGCCATCGTGAACACAGCGTCGATTTCCGCTTGGATGGGGCTGGAACTGTTGCCGGGGCTTGCTCATTCAGCCGCCAAAGGCGGTGTACTGTCTCTGACCCGGCATCTCGCGATGGAAGGACGGCTGCACGGGATCCGGGCCAACTCCGTATCCCCGGGCACGATCGAAACCAACCAGACGCGTTTCATACTCGAAGACCCCGCCTGGTCCAAGAAACAACTGGGCCGTGCCATGATGGATCGAATGGGTCAGCCCGCGGAAGTGGCGAGTGTCGTGGCATTCCTGGCCAGCAGCGATGCCTCTTATGTCACCGGCGCCGACATCCGCGTGGACGGTGGCGTGCTGGCCTGGTGAGGCGCGCGCAATACGCGCCGGCTGCACTGATCATTCGTTCTTGACTCGCGTTCCCTAGCGCGGCCGGCCGCCCTCGCAGTCGAATGATGGTCGTCCTGCGGCGCGGGGCGAAGTGGCGCGCGCGACATACCTCGTATAGCGGCGGGAAATACAGTCTATTGCTGCTTGTCATTCGTCGTCGAGATCGCATCACGCTAAGGTGATCGACCATAAATCGCGCGATCGTCAATCGGCCGCGCGCGGCAAATAAAGAGATCGATTTGCTAGGGGGCGATCATGGCGGAGGCCGGCAAGACGAAGTCGACGCAATCACCGCGCTACGATTTCGAACCCATCATCCACCGCAAACCGGTGCGCTTCCCGAAAGGCGAGCGGCTGGCGGTGATCATATACGTCAACGTGGAGCACGCGCCCTTCGGCTCGACGGCTCCGGCGCACGCGGTGTATCCGGGCACGATGCAGTTCAGCCCGGACATCCTCAATCACGGCTGGCGCGACTACGGCAACCGGGTCGGATTGTGGCGAATCATGCAAGCCATGGACCGTCACGGCTTCCGCGGCACGGTGAACCTGCAGAGCGATGTGTGCCGCGAATATCCGCTGATCATCCGTGAAGGGAACGACCGCCGCTGGGAATGGGGCGCGCAGGGCGACAACAACACCAGCGTCACGACGCTGATGACGGAAGAGCAGGAGCGCAGCTTCATTCAAAGAAACGTGGCCATCATCGAGGAGGCTACCGGCAAGCGTCCCAAGGGCTGGTTGAGCTGGGCGCTGGCGGAGAGTTTCAACACGCCCGACTTGCTTGCCGAGGCCGGCATCGAATACGTGTCCAATTACACCCACGATGAGCTTCCGGTGTCCATGCGCGTCAAGCGCGGCTCGCTTCTCACGATGCCATACACGCTGGAGATCAACGATGTGCCGGCGATCATGGTGAAGGGCACGACGGCCGAGGCGTTCGGGCGAATGATCAAGGATCAATTCGACGTTCTGTACGAGGAAGGCAGGGAGCGGCCGCGGGTCATGTCCATCTCGGTACACCCCTTCATCTCGGGGCATCCGTTTCGGATGAAGCACATCGAGCCGGCACTGGGCTACATCGCCTCTCACGGCGATGTCTGGTTGACGACGGGCGGCGAAATCAACGATTGGTACCGTGCTCACTATCTTTAAGGGGAGTTAAATGCTTCGCACCACTCTTTGCATCATACTGTCGGGATCGCTCGCGGTACTCGTCGCGCCGCTCGCACGAGCCGACGCGCCGGCGGCGAACGATGCCCTCGCGGAAATAACGGTGACGGCGGAGAAGCAATCGGAGAATCTGCAGAAGACAGCCGCCCAGGTCACGGCCATACCCGCCGATGTTCTGATCGAGGCGGGCATAACGGATCTGCGGCAGGCGCAAATGGTCGTGCCTTCCGTCCGCTTCCAGGCGGAGGGCAACAATACTCAGGTGTTCATCCGCGGCGTCGGCGCCAACCTGGACTTTCCCAATGTCGAGCCCAACGTAGCCTTCAATTTCGCGGGCGTTTATCTGCCGCGCGAGGCCACCAGCGCCGCGTTCTTCGACGTGCAGCAGCTCGAGGTCCTGCCCGGATCCCAGGGCACGCTGTACGGCCGCAGCGCCATTGGCGGCACCATCAATCTTACGCCTGCAAAACCCGGCTTCAACAACGACGGGGAAACCACACTCGAAGTGGGCAATCACGCCTACGTGCATGTGATGAGCACGCAGAACGTCAAGGCCAGCGACAGCGTGGCGCTGCGCGCGGCGGTGGACTATGCCTACGATGACGGCTACGAAGTGACCGGGGCGGATTCGAAGAACGACATCAGCGTGCGCCTCTCGACCATTGTCAATCCCACCGACCGCCTTTCCATCTATCTGTGGGGGCAGGGTGCCCAGAAGAGCGGGCACACCGAGAATCTGGTCAACAAGGGCACGAACCCCGCGACCGGCACCTACTGCGAGAGCTGCTTTTTCTATGGAAACGCGTGGAACGATACGCGCACCGGAGCCTATGCCGGGCCGTTCGGCACGACCGATGCGCAGAGAAACCACTACAAGGCGGACATGCTCGGCGGCCAGATCGATTATCAATTGGATGGCGCGACGATCAGCTACATACCGTCGTATCTGTATCTCGACGCCCGGCCTCTTTACTGGCTCAGCGCCATTCAATCGACCAACACCGCGCACTACAACCAGCTGACTCAGGAACTCAGGATTTCCAATATGGGGGATGGGCCGTATAAATGGCTGGCAGGCCTCTACTACTACAATTCGCGCAACAGCGGCTCCGAGTACCTGTTCACCAATCTACCGTTCAGCTTCTATCAGACCAACGTCGACGCCGACCGCTTGCAGGGGTACTCGGCCTTTGGGCAGCTGACCTACAGCATTACGGACACTTTTCGGGTAACGGGCGGCGGGCGCGGCAGCTCGACCGATCGGACCGCGAGCGGCTTCGAAGTGGTTGCACTCGGAGGCCTGCCCTACGAATTCGACAAGACATACAATCACTTTGACTGGAAGGTGGGAGTCGAGAAGGACTTGACGCCGAAGGTGATGCTGTACGCCGTGGTGCAAACCGGTTATCAGACCGGCACATTCAATGCACTGCCCAACACTCCGACGTTCAGCAATGAAGTCAAGCCGGAGGAACTCAAATCGTACACCGCCGGCATCAAGTCGCGTTGGCTGGACGACCGGCTGCAGATCAACAACGAGATCTACTACTACGCCTTCCACAACCTCATCATTCAGTCCTACGACATATCGGCGCCCTATAATCTGATTTTCAACGGCAACAAGGTGGCCATCAAAGGCGATCAGCTCGATGTGCTCACAAAGGTGTTTACGGACGATGAAGCGAACTTGAACATCGCGTACTCCCATGCCCGCAATATCGATGTGGTCGATACCGGCGGAGTCAGCTACGATGGGCTTGCCACTGCCTATGCGCCGGATTGGGTGATTGAGGCGGGATATACGCACAATATTCCGCTCGCGGCGGGGACGCTGCGCGCGCACGTCAACTGGCGCTTCGAAAGCAAGTGGTGGGCCGACTACGTGCACAATAAGGGCACTGAACAAGTCGCCTCGAACAAGGGCGACGCCTCGCTCACCTACGATGCCACGAGCTGGACCATTGGCGCGTGGATCAAGAACATGACGAACCGGGCGGTGATTGCCGCGACGGCCGCGGCCGGCGTGCCGGGCCCCGCCACCGCATACCTCGAAGACCCCAGAACCTTCGGCCTGCGGTTTTCGATCAAGTACTGAGGCCGAGCACGCAAGCCGACTATTCAGGTCAGTACCAAACTCGAGGCGAGCTAGGAATATGAAAGATGGCAATGCGGGTCCATCCCGCGAACAGATGATCGAGACGCTCTGGACCCGGGCTGAAATCGAGCGAGTCATGCTGGATTTCGGCCGGGCTCTCGATGTTGGCGACTGGAAACTGTACCGCAGCTGTTTCGCGGACCGTTTCAAGGTCAACTTCGAGAGATTGACGGGACAGCCGGAGGTGTACGTCGACGCGGATTTATGGACGCGCTTCGCCGAGCTCATTTTGAGTCCGGTGCGGCGCCATCATCAATACTCGAATTTCTGCGTGACCATCGACGGAGAGCGTGCATCGGCTATCATCTACATGGTGGCGAGACATTGGAAGCCGACCGACGCGGGCGCCGCCGAATACACGCAGAACGGCTGGTACGAGAACAGTTTCGCCCGCATCGATGGACAATGGAAAATCACCCGGCTTCTGCACACCTATCAATGGGTGAGCGGCAACGGCGGGCTGTTCGATTTTTCCGATCCCGAGCTTGCGCGAGTCATGGGACAGATATTCGCCGCGGAAAACCGGGTATAGCGGCGCTTCCTGCCGCCCGACGCAATCCCAAGTGAGACCCGCAGTATCGATCAGAAACGATAGCCCAGGCCCCAAAGAAGGATATCGGCGTCACGGTTGTAGTCCGTCACGATGCGGTGCCAGAGCAATCGGATATCAAAATGCCTGATCGGCCGAAGACTCAGCGTAAGAGATACGACGTCCGAGACGTGCCGCCCGGGAGCCGGCCGGTACTTATCGATCGCGGTATAAAAGCCGAATCCTGCGCCAATTGACCAAAGACCGGAGTTGAAACTGGGTTCCAACCAACCCTCAGCGGTAATGCCATTGCGGCGAATCAATTGAGTATCGCCCTCGTTGAGAAAACCGACCGATACACGTAGCTCCTTCCAAATTTGTCGACGATAGTCGATGGCCTCCGCTCTTGCGGTGTGCGAGGACGAGTTGAAGCTGTTGGTTACCGTCTTCCAATAGGACGCGACTATTTCATTGGCGGGAAAGTCCTCCGTAACTTCCGCGGCTGTGTCGTGGATATCGGAGAGTCCTCGGTATCCAATCCCGATGCCGAAGGATGTGGTCTCTATGCTCTTCGACGGAGACGTGTAGTCGATTCGCCCTTCAAAGAACAGATGAGACCACGGACCCGACGTCCAAGGCTGAATTGTCGCGTCGAGACTGGCTAGCCAAGCCCAGCCGTGGGCGTCCGCATACCCGCCATTATTATGCGCAAACACCGTGTCGTAGTAATAGAACGGACCGCCGCCGACGCTCAGGGTGAATCGGTTCGAGAGCGGAACTATCGGCAGCCAGGCCTCTGCGGCAACTCCATCCCGGTGATGACCCGGAAAGTGGGCATCATTAAGATAGGCAAGGCTTGCCGCGAAGTAGGGCGCGAATGTCTTGCGGTAAGAAATTCCATAGCCTGAATCCGGTGGCCACTGCCTAAGGCTATACACGCGCTCGCCGAAGTAAGAAATTTCATCAGGGGCCGGATCGCCGGTGCCGGTAGATCCACTGTCGGCCAGAGCGGGTCCCGTGGCGGCAGCCACGATCGCGAGAAACAAGGCGGAGGTGAGTAGTCCCGAACACCGCGGTGTCTTCCTTGGAGATGAGATGTTGTACATTTCACCGGTCTCCTTGGTCTAGGCAGATGTCCTTACGTTGGTGCAAATATCCGCGACATAGGTCGGTTGGTCAACCGCATTTCCTACCTCACTCAAACCGACATGATGTGAATCATGCGGCGCGACATGGTGAGTACGGAATTAGCCGTTTGTTGTAGTTCACGGCCGGTTCCCGAACGGGCGCGGTGGGCGCCCGAGCCCGGAAAGCGCCAGGCTGGGGCATCTCATGACTAGCCCTCTGTGTGCTATGGTGATTCGCCGTGAAGCATTATTGAGGGAAATCCGTCGCTGATGTCAGTTGTCATTGCACGCGAGGCAGACCTTCGCCGAAATCCACTTGCTGCCAAATTGACTGCAGCGGCCGTCGCTGCGGTGACTGTTATCTTCGTTGTGGCGCGCCATAGCGGCACCATAACCACGGGACACTACTTTGATTACTTGCACTGGACGATCGCATACGCGGTCGCAGTGACGCTGGCGTGGTTGGGCGTTCGCTCCGCTCAGAAAGTCGATCTTGCGGCGCGCCGCTGGTTCGCTCGCGGCCTGACCATCACTCTGGCCGCCCAACTGCTGTTCGACCTGCAGGAGATTACGCACCGGACCCCCATTCCCAATCTCTCGGATGCCTTGTTTTTGAGCATCGGGCCCTGTTTCATCTTGGGGATGCTGTCTCCGACCCGCGATTGCCCAGTGGCACAGAGACGGCAATTTGGCCTCGACGTTACGGCATTGGCGATCACCATCCTTACGCTTACATTGGACTTATACCTCCCCAGGCGAGGAGGAATGGATCCCGTAGATCTCTACATACTCATAATCTATCCAATATTGATGCTCACCCCCGCTTGTGTGGGCATCGTGATGGCGCCCACCCTACGACTGCGGGTTGATCATCGATGGGTGCTTTTTCTCGTCGCCTCCCTGCTCAATGGCGCTCTATGGATGATTTGGAATGCCACCTACGCAGTGGGCACGTGGCGGAACGGGGCGTGGCTCAATCTCGCATTTTCTATCATTGCGATTGGCATGGGGTACGGTGCGCATGTATGGCACACCGAGCCGAATGAGGACCTTGGATGGCAGCGGCGCTGCGAGGCCGCGCTGCGGCTGTTGCCATTGTTCGTCGTGGGTGCGGGGGTTATCAGCGTTTCGCTGGTTTGGATGCTGCCCGACATTCTGGCCTCGGTGAGGATCACCACCGTGGTGGGCGCAGCGGTCGTCATCATTCTCGCAGCGCTTCGCCAAAATCTGTCTCTGCACGAATACGATCGCTTGATCGCGGCCGAACAGCGATTGAATGAACGCACGCGGGAATTGGAGACGAGCAATTCGCGTCTGGCCGCAACCAATGAGCAACTCCTGACGGCCACGCGACAGGCCGAAGCAATGGCGCGCTCTGCGCAGGTCGCCAATCGGGCGAAAAGCGAATTTCTGGCCAATATGAGTCATGAGATTCGCACACCCATGAATGGGGTGATCGGTATGACGGAGCTGCTGCTCGATGGGAGGCTAAATGATCAACAACGCGACTATGCAGATACCATTCGTCAGAGCGCCAAGGCTCTGCTAACGGTGCTGAATGACATTCTGGACTTCTCGAAAATAGAGGCGGGTAAGCTCGAATTCGACGTGACCCGCGTCGAGCTGCGCGAATTGGTCGAGGACGTGGTGCGCTTGATCGGCATACAGGCTCATCCCAGGAACCTCGAAGTCACCGCGTACATCGATCCGGCCGTACCGGACTACGTGCAAGTCGATGCCGGTCGGTTACGACAGATCCTTCTCAATTTACTTGGAAACGCGGTCAAATTCACGCACGCGGGTGAGATCGCCTTGAATTTGCAGGTGCTCGCTCACGATTCTGAGTCGACGACTTTGCGCTTCGATGTCCGCGACACCGGCATTGGTATACCCCAAGATCGTCTGCATACGCTTTTTGTGGCGTTCTCGCAGGTGGACACCTCGACCACCCGCCGCTTTGGCGGTACGGGTCTTGGTCTGTCAATCGTCAAACGACTTGCCGAGATGATGGGTGGCGAAGTGGGAGTACAAAGCCAGGAAGGGGTCGGATCCGCATTCTGGTTTACTGCCCGTCTCGGCGTTTCACTTGTCGATGCGGACTTCCCTGGGCCAGCGATCGGCGCGGCGATGCGTGGCCAACCGGTGCTCGTGGTCGATGACAACCACACCAATTGCAAGGTGCTGACCGGACAACTCCGTCGACTCAAACTGGAAGCCGTTTGTGTCAATTCGGCCGAAGACGCACTTAGCCAGATGAGGACGCAACGGGCCGCCGGCAGGCCTTTCGAAGTCGCGCTCATCGATCACCAGATGCCCGATTGCGACGGCAGCGAACTCGGACGCCGTATCAATGCAGACTCAACATTGAATTCCACCCGGCTCATACTGCTCACTTCCTCCGGGCAACGGAGCGATGTAACTCGCTTCGAGGAGCTGGGGTTTGCGGGGTTTTTGTTGAAGCCCGTGGCGTTGCGAGAACTCGCCGCCTGTCTGGAGACTGTGTTGTCCGGCAATGCGGAAGACTGGCACAGTCGCACGCAGCCCATTGTTACTCAAACGGCCGTCGCCAAAGCGCCCAATCGGGGACTCATTTTGCTCGCCGAGGATAACGCGGTGAACGAGAAGGTGGCGACCCATACATTGCGCAGGCTCGGCTACGAGGTTCATGCCGTCGGGAATGGGCGGGAGGCCGTGATGGCGTGGAAAACGGGCCGCTACGATTTGATCCTGATGGATTGCCAGATGCCCATCCTCGACGGATATGAAGCGACTCGTGAAATACGCAGTCTCGAGGGAGGAATCCAACGCATACCCATTGTCGCATTGACGGCGCATGCCATGAAGGACGACGATCTCAAGTGCAAGGAAGCAGGCATGGACGACCACCTCACTAAGCCGCTCGATCGCGAACGGCTGCAGGGATGTTTGGAGCAGTTCATCGGCACCGCCTAGGCATTGGCTGCCCGACCATTCTTAACGGTTCCAAACGACACGTAACACCGAGGAATTGTGTTTGTGGTAAAAGAGACCGATGCATCGCCGCATGATCCCAAAACTTCGCAAAACTCTAATCACATTAGCCGCAGCGGCCGCGGCATTCTCGGCGATCGGCCGAGGAACTCTGCGCACTCCGGGCCAGAAGTCCCCCGATTTGGCGCCCAACGCCGGCCGGGACGCTTACCAACAGATCGTTCAAAACCAATGCGTGACCAACTGGTTGCAGCACAATAATCCATCCCCTTGTGAGAAAGTCTTTCTCGCAGACGCGAAGGCCGACAGCACCGGCTACGCATTGCTCGCCGATCCCGATGGCGGAGCCCACTATCTGTTGATCCCCACCCGGACCATGACGAGCACGGATAGCGGCGAGCTGCTGGACCCCAATCTGCCCAACTATTTTGCCGAGGCCTGGCACGGCCGAGATCTGCTGTCGAAATTCATCGGCCACGCTGTGCCGAGAACCGACGTGGGCCTTGCCGTGGCCACGGCGGCCACCCGCACGCAGAACCAATTCCACATTCACATCGAATGCTTGCGGCAGGAAGTGGTGGACGCGCTGAAGGGAATGACCGACAAGGTGACCGACGTCTGGTCGCCGGTAACCGTGGCCGGGTTTCCATTTCAGGCCGTGCGGCTATCCATTCAGGGACTCGAGGTGTCGAACCCCTTCGAGCTGGTGGCGAACCTGAGTCCGGAAGCGCGGCGTCACGTGGGCAACTACACCGTGGTGATCGCCGGCGTGCAATATCAGAGCGGTCCCGGATTCATCGTCTTGACCGGGACCGGTCCGAGCGGCGATCTGCTCCTGGACTCAGGTTGCGTGGTGGCGGGTGGCGGCGACTGACGGGACATTCCCGGCGGACGGCCCCGCTTGCATGCATCTACTACGGCTATACGTGCCATCGAAAGATATAGGCTATTCAAAGGAGGAGCAGGAGTACTACTGTTTTGAATATATCCATTCGCCGCGAGGCCCGTGGATGATCGAACCGGGTTTCGGCGGTTCGCCTCAGCTTGTGCGGCGAGCCGGCCGTCGGTCCGTCAGATATTCTGCACCCCCCACCGAGGGAAGGTATGACCGATGTTCGCGCTTTGATCCGCCCCCGTTGGTGCATTGTGGTGGCGGACGCGGCGGGCCCGGCGTGGCGGGTCCCTGACGACTCGCATGGGCAATCGGCGCCGGTTCAATATTGCGGCCTCGGGGAACCAACGACAATGCTGCAGAAGGCGCTGCACCGTGCGGCCCGCATCACTCACGCGAGGCGCGTAGTAGTAACGGTCGCCGAGGCGCATCGGTCGCGGTGGCAGCAGGCACTCTGGTTCACGCGGCCTGAGCGTCGCTACGTCAGCGAGTTCCCGGGCTGGTCTTCTGTCACGACTGCCGCCGCGGTACTTTCGATTGCCGCACGGGCTCCTGACGCGTTGGTAACGATACTCCCCGCTCGATGCTACGTGGCGGATGAGTGGACCCTGACGATCGCACTTCACAGAGCCCTATCCGAGCGGAGTTTTCTCGCTGACGGCATCGTAACGCTCGGGATGGTCGGAGCGGACGCTGACGTCGACGAGAATTATCTGCTGCTGGGCGCGTCGAACGGGCGGCCCGCCGTTGCGGTCACGGGCATCGCGCAACGGCCTGTCGATTGCGTTGCCCGGCATCTTGTCCGACGGGGAGCGCTCGTCGCCTCCGACATCTATATTGGCTGCGCGAGCAGGCTTGCATTGCAGCTTTCAAAGTACTGGACGGCGGTAACTCGCAGTCGTCTGGGACAGTTTATGAATTCGACAACGCCCGGCATCGAAAACCGCATCCCACCGAGCCTGGCGCGAGAGGTGTTGCGTGTGGCGCCAGGAATGTCCTCGGACCGTCCTCCGTGGATTCCCCTGCGTGCCTTGCGTGTGGCGCATTGCGGCTGGAGCGGACTTCGCTCGCCGCGCGCGATCGAACGAATCGTTGCCTCGCAAACGAACCCGGGAAGTCTTTGTTTTCACTGATGAGCACCTGGAGGCAACTCGCTCCGTGCCCGCATTGCACGCCAGGCATCTCAACGTGAGGCGAAATATCTGATGAACGCGTCATCGGCAGGGCACGGAACTTTCGCGGTCTCCGCTGAGCTGCGTATCGTCCAACCATCGTCGTCGGCGCGCCCGAACGTTGTCCAGAGCCGTCCCGCCTGTGCGCATTCGTCGGCATAGTGGAACAGCGGCAGCATCGCGTTGGCGTGGAAATCGAAGGGATCCAGACGAGGGTAGGCACTGGGTAGCGCCGCGTACTGCAGCGTCGCCCCCTGCAGCTGAGCGGTCGCGGCCGTCAGTTCCAGTGTGGTGAGCAGCAGGCGGTCCAACCCGGCATGAATGCTGCGCCTCAGAATGGCGGGCGCCCTTAGTCGTGTGGCTTGTGCCCCTTCACCCAGGACGCCATCGATGATGACGTACACCGCTGTCCGATGTGAGCCGTCGGGTGCTTCGGTCGGCGTCCGCACGAACGCGGGAGGCACGAAGAATGGCGTCGTGGCGGCTCCGTCAACATGCGCCTCGTCATGCGGCGCACCGTCCTCCTGGACGCGCATGATGACCGGCGGGAACATGCCAGGCACGCTGGCGGAGGCCACCAAGACGTCGCGAAACATGGCTCTCGCAGAGCGGCCGCCGTTCCTGGCGATCGACCCTAGGTCCCACACGACCGGTTCTCCCGTAGCCACATCGGTCGTCGCCACGAGCAGTAAACGGCCCTTTTCCGCCTCCTGCGCGACTTCTCGAATCATTGCATCGCTGAGATATGAGTCGACCAGTCGCCGCAGCGGCGCGCCGCGATAGATGCTGGAGCCGAAGACCACGCCCAACCCGCGTGATTGCAGCAGATGATCTCCAGCCCCTCCGGTGAAGGCATCGAGAAGGCGGACATCCCACGTAGGCCCCAAAAACGCGTAAGGAGCGACCAGCGCGCCCACACTGACTCCCGTCACGAGCGCAAAGTCCGGTCGCGCGCCAGAACGCGTGAGGCCGGCCACCGCGCCGGCACCGAATGCCCCTCCGGAGCCGCCGCCAGAGAGCGCGAGGATGTTCAAAGGCTCTCCCGCATGCCGCGGACGAAGTCGATCGGCTACACCTGCGGAGGATAGTTCCGAGAATCGATGATCCGGGCCGAGCGTGCGTATCATCATTGGTCGGTTCGCCGGCAGTTGTCGATCGACAGGTGAGCCAGACGCGCTGACGGCAAGACCGGCGCATCCCTCGAGGGCCAACAGGCAAACGAGACCAATGAGCCGTATCGGGAGTACAAGTCGACGATGCGCAAGGCCGCCACTTCGGTTGCTGGTGACGCGGGTGTCAGTTGCAGGTGTGCTCAGGGCGGAGAGGTCATCGACGATGCGCACAATGTTGCCCCGCGCACTCCATCATGGGCCGAGGGTGCGATGAAGCGGGCGAGGTAACCAAGTAGCTTGCGGCATGGGCCCCTATTGTGTGCGGGTGGCTGCGGACTATTGCCTACAGCCTAGAATCAGGTCATCTAACTTACCAGCCAATATTTTTAGATATGAAGTATCGAAGCAGGAGATATACGCCGCGTCTCTCGGCGCGGACATCGCATCGGCACGCAGCGAATTGCCACGGTAGAAGTCTAGTGATGCATCTTGGTTAGTTCGCGGTGCGAGGCCGGAGTGCATATCGGGCCAAGCGATAAATCGCATCTAAAAATATAGGCTACCAAGTCGCAATCGTTGGTACTAGCCTTCTATGGTCCATCCGCGAAAGAGAGCATTTACCATGACAGTATCGCTATACGAGATCCAGCTGAGGCGGATAGACGGGGCTCCCTCGCGCCTCGCCGACTATCGAGGCAAGGTGCTGCTGGTGGTCAACGTTGCCTCGAAGTGCGGCCTGACTCCGCAGTACGCCGGACTGGAGGGACTGTATCAGAGTAGACGCGAGCAGGGTTTGGAAGTGCTCGGCTTTCCGGCCAACAACTTCAAAAGACAGGAGCCAGGCAGCGATGACGAGATCCGAAATTTCTGTTCGGATAACTATGACGTCCACTTTCCGTTGTTTTCGAAGATCTCGGTGCTTGGAGAAGATCAACATCCTCTGTACGCACGCTTGACGGCCGCGAAACCGTTGGCGATCGGCGACGGTCCTTTCCGCGAACGCCTCAAAAGCTACGGTGAACAGTCCGAGAATCCGGCCGACGTGCTGTGGAACTTCGAGAAGTTCCTGCTCAGCCGTAACGGTGAGGTCATGGCCCGATTTGCACCTGACGTCGCCCCCGACGATCCACGTCTGGTCTCGGCCATCGATGAGGAACTGGCCAAGGCCGCATAAACACCCAGGTGAGGGGCTCCCGCAGTGCGGGATACCATTCGCCGCCTTGCGAGCCGTGCCAATCGTCCCCAGGCGGTCGAGGTCGCCTTCGCCGCTCGTCGCTCAGGAAATGCTGGGCACGAACATTCGGTTGCACTGCGTCACCTTGTGACCATCGGTACCTGCACCGCCCTTAACGGTTCCAATCGGGCATCAACGGTTGTCTGACCGCGTCACTCCCTGAAAGCGGCGCGCGGATGCACAAGCGTCTACAATCGATGTTGCGTTAGTTGCAAGCGCTTACTCAACCCTACTTAGAGTAACAACGATGCACAAAAGAAGAGTTTCAAGGGATGACGCCCACCGAGCGATCATCGCCGGCTTCACCCGTGCTGACTTCGAGCGCCTGAATCGATTAGATCATGCAAAAAATCTGCGCTGCATCATCAAGAGTACCAAGTGGCTCAACGATCACGGCATCGAATTGCTGCGCCGATATCCGCAAGATTTCCACGACGGCGCAGGGATGACGGTGGAGGAATATCTGCAAGCCCTTACCGTGCATATTGACCGTTGCCACGGGTTGCTCAAAAAAATCGAGGAACATAAGACGCTCACTTGATGCGCGGCAAGATGCTGGTCGTCATGGCTGTAGACGGCGGGACGCGCAGGCACTTATCGCAGCTGACGATGGATGTCATCGAGAGATGAGCGCTATCCAGCGAGAGATCGCCGTACTATGCTTTCGATTTGAGGCCAAGCGCGAGGTGACGGGCATGAACGAGAGTAAGGAACTGCTCACGACGACACAGAAGGCACGCACAATCAACTTCGACGGGCCGCTGTACGGTACGTTTGCGGAAATCGGCGCAGGGCAGGAGGTCGCGCGCGAGTTCTTCCATGCCGGCGGGGCATCGGGGACCATCGCCAAGTCGATTTCGGCATACGACATGGTTTTCAGCGATGCGATCTATGGGAAGGCGCCACGTTACGTGTCCCGCGAGCGCCTGAAGCTGATGCTGGATCACGAATACAGCCTCTTGATCGAACGCCTTTCGGCGAACCGCGGCGACAAGACGAAATTCTTCGTCTTCGCGGACACGGTCGCAACCATAAACTTCAAAGGCACGAACGAAGCCCACGGCTGGCTGGGAATTCGATTTCAGACCGAGCCCATGGGCGAGCCCAGTGAGATCGTGCTGCATGTGCGCATGTGGGACAAGGACGCGCTCCTGCAGCAGCAGGCCCTCGGCATCGTTGGGGTCAACCTAGTCTATGGGGCCCTGTACTATCGCTCCGATCCGAAGAGATTGATCGAATCACTCAAAGACAATCTCGGTACCGACAGGATAGAAGTCGACATGCTGCGCTTTTCGGGGCACTGCTTCGAGAAGATCGACAACCGCCTCATGTCGCTTCATCTGGTGGAGTTCAAGCTCACGAACGCGGTCATGTTCGGGCAGCAGGGCGAGGTGCTGCAGCCGTCCGAGGTGCTGCACAAGAAGGCGATTCTCGTCGAACGTGGCAGCTTCCGGCCAGTGACGCACGTCAACGTCGACATGATCAACAGCGCAACTGCGCAGTTCGTGCAGGAGTCTCTGGTCAAGGGCAGGGAGGTGGTGGTCCTCATGGAGATCACGATGCACAACCTACTCTCAGGAGGCGCGCTCGATGCCCAGGATTTTCTCTCGCGTGTGGATCTCTTGGCCGACATCGGCTTTACGGTGCTCATCTCCAACTATTCGGAGTACTACAGGCTCACCTCATATTTCCGGCGCTACACCAAGGAGATGATCGGAGTCGCCATGGGGATCAATAACTTACTCGAGGTATTCGACGAAAAATACTATGAAAACCTCGAGGGGGGCATCCTCGAGTCTTTCGGGCGCCTTTTCAGAAACGCGGTCAAGTTGTACATCTACCCGATGAGGGAGGCTGCCTACGAGAGGTACGTGGTGGACTCCATCGGGACCGGCGCGTCAGTCCAGTCGTTCGCGTCGAATGTCCTCATTACCGCGAAAAATGTGCGGATTGCCGACCACCTTGCAAACCTCTACGCCCACCTTGTCGACAGCCGCTACATCGAATGCATCGTCGGGTTCGATACGGACATCCTCAACATATTCTCGCGGGATGTGTTGAAGAAGATCAAGGACAACGATCTTCTGTGGGAGAAGATGGTCCCGATCCCGGTCGCGGACGCCATCAAGCGCAGAGGACTGTTCGGCCACGCGGGCAACGCGGTCTCGCAGTCTGGGATGTAGCAGCTCGAAACTACCGGCTCATGCGCTCCCGGGCGATGCGGACGAGACTAGTCGACGCGAGTCCGCACAGGTGGACTCCGCACGCTTCTCATCGGCAATCGCCCGATCCACCGCGTCGATCGCGTTTTGGATTTGCGCAACGGTATCGCCGTTGAATAGTTCCAGGGAAGCCGTCTGGAAACTATCGACGATTTCACGGCGACGGGAGACGAGCTTCTCGCGCAGTACGAATAGCTTTTTACTCTCGGTCATTCGATCCTCCGGTTTACGGGTGAAGAGCGGGATCTGGCAGCCGTCGTGGAGATGTCGCCACCGTAAAAGCCTAGTGGAGAGGCCGTTAGCTCGGTAGCCTATATCTCTCGATAGAGCGTATCGTGAGAGCCGATGTTTGTTGGCTATTTGTTCGTAGCAGCGGGGTCTGGATCGACGAGATCGCCTTTTCGCGGCAACTCTTCACGAGGCGTACCTTGAGTTCCAGGTAGAGGGGGTTCCCGGACATCCTCACCCGAGGTGCCTCCGGGATCATCCGGGTCGATTGGCGGGTGCGTGTGCATGGGCGGCGCTCCTGGAAGCCGTGTTGCCGAATACTGTAACTTCCGCCTTCAGATACCAAGTTCTGAAAGTCGGCCATGAGTGTCAGTCGTGACTGACATTCCTCCGTCACCCGGCCTCAATCGATCCGCGAGCGCCAATCGGCCGCTATTTGGGCAGCGGCATGGAATGCACGCGATCCGCCGCACGCTCGCCATACCAGAGCGTGTCGCCGGCCGGTTCGATCGCCGTGGGCGTGGCAAGTTCTTCCTGCAGCACCGTGACGGTCGCGGTGTCGCCGGTCACCCTCACCATGTCGATCTTGCCGGCAGCATTTTCGGCGAGAAACAGTTTGCCATTGGCGGCGCGCATGCCGTCCGGCCCCTTGATCGGTTTGTCCAGCCAGATGTCCACGGGCTTGCCGGCTTTGCCGCCGGCGTCCATGGGTACGCGATACAGCTTGTTGAAGATGACGTTGTTCTCATACAGCGTGTCGCCGATGAAGGTGATGCCGTCTATGCCGAGCAGCGTTTGATCATCGCTGAACAATTCCGGAACGGTTGCGCCGGGCTTGAGGCGCCATATCTTCGCACCGGTGGTGTCGCTGATGTACAGCGCCTTGTCCGGCCCCACCACGAAGTCGTTGCATAAATTCGTATTGCCGGGCAGTTCCCAGCGAAACTTGGCGCCGCCGGTTTTGAGATCAAAGCCGCGCAACGCACTGTGCCGAGGGCTGCCGGCTGGAGATGGGTAAATCTGGCAGGCCCATAGCGTGCTGGTAGGTGCGTCAGCCAGAACGCCGAGGAAGTAGACCGCGCCCTCGGCGCTCGCATCTATAAATACCTCGGGCTTATCGGAACCCTTCTTCGCGCGATAGATCTTCGCACTTCCCATACTGCCGAGAATCAGATCGCCGTTGGGTGCAATCGTAATGCTCTCCGGCGCCGATTTTTCCGGTACTACGATAGTGGCAGCCGTGGCGGCCGCCGCGACCAGTGCCGACAGGAGGGTGGCAATTGCGACGTTGCGGATCATATAGACCCCTTGATGCGGTTTCGACGGACATGTCGCCGCAACATTGCATGGACATCGTTCGTCCGAGCGATTGCGCCATTTCGTCAGAAGTCGATTAGAGATCTTTTTTGGCACCTAAATCAAGGGAGGCCAAAAGAAAATTACTCGACCTCCTGTAACGCTCAACGCTCCTCCATCACTAACCTAATGGCGGTGATCGCTGCGCTCGAGGCAGCCACGCGCTCGATACGAAGTCAACCGCGCGATTCGTTCGAAATTTCGCGCGGTTGAACCGACGAACTTGCAACTCGCCGATAAGGGAGGGATGTCTCATGGCCGGATCCTGGACGACTTTCAGCGCGCCGAGCGGCGTCAAGGCAGGCAGCATGTTGCTGCTCACCGACGGCAGTGTGCTGGCGCACGATGCCAACCGCCCCTCGCTTGGGAACACTTACGGCGGCAAGAACTGGTATCGGCTGGTCCCCGACAACCACGGCGACTACAACAACGGAACGTGGTCTAGCGCCCTGCCGATGAACGGCCAGCGCAAGTACTTCGCGAGCGGCGTACTCATGGACGGGCGCATCTACGTGGTGGGCGGGGAGTACTCCGACATTCTCGGGGACACCGACACGAGCGAAGACCATGATTTTCGCGGCGAAATCTTCGATCCGGTGTCAGGTACCTGGTCGACCATGAATAAGCCGAGCCCGGGGTTCGATTTCATCAAGGGTGACTGTGTCTCGTGCGTGCTCACCGATGGGCGGGTGCTGTTCGGGGAGATCTTTGGGTCTCGCAACGCGATCTGGGATCCCATCACCGACAGCTGGGTCGAGGCCGGCACGAAGTTCGGCTCGGTCGCGAATACCAAGGTCGGCAATGCGAACGAGGAGAGCTGGTGCCTGATGCCGAACGGCAACGTGCTGACGGTGATGATCCAGAACACCACCGCCACGCGCAACGCCGAGATGTACGTGCCCGCCAACGACGAGTGGGTGAGTGCCGGCACCACCTCATCCACGCTGCCGGTGGGAGCCATCAGCGGGACGACGCTCAACGAGATCGGCGGCGCCTTGACCCTGATGGACGGCACGGCGTTTTTCGTCGGCGGCAGCGGTCATACCGGCATCTACACCTCGGGCGCCAGTACCACCGCCAAGGGTAGCTGGGCGGCGGGTCCCGATCTGCCGGCCGATGCCGGCAATGCCAATGCGCCGGCGGGACTGCAGACCTCGCTCGACGGCGGTGTGGTGATGCTGCCGAACGGGCATGTGCTCATCACCTCCGGACCTGTGGATCCGAGCGGGGGATTCTTCTCGGGCCCCGTCACCCTCTGCGACTTCGATCCGGGCGCCAATACGCTCGCCGCGCAGACGAACCAGCCAGGCAGTGCGCCGGGCCATACGTGGCAGTGTGCCTTCATGTTGCTGCCCAATGGGCATGTGCTCATGACCGGCGAGCAGAACACCGTCAACGAGTACGTGCCGGATGCCGCCGAACTCACGCCAGCCGCGTCCTGGCGGCCGACGCTCACGGCGGCCCCCACGGCGCTGATCGCGGGACACTCATACCAGATCGCCGGCAAGCAACTGAACGGGCTGACCCAGGCCAACGGCTACGGCGATGACCGGCAGAACGCCTCGAACTATCCGCTGGTGCGCCTCACGAATGCTTCGGGTGAGGTGCGCTACCTGCGCACCCACACGTTCTCCACGTTGGGAATCGCCACCGGCACCGACACGGTGACGGCGGTGATGGACGTGCCATCCGATATCGCCCCCGGCAGTTGGAACCTGGAGGTGGTGGCCAATGCGATTGCCTCGACCCCGCTGCAAGTCAGCGTCGGCACGCGCGACTGCTTCCTGGTGATGGACCGCTCCACGGTGAGTGAAGGCGAGATCAAGGGCAAGATTGCCCTGAGCGGTGCCCCGGCCGACATCGACACCGCGATCCTGGTCGTGGTGGAAGGCTTCACCGCCGCGGAGCTGGGTCTGAACGCGGCGAATCTGTCATCACCCCCGATCGTGCCCACCTTTCCCGATCCGGCGAGCACGGTGCATGTGTCTCAGCGCGGCAAGGTCCTGCCGGAAGACCCGACCCTGCCGCCGAACGTGCCGCAGCGCTTCACGTTCCCCTGCACGGTGCGCTTCGACGACGCCTCGATCTTCAATTTTTCCGGGGCCACGTTCGATCTCTCGCCCACCGCAATTCTGACGGCGGGCGGGCAGACGGTCGCGAACGCCGGGGTCCTGCGCCTGCTCAAGTCGCCCGATCCCTACATTCTCGACGGCGATCCGACGCAGGGTGTCGACTGGTGGACCAGCATCGACATCCGGGTGTTCCAGGCGAAGGACAACGATCATCGCTTTGGGGCGACCCTCTCCGCGGGCGGCAGCGCCGCCACGGCCGCCACCGGTTTCATCCAGCAGGTGATCACGAACCTGAATTTGCATCCCGCCCTGGTGAGCGAGTTCGATGGCATCGATCCGCAGGAGGCGCCTGAAGCGCTGAACCTCGCTCCGGACGACGGAGCAGGCCACCGGATCTTCAACTTCGCGGTCGCGAAGGTTCGATTCCGCGATCTCAATCAGGACGCGACCAACGTGCGGGCATTCTTCCGCCTGTGGCCGGCGCAGCAGACCAACGCGATTCACGATCCTACGACGCTCTACCGCACTTTTGCTTCGGGTCCCCGCCACATTCCGTTGCTCGGCAGGCAGGGCGATGAGATCGCGACCATTCCATTCTTCGCGAGTTCGCGCATCGACAGCTCCACGGCGAGCATGACCACGCAGACCGATGGGCCCAACGTGCGCACCATCGCGCACGACTCCCTGGGAGGCGAAGTGCTGGCCTTCTTCGGCTGCTGGCTGGACATCAATCAGCCCAATGATCTGCGCTTCCCGGCCCGGCTGCTCGGTACCATACCGGCCAACATTCCGGACGGCCCCTTCCAGGGAACCGGACCTCTGCTTTCGATTCAACAGCATGTGCGCAGCGTGCACCATTGCCTCATCGTCGAAATCGATCTCGACAACCAGACGATTCCGAGCACCGCAGATCCCTCGACCTCGGACAAGCTCGCGCAGCGCAATCTCACCTTCGTCGGCGCGCCCAATCCGGGCGTGGTCGACTCGCGCATCGTGCCGCAGACGTTCCAGATGCGGCCCACGCCGCCGGTGCCGCTCGACGGCCGGCCCGACGAGCTGATGATCGATTGGGACAATGTGCCGGCGGGCACCCGCGCGACGATCTACCTGCCGACCGTGGATGCGGATGCGGCGCTCGACTGGGCCCGTCGCATGTACGTGTCGAACCGTCTTTCGCGCGTGGACGCCCACACCCTGGGGTGCGAGGCAGGCGGGGTCACGTTCGTGCCGGTTCCCGGCTCTGCGGTGATCGATCATGTGGGCCTCCTCGCCGTCTCGCTGCCGCCGACCGTGCACAAGGGCGAGCGCTACTCGGTTCGCGTCCGGCAGATCACCGGGGCCCGCTTCGGCAAGGGACGGCAGGTCGAGATCGGCGCCGCGCTGCGCAGCCGCAAGGATACGCATCAGGTCGCGGTCGCGGCGGCGGCTCCGACGCGGCTGGAGACCTTCCAGAGCGCGGCGCGCTCAGGCTTCCTCTACCGGCGCACGCTCGGTGCGTTCGGGCTGGAGATTCCTGTCAGCACGAAGAAGCTGATGCTGGCGGAGGAAGAGCGAACCCTGTCGATCCTGCGGTATATCGAGCACACCATTCCGGGCGAAACCAAATGGTGGCCGGTGTTCCGTCGCTACGTGGATATATTCACCGGGCGGGTCGCGGGCATGGGCGGGGATCCCACGCTGGTGTTTCCGACCGGCGATGGCGACTGGCGCCACCCTTGCAAGGGGCAGGGCGGTGGCGGCAAGGGGGGTGGCGATGATCACGGCCCCGATCACGACTGCGGTCAGGACCGGGACCGCGATGTGTGCGACGACGACTGCCTGCCGCCGCGCGAGCGGCTCACAGGCAAGGTCGTCTCGCTGCGCTATGACCACTTCGGCGACTTCACCGGCTTCGTGTTGGAGACTCGGGCGGGTCACCACGTCGTCGTGCGCAGCGAGGAACGGCGCATCGAGCGCCTTGCGCGCGAGGCATGGGTCACTCGCGCGGTGGTGCGAGTGGGCTTGCTGAAAGGCGACTGCGTAGCGACTCTGGCGCTCGCGGGTCAGATGGAGGGGTAGCCGCTGGTCGCTAAGTCGCCCTACCGCGGTTTTCCCCCTTTGCCCAGTCGAATCGTCGTGTGGCCAGCATGAGCGCAGCCAGTATCGCGAACAGAAGAAGCGAACCGTACAGCAATGCGTTGTCGTCGGAAACCAGGATGACATAAAGTGCTGCATATGATGCCGATAACGCGGCGCCAATTCCCAATGCAGGCCGGGGATTGGTGGTTGCGCCTGCGATGTACAGCGTGATCAAGGCGACGAGCGCTCCAGCGGCGAAAGCGTAGGCCATCCCAAAGCCTGTGTGCTCCGAGAGCGCGAGCAGGAGAAGGTAGAAGGTTGCAAGCGCGAGACCCACCAGCAAGTATTGCATGGGGTGCAGCCGCAGCCCCCGAACGAGATGCTCCCAGGCAAAGAAACACGCGAAGGTGATGGCAACAAAGAGGATGCCATAGCGGACGGCACGGTAGTTCTGGGAGTAAATGTCGGCCGGTTGATATAGGCGGACACCGAAGGCCGTTCCGAGAAGTGCGGTGGGACCGAGTGATTCGCCGCGCCACAGTTGCGGAACAGCACGATTGAGCTCGAGAACCTGCCAGCGGGCGGTGTATCCGTCAACCCTCAGCTCGTGAGAGACGGGCAAGAACGCACCGTCAAAATCCGGGTGCGGCCAACCAATCTGAGCGGTTACATTCGTGGCCGATCCGAGGGGTAGGAATTGCAAGGACTCACTTCCCGCGATTTCCAATTCGAGCCTAAAAGGAAGTGCCGTTGCTCGATCGATGGTTTGTAGGTCTATGGGAGCGGAGAGGGCGGCAAACCCGGCGACTTGTCCACTCCCCGCGCGGAGCGACTGACCGCCCACGTTGAAGCGGGCTAAGTTCCGTAGAAACTTGACTTCAGACAGGGGCAGTTGGACCACGG
>Ga0307470_10000417_pt1 | contig 21934 bp, 14 predicted proteins | sample atmos_gasesAM3C__FD_204565 | JGI IMG/M metagenome (GOLD analysis project Ga0307470, IMG submission 204565) | Hardwood forest soil microbial communities from Morgan-Monroe State Forest, Indiana, United States - atmos_gasesAM3C_05 | ecosystem: Environmental > Terrestrial > Soil > Temperate forest... | reverse complement strand
GATCGGGTACCTTTCACCCAATGACTACGAAAAGCTTCATCGAGGAAAGAGTCAAAAACCCAACAAATAAACTGTCCACTGAAACGGGGCAACTCTAGGTCAGAGATTGATCTCACGACTCTCACTCCCACTCCCCACACCCAAGCCCCGAACCCCCTACAATCGACACATGCTCGCCGACACCCGACCCCCGAAACCCGACACCCGCCGCAAAGGCATCTACGCGGCCGTGAAACGCATCCCGCGCGGACGCGTGGCAACATACGGACAGATCGCTACGATCGCTGGTCTCGACGGTCATGCGCGGCAGGTCGGATACGCATTGCACGATCTGCCCGGCGGCAGCGACATCCCCTGGCATCGCGTCATCAACGCGCGCGGCGAGATCTCACCGCGTAGCGCCGGCGACTCCCACGAATTGCAGCGGATGCTGCTCGAAGCCGAAGGTGTGGAGTTTGATCTGGCGGGGCGCGTGGCGCTGAACCGCTATCGATGGAGCGGCGGCAAACGATGATGACGGGCGGTCTGTAGCCGCCCGCTCCAGAATCTGTCGCTCGAATAATCCGGGCGGCTCCGAGAACCCTCGGCAGGTCACCATAAACCCCAAGGCCGCTTCAGCGAGCGACAGACAGGTTCGACAACGTGCAAGCGAATTACCGCGCGCCGAAATACCCATCCAACTGCTCGTACGCTTGCCGCACCCCTTCGCTCTGCGTCTTGAGCTCCGCAAACGCGCCGCGATAGATACCGCCGACGCGCGTCACATTCCTCTCGCGCAACGCGTACAGCACTTCCCGCAACGCCTCCGCTTCAGCCGGGGCGAGATCGGTACGGGCGATCTCGCGTTCCAGCAGCGACTGCGCGACGCGGAGACGATCGCCATTTTCTTCGCGATGCGCAGGCGTTGGCGTCGTGCCGGGCTGTGAGCTTGGCGGAATCCATGCTGCGGGCACCCGCCCTTCGATCGTGGCCGGCGTCGACATATCCACCGTACCGGGAAGCTCTTTCAGTTGCGGGCTGAACTTGCCCATCATGAAGAAGAGCTCCTTCTCGTTGGAGAAGTTGCCGACGAGACGCGCATTCTTCGCCATCTCGAGATGCTCGGATTCCTGCAGCATGATGAAGGCGCGGGCGCGCTCTTCGAGGGTGATGCGCTTGGCGTGAACGCGCCACGCCGTGAGCGTGCCCTGGATGAAGCAGGCCTGTCCGGCACGGATGCTCACCGCTTCGACGGTGACGTTCTCCTCGATTCGGATCGAGCCGTTTGTCGATTCAATCTCGGAGTACGTGCCGGAGTTCTGAATCACCAGGTTGCCGGGGGTCTTGATCGAGAGTTGCCCGCTTTGATTGACACGGATCTCCGTGCCGCGCGGGATGATCATCGTCGGAAAGTTCGCCTGGTCGGCGGCGTTGCTGCTCATCTCACACCCTCCTGCGCCCGAGAAACGCCGTGGGAAGCGGATCGAAGTCCTTGTATTCCTTGCTCGTACGAGCCTTCATCAACAGGGATGCTTCATTAGGCCACTGATAGTTGAGGATGTAAATGCGCGGGTCGATTGGGACGTAGGCGCCGGGCTGCTCGAAATCGCTGCGAACCTCGTAGTGGAGGTGCGAATTCGTGCTCCAGCCGGTCGAGCCGACCGAGGCGATGACCTCGCCCTGCTTGATCTGCTGCCCCGCGTGGACCTTGACCGTGTCGCAGTGGCCGTAGATGGTGATGAAACGGTCGGAGTGATTGACGACGACGACGTTGCCGAAGCGCCACCAGGCCACACTGTCGCGCAGCGGGAAGCGTCCGGCAAAACTCACCACTCCGTCGGCCGTCGCGTAGACCGGCGTGCCGGTCGGCGCGGAAAGGTCCATTCCCTTGTGAAAGTCGGAGGCGCGCGTGAATGGCGAGATGCGCATGCCGAACGGTGACGTGAGCACGAACTGATCGGACGGAAGCGGAAGGATCGAGGGAGTGTGGCGCACGAGGTCGGCGTTCGCGGTCTCGTAGCTGGCCAGGAGCTCGATCTGAGCCTGGAGGCGCCGCATGGCCGTGCGCAGCGCGGTCTCGTGGTGGCGTGCGTCGTCGATGTGGAGATCGGTTGTATCGGACTTCAGATGCAGTGGCAGCGAGAAACCGCCGGTGCCGAGGTTGCGATCGAGCCCGTAGATGGTGATGAGCTTCTCCACGCGGATGCGCTGCTCTTCAAGGCTTTTCTCGACCGACGTCATCTGGACGACGTTTTCCTGCAGGCGCTCGCGCTGGATGTCGCGCTCGTCGCGCATCGACTTGAGGTAATTGTCCTTGTAGACGCGCCGGATGACGGTGGGGGCTGCTGCCATGGAGCCGAGGAGGCCAGCCAGAAGGACCGAGAGGAAGATGAGCGCTACGACGACGCGTCGCCGGTCGAAAAAGACATAGCGCACGCGACGGCGTATATCGCTCGGTACGATCTGGATCTCGATCATGGCACCAACCGCTGGGCTGCGCGGGGTCGGTCAATATAACACAGGGTGTGTCGCGAAGGTTGGGCAGTGGGTGGGGTAGTGGGTCAATTTGAAAAACCCGACACCACAGAGACACAGAGGTCACAGAGATCCTCTCCGTGTTCTCTGTGTCTCTGTGGTTGCCTTTGCTTCGGCGACCACGATAAGCCATCCAAATTGACCCACGCTCATTTCGGTTTCCTACTCCCCACCCCCCACACCCCACCCTCTTCCGTGTTACCTTCGCGCGCCCGATGGAAGGTTCCCCCGAACACAAGAGCAGCGGACGCTATCTCGTCATCCTCTCCCTGAGCGCCCTCGGTGTCGTCTACGGCGACATCGGTACGAGTCCGCTGTATGCGCTCCGCGAATGCTTTCATCTCAAGCACGGCGTCGCAGCCACGCCCGACAACGTCCTCGGCATCCTCTCGCTGATCTGCTGGTCGCTCATCATCGTCATCTCGCTCAAGTACCTCGTCTTCGTCATGCGCGCCGACAACCGCGGCGAGGGCGGCATCCTGGCGCTGATGTCGCTGGCGCGCACGCGCGAGTCGCAGTCGACCCGCCGGGCCATCCTCATCGCACTCGGCCTCTTCGGATCGGCGCTTCTCTACGGCGACGGCATGATCACGCCGGCCATCTCCGTACTCAGCGCGATCGAAGGACTCGAAGTGGCCACGCCTGTGTTCGGGCCGTACGTCGAGATCATCACCGTCGTGGTTCTCATCATTCTCTTCGTCGTGCAGCGTGCCGGGACGGCAAAGGTGGGCGCGCTGTTCGGACCTGTGATGATGGTCTGGTTCGGAGTTATCTCCCTCCTCGGCATCCGCTGGATCGCGGTCTATCCGCGCGTTCTTTTCGCCATCCTGCCGACGCACGCCGTTCACTTCTTCATCGTCAATCGACTGCAGGGGTTTCTCGTTCTCGGCGCCGTCTTCCTCGCAGTCACCGGCGGTGAAGCGCTCTACGCCGACATGGGCCATTTCGGCGCGCGTCCCATCCGGCTGGCGTGGTTCGTCGTCGTCTTTCCTTCGCTCCTGCTGAACTACTTCGGTCAGGGCGCGTTGCTGCTTCATGACAAGTCAGCGGTCGAGAATCCGTTCTTTCACATGGCGCCGAACTGGGCCAAGTACCCGCTGGTCATCCTGGCCACCGTGGCGGCAGTCATCGCGTCGCAGGCGGTGATCTCCGGCGCCTTCTCGCTGACGCGGCAGGCGGTGCAGCTCGGCTACGCGCCGCGCATCCAGATCCGCCACACCTCCGCGCGCGAGATCGGCCAGATATACATCCCGTCGGTGAATTGGCTGTTGATGATCGCCGCGATCGGTCTCGTGCTGGCGTTCAAGGAATCGAGCGCGCTCGCTGCTGCCTACGGCGTTGCCGTCACCGCGACGATGGGTATCACGACGGCGCTGCTGGCCATCGTGGAGCGCGAGCGCTGGAACTGGTCGCTCATCGCTGTTCTCAGCCTGACGATTCCGATCCTCATCATCGACCTCTCGTTCTTCGGTGCGAACATCATCAAAGTTGAAGAAGGCGGATGGTTCCCGCTCGTGATCGGTGCCCTAATCTTCACGGCGATGACGACGTGGGCGCGCGGGCGGCAGATCCTCGCCCAGCGGCTCAAGGAAACGACGTTGTCGACCGACGATCTGCTGCGCGATCTGAAGGGCGGCCGCATCCCCCGCGTGCCTGGCACGGCCATCTTCCTTTCACGCCAGGCCGACGGCGTCCCAACGACGCTGCTGCACAATCTCAAGCACAACAAGGTCGTGCACCAGCGCGTCATCCTCCTCAGCGTGAGTGTGGAGGAGTCGCCGCATCTGCAGGATCAGGAGCGATTCGAGTACAAGGAACTGGGCGAAGGCGTCTCACGCCTCGTCCTCCGTTTCGGCTTCATGGAAGATCCCGACCTCCCCGAGCACCTGGGCCGGCTCTCAAAGCAGATCGGCTCCTTCAATCCGATGACGACGAGCTACTTCCTCGGGCGCGAGACTCTGGTAGCAACGAAACGCCCCGGCATGGCCATCTGGCGCGAACGCCTCTTCGGCTGGATGATGCGCAACTCGTCGAGCGCGGCACAATACTTCTCGCTGCCAACGAACCAGATCATCGAGTTGGGCGCGCAGATCGAGATGTGATGCTGCGCTGCGCGCGTTGTCGGTTGTCGGTTGATTGCCCTTCGGGCGTTGTCTGTTGTCGGCTGACAACGTGCGAAGCGCAGCTAACCCACGTGATGTCAACGGCATGCGGGGACAGGCCGGGCTGCCGCCAATATGCGCACGCACCTGTGCGCAGAGTGACCGCATTGCGGCCCTCATGGCCGCACGTGGGGTGCGAGTTGACCGCACTGCGGCTCTTCCTGTCCGCACGTGCGGCGCGAGTTGACCGCATTGCGGCTCTTCCTGTCCGCACGCGCGGCGCTAGTTGACCGCATTGCGGCGCTTCCTGTCCGCACGTGCGGCGCTAGTTGACCGCATTGCGGCCCTTCCTGTCCGCACGTGCGGCGCTACTTGACCGCATTGCGGCTCTTCCTGTCCGCATGTGCGGCGCTAGTTGACCGCATTGCGGCGCTTCCTGTCCGCACGTGCGGCGCGAGTTGACCGCGTTGCGGCTCTTCCTGTCCGCACGTGCGGCGCGAGTTGACCGCATTGCGGCGCTTCCTGTCCGCACGTGCGGCACAAGTTGACCGCATTGCCGTGCGCGGTGTCCGCACTGCGGCCCGATGGCGCAACGCTACTGCGCGCCGAGTGCGAGCGTATGTACCTGGGGCGCAAGGTTGCTGCGCGCCCGGTTCGCGCGTGCGCGCCGAGGGAGTAGCGCTGTCGCCACGAGGATGACGACGTTCTGTCGGCGGCCACCTCTGTTTCGCACATCTCACACCTTGCAGCACCGCGCAGCCGCCAATCCCCTGCAAGTGCAAGAAGTGCGGGCTAACCGAGGCCTAACCGACAACCGACAACCGACAACCGACAACCGACAACGCGCGGCCCGCAAGGGCCGCGCAATTCAAGGTTGTATCCATCCCGCAAAGTGTGTCGTTCCCCCATCGATCTTGATCATCGCCACGGGCTTGATCGGATCGCGTTCGGGGCCCATGGTGATGACGCCGGAGACGCCCTGGTAATCCTTCGTTGCGGCGATCTGATCGCGGATGGCTTTACGGTCGAGTGAGCCGGCGCGCTTGATTGCGTTCGTGAGCGTGTAGAGCGCGTCGTAGCCGAGGGCGGAGTTGGCGTCGGGATTCTTGCCGGAGCGTTTGAGGATCTCGGCGACGAACTTCTGCACCGCCGGACGCGGCTCGCCGACGAAGTAGTGATCCGAGAAGTAGCAGCCGTCGACCGACTTGCCGCCGATCTGAATCACGGTCGGCGAGTCCCAGCCGTCGCCGCCCACCATCGGGTAAGTGATGCCGAGGTCGCGGGCCTGGATGGCGATCTGTCCCACCTCCGTGTAGAAACCGGGGATGAAGAGCACCTCCGGATTGGCCGACTTGATCGCGGTCAGCTGCGGGCGGAAATCGCTGTCGCCGCCGCTGTAGCTCTGCTCCGCGACGATCTTGCCGCCGAGCGTCTCGAACTCCTTGCGGATGACTTCGGAGAGGCCGACCGAGTAGTCGTTCTTGTTGTCACGCAGAATTGCCGCCGTCTTCGCGTGCAGGTTGGCGCGAACGAACATCGCCAGGGCTTTCCCCTGGTACGGATCGGTGAAGCAGACGCGGAAGATGTAATCCCCTTTCTTCGTCACGCTGGGGTTCGTCGACGACGGCGAGATCATCGGCACTTTCGATGATTGGCAGATCGGCGCCGCCGCGAGCGACTGGTTGGAGGAGTTCTCGCCGAGAATCGCCAGGACGTTGTCGTGCGTGATGAGTTTGGTGACGACCGACGCCGCTTCCTCCGCTTTGCCCTGATCGTCTTCGATGACGAGGCGGATCTTCTTGCCGAGCACGCCTCCGGAATTGTTGATCTCCTCGGCGGCGAGCTGTTCGCCCTGGACCGTTGCCTGCCCGAAGGCAGCCTCCGATCCGCTCGTCGCCGCATAGACGCCAACTGGAATATCGTTCGTCTCGGCGGCCGTTTGTCGTTCGGCTCCGGGACGGCAACCAAACCCGAGAACTGCCGCAACACACAGAGAAATCGAAATGATCCGGCTCATAGGGCCGGGAGTCTATCAGCGAAAGGATTCACCACTTCATGCAGGCCAACGACATTCGGAGAGGGATCGTCATCGTGTTCAACGGCGATCTCTGCAAGGTGATGGAGTTCAATCACCACACGCCCGGGAATCTCCGCGCGATGGTGCAGGCGAAGCTGCGCAACATGCGCACCGGCAACCAGTTCGAACACCGCTTCCGCTCGCAGGACGAGATCACGCAGGCGTACATCAACCAGCATGAGATGGAGTACATGTACTCCGATGGCCACGCCCATCACTTCATGAACACGGTGAGCTTCGAGCAGGTCGAGATCTCTTCGGACGACCTCGGCGAGTCCGCCGCGTGGCTGGATGCAGGCGTGAAGCTGCAGGTGCAGTTCTACGAGGACAAGCCGATCGGCGTCGAGCTGCCGAAGACGATCCGCGTCCGCATCTCCGAGACCGAGCCGCAGGTGAAAGGCGCCACGGCCTCCGCATCGTACAAGCCCGCCAAGCTCGAGAACGGCGTGACAGTGCTCGTGCCGCCGTTCGTCAACGAAGGCGAAGAGATCATCGTCGACCCGAGCGAGAATCGGTACCTCGAACGGGCGAAGAAAGAGTAGCCAGTAGAAGTGGCCAGCGGACAGTGGTTAGCGGTCAGGAAACGAGCCATGATTCTTCTGACCGCTGACCACTAGACGCTGACCGCTCCGATGCCCGCCGTCAACTTCCTCTGTCTTCAATGCGAAAAGCGTCTCGTGCGCGATGCCGGCGAGGCGTCGCGGCCGTGTGATTTCTGCGGCGTTGCAAACAGCGTCGTTGCGCCGGCGGAAGACTCCGTGATCGACCGCTGCGCCGCGTGCGGACACGAAGAGCTCTACTTTCAAAAGGACTTCAACCGCAGGACCGGGATTGCACTCGTCGTCGTCGGCTCGATCTTCGTCCCCTGGACCTATGGCCTCTCCCTCCTCGGCGTCACGATCCTCGACTACATCGTCTGGCGCATCGTGAAGGACGTCATCGTCTGCTACGAGTGCCAGGCCGTGCACCGCGGGTATCCGCCGAATCCGCGTCTCAAGCCGTTCGATCTCGTCATTCACGACCGGCATGTTTACGGAGCTGCGCCACCTGGTGCCGAAGAAGGTCATTCGTAAAGGCTTTAACCACAGAGACACAAAGGACACTGAGACCTCCGTGCTCTCTGTGACTCTGTGGTTCAAAGAAAGTCTAAACAGGGATATGCGCGATCGCGCTCAACCACGCGCCGAGCACTTCGCCGATTACGACGGCGACCACATCGACGTACAGAATGCCGGTGGCGGCCATCGTCGAGCGGATCTTTACGGTGCCCCACACCATCGGATAGAGAAGTAGTGGTCCCATCAGTCCCCATCCGGCGCGCATCCAGAAGAAGATCCCCTGCCGGATGGCCACTTCGTACCAGGCGCCGCCTGCGACGATGGCGATTGTGACGGCGACGATCTTCAAGCTCGTCGCCGCAAGCGTTGCGACGGTGAGCCGTTTCAGCGGATCGATGGCCATCCCGCGCACCACCAGGTACCAGTGCCCGAGGAGCATGGCAAGGTTGACGCTGCCAAGGAGCGCCACGCTCGATAACGCGCCGACGATGGACCATGGGATCGACGTGTGCGTTGCCTCGCGCCATGCGATCACGGGAAGGACGAGGTAGACGATGCCGAGGAGGGCGGCGGGGATGCGGAAGATCAGACGCTTTGGATAGCGAAGGGTGACGAAGACGATGATCGTCAAGGCGATTGCTGGCAGCGCCTGGATCCTGAAGTGGCCACTGTGCGCGGCGAAGTCGGCGAGGTAGGCGCAGAGTGCGAGGGCGCCGGTGGTGATGAGGATGAGGCGGTAGAACTTGACGCCTGCGTTGCGGCGGCCGACGAGCGGGAGGAAGAGGTAGAGACCGGCGGCGAGGTCGAGCAGGAAGAGGGCGAGCAGCATGAGGCGCGGAGTGTACCGTTGCGGGCGTGCTTGGCTCGTGCGCGTTTGGCGCAGAGTCGCCGCCGGGCCGGCGGCGGTACAGCCGTCGAGCCGACGGCGCTACGTTCGCGACAGCGCCACGTTTCTACTCCACGGCGGCGCTGGCGCGGAGGAAGCGGAAGCCGTTTGCGCGCAAGGCTGGAGCGTCCTCGGTCAGGACGCGCACGGTCGATGGATACATGTGGCCGATGCCGACTGCGATGCCGTGCGCGGCGGCGGCTTTCGACAGTTCGGCGAGTTGATGGCGAATCGCCGCATCGTCCTGCGCGTCGTCGAGGAAGACGTTGCGCGATGCGGTCTTCACGTTCATCGAATGCGCCAGCGATCCCGCCACGGAATTGCCCGTCGTCTTCGAATCGATGAAGTACATCCCTGGCGGCAGCGCACCGAGAACATCCGTCATCACGCGCCGGTCCGCGGTGGCGCGCGAGCCCATGTGGTTGTTCACGCCGCGCGCGAAGCGGATGGCGTCGACATTCGCGCGTGTGGTGCGCACGATCTCGGCATCAGACATCGAGGTGAGTACGGCCCCGGTTCCGGGCGAGATGCGCGGAAAACCCTCCGGTTCCATCGGCAGATGGCAGAGCAGCTCGAAGCCGCGGCCGTGAAGGACAGCCGCGAATTCCGTGGAGCGGGTGCCATTCGGGAGGATGGCGAAGTTCACATTCGGCTCGATCGTCATCGCCTCAGAAAGCGGCTGATGATCGAAGCCGACGTCATCGAGGATGAGAACGATGTCGCCGCGGTGTCGCTCGGGGATGGCCGAGGCGGTGACGGGCTTCTCGGCGGGTTTCGGACGCTGGAGCTCGGACAGCGCGTTGTTCAGAAAGCTCCAGAAGAAAAAGAGGAGGATGCCGCCGATCGGGATGAGCATCAGCAGCGCTACCGACTTGAATGAGCCGGCGCGCGGCGGCAGCTTCCGATTCCCCTCCCGTCCCGCCATACCGTTGCAGATTGTCGCACACCCGTGTTAATGTCCAGCTCCCCACCGAGACCGCCTTCCTCTGCGGTTGCTCCTCCGTCTTTCGGCACCACACAAAACAACCATGAAACGACTCATTCTTTGTGTGTCCCTTGCTGTCTATGTTGTCTTCACTCCGAGCGTCACGGCCGCGGTGCCGATGGCCCGCTTCGTTCGCGTCACCGACAGCCGCACGATTGTCATCGCGCACGTTGGCGGCCCCGAGGAGGTCGTGCACCTTGCCAACGTCGAAATCCCTGCCGCAGACGAAGTCGCAGCACGCGCCTTCATCCAACAGAGCCTCGCCGGCACGTTCGTCTACGTCGAACAGGGCAATGTCTATCGCTCGCCCGACGCGCTCTTCATCAACCGTGAGCTCGCGTACCGCGCCTACGCCACGCCCGGCCTGAAGATGTTCTACCTGGGCGAAGTCAACCCCGCCCCGAACGCCCAGCCCGCTCCGCGCACGACAAAGGCAAAAGCGCCGCTGAAGGCGGCTCGAACGCCAAGCCCCTCGCGCCGCGTGCGCCGCCGATAAGGGCTCCTGTTGAACCAGCAATTGCTTGTTATCGCGCCAGTCGGAGCTCCTTCCCATCGAGCGCGAAGCCGGATGAGGGGGGACGAAGTGCTCAGGCCGATCAACCACACATCGTCCGAGTTTGGCTGAAAACGTGGCAGATGCACTGATGCCGTGCCCCCTCATCCGGCCTTCGGCCACCTTCTCCCCCACAAAAGCGTGGGGGAGAAGGCGCTCGATTGAAAGATCCGTGCGGTTGCGTGAGCAGTGGGACGGGCGGCGGCCCAACACCGCCGGTTTCTTTTCCGGCTTCTCCGTGTCCAACGGAACGAAACGGAGGAAGTCATGGCAAACCGGCAAATCCGCGCAGCACTCGACAGCATCGTTCTCATCCTCTCCGCAGTTCTCTTCACGCTCCTTGCGCTCGTCTCGTGCAAGAGCGAATTGAAACCGGCACTCGCTCCGCCACCGCCCAAGGTGGCATCAACCGCTGGCGTGTACGACACCGCCGCACCGCCAATCCCCGAATCAGCGCCGGTTGAAGCGATTCAAGTCAGCTCCCCCGCTGCAAAGCGTGATTTCGCGGGCTACGTCTCGGGAGGTGTTGCCGGTGGCGTCGTGGGTGGAGTTGCAGGAGGTGTGATCGCGGCGGAAGTGAAAGAGAAAGAACCGCAATTCAACACCGAGGAGTACGGAAGGCTGGACGAGAACCCGTTCCTGACGGTAGCAGACAATCCGCTCTCCACCTTCTCTGTCGACGTCGATCGCGCGGCATACAGCAACATCCGGCGCTTTCTCAGCAGCGGTCAGCGGCCTCCGCGCGACGCCGTGCGCATCGAGGAGATGGTCAACTACTTTACCTACGACTATCCCGACCCGTCCGGCACGCAGCCGTTTTCGGTGACGACCGAGGTGACGGCGTGTCCCTGGAACGAACGGCATCGCATGCTGCTCGTCGGATTGCAGGGGCGGCGGATGAAAACCGCAGATCTGCCGCCGAACAACCTCGTCTTCCTCATCGACGTCTCCGGCTCGATGTTCGAACCGAACAAACTGCCGCTCGTGAAACAGGGACTGGAGCTGCTCGTGAACCAGTTGCGGCCGCAGGACCGCGTGGCCATCGTCGTCTACGCCGGCAACGCAGGGCTCGTCCTTCCCTCCACTCCCGGTTCGAACAAAGGAACGATCCTCTCCGCGATTCAGGCGCTGGAAGCGGGCGGATCGACCGCCGGCGGCGCAGGAATCAAACTCGCCTACGACGTGGCGCGTCAGAACTTTCTCGATCGTGGCAACAATCGCGTGATCCTGACCACCGACGGCGATTTCAATGTGGGCGCGTCGAGCGACGGCGACCTCGAGCAGCTCATCGAGTCCGAGCGCAAGGACAACATCTTCCTCACCGTCCTCGGCTTCGGCACCGGCAACACGAAAGACTCGAAGATGGAGTTGCTTGCCGACAAAGGCAACGGCAACTACGCCTACGTCGACACGCTGGCGGAAGCGCGCAAAGTGCTCGTGCAGGAGATGGGTGCGACGCTCTTTACGATCGCGAAGGACGTCAAACTACAGATCGAATTCAATCCGGCGAAGGTGGCCTCGTACCGGCTCATCGGCTACGAGAACCGGCTCCTGCGCAAGGAAGACTTCAACAACGACGCGAAGGACGCTGGCGACATCGGCGCCGGCCACTCTGTCACCGCGCTTTATGAGCTGGTTCCTCCGGGCAGCGAAAAGATCGCAGGCAGCAACGTCGATCCGCTCAAGTATCAATCGACTCATGTCACTGCCGCATCACCCGAACTGCTGACGCTGAAGCTGCGCTACAAAGAACCAACGAGCGAGACATCGAAGCTGCTCACCTATCCGGTCAACGACAGCGGCGCCACGCTGGCCTCGGCCTCCGACAACGCGCGCTTCGCCGCCGCAGTCGTCGAATTCGGCATGCTTCTCCGCAACTCCGAGCACAAAGGTGACGCCACGTACGACGAAGTGCGCCAGCTCGCCCAGAAATCGCTCGGCCGCGACTTCGAAGGCTATCGCCGCGACTTCCTGACGATGATCAACGACGCGCAGCGCCTGGCTCCGGAGAACGTGGCGAGTAAATGAGGAGTGCGGGCGTCTCGCCCGCGGACGACGGGGCGTCTCGCCCCGTCGTGAAGCTCGCCAACCAGGCCTGGCAGCTATCCAACCATGGCTTCGCGCCACAAACGCACCACCGTTACGAGGCCTACGACACGCTCGCCTTCTACTAGCTCGAGCTCGAGGCCGGATGCAAATCCGGCGCAGTCAAGGGCGCCCGCTTCGATCTCGACGACGACCTTTCCATCCTGACCCGGCGCGATCCAAGGCGGTCCCTCAATGAAGCGGATCGGGATCGACGGCGCGTCTCGCACTGCTCTTCGCAGCGCGGGACAGTAGTTCCCGTCGCGGGGAGCGATTGGGCGGATACGCCCTCCCGCGTCGGCCGGCAGCAGCGTCACGATCGCTTCGAGAAACGCGGACACTGCCGAAATGATACGCGCGCTGAGCCCGCTTTTCTGCCATTCCGTGCGTTGCATCACGGTCGCAAGCGCCGTGAGAACACAGATTTGCCCTAGAATTGACGCAAATCATTATTTGATGCGGCCCGGCCCGGGCCGCCCGTCCCTGTCCAAAGCGATCCCAATCAGGAGCCTCGTGCCGCTATGCCGACACAAAATAACCACTCGTCCGCGATTGCTGTGAGCTCTGCCGGAGAGGCCGCACAAACGCGAAGCCGCCATATCTTCGGCATCTCCCTCGGTGCCACGCTCCTCACCGTCCTGATTCTGCTGGCGGTGATCGCGCTGGCACCGGCCGACGCCAGCGCTGCGAACACCTGCACGCTGACCTCCACCGCTCCCACCACCAATTGGACGGATACCACCAAGTGGTCCGGTTGCGGAGGCAGCTACCCGGGAGCCGCTTCCGGAGACACCGCCATCGTCGGACTGAACGGATTCAATCTGAACGTCGACACCATCATCGCCAACGGCGTCATCCTGCAGATGAGCGGCACCAGCGTGAACGTCATGATCCCGTCGGGAAGCGCGCTGCAACTGCAGCCGTCCAGCAGTTCGACGTCGACGAACACGATCAGCATCAACGGAGGTCAACTCGCTGTCGGCAGCGGCACGGTAACCTGGGGCGGAAACCTCATCCACAACACCGGCACGCTCGCCCTCACCGGAACACTCGTCAATACGAGCGGCGGCGGCACCTTCACTATCAACGGTGGTTTCATCAACGGACCGGGCACGCTGCAGTTCGCGAGCAGCACCATCGTGGGGATTACCGGCTCCGGCGGCGGCATCAACGTCGATGGCGCGACCATCGACAACCTCGGCAGCATCAACGATAGCGTTGCCAGTCCGAATACGCTGTCGCTCCTCAACGGCGCCAAGATCAAGCTGGAGAGCGGATCGGTCTTCAGCATCTCCTCGGACGGCTCGATCCAGACGAACAACACAGGCAGTCCATCGATCAGCATTCTCAGCGGCGGTGCCTTGTCCAAGGGTACGAGCGCGGGCACTGTACAGATCGACGCAATCGTCAACAACGGCGGGTCGGTCACCCTCACCAGCGGAACGCTCAATCTTTACGGCGGCGGAACGCATAGTGGCTCCTTCTCGACCGGCACCGGCGGCACGGTCATGGGCTTCAACGGTGCGCACACGCTGGGCGCAGGAACGTCTGCGGCGGGAGGCGGAGTCTTCTCGCTCGTGGGCGGCACGTTCACCGTGAACACCACGTCCGGCTCGCCGTGGACGCCATCACTCTTCAACCAGAGCGGTGGCACGGTCGGCGGCACCGGCACGATGCGCATAACCTCCACCTTCAACTGGACGGGCGGCACGCAAGGCAGCGCAGGAACGACCGATCTGACCGGCACGACGAACGTGAACGGCAGTTCCGTGACGCTCGACAGCGGCCGCGCCATGACCAACAGCGGGACGTTCAACTACATCCCGAACGGCGCCTCGTTTCTCACCATCGACGGCAGCGCGCACATCGACAACAGCGGAACGATCAATCTGCAGAACGACGCGCAGATTGCCTCGTCGACGCCATCGACATCGTACATCCTCACCAACGGCACCGGCTTCTTCAAAAAGACGGTCGGCAGCACCTCGATAATCAACTGCAGTCTCCGCCTCAACGGCGCCGGCACGTTGCAGCCCGCCGCCTCCACCACGATCTCGCTGAACGGCGGCACAGGCACCGGAAACTTCGGAGGATCGACCGCGGTCATCGATCTGACTGGCGCGGGCTCCGAGGTGTATCTGGCCGGCGGCAACTTCTCGTTTGCGGCGGGATCGGGCGGCATTGCAGTCAATGGCAACGGCGAGTTGCGGCTGGCCAACGCCGTCCTGCAGCTCACCAGCGGACCGCTCGTCGTGAACAACTTCTTCCAGGATGGCGCGGGTCTCCTGCAGTCGACAGGGCCGGGAATCTCGATCAATGGGGCGGGCGGCTCGTATACGTGGGACGGCGGCACGGTCGATGGCAACTCGGCCGGCGGCGACGTCATTACAGTCAACGGTCCCTCCGGTACGCTCAACCTCACCGGCGGCACCGCGATGACCCTTCAGGGCACTGCACACCTGAAGAACGCAGGCGGCAACATCAACTTCAATCCCGTCTCCAGCCTTGCCGTCAACAGCGGCGCGGTCATCGACAACAGCAGCGGCACCTTCACCTTCAATAACAACAATTCGTTCGGCATCACCACCGATAACTTCAGCAACCCGCTCTTCACGAACAACGGGAGCGTCACCAAGGCTAACAACTCCAACACGATCCCCATCAGCCTCAAGTTCAATCACAACACGACGATGACGGTGAACGGCGGAACGCTGCAACTGCTCGGCGGCGGCACCAGCGCTGGCGCGATGACGATCAACAGCGCGTCCGCCCGCGTCGAGGTCGCCGGCGGCCAATACTTCATGAGCAGCGGCGCAACAGTCGGTGGCAGCGGCACCTTTGCGGTCACCAATGGCGCGACCTTGAGCAACAACACCACACTGAACGTCAACAACTTCGAGCTCAACAGCGCGACGGTCAACGGAGGGGGCGGACTCACCATCAACTCCGGCTTCAAATGGCTGGGTGGAACGTTCAGCGGCACCGGCTCGGCCACCATTTCCCCCGGCGTCATCACCGATGCCACCGCACCGGCGTCCACGCTGCGGTTCTCGGACGGCTTCATCTTCATCAACAACGGGACGTTCAACTACAACCCGCTCTTCAATCTCTCGTTCGAAAACAACGGCGGCGGCGGCGTGAGCTTCACGAATAACGCTTCCGGCGTGTTCGACCTCAAGGGCGACGGCACCACCTCGGTCACCGGTTCCGGCAACTCCTTCTCCAACTTCGGAACGCTCAAGAAATCGTCGGGCACGGGAATCTTCACTTTCAACGTCCGCGTGGCCAACGGCGGTTCGGGAATCATCGACGAGCAGTCGGCGGGCGGCACGATCGCGTTCAGCGGAAGCGGCAACACGATGAGCGGCGGCCAGATCAAGGCCAGCAGCGGGACCGGAAACATCGACTACACCGGCGGCGATGTCACCTACAGTGGCGGCACCTTCGCCGGCCCGGGAGCGATCGAGCTCAAAGGCGGAATCTTCACCGTCAGCACGGCGATGACCGCACCGCCCATCTTCAACATGAGCGCGGGATCGCTCAGCGGCACGCAAACGATCGACATTCCCAGCGGCGCCGCCTTCAACTGGAGCGGCGGCTCGATCACCGGGAGCGGCGGCTCGGCGATCACGGTTCTGAGCGGTGGCGCTATGAACGCCGTCACCACCACCAGCTCCCTGATTTACGACACACGTCCTCTGGTCATCAACTCCGGCGGAAACTTCAACTGGAACAGCGGCGCAAACGCCATCATCTTCCAGAGCGGCGCGCCCGTATCGGTCGCCGGAGGCTTCAACGTCGCCACCAACGGCACGATCGGAAATCTCACGGCCGGCTCGCTCAGTGTGACCGGCGTCTTCCAGCACACTGTCCCAGGGACGCTCAACATCTCCGCGCCACTGAATGTGCAGTCCGGCGGGACTCTCACTTCGTCCGGCGGAGGCGACATCGTCCTCCTCGGCACGGCCGGCGTCTCCCACGCGGGAACCTTCGACGCGCAGGCATCCTCGTTCATCAACTTCGCGGCGGCCACGCATCAGTTCAACAGCGGCGCGGGATTCAGCGCAGGCACCGGCGGGTACAAAGTGACCGGCGCTACGCTATCGCTCAACACGAACGTCTCAGCGCCGAACTTCGCGCTCTTCAGCGGCTCGATCGCCGGCGGCGGCAATCTCGGCGTCACGACGAACTTCGGATGGAGCGGCGGATCGATGTCCGGCGCGGGAACGACAACCATCAGCGGCACGGGTTCGCTCACCAGCGGACCGCTCACCCTCAACCGCAACCTCGTCATCGGCGGCAACACGACGATGAACGCCGCAAGCGGATTGTCGGTGCAGACGACCGCCACCATCACCAACAACGCCACGTTCATCGTGCAGAACGGCGACGTCTTGTGCTCCGCGTGCACGACTGCCTCGTTCGCCAACAACGGCACGATCCAGAAGAACGCAGCTTCGACGACGAATTGGTCTGTGCCCATTACCGGCGCCGGCAGCTTGAGCGCCACTGCCGGCACGTTCGCCGACCAAGCCCCGGCCACATTCGGCACCGCAACCATCAACAACGCGATTGCCGACTTCTCCGGCTCGCCGATCAGCATCGGATCCGTCAGCGGCAGCGCGCCACTCCTTCTGGTCAGCGGCGGGGCGACGACAGTCACCGGCACGACTACCTTGAGTGGTGGCACCTCCCTCATCCGCATCACCGGAGGCAGTCTCACGCTCAACGGCACAGCGTCTACCGACGGCGTTCAGATGACCGGCGGTACGCTCAATGGCAGCGGCACGCTGACGGCCAGCACGCTATCCAGCGTTTGGTCCGGCGGCACGATGAGCGGAAGTGGGAACGTCGTCTTCAACGCACCGTTGGCTATCGATGGCGCCAGTGGCGCGATGGTGCTGGCTCGTAACCTCACAAACAACTCGACGATCACCTATAACCCGCCGAATGGCACGCAGGCGCTGACCGTGAGTGCGCCTGCAGCCATCACCAACGGCGGCACCTTCAACTTCACCGGCGGATTCGACCTGCTCGCGAGCGGCGCGCCGGTATTCACCAACTCAGGGGTGCTGACTCGTACGGCCGGCTCGAGCAACGCCATCAACTTCGGCCCGGCGGTCGTGAACGCCGGCGGCACCAGCACCTGGAGCATCGGCACGACCACATTCACGAACGGTTATTCTCAGACCGCCGGCACGACTACCCTTACGTCCGCCACGATTGGCTCGAGCGTACCGTTCAACTTCACCGGCGGCGCCGTCTTCGCCAAAGGCACCGTAAACGGGAGCGTCATTATCAACGGCGCCACCTTCAATCCGGGCAACTCGCCGGGCGCGATCGCGATCACGGGCGACTACACCCAGTCGTCTTCCGGCATCCTCAACTCGGAGCTCAACGGCACCGTGGCCGGCACCTCGTACGATCAAGTCAACGTCGGCGGCAACGTAAACCTCAACGGCACGCTCAACGCGAGCGTCGGCTACACGCCGTCCAACAACGACGTCTACGACATCATCACGTTCACTGGCACACGCACCGGCGACTTCTCCACGTACAACCTTCCTCCCTTCGGCGCCGGTGGCAGTCTCCAATCGGCGTATGTGTCCGGCACGCCGAACAAGCTCCGATTGACCGCCATCGTCACCCAGTTCGCCGACCTCTCGATCACGAACACCGCATCGGCCAACCCGGTCAACGCCGGCGCGCCGCTATCGTTTGTGCTCAACGTTTCGAACGCCGGACCCGACCCCACGACCGGCACACTTACCGTTTCGAACACCGTGCCGTCCGGAGTCACCGCCGCGACCGGCTCCGGACCGGGCTGGAGCTGCGGAGCCCTCTCCGGATCGGTCATCACCTGCACGTCGACCACCTCCATCGCATCGAGCGGCAGCGCACCGTCGCTGACGATCACCATGAACGCACCCGGCTCCGGTCCAGCCACCGACTCGGCATCGGTTTCCTCCGGCACCGCCGATCCGAATTCGGGCAACAACACGGCCTCACAATCGGTCACCGTCAACGCCCAGGCCGACGTTTCCATCACCAAGAACACGTCGAGCGCCGGAATCGCCGGCCAGAACATGGTCTACACGATCGTCGTCACGAACAACGGTCCGTCGACGGCGAACGCGGTTTCGGTCGCCGATCCGACGCCATCGGGACTCACGTTTGTCTCCAACTCCGGCGCCTGCACGTCGGCATACCCCTGCGCGTTGGGCAACCTCACCAGCGGTCAGAACGCGACGATCACCTCCACCTACACGATCGCGCCCGGCGCCGCCGGATCGGTCATCACCAACTCGGCGACGGTCTCTTCGACGACCACCGATCCCAGCGCAGGCAACAACACCGCCGTGAAGACGACATCGATCACGGGAAGCGCCGACCTCACGATCACCAAGAGCGGTCCGGCGTCATCGACCGCGGGCTCCACGCTCACGTACACGATTACCGTCACGAACAACGGCCCGTCTGATGCCACCGTAGTCAGCGTCAGCGACGCCACGCCGGCGAATACCACCTTCACCTCGAATGCCGGCGCCTGCACGACCGCCTTCCCCTGCGCGCTCGGCACGATGACCGCCGGGCAGTCGAAGACGATCACCAGCACCTTCACCGTCTCCCCGACGTTCACCGGCGCGACCATCGCCAACAGCGCGACCGTCACGAGCGCAACGTCCGATCCGAATGCGGGCAACAACACGGCCACCGCCACGACATCCTTCGGCTCGGGTGCCGACCTCGCCATCACCAAGAGCGGCCCAACCTCGGCCACTACCGGATCAACCGTCACCTACACGCTCACCATCACCAACACCGGTCCGGGCGCCGCCGCGAACGTCTCGGTCTTCGATGCAACACCCTCCGGCCTCTCATTCATCGCGACCGGCGGCGGCTGCACGAGCGCCTTCCCCTGCGCACTCGGCACGCTTGCGTCCGGCCAGAGCGTCTCCATCATCGCTTCGTACACGGTAACCGCGGCCTCCGGCTCGATCACGAACACCGCACAAGTCACCGGATCGACTGTCGACGGCAATCCCGCCAACGACAGTTCCAGCGTCACCACCAGCATCGGCACGAACGCCTGCGGACAGCAGCCTCCTTCGCTCGTCGCTCCTGCCAACGGCGCGACGATCACGTCGCCGGTCACCTTCTCGTGGACCGCCGTGTCAGGCGCCACAGGCTACAAGGTTTTCGCGTCGATCGATGGTGCATCAACCCAGGAGATCGGCTCGACGAGCGCGACGTCTTTCGCGCTTCCGATCGCCAGCGGCACCGTGACCTGGTCGGTCCAGGCTCTCGGCGTTCCGAATTGCACGCAGCTCAACTCGGCTACACGCACGTTCAGCGTCTGCTCGCTCGACGCGCCGGTCATCGCCGTCGTCGGAACGAACACCTCCAGCCAGACCTACACCGTCAGTTGGACCGCACTTCCCGCCATCACCAGCTACGAATTGCAGGAAGCGGCGACCGCCGCCTTCGACAACCCAGCCTCGTTCACAGTCACAGGCACATCGAGAACCTTCACGAAGAACGCGACAACACCGACTGCGTTCTTCTACCGCGTCCGCGCCCTCGGCGGATGCAGTCAGAGCGGCGGACCCTTCTCCGCATCCGAGCGCGTCGTCATCGTTCCCATCCCGCCCATCAACTCGCAGGACAACAGCGCCACGGTCGACATCAACAACAAGAAGATCGTCGTACAGAGCGTCTTCATCCCGGGCCAGGGTCCGGCAACGCCATACAGCGCCGCCACCGACGAGCCGTGGTTGACGGTCTCCCCTGCCACAGGGATTCTCCTGCCGCAGGGAATCACACTAACGGTCAGCGCCGATCCCGCTGACCTGCCGAACGGCACGTTCACCGCCACGATCATCCTCACGCTCGGCAGTTCCGCAAAGCTCGGCGCGCTCGACGCGAAGCCGACCGTCTCGGTGCCGGTCTCCGTCAGCGTCGTCACGCCGGTCTCGCCCGCTAATCTCTCGACGCCGCCGGCGAATTCGCTGATCATCCCCTCGGTCGGCCATCTCGACGGCATCAACTCGCAGTGGCGCTCCGACGTCCGCATCACGAACACGGCGCAGCAGAAGATCAATTACCTCCTGCGCTTCACACCCGCAGGCGGCGATCCATCGCAGATCAAACAAACGCAGATCTCGATCGCAGCCAACGACACCACGGCTCTGGATGACATCGTCAAGAACTGGTACGGCGTCGGCGCGCTCGGCGACGCTGCCAACGGCGTTCTCGAAGTGCGCCCGCTGAACACGAGCGGAAAAGGAGCGCCAAACGCCGAAGACGTCAGCGTCTCGCTCGTCACCGTCGCCTCGAGCCGCACGTTCAACCAGTCCGCAGGTGGCACGCTCGGCCAATACATCCCGGCCATTCCGTTCGCCAACTTCATCGGCAAAGTCATCTCCGGCGATGCCCGCGCCGGCATCCTCAGCATGCAGCAGATCGCGCAGTCCGCGGCATATCGCACGAACCTCGGCATCGTCGAAGCTGCCGGCAAACCGGCCTCCGTGCTCATCAGCGTCTTCGATGCCGCAGGCAAGAATCTGCTCGACCTTCCGATCGATCTCAAGGCCGGCGAACAGCAACAGCTCAACTCCTTCCTCGGAACGAAGGGCATCACGCTGACCGATGGCCGCATCGAGGTCAAAGTCACCGGCGGGGACGGAAAGGTGATCGCCTATGCCTCCGTCGTCGACAACAAGACCACCGATCCTCTGCTCGTCACCGGAACACCGCTCGCGCAGACGCCGGCGCGAAGCTACGTCCTGCCGGGCGTGGCCGACCTCAGCAACGGCTCCGCCAACTGGCGCTCCGACCTCCGCGTCTTCAACGCAGGCACCGATCCCCAATACGTGACGATGACGCTCTATCCGCAGACCGGCAGCACCAGCAGCGATCCGATCTCGCGCTCGGTGGCGATCAATCCGGGCGAGATCACGATCCTCGACAACATCCTTTCCTCACGGTTTGGCCTGACCAACATCGGCGGCGCTCTTCACGTCGACACGCTGACCGACGCGAACCTCGTCGTCACCGGCCGCACCTACAACCAGATCGAGGGCGGCGGCACCTACGGACAGTTCATCGCTGCAGTCACTCCCGCCGATGCCGTCGGCAAAGGCGGCCGCACGCTCAACGTCCTGCAGGTCGAAGACTCCACCCGCTACCGCACCAACCTCGGCATCGCCGAAGTCAGCGGCAAACCGGCCACCGTCGAAGTATCGGTGCTCCTCCCCGACGCCAAAGTCGCGCCGAAGCTGCAGATCCCGCTGGCTGCGAACGAATACCGCCAGTTCCGCGTCCTCCAGCAACTCGGCGTCGGCACCGCCTACAACGCCCGCATCACGATCCGCGTCATCGACGGCGACGGCCGCATCGCCGCCTACGGTTCCGTCGTCGACATGCAGACCCAGGACCCGACCTATGTCCCCGCACAGTAATTTCGCCGTGATTTGACCCGCCGGCGCTCTTCCAACGAGAGCGCCGTCAATGACGTACGTAGCCAGCAATGCCGTGCGTAGCGCCGTCGGCTCGACGGCCGTACCGCCGCCGGCCCGGCGGCGACACCCTCTTGCGCCCCATCGCAACGAAGCACAAACTCCGCGCAATGTTCCGCCGCCTGACCATCACCCTCCTCCTCGCCACCGCCACAC
>Ga0307470_10000416_pt1 | contig 21966 bp, 17 predicted proteins | sample atmos_gasesAM3C__FD_204565 | JGI IMG/M metagenome (GOLD analysis project Ga0307470, IMG submission 204565) | Hardwood forest soil microbial communities from Morgan-Monroe State Forest, Indiana, United States - atmos_gasesAM3C_05 | ecosystem: Environmental > Terrestrial > Soil > Temperate forest... | reverse complement strand
CGGGCGAACCGCAGGGCGTAGTTGCCGAGCGAAAGGGCGAGGATGGGGACGAGGACGCGGAGGTCGACGTCGTGGAGGCGGCCGCCGAGCTTGTGGACGTCGGCGACGAGGGCGAGGCCCAGGCAGGCGAGGACGCCCAGCACCGCGGAGGCCAGGAGGCGCCGGCCCAGGCGCTCGAAGCCGGGGGCGACGGGCTCGACCGCCGCCGGCGGCTCCGGGGCCGATTCCGTCGCTGCCGGCGGGTCGGCGGGGCCGCCGCTCAGGCCGCGGCCCCGGCGGCGGCCTTCCGCGTTTCGAGCTCGGGGTACTGCTCGAAGAGGCGCATCCAGTGGCTCGTCTTCTTGTACTGCTCGATGCGGCGCTTGCCGATCGTCGGGTACCACGCGTAGTCATGGTAGAAGAACGAGCCGAAGACGAAAAAGTAGACGAGCGGCGTGCGGAAGAAGAGCTTCTGCATGGCGTGGAGCGGCCCGAACCACACCAGGTGGCCGAAGCGCGAGACCATGTTGTCGCCCACCGAGAAGTGGAAGTTCCAGCGCGAGACGTCCTCGCCCACCACCTCGATGTCGCGCGGGTCGCCGCAGCCGAGCCCGGCCTCGTGCGCCAGCCGGATGTACTGGATCGACATCGGGTCGAAGCCCATGACCTTCGCCGCCACCGCGTCGACCGCCACCTGATCGGCCGAGGCGAGGAGGACGTCCTTCTCGACCGGGATCATGGTGCGCGGGCCGGGGCCGTTGCCGCAGGTGGTGCCGTCCATCATGGCGAACATCCCCGGGTGGATCTCCTTCTGGATGGTGAGGAGGTCGACCAGGGTCTCGTGGATCCACGAGTGGGTGTAGTGGCGGCGGGTGTTGAGCAGCCCGCCGAAGGCGTTCTTCATCGCCCCCGTCGTGGTGGTGTAGATGTGGCACTTGACGGTCGGCAGGTGGACGATGTTCTTGCCGACGAAGAACTCCGGGATGCGGATCCCCTCGGGGTAGATGCGCGGCAGCACCAGCATCTTCCCCTTGGGCTCGTACTGCACCCACTGCAAGTCCTCGGGGAAGCAGTTGTAGCGCACCGGCACGCCGTACTTCTCGAGCACCGGCAGGTAGCGGTTCAGGCGCTCGCCCTTCTTGGGGTCGGTCACCACGGTGTTGTTCTGCACGCAGACCTGGTCCTCGAAACCCCCCGCGCGGAGCGCCTGGATCGTCCCCTCGAGCTGCCACGGCGTCGTGTTGGCGCCGGGGAACGGGAAGTGCCACGAGATGTTGTCCTTGAGGATGGTCGTCGCACCGGGCGCCAGGTGCCGCCGGAAGTCGGCCATCTCCATGGTGCGCCCGACGTCGGGGAGGACGGTCTCGGGGCTGGTCTTCAAGACGGCGACGCGGGCTTTGGGCATACGGCTCTCCAGTCAGTGCTCTCGGGAAGCGTTCCGGACGCGGGGAAGCGCGGAGACCGAGCGGTCCCCGCGACGGCCGCCCATTATACCGGCTGCTCGGGCCCGCCGCCGTCCGCGCCGGCCTGACTGCGGCCTCAGCCGCGGTAGAACGCGGCGACCTCTTCGGCGACGCGGTCGGCCTCGGGGTCGGTGAGCTCGGGGAAGATGGGGAGGCAGAGGACCTCGCGGGCGGCGGCGGTCGAGACCGGGAGGTCGCCGGCGCCGATGTCGATCCCCTTCCAGGCGGGCTGGGTGTGGAGCGGCGTCGGGTAGTGGACGGCCGAGCCCACGCCGCGGCTCGCCAGGTGGCGCTGGAGCTCGTCGCGGCGCGCGGTCAGGACGGCGAACTGGTGGTAGACCGGCTCGGCCGCGAGCGGATCGACGGGGAAGCGCAGGTCGCCCACCCCAGCGAGGTACGCGCGGTAGCGGGCGGCGATCTCGCGCCGGCGCGCGTTGTCGGCGTCGAGGAGCGTCAGCCGGCAGTTCAAGACCGCCGCCTGCAGGCTGTCGAGCCGGCTGTTGGTGCCGATCGCCACGTGGTGGTAGCGCCCCACCTGGCCGTGGTTGCCGAAGCGGCGGGCGCGGTCGACGAGCACCGGCTCGTCGCCGGTCAAGGCGCCGCCGTCGCCGAAGCAGCCGAGGTTCTTGGTGGGGTAGAAGCTCCACGCGGCGAGGCGGCCGAAGGCGCCGACGCGCTTGCTCCGCCAGCGCGCGCCCTGCGCCTGGGCCGCGTCCTCGACCAGCCACAGGCCGTTCTTGCCGCGCAGGTCGAGCACCGCGTCGACGTCGAACGGCCGACCGTAGAGGTGGACGCCGATGATCCCCACGGTGCGCGGGCCGATGCGCGCCGCGGCGTCGCGCGGGTCGAGGTTCAGGGTCTCCGGCTCGACGTCGCAGAAGACCGGCCGGCCGCCGAGGAGCGCCACCGCCTCGGCGGTGGCGAAGAAGCTGAAGGCGGGGACGATCACTTCGTCGCCCGGCGCCAGGCCGAGGGCGCGCAGGGCGAGGATCAGGGCGTCGGTGCCGTTGCCCAGGCCGGCGCAGGCGGCGACGTCCAGGTAGTCGGCGAAGGCCTGCTCGAACTCGCGCACCTCGGGGCCGAGCACGTAGGAGCCCTCGTCGAAGATGCGCCGGAAGCGCGCCGCGAGCTCGGCTTCGATGCGCGCGCGGGTGCGCGCGAGGTCGAGGATGGGCACGTTCATCGGGCGGGGCTCTCCGGCGCCGGAGCGGTCGTGGTTCAGGCCGTCCTCGGGACCAAACCACTACCGCTGGAGTCTATCGAGAAACCGGCGCGGCGGGCTGCGGCGCCGCCGAGGTCTCCGGCGCGTCGCGCAGGGGGTAGCGCGTCCAGGGGGTAGCCCAGACGCCGATCCGGTCGCCGCCCATGGTGATGTTGTCGGGGACGGTGACGAGTTGGAGGAGCCGGAAGCGGCGGTCGCTCGCCACCAGCGGGAACCAGTCGGGGAAGACGACGACGTAGTCCGGACGGCGGCGCTCGAGGGCGGCCATGCGCGCGACCTGAACCGGGATGCCGGTCGCCCTCACCTCGCGCTGGACCTCGGCGAGGAGGTCGGGCGCGGCGATCCCCACGAGATCGATCACCCGGTTGGGCAGCAGGTACTTGAGGGCGCCGATGTCGTTGACCGCGAGGACGGCGCGGCGGTCGAGGCGGGGAGCGAGCCAGCGCGCCACGCGCACGTCGCCGTCCTCGACGTTGGCGACGTTCTGCTGGTAGCGGGAGGCCCACTGGACGAGGTTGCCGGCGGTCGGCCAGAGGAGGAGGGCGGCGGCGAGGAGGCCGGCCGGCAGCCGGAGCGCCCCCAGGCGGACCGAGCGGCCGAGGCTGCGGGCGGCGGGCTCGAGGCCGAGGAGGCCGAGCACCACGAGCGGCGGGAAGAGGGGGAAGTAGTAGCGGCCGAAATTGCCGGCGATCAGGCCGCGGCCGATGGGGCTCTGCAGCGAGTAGGCGAGCGGCAGGGCGACGACCCAGAGGGCGGGGAGCAGGCCGCGGTCGCGCGGGGTCGCCAGACGGCCGACCAGGAGCCCGCCGCCACCCAGCGCGGCGAGCGCGGCGTAGGGCTGCGGCGGCAGCAGGACGCCGAGGACGACGTAGAGGTACTCGAGGTTGGGCAGCAGGCGTCGCACCGCCGCGTTCTTCGCCGCGTAGGTGGTGGGGAGGAACGAGCCGCCGGCGAGGCGGTAGAAGAGGAGCGGCCCGGCGAGGATGCAGGCCGCCAGCAGCAGGCCGACGGCGAGGGGCCGCCAGGCGATCCGTCCCCACACGAGGCCGCCACCAGCATTCTCCGGCCCCGTCCCCGCCTCCACCCCCAGCTTCGCCCCCGGCTCCGCCCCCGGCTCCAATACCCCGCGCCGGAAGACGAGCAGGCGGTCGACGACCGCGAGGGCGAAGAGGAGGAAGCCCTCCGGCCGCGCCAGCGCGCCGAGAGCGAGGATGGGCAGCGCGAGCGGCAGCCGCGCGGGGTCCGCCCGCTCGCGGACCTGTTGGATCATGCCCCACAGCGAGAGGGCGGCGAAGAGCGGCACCTCCATCCCCGAGACCGCCGCCCAGGCGAGCGGGCCGGTCGCCGCGACGAGGAGGCCGGCGAGGAGGGCGAGAGCCGGTGGGAGCGCGAGCTCGCGCGCCAGGCGCCGCGTGGCGTCGGCGCCGGCGGCGAAGAGAGCGATGCCCAGGAGCTTCGTCCACACGAAGACGCTCCCCGGCAGGTAGAAGAGGAGGGCGAGGAGCGCCGTCCACAGCGGCGCCGTGGAGCCGGTGACGACCTCGCCCGCGTTGTAGGAGAGGCCGTGGCCGAAGGCGAGGTTCCGCGCGAACTGCAGGTGGATGAAGCTGTCGTCGAGCGGGAAGCCGAAGCGACCCAGCGTGTAGCGCTCGGCGGCGAGGTAGCCGAGGCCCGCCGCCGCCGCCAGCGCGGGCGGCAGAACGGCGTGCGCGGCGGGCGCGCGCGCGGGAGTTGCGGCGGCGAGGGTCGCCATCAGCTCGGGGCTCGCATCGGAGAGCGGAGCATATCGTGCGGCCGCTGGGACCCAGGCCCAGGCCCAGCGCATGCGGGCGCGTTCAAGTGGACTATCATCCACCGCCATGCTCCGAGCTCCCCTCGAAGGCCGGCGGCGGCGCGCGGCGCGCGTCGCCCTGTACGGCAGCGCCCTCCTGGTGACGGCGGTCGCCTGGGCGCTGGTCGCGGCGATCGACCGGCCGCTGCGGGCGCGGGCGAGCGAGCAGTGGATCGCGACCGACTACCGGCACCTCCCGGAGGTCGAGCTCTTCCGCAGCTACGTGCGGGTCGACACCAGCCCGACGACCGGCGACGAGGTGGCGGGCGCCCGCTTCCTCGCCGCGCGCCTCGCCGCGGCCGGGATTCCCGCGCACCTGGAGCAGCTCGACGGCCGCCACGCCAACCTGTGGGCGATCCTCGAGGGCGAGGAGAGCGGGGCGCTCGTCCTCCACAACCACATCGACGTCACCCCCGTCGATCCCAAGGAGTGGTTCGTGCCGCCGTTCGAGGGGCGCATCGACCTGCCCTGGATCTACGGCCGCGGCGTCTTCGACATGAAGAGCGTGGCGATCGCCCAGGTCGAGGCGCTGATCGCCTTGAAGCAGGGCGGCCGCCGGCCGCGGCGCACGGTCATCTTCCTCGCCACTGGCGGCGAGGAGTACGGCAGCTACCTCGGCACCCAGTGGATCCTGCGCCAGCACCCCGAGCTCGTCCGCCGCTTCTGGGCGGTGCTGACCGAGGGCGGCACGGTCGAGGCGCGCACCCGCAGCGACATCAAGTACTGGGGCACCGAGTTCGCCCAGAAGCGGTTCGTCGACGTCGTCGTCTGCTCGCCCGACCGGCAGCGGCTCGAAGAGCTGCGGCGCCTGCTGGGCAAGGAGGGGCACGCGGCGGTGACCGGCCTCTCGCTGGTCCCCGAGGTGCGCGAGTTCCTCCCGCGCTACGCCGCTTCGCGCGACAGCAAGGAGCTCAAGGACCTCCTCGAGCGTCCCGACCGCCTGCTCCACGACGTCCCCGCCTTCCTCAAGCTGCCGCCCTACGTGCAGTCGATGTTCCGCAACGAGGCGGTGGCGCGCGCCCTCGAGCCGGCGGCGGGAGGCGGCTGGGAGCTCGCGATCAAGCTCCACCTGCTCCCCGGCGTCGAGCTCGCGGACGTCCGCGACCAGCTCCTGCCGGAGTGGATGACCCGCGGCCTCGCCGTGCAGATCCGCGAGCTCCCCACCTCCTACCACGGGAGCCCCATCCGGCACCCGGTGCTCGACGCCATCCGCGACGAGGTCGAGAGCCGGCATCCCGGCGCCGTCGCCGGCCCGATGTTCCTCTCCTGGACCGCCACCGATTCGCGCTTCTTCCGCCGCGCCGGCATCCCCTCCTACGGCTTCTCGCCCTTCCTCATCATGAACACCGACACGCTCCAGGTGGACGCCGCCAACGAGCGCATGGCGCTCCCCGGCTTCGTCGACGGCGTCGCGCTGTACGTGGACGTGGTGCGCCGCCTCGCCTCCTAGGCCGAGCTCGGGCTCGGGCATCTGACACTCTATGGCCGGGGAGCTGCCAATTTTTGGCTGCCAAGAATTCGAAGGATTGAAAACAAAGGGTTTACGCCATCGTAACTCCTGGCACATGGGCTGCTATCCACCGTTGGCGAACGGCCCGTGGAATTCCCCGTGGGCTAGGGTTACTGAGTTGAGGGAGGAGACCCAGATGCTCACCAGAATCCGCAACCGGGAGAAGGGATTCACGCTGATCGAGCTGCTGATCGTCGTCGCGATCATCGGCATCATCGCGGCCCTGCTGATCCCGAACTTCCTGGACGCGCTGCAGAAGGCGAAGCAGAAGAGGACCGTGGCCGACATGCGCAACGCGGGCACGGCGCTGTTCTCGTGGCTGACCGACCAGGTCGGCGCCGCGGCGGCGGGCCAGGGCTCGACCACCGTCGACCTGGGAGGCTACAACGGCGGCACGGCGGTGACCGGCGACAAGCTGACCACGGTGCTGGTGCCGCAGTACCTGCAGGCCGTCCCGGTGCTCGACGGCTGGAAGCACCCGTTCGACTACTACCTCGACACGGGCAACCCGCTCGCCAAGCACGTCATGGCGATCCGCGCCTACGGGCGCGACAACAAGGTCATCGGCGCCTCCTACACGGTGACCTCGTTCGACCCCACGGACTACGACCAGGACATCGTCTGGGCCGACGGCTTCTTCGTCCGCTGGCCGCAGAAGGCGACCCCGTAGGCCGCGAGCTCGATCGACCTCGAACCTGAGGATGCAGCCCACGAGAGCGCCTGGCGACAGGCGCTCTCTGTGTTTTAGCGGGGCACGTCGCCGGCGCTGCTGACACTTAGTGGTAGAGGCGGTCGTCAAAATTTGTCTGCGCCGAAGTCGAGCCGTTGAAAACAAACGACTTGGATCTGCGAAGAATCTGGCACAGAGCCTGCTGCACCGATCGTCCGCGAGGCTCGCGGAATTTCCCGCGGGTTACGGCGAGACGTATTTGACGAGGAGATCCCAAATGCTCACCAGAATCCGGAACCGGGAGAAGGGGTTCACGCTGATCGAGCTGCTGATCGTCGTCGCGATCATCGGCATCATCGCGGCCCTGTTGATCCCGAACTTCCTGGACGCGCTGCAGAAGGCGAAGCAGAAGCGGACCGTGGCCGACATGCGCAACGCGGGCACGGCGCTGTTCTCGTGGCTGACCGACCAGGTCGGCGCCGCGGCGGCGGGCCAGGGCTCGACCACGGTCGACCTCGGCAACTACAACGGCGGCTCGGCGGTGACTGGCGACAAGCTGACCACGGTGCTGGTGCCGCAGTACCTGCAGGCCGTCCCGGTGCTCGACGGCTGGAAGCATCCGTTCGACTATTACCTGGACACGGGCAACCCGCTCGCCGCCCACGTGATGGCGATCCGCGCCTACGGGCGCGACAACAAGGTCATCGGCGCCTCCTACACGGTGACCTCGTTCGACCCCACGGACTACGACCAGGACATCGTCTGGGCCGACGGCTTCTTCGTCCGCTGGCCGCAGAAGGCGACCCCGTAGACGTCTGTCGATCGACGGCTGGACCAGGGCGCCCTCACGGGCGCCCTTCGTCTTGTGGGGTATCCTCTCTCACCGCCAAGCGCGGCCCCTTCCTCCGATGGTCCTCCCTCGCCGACGCCCCCGGCCCCGCGCGCTGACCGCGCTCCTCCCGCTCCTCTTTCTCGCGGCACTGTCTCTCGCGGCACCGGGCCGCGACGCCGCCGCGCTGACAGGCTCGGCCAAGCTCTCCGAGGCGGCCGGTTGGCTCCAGGGCTATCTGCGGCTGGACACCACGAACCCGCCCGGCAACGAGGGCCCCGCCGCCGACTACCTCGCCGGGATCCTCGCGCGCGCCGGGATCCCGTCGCAACGGATCGAGACGCCCGCGCGCCGCGCGAGCCTGTGGGCGCGCCTCGCGGCGCCGGGGAGCGGCGGCCGCGCCGTGCTCCTCCTCCATCACATGGACGTGGTGACGCCGGGGCCGGGTTGGAGCGTGCCGCCGTTCTCCGGGCTGGTCAAGAACGGCCGGCTCTGGGGCCGCGGGGCGCTCGACGACAAGAGCCTGGGGATCGCCCAGCTCGCCGCCGTGATCGACCTCGCGCGCCATGGCGGCCCCCGCGGGCGCGACGTCGTCTTCCTCGCCGTCGCCGACGAGGAGAGCGGCGGCGGCGAGGGCACCGGCTGGCTCCTCGCCCACCGCCCCGAGCTCTTCGCCGGGGTCGAGGCGGTGGTGGGCGAGGGGGGGCGCAACCAGGTGGTCAACGGCCGGATCCTCTGGTGGGGCGTCGAGGTGGCGCAGAAGCGCCCGCTGTGGCTCGCCGTCGAGGCCGACGGCCGCGGCGGGCACGCCTCGTCGCTCAATCCCGCCAGCGCCGTCCACCAGCTCGTCGTCGGGCTCGCCCGCGTCCTCGCGATCCCGCAGCGCTGGCGCGTCACGACGCCGGCGCGCGCCTACCTGAAGGCGCTGGCGCCGTACCAGAACGCGCACTGGCGGCAGGTCTTCACCCACATCGACGGGGCGATCGCCGAGACCGGGCCGCGCACCTTCCTCTTCCCGGGCATGGCGAACCTCTTCCTCGACACCCTCCAGGTGACCGTCCTCCAGGCCGGCGAGCGCATCAACGTCATCCCCGCCGCGGCGCGCGCCCTGATCGACGTGAGGCTGCTCCCGGACACCGACGGCGAGGCCTACCGCGCGGCGGTCGCCCGCGCCCTCGGCGAGGGCCTCGACCTCAAGGTCGTCCTCACCTCGCCGCCGGCCGCTCCCTCGCCCGCCGCCGGCCGCCTCTACGCCGCGCTCGCCAAGGTCCTCGGCGCCGAGGCGCCGGTGGTGCCGGCGATGGTGCCGGGCTTCACCGACTCGCGCTTCTTCCGCGCGCGCGGCGTCGCCGCCTATGGCGTCTCGCCCTTCGCCCTCGAGGCGGCAGACTCGGCGGGCATCCACGGCGTGGACGAGCGCATCCCCATAGCCGCCTTCGACCGCGGCGTCGAGCGCCTGAAGCGCGCCGTCGCCGCCTACGCGGCGCGCGAGTGACAGCGTTTGCCGGTCGGGTGACCATTTTTTTCACCCGCCGCACCGCCGGCCTTGTAAATCATTGATTCTGCGCGATCGATCCCCGCCTCGCCATTGGCACAGCGTTTGCCAAACTAGAAACCCGAAGCCAATCCAAAGGAGGGGGGAACGATGAGCCGCAAGCGCTCTTCTGAGGCGGGGTTTTCTCTGATCGAGCTGTTGATCGTGGTCGCCATCATCGGGATCATCGCCGCCATGCTGATCCCCAACATGCTCGACGCGTTCCAGAAGGCGAAGCAGAAGCGCACGCTCGCCGACATGCGGATCATCGGCACCGCCATGGTGTCTTGGCTGTCCGACCAGGTGGGGGCGGCGGCGGCCGGCCAGAGCAGCACCTCTGTCGACCTGAGCGCCTACGGCACGGCGCTCGTCGCGGCCGACCTGCAGACCGTGCTGGTGCCGGAGTACCTCCAGGATCTGCCGCCGCTCGACGGCTGGAAGCGGCAGTACGAGTACTACCTGAACTTCGCCAAGCCCACGGCGCAGCAGGTGATGGCGCTGCGCAGCAGCGGACGCGACGGCGTCAAGGACAGCACGAAGTACACCGTCTCCTCCTTCGACCCCACCGACTACGATCGCGACATCGTCTGGGCCGACGGATTCTTCGTGCGCTGGCCCCAGCGCATCACCCCGTAAGCCCCCGCGGCGCGCGGCGCGGTACCCTGCCGCCGCGCCGCGCCGGTCTGCTCCGAGATCCGTACTGGCTCAGTTTGGTCCCTACGGGCGGCCGCCTTCGAACCCCCCTCCCCTCACACCCTTCCAGGCGGCCGTCCTCGGGAACCATACTGAGCCACTGCTCCGGGATCCCCCTTTCCCGCTCGTATATGATCCCGGTCCCATGACCGAGGTGAGCCGCGCCACCCGTGGCCACGGACTGCTCGAGCCGTATCTCGCGCGGCGGCGGGCGCGCCAGGCCAACCGGCTGCTGCCCACGAATCTGCGCAGCGGCCGCATCCTCGACATCGGCTGCGGCTCGTTCCCCTACTTCCTCTCTCACACCTCGTTCCGCGAGAAAGTGGCGATCGACCAGCTCCCGCCCACCTCCGCCAGCCCCGACATCGCCTGGCACACGCTCGATCTGAACGCCGAGCCGCGGCTGCCTCTCCCCAGCGGCCACTTCGCGGCGGTGACGCTCCTGGCCGTCGTCGAGCACCTCGATCCGACCAGCCTGGTCGAGCTCCTCGCCGAGGTGCGGCGCGTGCTCGCCCCCGGCGGCCGGGTCGTGATGACGACTCCCGCCTCGTGGTCCGACGGCCTGCTCCACTGGATGGCCCGCTGGCGCCTGGTCTCGGCCGAGGAGATCGAGGAGCACGTCTACGCCTACACCCAGGCGCTCCTCGGCTGGTACCTCGGCAAGGCCGATTTCCCGATGCAGAACATCCGCTCGGGGTACTTCGAGCTCGGGCTCAACATGTGGGCGACCGCCGACATCTGAGCGCCCGACCGGCGCCCGGGTGGCGGCCGCTCGGCCGCCTGACGCCGGCGCTCCTCGCGGCGGCCTGGCTCGCCGCGCTCTTCGCGCCGCTCCTCACCCCCGCGCGGGCGCTCGCCAACCGCGACGTCGCCCTCTTCCACCTGCCCCTGCGGACCGCCTTCGCGCGCCTCGCGGCGATGGGGCCGCCGGTGTGGAACCCGTGGCTCAACGGCGGCCAGCCGCTGCTCTCGAACCCGAGCTACGCCGCCTTCTATCCCCCCACCTGGCTCGGCCTCGTCCTGCCGCCGGCCTACGCGCTCAACTGGCTGGTCGTCGGCCATGCCGCGCTCGGCTTCGCGGGCGCCTACTTCCTGGTCCGGCGCCTGGGCGGCGAGCGGCCGGCGGCGGCGCTCGCCGCCCTCGCCTGGAGCGGCGGCGGCGCGGCACTGTCGCTGGTCTCGGCCCTCACCCTGTTCAGCAGCATGGCGTGGCTGCCGTGGACCATCGCCTGGGGCGACGCGGCGCTGCGCGCCGCGACCGGCGCCCGCCGGATGCGCTCCGCCCTCGCGGCCGGCCTCGCTCTGGGTCTCCAGATCCTCAACGGCGAGCCGGCGACGGTCGCCATCGCGGCGCTCGCCCTCGCCTGCCTCGCCCTCTCCGCCGCCGGTCGCGCCGCGCTCGCCGCCTCCCGGGCGCCAGCGAGAGGCGGGAAGGTGGGGCCGGTCGCGGCCGGGGCGCGGGCGGTCGCCCCGCTCGCCGTCGTCCTCGCCGTCGCCGCCGGCCTCGCCGCGGTCCAGATCCTCCCCACCTGGGCTCGCCTCGCCGGCTCGCCGCGCGCCGGCGGCCTGCCGCTGGCGCACGCGGCGGTCTGGTCGGCGCCGCCCGCTCGCCTCGCCGAGCTCGCCTGGCCGCGCTTCTTCGGCGATCCGGGCCGGGTCCAGGAGGGCCTCTACTTCGGCTGGCACCTGAACGACCGCGGCTATCCCTACGTGCCCTCGCTCTACCCCGGCCTGCTGCTGTCGATCCTCGGCTTCTCGGCGCTGGTGCGCTGGCCGATCCCGCGGCGCGCCGCCTGGGCGGCGGCAGCCGTCCTCGGTAGCGCGCTCGCCCTCGGCCGCCACGATCCGCTCTACGGGCTCCTGCGCCGGGTGATGCCGGGTCTCGCGCTGCTGCGCTTTCCGGAGAAGTTCGCGCTCCTGGCCGTCGCCGCCCTCGCCGTCGCCGGCGCCCTCGGCTGGCAACGGCTCGCGGCCGAGCGCCGGGCGGGGCGGCGCGACGCGGCGGACTTCCCGCTGGCGCTCGCCGCCGTCGTCCTCGCCACCGCCGCGGCGCTCGCGCTCCTCCTCGCGGCGCGGCCGCGGGTGGCCGCCTGGCTGGTCGCCGCCCACGGCGCGCCCAATCCCGGCTCCTCCGACCTGGCGCGCGGGGTCGCCTACCTGCAGGCCGAGGGCTGGGCGGCGGTCGCCACCGCCGCCGCCGTCGTCCTCCTCCTCGCCCTCTGCCGCTTCGCCCGGCTGCCCGAGCGGGCGCTCGGTGCCTCAGCCGTCGCCCTCCTCGCCGTCGACCTCTGGCACTACGGGCACGGCCTGGTGCAGACGCTCCCCGCCGTCGCCTACCGCCAGCCGCCGCCGCTCGCCCGCGTCCTCCTCGAGCATGGCGGCCAGGGCCGCGGCGCCCTGAAGCGGATCTACGTCGAGCCCGAGCTCGCCGACCGGCCGGACCTCGTGCCGCGCTCGGGCAACCCGGCGCTGTCGCTCGTCCGCACCCAGCTCGCGCGCCTCGATCCCTACACGGGGGCGCTGTGGGGGCTCTCCTACGCGCTCAACGAGGACTACGACCTCATGCTCACCTCCTGGGGCCGGCTGGCGCTCTTCGTCTTCCACTCCGAGGAGCGGCAGCCGGAGCTCGCCGACCGCTTCCTGGGGGCCTGGAACGTGGGAGCGCTCGCCCTGCGCCGGCCGGCGACGGAGTGGATTCCGGAGGCCGGGCGCGACGGCGTGCCGCGCCCCGCCCGCCTGGTGCCCAATCCGTTCGTCCTCCCGCGCTACCGCTTCCCGCGGCAGGCGAGCTTCCACCCCAGCTACGCGTCGGCGCTCGCCGTGGCGCGCCAGGAGCGCTACGCGCTCGGCCTCCACGAGCACTGCGTGCGGCCCGAGGAGCGGCCCGCGATCGTCGTCTACGGGCCGCCGCCGGCGGTCCTCGCCTTGGCCGACCGCGGCGGCCGGCTGACGATGCGGTACCGCGCCGCCGGGCCGGCCTTCTTCACCTTCGCGGCCACCTACGACCCTGGCTGGGAGGCGGCGGTCGACGGCGCGACGCTCCCCCTCTATCCCACCGCCGCCTGCCAGATCGGGCTCGAGCTGCCGGCCGGCGAGCACGCCCTCGACCTGCGCTTCCGCGAGCCGCGCGTCGGCCTCGGCGCGGCGATCTCGCTCGCGACGCTCGCCCTCTGCGCCGTCGCCGCGGCGCGGCCGTCGCGCGCCGGAGCGCTCGCCGGGATCTCACGCGCCCCGGGGGTCTCGGCCGAGCCGCCGCCTCGCTGAATCGCGTAGCCTTCCCGGTCGATGCCATAGCGCAGCATCTCCCTACCGAGATGATGGGTGCGGTCTTGCAGTCTCTCGCCGAGTCGTTCGGCGACGCGGATCGAGGCGCGATTGTCCGGATTGATGAGGCTGATGATGCGATCCTTCCGCCAGACGGTGAAGGCATGGGCCAGGGCGGCCCGCGCGCCCTCGGTGGCATAGCCGTGCCCCCACCAGCGCCGCACCAGCGTCCAGGCGAGCTCCAAGCCCGGCCAGCCCTCCGGCTCGGCGAAGCCGACGATTCCGAGGAAGGTGCCGGTCCGCCTCTGCTCCACGGCCCACATGCCGGAGCCGCCGAGCCACCAATGTCCCAGAAGGAAGGCCATGTGTCGCCACGACCGGCCCCGGTCCCACGGCTCCGCTCCCCCAATGTAGCGCAAGACTTCGGGGTCTGCGTTCAACGCGGCGTAGTCGTCGAGGTCGCTCTTGCAGAAAGACCGCAGCCGGAGGCGTTCCGTCAACAGAGTCGGGATCTCGAGTGAGTCCATCCTCTTCGATTCCTCTCTCCGCCGTCGTTCGCTCACGGAAGGCACGGCTTGTCCTCGCGGGCCGGAGGGGCGGACACTCCGGCCACGGGGACCCCCCTTCACGGGCAATCGCGCTCGTGCGGCGTGTCCCTGAAGGGAGAAGCCATGCTTCGACTCGTTCTGCTCCTGCTCTATCTCGCTGCGTCGTTCTCCACGGTCCAGGCCAAGAGTGGCGGCGGCTTGGACCCCAATGGGTTGCATGCCCAGGCGCCGCCGGCCACTCCCACGGCAAATATCGGCGGCGGTCTCGACCCCGATGGGCTGCATACCCAAGCGCCGCCGGCTACGGCTACGGCAGATATTGGCGGCGGTCTGGACCCCAACGGCTGATCCCGTGCCTTGCGAGGGGCGTCTTCGGCGTCCCTCGCTTTTTCCCTCCGACGCGAACTGTACAAAGACCTATAGTTGACCGTAAGCTTAAGTTTCCTGAGAAGGAAACTGTGCAAGGAGAGCCTTAAATGTCCCACCTGGGGCTGGAGGCCCTGCGGAGGATCCTCGGCGGAGAGGGGGGTGCCCGAGAGGCCGAGAACGCGGCGGAGCACGTCGTCTCCTGCGACCGATGCCGGGCTCTGGCCGGGACCCTGCTCGAAGAGCTTCGCGCAGAGAGTCCAGGGCTACAGGGAGAGGGTTCGCTGCAACTGGTGTTCGACCTGATCGACCGGGAGCGCCAGTGGGGAGTGGAATCCCTCGCGGCCATCGCGGAGTGGGCCGAGCTGCGGCACCTGCCAAGCCGGCGCGGTCAGAGGGATCGAGTGAGGATGACGAAGGCGTGCCACACGATCGCATTCTTCAACCTCGTGTTGAGCGAGCTGAACGAGGAATCCTCTTGGGAAGAAGCCGAGTTTCTTGCCGGGCTCGCCCTCCTCTCCATCGAAGCCATGAGTCAGCGTCAACAGATCGGTCCGGTCTCCCATGACGATTTGCTGCTCCGAGTGGAGTGCCTTATTGAGGTCCGCAAGCCGGTTGAAGCGTTACAAGTTTTCCGACGTTGCTCGCGGCTGTTCATCGCCAACCCGAGAGCCCGGATGCGAATTCGCGGCAGGTTCACGGGTGCTCGACTTCTGGATGCGCTCGGATTCAAGCCGCAGGCCGAGCGGCTCTTTGACGAGGTGATCGACAGGGACGTCGAACACGAGCTCTACAAGGATGCTTTCCTGGACCTTCTCTATCTCTACGGATACCACGTGCAAGCAGGCGACCTCGAGAAGGCTGCGCGCGTCTGCCAGAGGGCGCTGACGGATTCGGCTCTCTCGGAGGTCGCGCACGAGCAGCTCCGAGATCTCTGGACGCAGCTCCTGGCCGCGGCCCAGCGCCGGGCGATCAGCCAGGATCTGCTGCGCGACCTGCGGCAATATCTCAGCGTCCATTGGAAGCACCCGGCGGCGTCGCCCCCCGTCGTGGCCTTCCGCTGAAGGCCGTGGATGGGGGAAGGCGGACGGGTCCGTCGCTCGGGCGTGGCGTAGAATCCACCGAGCGTGCTCTTCCAAGCCTTCGTCCTCGCCTACGCGGCCGTCTTCGGGCTGATCGTGGGGAGCTATCTGAACGTCGTCATCTACCGGCTCCCCCGCCACCTGTCGACGGTCCTGCCGCGCTCGCGCTGCCCCGGCTGCGGCGCGCCGATCCGCGCCCGCGACAACCTGCCGGTCGTCTCCTGGCTCCTCCTCGGCGGCCGCTGCCGCGACTGCGGGGCGCGCATCTCGCCGCGCTATCCGCTGATCGAGGCGGCGACGGCGGCGCTCTTCGTGGGCTGCGTCGCGGCCTTCGGGGTGAGCGTCGCGGCAGTCGCCGCGGCGCTCTTCGGGTCGCTCTTGATCGCCCTCGCCGCGATCGACGTCGAGCACCTGCTCCTCCCCGACCGGCTGACGCTTCCGGGCATCGCGATCGGCTTCGCGCTGCAGCCGTTCCTGCCCTGGGGCGGCTGGCGGTCGGCGCTCCTCGGGGCGCTCTTGGGCGGCGGCATCCTCCTCGCCCTCTCCGCCGCCTGGCTGCTGCTGCGCGGCGAGGAGGGGATGGGCATGGGCGACGTCAAGATGCTCGCCATGATCGGCGCCTTCCTCGGCTGGAAGGGGATGGCGGTGACCCTCTTCTCGGCCTCGCTCCTGGGGGCCATCGTCGGCCTCGCCCTGCTGGGGAGGAGCCGCGCCGGGTTCAAGACCAAGCTCCCCTTCGGCGCCTTCCTCTCGCTCGGCGGCCTCTTCGCCCTCTTCGCCGGGCGGCCCCTGGTCGACCTCTACCTGAGCTCTCTCCGGCCGCTGTGAGCCCCCGGCCGTGAATCCCGCTCCGGAGCCGCGGCGGCGGCGGCGGCGCCTCCCGCGCCTCGGCTTCCGCGACGAGGTGCTGATCCTCCTGCCGGCGGCGCTCGTGCTGCTGGTCATGCTCTCGACCTTCACCCTCTTCGCCTACCGGAGCGGCATCGCCCGCCTGACCGAGGAGCGCCGCGACGAGGCGGTCCGCCTGGCGCGAGCCGTCGCCGTCGCCCTCGCGCCGGCCGCCGGCGCCCCTGCGGACACCTCGCGCCTGCCGTCGCCGGCGGAGCTGCGCTCGCGGGCGCCGGGGGCGCGGTGCGTCGTCGTGATCGATGCGGCCGGGCATGCGCTGGCGGCGGCCGGCCGGGGCGCCTTTGAGGTGAGCGCTGGGGGCGAGGCCGATCCGCTGGCGCCACTCGGGCGCCGGCCGCCGCCGGCTCCGCTAGCGCCGCAGGCTCCGATCGCGGTGGGACCCGACGAGGGCCTCCCTGACGCCGTCGCCGGCTTCGCCCCCACGGCCGGCGGCCGCACCGTGCGGGTCGATCTCCCGGCCGGAGCCCTCGCCGGCCAGCGCCGCGGCCTCGCCGTGCTGACCGCCGTCGTCCTCTCGGTCGACAGCGCCCTCCTGGTCCTCGTGCGCGTCTTCCTGCGCCACCTGCTGGCCCCCTACGAGACGCTCCTCGCCCGCGCGCGGGAGGTGGGCGAGGCCGGCGGCGTCGCGCGGGGCGAGGCGGACGAGGTCGACTTCCTGCTCGCCACCTTCGAGCGCGCCATCGCCGCCTCCGCGGGGCGGCCGGGGAGCGCCGAGGACGACATCGCGGCGCTCGAGCGGACGCTCTCGGCGAGCCTGCAGAGCGGCCTCCTGCTGCTCGACCGCGCCGGCGACGTGCTCGCCGTCAACGCCGTGGGGGCCGAGCTATTGGGCGTCGTGCAGCCGCCGGCGGGGACGCCCCTCTCCGCGGTCCTCGCCGGCCAGCCCGACCTCCTCGCTCTCCTCTCGGCGGCGGTCGCCGAGGGCGCCGGCGTCTCGCGCCAGGAGTCGACGCTGCGCCGGCCGACCGCCGCGGGCGGCGAGGCGCTGACGCTGGGGCTGACGGTCCACCCGCTGCGCCGCGACGACGGCTCGGTGCGCGGCTTCCTGGTGCTCTTCGCCGACCTGACCGAGGCGCGGCGCCGGGCGGAGACCAGCCGCATCGCCGAGAGCCTGGCGCAGCTCGGCGAGATGGCGGCCGGCGTCGCCCACGAGCTGCGCAACAGCCTGGCGACGCTCTCCGGCTATCTCACCCTCATCGAGCGGCGGCCGGACGAGGAGTCGATCGCCGATTTCCTCCAGGAGATCCGCCACGAGACCGGCCACCTGGAGCGCGTGCTCGACGACTTCCTCGCCTTCGCGCGGCCCGGCACGGCGCGGCCGCAGGAGCTCGCGCTCCTTGCCCTGCTGCGCCGCGCCGCCGCCGACCCCGCCCTCGACGGCCTGGAGGTCGCCGTCGCCGCCGGCTCGCCCGCGGCGGCCACCGCGCGGCTCTACGGCGACCCCCAGCTCCTCGAGCGCGCGGTCAGGAACCTGCTCCGGAACGCCGTCCACGCCGAGCGCGAGGCGGGGCGCGCCGGGCCGGTCGAGGTCAAGGTCGAGAGCACGGCGGAGGGCATCGAGGTGGCGATCGAGGACCGCGGAGCCGGCCTCACGCCCGAGATGCGCGAGCGCCTCTTCCACCCCTTCGCCACCGGCCGTCCCGGCGGCGTCGGCCTCGGCCTGCCGCTCGCCCAGCGCATCGTCGCCCTCCACGGCGGCGGCGTCCGCCTGGAGGACCGCCCCGGCGGCGGCACGCGGGCTCTGATCGCGTTCCCGCGCCAGGCCCTGGTCGAGCAAAGTTCCACGAAGAATAGCGAAGCGCCAGACGACGATGCTCCCGCAGGCGCTCCGCGCCGAGATCTCCCTTTCTTTTCTTAAGTTTGGGATCGCCACCGACGGTATGCCGGCACCGGCCTTGCTCTCTGATACAATGAGTCGACGTGCTCAGTCACAAACGGTCCCTGGCGAAGGGCTTCACGCTCATCGAGCTGCTCGTGGTCATGGGGCTCATGATCATCCTCCTGCTCCTCGGTATGCCCGCCCTCTTTAATTTCATCGAGCGGAGCAAGCTCGAGGGGATCGCGCGCGAGACCGCGCTGATGGTCCAGGCGGCGCGTTACAACGCGATCAAGCTCGGCAAGACCCAGTCGATCATCCGCCTCGACCTCGCCAACCGGCAGATCGTGAGCTGCCAGGACAACGACCTCAACGGCAAGTGCGACGGGACCGACGTCGTGCTGGGGAGCTATACCCTGCCCGCCGGAATCTCCTTCGCCGGTCCGCCGGGCGACGTCCTCCCCACCACCGGGCTCACACCCGACCCCGGGGGCGGCAGCGCCAACATCGCGATCCTCAAGGCGGACGGCTCGATCCAGGATGCCGGCGGCCTCCGCTTCGCCGACCGCAAGCAGAACTACCTGGAGATCCAGATCGCGCCTCAGGGGACGGCGCGGGTGGAGGTCCTCAAGTGGGACGGCACCTCTGCCTACCGAGTGCCGGGCGAGAACGGCAAGGCTTGGACCTGGAACACCTGAGCGCTCGGAGAGCGAAAAGCCATGGAAACGCAGCCGTGGCCGAAGCGGCCGGGTTGACAATCCCGTGACGAGCGAGCAGACTTGCGACATAAACGAAAGGACGTTTCCGTATCGAGGCAGATCGGACCTCGCTCGATATCCGTCATGAAAGGGCCCGTCACGGCTGTGGTCTCAGTCGATCTCCAACCCGCAGCGCGCAGCGGGGCCGGTTTCTCGCTCGTCGAGTTGCTGATCGCCATGCTCCTCTTCCTCCTCGTCGTCGTCGGCGTGCTGCCGCTCTTCCTGAGCTCGATCAGCAACAACGTCGCCGGCAACGACTACCTGCACGCCTCGAACTTCGCGCGCTCCGATCTCGAGCAGCTCCACAAGGTGCCGTTCGCCGATCCCAGCCTGGCGATCGCCGGCGGCGGGACGACGCTGACGGCGGACGACTACTTCGCGCAAGATCCCAAACAGACCGCGGTCGGGCAGTGGGTGGCGACGCCCGCCGCCGCCCCGCCCGCGCAGGAGGTGCTGTGGAAGCGCACCGCGACGGTGCGCCAGTACAGCATCGACGCGTTCGCCGACGGGACGCTGACCACCGACGAGGCGCTCGACGGCTCGGCCGATCCCACCTTCGTCCATCTCAAAGAGGTGCGGGTCCAGCTCGTCGGCCAGCGGCAGACCGTCTCGCTGGGGCCCGGCCGGCAGCTCACTTTCCGCGTGCTCAAGGCCTTCTGAGGCCGAGGCGCTTGGCGACATGTACCGGGTGCAAAGGGCGGTTCGCGGGCGCGAGGCGGGGTTCACCCTGGCCGAGCTCACCGTCTCCCTGGCGGTGACGGTGCTCCTGGCACTCTCCATCCTCGAGGTCTTCGACTTCAACAACCGGCTCTCCCGCGTGCAGACCCACATCACGGAAATGCAGCAGTCGCTGCGCTCGGCGCAGTACGAGCTGGCGCGGCAACTGCGCATGGCGGGGCGCGGCGGGCTGCCCCAGAGCGTGGCGATCGCGGTGCGCAACAACGTCGGTCTCGCCGGCTCCCAGGGGAACATCCTCGTCGGGGTGGGTGGCTCGCCGCTCGTCGCCCGCGGCACCGACGTGATCATCATGCGCGGCGTCGTCTCGACCTCCGTCTACCAGGTCAACTACAGCGACTCGACGGTGTTCACCGCGCCCGACGCCAGCGGCCGGGGCACCCTGGTGTTGACCGACCCCGGCCCGACCGGCGTGCATCAGGACCTCACCCCCTACCAGAACCTCCTCGGCAGTGGCTCGACGCCGGCCGTGCACGACGCCCTGGTGATGGTCTCGCCGACCGGCGACGCGCAGTACGCGGTGGTCGAGATCGATCCCGCCGCGAGCACCGTCGTCATCAACCGGGACGGCGCCGGCAACGTCCTATCCGGCAATGCAACCTTGAGCTTCCTGTGGACCAACGGCGTTCACACCGATGCCTACAAGACTCTCTACAACAGCGCCGGCGGCTTCCCGCTGACCCGTGCCGCGGCGGTCGGGATCCTCGAGGAGTACCGCTTCTACATCCGCGACGTGCCGGCGGCGGCGGGGGCGGTGGGCAGCGCCTCGAATCCCACGCTGTCGATGGCCCGCGTCTTCCCCGGCAGCGAGGTGGCCTACCGGGACGACAATGACAACCTCCACGTCGAAATCGCCGACGACATCGTCGACCTGCAGGCGGCCCTCGGCATCGACACCAACGGCGACGGCGTGATCACCGGTGCTCCCACCCCTACGGCCACCGACGAGTGGCTCTACAACGACCCCGCGGACGGCGTGCTGACCGGTACCCTGGAGTACATCCGGGTGAGCACGCTCGCGCGCACCCAGCGCCCCGACAGCGGCTACAACGCGCCGCCCCTGGCTCCGCTCGAGGATCACGACTACGGCAACCCGCCGAGCCCGCTGAACGCCGTCGGCGGACCCGACCGCCACTACCGGCGCCGCGTCCTGCAGACGGTCATCGACCTGCGCAACCTGGGATAGCCATGCCATCGCCCGTCACCCGCCCCCCTCTCGGCCGCGAGTCCGGCAGCGCCTACCTGATGGCCCTGCTCGTCCTGGTGGTCTTGACCATCATCGGCCTCGCGCTGGTGCTGGTGACCCAGAGCGAGATGTCGATCGGCTCGAACGAGCGCACCCTGCAGCGCGTCTTCTACGACGCCGACAGCGGCATCGCCATCGCCACCGCGCGGGTGCTGGTCAACAACGACCACCGCGCCGTCACCCTGACCCTCCCCGAGGCGGGCACCGGCGCCCTGGGCGTCTCCATCCTCCCCTTCCAGAGCGAGCTCCACCTGGCGCCCGTCGTGCCGCTCTCCGACGCGCCGTGCAACCTCTGCGAGCTCAACAACGCCGGCACCTACAACGAGCGCGCCTACCGCAAGATCACCGACGTGATCACGGTGACCGCCACGCGGCGGACCGCGACCGATCCGACTCCGCTGGCGCAGAAGACGATCTCGGCGATGATCGAGGTTCAACCCTGGAAATCGACGCCAGATTCCTACGCGGGGATCGGCGATCCGACCCAGCTCAGCCAGGTCAAGTACTAGCCCCGGGAGCCGCCCATGCTCCACCACCGTTCGCACTGGAAGACCTCCGTAGCCACGGCGCTCGCCCTCGCCGGAGCGCTCGTTCTCCCGGCCGGCAGGAATGCCTGGGCCGACGACACCGAGCTGTTCAAGACCCAGGTCGGCAAGCCTTACGTCGAGATCATCCTCGACACCTCGTCGTCGATGAACCTGGCGCCGCCCTGCTCGCAGAGCGACTTCAACGCCGCCAAGTGCAGCCGTGTCTGTATCCCCAAGTCGGGTACCAACGGCTGCTATGTACCGGCGAGCGGCGACGACGCGGGAGCGAAGTTCCAGCAGATCAAGCAGGCGCTCTTCCAGGTCTTCAACGATGTCTATCTCGCCAATGGCGACGTCGTCCACTTCGGCTTCGCCACCTTCAACCAGGACGACTTGCGCCTGCGGGGCAAGCACTGGCTCTACCAGATACGGTCGATCAGCAACCCGCTGCCGATCGGCTACCCGATTGTCGGCAACACCCTCACCTTCGGCAAGCACTTCTCGCTCGGCGGCACCACGACCGACGGCGTTGCCGGCGGCTGCGGTCTCGGCGGCCAGCCGGCGCCGCTCGCCCTGAGCGCCTCGCCGACCGCGAGCGACGACGTCGTCGGCCTGCTCGACCGCTTCTCGAAGCTCCAACCCTCGGATACCGACGGAGACGGTCTGGCCGACGCTTACGCCACGACCTCGCTGTGGGTCGCTGTCTCGACCGGCGCCAACAAGGGGACCTACCGGATCGACGTTTCGCACGTCGCCGCGAGCGGCGACTTCCGCCCGGGCTCGACCTTCCAGGCCCAGTTCTCGCTCTCCAAGCTCAACGCCAACGCGGCGAGCTGCAGCGCCGTCACCAGCGTCGGAACAGCGACGGCCACTCTGAGCTACGTGACCGAGTTCCTGCTGCACGACGACGACGCCGCGGACGGCACCTTCGCGCAGTCGATCACCGGCCAATGCTCCGGCAATGAGAAGGACGAGTCGACGGAC
>Ga0307470_10000415_pt1 | contig 21970 bp, 20 predicted proteins | sample atmos_gasesAM3C__FD_204565 | JGI IMG/M metagenome (GOLD analysis project Ga0307470, IMG submission 204565) | Hardwood forest soil microbial communities from Morgan-Monroe State Forest, Indiana, United States - atmos_gasesAM3C_05 | ecosystem: Environmental > Terrestrial > Soil > Temperate forest... | reverse complement strand
GACTAGGCTTCCAGCATGAATGCAAACCCTCAGCGGGTCCAAGGGTTGCCGGTGCTCGCTCCCCACGATTGGCGCGCCGTGTTGCGCAGCATCGCAGCATCGCGCGCGCTCGATGACCTGGAAGAATCGACGCTCCTGCCGCAACGCAAGGTCCTCTATCAATTCTCGGCGCGCGGACACGAGCTCACCCAGGTGCTGCTGGGCGGTCAGCTCACCGGATCGCGAGACGGGGTAGGCGCCTATTACCGGTCACGGCCTCTGCTGTTGAGCTTAGGGTTAGGGCTCGAGGATGCGCTCGCCTCAACCATGATGCGGGTGGGCGGGATGAGCGAGGGGCGCGACATCGGCGTTGTGTTCAATCTGCCGCGAAGGTCCGGCGCCTGCGTGCTGCCCGTGTGCGGGGGAGTGGGCACTCAATACACACCGGCCGTGGGTTGGGCGCAGGCCCTGCGATATCGCGCGGCCGTGCTCGGCGACAAGGAGTGCGGGAGCAGCATCGCCGTTGCGCACGGCGGAGACGCCTCGACGGCAACCAACGGTTTCTGGGCTGCCCTCAATATCGCGGCCACCGAGCGGCTGCCGCTCCTGTTCTTCATCGAAGACAATGGCTACGGTATTTCGGTGCCGTCGAGGCAGCAGACTCCAGGCGGCAACATCGCCAGAAATCTCGAAGGCTTCCGCGGACTTCGGGTGCTCGACGGCGATGCTTCGGATCCGATGGCCGCGGCGGCGCTGATCGAAAATGCGGTCACGGGCGTTCGTTCCGGCGGGGGCCCGGCGTTGATCAGACTGATGGTGCCGCGGCTGTCCGGACACTCGGGGCAGGACACCCAAACCTACAAGAGCGCGGACGAGATCGCCGCCGAGAAGCGACGCGATCCCCTCGAGAAGCTGCACGCTCAGCTCGTGCCCGATATTCTCTCGGCCGTCGATTGGGATCTGGAGATTGCGGAGGCGCGCCAAGCGGTCGCGGCAGCGCTCGCCGCCGTCGAACGGCGCAGCGCCCCCGACCCCAAGCGCGTCAGGCGCTATCTGTTTTCGGAAATCGCAGCCGACGGCTCGGTTGAATTACAGCAGCAGGGCGGAACGTATGCAGAAGGGGCCGTGCCGCCGCCCGGCACGCCGCAGGCGAACCCGTTGGGTCCGCGGATCAATCTGGTCACCGCCGTGCGCCGCACCCTGGAACATGAGCTTGCCGTCAACCCGCGAATGCTCATCTTCGGCGAGGACGTGGGCCGCAAAGGCGGCGTGCACGCCGCGACACTCGGACTGCAGGAGAAATTTGGATCGGCACGGGTGTTCGATACCAGTCTTTCCGAGGAGGGGATCATCGGCCGGGCGGTTGGCATGGCGGCCGCCGGCCTTCTGCCGGTGCCGGAGATTCAATTTCGAAAATATGCGGACCCCGCCGCGGAACAGCTCAACGACTGCGGCACGATGCGCTGGCGAACCGTCAATCGATTCGCCGCGCCGATGGTGGTCCGCATCCCCGGAGGCTTTTTCAAATGCGGCGATCCCTGGCATAGCCAATCCAACGAGGTGCAGTGGGTGCATGGACTCGGTTGGCGCGTGGCGATGCCCTCGAACGCCCAGGACGCGGTCGGGTTGCTGAGGAGCGCGCTCCGCGGCAATGATCCGACGATTTTCTTCGAGCATCGGTCGCTGCTCGACGGCGGTTGGGCGCGGCGCGCATACCCCGGCGATGAGTTCGTGCTGCCTTTCGGCAAGGCCAGCGTGCTGCGCGAGGGCACGGCGCTCTCCGTGGTCAGTTGGGGCGCCATGGTCGAACGCTGCGAGAAGGCCATCATCGACAGCGGGATCTCGGCCGAGCTCTTGGACTTGCGCACCCTGTCGCCCTGGGACCGCGAGGCGACGCTCGCGTCGGTGCGCAAGACTCGACGCTGCCTGATCGTTCATGAGGACACCATGACCGCCGGATTCGGCGCGGAGATTGCGGCGGTGATCGCGAAGGAGGCGTTCTTCGATCTCGACGCGCCGATCGAGCGGCTCGCCATGCCCGATGTGCCCAGTCCCCACAGCCCCGTATTGCTCGACGAAGTCCTGCCGAATGCCGAGACCATTTCCGCGGCAATCAAGGCCCTGGCCGAAATCTGAATGACCCGCCTGGCAGACGTGCAGGTCCCGCCCAATGGGGAAGGAACCCGTGCCACGGTGCTGCGGTGGTGCAAGTCGGTGGGCGACACCGTCGTCAAGGACGAGCCCCTGGTGGAACTGGAGACCGACAAAGTCACGGTAGAAATCCCGGCTCCCGCCGACGGGATCTTGATCGAGGTCCTCAAGCAGGTGAATGCCGAGGTGAATCCGGATGACGTGCTCGCGCGCCTGAGTCTCGTGGCCGAATCGACGCCGATGGGCGAGTTGACGCCGGCGCGGGAATCCGCGGCATCGACGCTGATCGAAACTTCCGCCGTGGCGCCGGCGGTTTCCGCTGCGAGCGGCGCACGCAAGCCGTTGAGTCCCTCGGTCCGGCGGCTTCTCAAGGAACATGAGATTGCCGCCGGCGACATCGAAGGCACGGGCCGCGACGGGCGCATCACGGCCCAGGACGTGGTGCGCCACGCGGCGGATGCAGCGGCGGCGGGGCCTGAAGTGGCTGCAGTGCCTACAGCAGTTGCGGCGGCCAAACCCGCGCCGGCGCGTGCGCCCGGCCACCTGCCGACATCGCCGCCGGGGAGTACGCGCGTGCCGCACACGGCGATTCGCCGGCGCGTGGCCGAGCATATGGCGCGGAGCCTCATGGAGGCACCGCATGTCACCACCTTGTTCGAAGCGGATCTCACACGGGTGCTGGCGCACCGCGCGCGCCACGCGGCCGCGTACGAATCCCGCGGCGCGCGCTTGACGCTGACCGCTTATTTCGCGAGCGCCTGCGTCCAGGCGTTGCGCACCCACCGGGAAGTCAATGCCACATTTCATGCCGATGCGCTCGAGTTGCACGGGGACGTGAACATCGGCGTGGGCACGGCCCTCGGCAACAAGGGGCTGATCGTTCCCGTGATCCATCGGGCTCAGGGACTGAACTTGTTCGGTATCGCACAGCGGCTCGGTCAGTTGGTGGAAGGCGCCCGCGCCGGCAGGCTGTCGCCCGAGGACGTCCGCGGAGGCACCTTTACGATCTCGAACCACGGGGTGGGCGGCAGCCTCCTGGCGGCGCCCATCGTCATCAATCAGCCGCAGGTCGCGATCCTCGGCGTGGGCCGCGTCGAGCGCCGGGTGTGCGCGGTCGAAGTCGACGGTGCGGAGGCAATCGGCGTGCGCTCCATGTGCTATATCACCCTGACCATCGACCACCGCGCTTTGGATGCTTTTCAGGCCAACGCTTTTCTCGGTTCGGTCGTCGCGATGCTGGAGCAGTGGCCGGCGGAGGAATCCTAGCCGAGGCGCGGGGTTGCTCCGCCTCGCCTGCGATGGCGCAGCTGGTGTCGCCGGTACGCATATGCGCTAGCATCGAGAGCCGTACTCGCGAGAGACCACGCCTTGTGTAACGTATTTGCAATGTCGAAGCTTTCGAGCTTCGCAACAAACCGGCTGCTGAAAAACGTTGGGCTTTTTGCCGGATTCGCCATGCTTGCCGGCGCCGCCCATGCGCAGCAGGACTCGGCGGCTCGCGTGCTGAATCTGCCGACCAGCAAACAGTTGATGACGCCGGTACCGGGCGATCCGAGGCGCACCAACAGCTTGCCGATGTCCCTGGCGGTCTCGCCGGACCGCCGCTGGGTCGTGTCCTTGAACGCCGGCTACGGCACGTTCGAATCGGGATACATGCAATCGCTGGCCGTGCTCAACGTGCGCACCGGAGAGGTGCGGGATTTTCCCGATGCGCGCACGCTGATCGATGCGAAGCAGAGCTTCTTTTCGGGGCTCGCATTCAGCACCGACGGCAAGACGGTGTACGCGAGCCTCGCCTCCTCGAGCGATGGCAACGGCATCGTCGTGTACGGACTCGCCGACGGCGTGCCGACGCCCGAAAGATTTTTGCGGCTGCCTCCCGTGACGCTGGCCGCCGGACGCCAGACCAGCTTGCTGAACGAGGACCGGACGGTGAGCCCCTATCCTGCCGCGTTGGCGGTGGTTCCCGGCTCCCTCGAGCGGCTATTGGTGGCGGAAAATCTGTCCGATACGGTCGCCGTGCTGGACCCGCAGACGGGGAGCGTCGTCCGGCGCTTCGATCTTTCGGTCGGAGAGAACGTGCCGGCGACCTATCCGATTGCGCTGGCGGTAACCAAGGACGGCAGGCGGGCCTTCGTGGCGTTGTGGAATGTGAGTGAGGTTGCGGAGCTCGATCTCGTCCGGGGCACGGTTGCGCGGCGCGTGGCGTTGATGAAGCCGAGCACGGCGACGGCGCCGGGAACTCATCCGTGCGCGCTGCTGCTCGATGAGCGTGCGGGCCTGCTGTACGCGGCGTTGTCGAATCGCGACGCCGTGGCCGCGATCGACATCGGCAATGGCGGCCGGGCGGAGCATCGTAGACTCGAGGTCAGGGGCTTTTTCGACACGCGGCTGCCGGGACAAAGCTATTTCGGCGCCGAGCCGAGCGGGCTTGCCGAGAATGAGGATGGATCGCGTCTGTACGCGGCGAACTTGGGATCGGATGCCGTGGCGGTGCTCGATCCGCGCGGGCTGCGCAGCCTGCCGCCGGGCCGCATGCTCGAACCGCTGGGCTTCGTACCGACGGAACTCATGCCGATGGCGCTGGTATCGGCCGGCGACACGCTGTACGTCGCAAGCGCCAAGGGCAAGGGGACCGGTCCGAATGACATGGCACCCCGCCCGACGCCGGCGACCAAGCGCATGGCGCTGATGAGGCGCAGCTTCACGTACGCGCCCACGCTGCTGTACGGGTCGCTGGCCGCGCTCGATCAGGCGGCGATGGAGCGGGGGCTCAAGGCATCGACGGCGGTGGTGCTCGAATCGAACCGCATGAAGGCGGCGCGGGAGACGATTCAGTTTGCCGATGGCGGCAGCCCGATCAAGCACGTGATCTACATCTTGAAGGAGAACCGCACCTACGATCAGGTTCTGGGCGATCTGGCAAAGGACGGCAAGCCGGTCGGCAACGGCGACCCCAGGCTCACCATGTACGGCGCCGCGGTGACGCCCAATCAGCATCGGTTGGCGCTGCAGTTCGGTGTGCTGGACAACTTCTTCGACTCCGGGGAAGTGTCGGGCGACGGCCACGTCTGGTCGAACGCCGGCATCGGCACGGATTACGTCGAGAAGACGTGGCAGCAGTTCTACCGCAGCGAGCAGCGCACCTACGACTACGAGGGGATGGTAGCCGACGGCTATCCGCTGCTGCAGCACATACCCGATGTGTCCGAGCCCGCGAGCGGCTATCTATGGACGAACTTTCAGGCCCACGGCAAAACGATCTATCATTTTGCCGAGTACATCTCGTCGATTTTCTGCGGCGACAAGAAAGTCCCGAAGCGCGTCGGCGACGGCGCGGCCGCGTGCGCGTCGCCGAGCATCGAACCCGGCGGCTCGATACCGGAGGAGTGGGGCGGCGGAAGGAATCTTTGGCCCTGGGCGATTCCGCGATTGGCGCGCAATATCGCGACCAAGCCGGAACTCGTGGGCCACTTCGCGACGGAGTCGCCGGATTTCAACCTGCGCGTTCCCGATCAGATCCGCGCTAACGTGTTTCTCCGGCATCTGGAGCAGTGGAAGCGCGAGCGCGCGGCCGGCAACGACACCATGCCCAATTACATCCAGCTGCGGCTGCCCAACGACCACACCGAAGGGACCAAGGTTGGCGGTCCGACGCCGAAGTCATCGGTTGCGGACAATGACCTGGCCGTGGGCCGGGTCGTCGAGGCGGTCTCGCACTCGGTGTTTTGGAACGACACGGCGATACTGATCCTGGAGGACGATGCCCAGGCTGGGGCGGATCACGTGGACGCGCACCGTTCGCTCGCGATCGCGGTGAGCAAGTATGCGCCGCACCCGAAGGAGGGCGAGGCGGCGGTGGTGGACAGCCGATTCTATTCGACGGTGAGCATGCTGCGCACGATGGAAACCTTGCTGCAGGTACCGCCGATGAACAACAACGATGCATTTTGCTCGTTGATATCCACGCCGTTTACCGGACCGGGCGATCAGCCGGCGTTTGCGGCGGACGTGTCGAATCGCGAAAACGGCTTGATCTACACGGCAAACACACCGAGTGCGCCCGGTGCGGCGCAGTCCGAAAAAATGGACTTTCGTCACGCGGACCGCGCGGATCCGAACCAGCTCAATGTGATCTTGTGGCGCGACGCCATGGGTGCAGAGCCGCCGCCGGCCATGCTCTTGGCCAAGCGCCGCAAGACAAAGGACGCCGACGACTGATTTGCGCGCCGCGCTCGCGGGCGAGTTCTACTGAATGCCGCCGAAACGCCGCATCACCGCCGCGTCGGGCGCGGGCAGCGGTCCATCGAGCTGCGCCGCCACACGCGACAGATGCACTTCGGAGGCCGCGAACACGCGTGCATAGATATCTCGGCAGAGCGCTGCGGCCCGCGCTCCCGGCCAATTCGCGCGCAACAGCCGCGGCGGCAGCAGCGGGTCGCGCAAGTGCAGCCGGCGATACTCATGGATCAACAGCGTGCGCACGACGAAACATGCCCGGTGGTCGAGGGCCCGGAGACTCTGAAGCGCCGCGAGCACGCGTTCGAAGCGCGTCACGAAGCGCTGGTAGCGCAATCCCAAGTCTTCCAGATCCCAGCCCAGGCTCACCAGGCGCTGCGGAGCCTCGCCGTCGGCGAGATTGGCGTCGAACACGATGACTTTGGAAAGCGGGCTCTCCGCGGGCCGCTGCTTCCTCAAGGAACGAGAATCGATCTCGGGGTGGGCAAATACGTTGGCCGAGAGCTCGCCAAATCCTCGCCAGATCAGTTCTTCTCTGAGTTCTTTCCTCTCTGCGGCGCGCATCGGCGGCAGGACGGCCAAGGTCCAGCGGCCCGACCATTCGGTATCCGGCGCGCTGTAAATGCGCTTGGTCGCTTCGGCGAACCGCTCGCGCCCGTCAGGCGACAAATGGTATTCGCTCAGTTTGCCGGCCCGGCGTCCTTCGAGCCACCCATCCTTGGCGAGGCGCGCGGTCGCGGTCCGCACCAAGCGCTCATTGAGTCCGAAGGGCGCGGTCAAGTCGATCAGGCTGCCCAGGGCGACGGCTCCGCCCCGCGGCATGATCGAATCGCCGAAAATGGTGACGATGAGCGAGCCTCCGCGCAGCGGCCGCTGCCGGCGAAAGCGAGCCACGAGTTCGGCGGCGGCGGTAGAGGCGGCGGCAGTGGAGACGGCGGCATTGGAGGTGTGAGCGGTCATTTTTCTTCATTGTAATGCGTCCGGCCCCGTATGACACAGAAAATATTGATTTAGTGAGTTTTTTGTATCAGAATATCCGCTGGGCGACTTCCCGGGGGGGCAGGCATGTATACGCAGGCATTGGATACGCAGAGCTCGGACGCGGCCCGGCCGGATGAGCATGCGCTGGAACAGCGCTTTCTCGCGCGCGTCGACGCCGAGGAGAAAATCGAGCCCAAGGATTGGATGCCGGCGCGCTACCGCAACACCTTGATTCGTCAGATTTCGCAGCACGCGCACTCGGAAATCGTCGGTATGCTTCCCGAGGGCAATTGGATCACTCGCGCCCCGACGCTGCAGCGCAAGGCGATTCTGATCGCCAAAGTGCAGGACGAGGGAGGTCACGGCGCATATCTCTACAGTGCCGCCGAGACGTTGGGCGTGAGCCGCGATCAGCTCATCGATCAGCTGCTGTCGGGCAAGGCCAAGTATTCGAGCATCTTCAACTATCCGACCCCGACGTGGGCCGACGTGGGCGCCATCGGCTGGCTGGTGGACGGCGCCGCCATCATGAATCAGATCCCGCTGTGCCGCTGCTCCTACGGTCCCTACGCGCGTGCCATGGTGCGCGTCTGCCGCGAAGAGAGCTTCCATCAGCGGCAGGGCTACGATCTGATGATGCGGCTCGCACAAGGCACGCCGGAGCAGAAGCGCATGGCGCAGGAGGCGCTCGACCGCTGGTGGTGGCCGGCGCTCATGATGTTCGGCCCTTCGGATGCCAATTCGACGCACAGCGGCGATTCACAGCGCTGGAAAATAAAGCGCTTTTCGAACGATGAACTGCGGCAGAAATTCGTCGATTTCACGGTGCCGCAGGCCAAGTTCCTGGACCTCGCCATTCCTGATCCGCTGCTGCGCTGGAACGAGGACAAGAAGCAGCACGAGTTCGGACCGATCGACTGGACCGAGTTCGATCAAGTCCTGAAAGGCAACGGACCGTGCAATGCGGAACGCCTCGCCGCGCGTCGCCAGGCGCACACGGCGGGGGCATGGGTGCGCGACGCCGCGAGCGCCTATGCCGAGAAGCAGCGTCAACGTGCCGCGGGCCTTGCCGCATGAGCGGCACGCAACACAGCGACGCACCAAGGAGCACCCTCCCATGAGCACCCCGACCGAAGACAGCCGCCAGTGGCCCTTGTACGAGATCTTCGTCCGGGCACGCGGTGGTCTCGATCATAAGCATGTCGGCAGTCTGCATGCCGCCGATGCGCGCATGGCCATCGAGCACGCGCGCGATCTGTACACGCGGCGGCAGGAAGGTATCAGCATTTGGGTGGTGCCCTCCAAGGACATCACGGCCTCCGATCCGGCGGAGACCGATTCCCTGTTCGAACCCGCCCGCGACAAGATCTACCGTCATCCGACGTTTTATGACATTCCAGACGAGGTCAAGACGCTGTGAGCACGGTTTCGCCCGCCGCCGAGGTACGCGAGTTCGACGCCGACGCGCAGGCGCTGTTCCGCTATGTGCTGCGCCTCGGTGATTTGAGCCTGGTGCTCGGGCAAAGGCTGGGCGAATGGGTCGGACATGCTCCCGCGCTGGAGGAGGATTTGGGTTTGGCGAACCTCGCGCTCGACTTGATCGGTCAGGCGCGGTCGTTGCTGACCTATGCCGGCGAGGTCGAAGGCCGGGGCCGCGGCGAGGATGAGATTGCCTTTCTGCGCGAGCATGGGGAGTACCTGAATGCCATTTTGGCCGAACAGCCGAACGGCGACTTCGGGCAGACCATCGTGCGTCAGGTCCTGATCGACGCTTTCCAGCTGGAACTCTACCAGCGCATGACCGCGTCCACGGATCCGCGCTTGGCGGCGATTGCAGCGAAATCCGTGAAAGAGATCCTCTATCACTTGCGCTACAGCCGCGGCTGGCTGGTGCGCCTCGGCGACGGCACCGTGGAAAGCCACGCGCGGGTTCAATCGGCTCTCGAGGCCCTCTGGCCCTACACGGTGGAACTGTTCGCCGAGGATGAGTTGGATCGAATGATGGCGGATCGGGGCGTGGCGCCTCGATTGTCCGACGTGCAGGCGGCCTGGCGCGGACGCATCGACGAGATACTGGCCGAGGCGACGCTGCAGCGTCCCAAGGATCGGCCGCATTCCTGGCATGGCAAGCGCGGCCAGCACAGCGAACATCTCGGATACATTCTTGCCGAGATGCAGCACTTGCAGCGCACGCATCCCGGGGCGCGCTGGTGAACGCGATGCACGCCGAAACTCGCGATCCGGCATCCGCGTCCGTGCCGGCGGATGGTGATCGGCGCGTGTCGCTGGCGTGGCGCGCCCTTGCCGCCGTGGACGACCCCGAGATCCCGGCGCTGAGCATCGTCGATCTCGGCCTGATTCGCTCCGTCGAACTCGCGTCCAACGGCACGCTCGAAGTCGGACTCTCGCCGACCTACCTCGGTTGTCCGGCCACGGAGGTCATTCGAAGCTCGGTGGAGCACGCTCTCGGCGGCGCGGGCGTCGGCGCCTTTGCCGTGATCAACGTGTTGTCGCCGGCATGGACCAGTGATTGGATCACCGCCGAGGGCCGGCGCAAGCTCGAGAGCTACGGCATCGTGCCGCCGGAGCGATCCGCCGCGTCCCTGCGCGAGATTCTGCACCCGCATCGGGCGGTGGGCTGTCCCCGCTGCCGCTCCACCGACACCGAATGCGTCAGCGAATTCGGCTCGACGCCGTGCAAGGCGCTGCATCGCTGCCGCGCCTGTCTCGAACCGTTCGAATATTTCAAATGCATCTGACTCGCCCGGCGATCGCGCATGCTTAGCTTCCATCCATTGAAAGTCGCAGCCGTCGAGCGCGTCGCCGAGGATGCCGCATGCGTGACGATGGAGATTCCCGCGGCGCTGCGCGATGCGTTCGCCCATGAGGCGGGTCAGTACGTCACCGTGCGGCGCATGATCGAGGGACGCGAGGAGCGCCGGACCTACTCCATCGTGACGGCCCCGGGAGGCGGGGTGCTCAAGTTGGGTATCCGGGCGCAGCCGGGCGGCCGCATGTCGGGCGAACTTGCCTCGAAGCTGCGTCCCGGCGACTGGCTCGACGTCGGCACTCCGATGGGACGATTCCGCACCTCGATCAGCGCCGAGCGCGCGAATGCCTATGTGGCCTTCGCCGCGGGCAGCGGCATCACGCCCGTGCTGTCTCTCGCCGCGGATATTCTCGCGCGCGAACCCCGCAGCCGCTTCACGCTGATTTACGGCAACCGCAGCATGTCGCGCACGATGTTTCTCGAAGAGACGCTGGCGCTCAAGAATCGCTACATCGAGCGCTTTGCCGTGCATTTTGTGATGAGCCGCGAACCGCAGCAGACCGAATGGCTGAATGGCCGAATCGATGCGGCCAAGATCCGCGAGCTGGCGCGCCACATGGCCGAGGTGTCGTCCGCGGACGAGTACTTGATCTGCGGTCCCGGCGACATGGTGGACGAGGTCCGCACCGCCATCAAAGCCTTGAACGGCAATGCTGCGATTCGATTCGAGCGTTTTTCCGCCGGTACGCCTCGATCGGCCGAGATTGCCAAAGAGCACGGCGCGGCGCCGGAGGCCGCCGCACCGGCCGCGCAAGCCGTATTGGCCACGATTTCCGTGGTCATGGACGGCCGGCGGCGCAGCTTCCCGATGGCGCCGAGCGACGCGTCGGTGCTCGATGCGGCGGAGCGGGCGGGACTCGAGCTGCCGTTTTCCTGCCGCTCGGGCATCTGCGCGACGTGCCGCGCGAGAATTACCGACGGCGCGGCGGTGATGGCGCACAATATCGCCTTGGAACCCTGGGAAACCGACGCGGGGTTCGTGCTGTGTTGTCAGGCCCGGCCGACGACCGCCTCGCTCGAAATCAGCTACGATCACAAATAGACCGACCGATCTTCCGGGGGACTCACATGTCATACGACACCATTTTGTTCAGTGTCGACGGCGGAATCGCTCGTCTGACCTTGAATCGACCGGACAAGCTCAACAGCTTCAATACGCAGATGCACGGCGAAGTCCGCGACGCGCTCGGGCGCCTGCCCGGAAGCGCCGCGCGGGTATTGATCCTCACCGGCGCCGGCCGCGGCTTCTGTGCCGGCCAGGATCTCGGCGATCGAGCGGTGGCTCCGGGCTCGCGAGCCGTCGATCTCGGCGAGTCGATCGACCAGTACTACAAGCCCTTGGTGCTGGCGTTGCACACGCTGCCCATGCCCGTCATCGCTGCGGTCAACGGTGTCGCGGCGGGGGCGGGCGCCAATATCGCGCTCGCCTGCGATCTCGTCATCGCCGCCCGCTCCGCCAGTTTCGTCCAGGCCTTCTCGAAGCTCGGGCTGCTGCCCGATTCGGGCGGAACCTGGACCTTGCCGCGTCTCGTCGGAAATGCACGTGCGCTGGGCTTGACCCTGCTCGGCGGCAAACTCCCGGCGGAACAGGCTGCGGCCTGGGGGATGATCTGGCAATGCGTTGCAGATGCCGAACTCGGCTCGACCGTCGATGCGCTCGCTGAAGGATTGGCCGTGGCGCCGACCCGCGGCCTTGCCTCGACCAAGGCGGCGATTCGCGGCAGTTGGCAGCACTCGCTCGCCGAGCAGCTCGACATCGAGCGCGACGCGCAGCGCGAACTCGGCCGATCCGCCGACTACGCCGAGGGTGTTGCCGCGTTCGTCGAGAAGCGGACGCCCCGGTTCACCGGACGATGAGCATGCCGCGAGAGAACATGCCGCAAGAGAATGAGGCTGCGGCGGACGAGGCGCGGCATCGCGCCCGAGCGGTGGTTCAGGCGCTGTATCTCGCCGACCTCGCCTCGCAATCGCTCGGGATCGAAATCGTCGACGTCGCTCCGGGGGCAGTTCAAATCGCAATGACCGTGCGTCCCGATATGCTCAATGGGCATGGCATGTGCCACGGCGGCATTATTTTCGCGTTCGCGGACAGCGCCTTCGCGTTCGCATGCAATTCCTATGGCGATCCGATGGTGGCTGCGGGCGCCAGCATCGAATTTCTCGCACCGACGCCGCGCGGCGAACGGTTGACCGCCACAGCCGCCGAAGTGTCGCGCCGCGCGCGTCATGGAATCTATGACGTGGCCGTGACCGCAGCCTCCGGCGAGGTGCTCGCGCAGTTCCGCGGACGCTGTTCACGCCTGCGCGGACCGGCCCCATCCCCGTGATCTCGAGGATTTAAGCGCATGAACTTGCAGAGCTATGTATGCGGCACTTGGCAAAGCGGCCGGGATAACGGCGTTGCGATGCGCGACGCCACGACCGGCGAATTCATCGCGCAGGCATCCTCCGCCGGCGTCGACTTCGCCGCGGTCCTCGCCCACGCGCGCGGCGTGGGCGGCCCGGAACTTCGGGCAATGACATTTCACCAGCGCGCCGGCGTACTCAAAGCGCTCGCCAAGCGCCTCTCCGAACTCAAGGAAGAGTTCTATGCGCTCTCGTACCGCACCGGCGCAACCAAAAACGACTCGATGATCGACATCGACGGGGGCATCGGCACGGTATTCGCCTTCGCCGGCAAAGGCTCGCGTGAGCTGCCCAACGCACGCGTCTACGTCGATGGCGAGGTGGAAAACCTGTCGAAGGGAGGTACCTTCGTCGGCCAGCACCTCTATGTCTCGCGAGAGGGCGCGGCGGTGCACATCAATGCGTTCAATTTCCCCGTCTGGGGAATGCTCGAAAAACTGGCGCCGACGCTGTTGGCCGGCATGCCGGCCATCGTGAAGCCCGCGACCGCCACGGCCTTTTTGACCGAACTGGTCGTTCGCCGCATCATCGAATCCAAGATTCTGCCCGAGGGCGCGCTGCAACTGGTGTGCGGGAGCCTCGGGAACCTGTTCGATCATCTCGATTGCCAGGACGCCGTCTCGTTCACGGGATCGGCCGAGACCGCGGCACGCCTGCGCGTGCATCCCACCATCGTCCGGCACGCCGTGCCCTTCATCGCGGAAACGGATTCGTTGAACTCCAGCATACTGGCGCCGGACGCCGCTCCCGGGACTCCCGAGTTCGATCTCTTCGTCAAGGAGGTCGCCCGCGAAATGACTGTCAAGGCGGGGCAGAAATGCACCGCCATTCGCAAGGCGTTGGTGCCGGACGCGATGGTGGGCGATGTGATCGCCGCCATGCAGGCGGCGCTGCAAAAGATCGTCGTGGGCGATCCGCGTTTGGACGGCGTGCGCATGGGCCCTTTGGTGAGTCAGGAACAGCGCCGCGACGTCTTGGCCCGCGTCGCCGAACTGCGCGGCGAGGCCGACCTGGTCGCCGGCAACTTTGAGCAATTCGAGGTGGCGGGCGCCGACCGCGCGCGCGGCGCATTCGTGCCGCCGCTGCTGCTGCTCTCCCGCGATCCGCCCACGGCGCGGGCGATCCATGCCGTGGAGGCCTTTGGCCCGGTGGCAACGGTGGTGCCCTACCGCGACGCCGGCGAGGCGATCGCGCTCGCCCGGCGCGGCGAGGGCAGTCTGGCGGCGTCGGTATTCTGCGCCGATGATTCCCTGGCCAGCCGCATCGTCCTCGGGCTTGCGCCCTACCACGGCCGCATCCTGGTCGTGAACCGAACGTGCGCGAAAGAGTCCACGGGTCACGGTTCTCCGCTCGCCCCGTTGATCCACGGGGGTCCGGGCCGTGCCGGTGGGGGTGAGGAGATGGGCGGTGTTCGCGGGGTCCTTCATTACATGCAACGCACCGCAGTGCAGGGTTCGCCGGACACCCTGACCGCGACCAGCGGCCGCTGGGTGCGGGGCAGCCGGCTGCGCGATCCCGGAAGGCACCCGTTCCGAATTCCGTTCAACGAGCTGGAATTGGGCGATACGCTGCAATCCGGCGAGCGCGAAGTCACGATCGAGGACATCGAACGATTCGCCGCGCTGTCGGGCGACACCTATTACGCCCATATGAACGAGGCCGACGCGGCCCGCAATCCCCTGTTCGGCGGACGCGTTGCGCATGGATATTTCCTCATCTCGGCCGCGGCGGGCCTGTTTGTCGATCCCGACTATGGCCCTGTGCTCGGCAACTACGGCATCGATGAACTTCGATTCGTGAAACCCGTGAAGCCGGGGGATAGAATCAAGGTGCGCCTGACTTGTTTCGCGAAGAGCTTGCGCGCCGAAAAGGGCTGGGGCGAAGTCGCCTGGGATACGGAGATCACCAACCAGAATCAAGAGACGGTGGCCTCCTACAAAGTGCTCACCATGGTCAGCATCTACGCGGTTCCCGATTCGAAGGCAAACGCACAGTGAACATACCCATCGATGCCGCCCGTTACGCGCGGGACTTCTCCAGCCTGCAATTCCACGCGCCCGAGGCGGGAATACTCGAACTGGTGATGGCGAACAAGGGCCGCCTGAACGCGGCGACCGAAGCCATGCACCGCGACCTCGCGCTGGTGTGGCGCACGATCGATAGCGACGATGCGGTCCGCGCGGTCGTCATCCGCGGGGAAGGATCGAATTTCTCTTCCGGCGGAGATTTCGACATGATCGGCCGCATGATCGACGATGAAGCAACCTTGATCCGCGTCTGGAAGGAAGCGAGCGATCTCGTTTATAACCTGATCAATTGTTCCAAGCCGGTGGTATCGGCGATCCGCGGCAGCGCGGTGGGAGCAGGTCTCGCGGTCGCGCTGTTGGCCGACGTGTCGATCGCCGCGGACGATGCGCGCATTCTCGACGGCCACACCCGCCTCGGCGTCGCGGCGGGCGATCACGCCGTCATCATCTGGCCCCTCCTGTGCGGTCTCGCGAAGGCGCGATACCATCTGTTGACGAATAAACCGCTGTCGGGCGCCGAAGCCGAACGAATCGGCCTCATCGCCCTGGCCGTCCCCGATGCCCGGGTCCTGGAAAGCGCGTTCGAGGCGGCGCGCACGCTGGCCGCCGGCAGCAGCACGGCGGTGCGCTGGACCAAGCATGCGCTGAACAACTGGCTGCGATTGGCCGGCCCCAGTTTCGATACCTCGCTGGCCCTGGAATTTCTGGGTTTCAGGCTGGCGGACGTGCGCGAGGGCTTGGCCGCGGCGCGCGAGAAGCGCCGTCCCGCTTTCGATCAGAACAAGCCCGAGTAGCCTCCAGGCCGGCCGCACCCAATGAGTTCGCACCACATTCAAGAGCTGGCGGCCATCGAGCCGATTCTGGGCGCGAGCCGCGACGAACTCGAATGCCTGCAGCTCGAGCGCCTGCGGTCGACGCTGCAGCACGCCTACGCAAACAACCCCAATTACAAGAGAAAATTCGATGCGGCGGGCGTCCATCCCGATGACCTGCGGACGTTGGCTGATTTGACCCGCTTCCCATTCACAACCAAGGACGACTTGAGAGAGGCCTATCCCTTCGGCTTCTTCTCGGTACCGCGGCAACAGGTCGCGCGCATTCACGCTTCCTCGGGCACCACCGGCAAACCCACCGTCGTCGGCTATACGCGGTACGATCTTGCCACCTGGGGCAATCTCGTCGCTCGATCGATTCGGGCGGCCGGCGGACGCGCCGGCATGACGGTGCATGTCGCCTACGGCTACGGCCTCTTCACGGGCGGACTGGGTGCGCATTACGGGGCCGAAGCCGCGGGCTGCACCGTGATCCCGATGTCGGGCGGCCAGACGGCAAGACAGGTGCAGCTGATTCGCGATTTCGCACCCGACATCATCATGGTCACGCCGAGCTATATGCTCGCCATCATGGATGAGTTCCAGCGCTTGGGCTACGACCCGCGGTCGACGTCGCTGCGCATCGGCATCTTCGGCGCAGAACCCTGGGGCGACGGCATCCGCGCGGAGATCGAATCCGCATTCGATCTCGTCGCCTGCGATATCTACGGTTTGTCGGAGGTCATGGGACCTGGAGTCGCCCAAGAATTCGCGGGCACCCACGAGGGACCCACGATCTGGGAAGATCACTTCATTGCCGAGATCATCGATCCGTCGAGCGGCCGCGTGATCGCGGATGGCGAGCAGGGCGAATTGGTGTTCACCTCGTTGACGAAACAGGCAATGCCCGTGATCCGCTACCGGACGCGCGATTTGACGCGGCTGCTTCCGGGGTCCGTGACGGCCATGCGGCGGATGGCGAAGATCAGCGGCCGCACCGACGACATGCTGATCATTCGCGGCGTCAATGTCTTCCCGTCGCAAATCGAGGAGCAGATCATGCACTGCCGGGGCCTCGCGCCGCACTACGAAATCGAGCTCACGCGGCCGAATCGCCTGGATGAGATTACGATCATCGTGGAAGCCCGCCCCGATCTTGGCGATAATGAACATCGGTCCGCGGCCCTGCTGCTCGCCGCAAAAGTAAAGGACAACATTGGAATATCCGCGGACATTCGCGTGGCCACGAGCGGCTCGCTGCCGCGCTCGACCGGCAAGGCCAGCCGCGTCAAGGATCGTCGATAGCGGCGCACCGGCGCCGTGAATATCGCGGGGGCTGGGTACTGATCATGCGAGCGCCGACAGCGATGATCATTGCGGCGGCCGTGTTGGCGGCCGGACTGCTGCCGGGTGCGTGCCGCGCCGATCAGGCGCCGCCGCCGGTGATGGACGAACTGGTGGTCACCGGCGAACGCACCGGACCCGGCATGTGGCACGTGCATCGCGGCGCCGCACAGGTGTGGATCCTGGGCAGCATGTCGCCCTTGCCCAAGGCGATCACCTGGCGCTCGAAGCAAGTGGAGCAGGTGCTCGAGGGCACGAGCCAGGTGCTGGTGCAAAAGCCCTTCGAGATTGGAATCGCCAGAATATTGTGGCTCCTGTTGACGGAGCGCAAGGTTTTAATGGTCACCGGCGGCAAGCGGTTGAAGGACGTCCTGCCCGCGGAATTGCACGCTCGCTTTGCGGCTCAACGAGCCAAATATACCGACGATCCCAACAAGTGGGAGCGGTTTCGTCCGATCATCGCGGCTGCATTCCTGCAGCAGGCCGCACTCCACCAAGTCGGGCTCTCCACGCGATTGGATCTGGGTGCCGCAATGCGCACCCTCGCGAAAAAACATCATGTCCGTGTCGAGGAAATCAAGATTGCCGGCGTCAGCGACGTGATGGAGGCCCTCAAGACCTTGCCGCCGGCGACCGAGAACGCCTGTGTCGCGGCATCGTTGGTGACGGTCGAAAGCGATCTGCCGCGTCTGGTCGACCGCGCGCAGGCGTGGGCGAGCGGCAATATCGAACGCATCCTGAAATTGCGCGAGCCGGCGGAAGTCGACGCCTGCCGCGAGGCGCTCGACTCCGGCGTGGGTGCGGCCGATCTCATCGCCCGCATGCGCCGAACGTGGCTGGGCGCCATCGAGGCGCACCTGCAGAACGCGGGAGTGACCGTGGCGGTGATGAACTTCGACCTGTTGCTGGAACCGGGCGGTGTGCTCGACGAACTTCGCGCCAAGGGATACGAGGTCGAGGCGCCGTAGCGGGCCGCAACAATCGAACCAGCGGGCGCCCGCTTGTTGTAGTCTTTACATCATGCCGGTCAAAGCGGAATTCTCCTATATCGAATGGATGCTGCTGCTCACCGCTTTCGCGGCGGGCGCGGTGGACATCATCAGCTTTGCCACCTTGGGCGGCGTATTCGCATCGGCGATGACCGGCAATTTCGCATTGCTCGCGTACTACGTCGCACAGAGCGATTCACAGTCGGCCATGGGCTCAGTCGTTGCGCTGTCCGGATTCGCCATTGGATGCGCCGTCGGGGTGCTCCAGCGCCGCGGCCGCGCGCAGGCGCAGGCGCTCAACATACTGATCGCGAGCGAAGCGGGTCTGCTGTTGTTCTTTGCGCTGTACTCGATGTGGACCCCGCATACCACGCATGCGCCTTCCGATCACCTGCAGGTCCTGCTGCTGGCCGTCGCCATGGGATTGCAAGCCGTCATCGGTCAGACCATCAGCCTGACGACCATCGTGTTTACGACGACGCTGACCAAATTGGTCGGGACCATCGCCGATTCGATTGCCAACGGCGACGCGGCGGGTCTCAAGGACGTGAAAATCCAAAGCGCGGTGGTGGTTTCCTATCTGTTCGGCGCGCTGCTGTCGGGCGCTTTGATCGTGCACAAGGTGGAAGAAGTCGTGCTGTTGCCGTTTGCCGGCGTGGCCCTCGCGTTCGTGATGCATCGCCGGTCGAACCTCAAGGCGGCTTGATGGGTCCCCTTGCCGGCGAAAACACGGGAAATGCAGATTCGAGCGCTGTTGCCTGGCTGCCCACCAGCCCCTACACTAGCGCGCCGCGGATTCCCGCGAGTTCCCGCCGGGGTGTAGCTCAGACTGGTAGAGCGCTACGTTTGGGACGTAGATGTCGCAGGTTCGAATCCTGTCACCCCGACCAGTCAAATCAATTGGTTACGCTGGTTCATACCGGCCGCACACACGAATCGGCACCCTCTGAATTCAAAATCTCAGAACCAGGGGGCCACCTGCCGAGATTTGCCGCCCGCAGGTTGACATAACCCCCTTGGCTTTGCGATCGGCAGCGTAAACTCGCCCGAAGTCATTGCGTGAGCGCGACCGTCGCGTGAGAATCGCGCGCACTCGATTGGGTACACTGCATCCTCAAAAGGAAGTTGCACTTGATGAGCAGAATGATTCTGGGATTTATAGCCGTTGCTGCGTTGACGGCTTCTCCGGGTGCGCGTGCACAACTCACATCATCCGTAGCAACCGATAGCAGTGGCCTGATGTGGGCCAACACCGTGGGTATCAATCTGGGATGGTCGCAGTCGCCTTTATATACGGGCACCGCACAGGCGTGGATAGCGGGCCTCAACGCCAGCGGCTACGGCGGTTACAACGATTGGATGTTGGCAACCGGAGATGGCAGCGTTGCGCCGAACACGACGACCAACCAGTTAGGGGAGTTGTTTTACTCGGACTGCGGCAATTCAGTTGGAAGCTTCACCGCTTTGAACCATGTTGGAAAGAATTGCACTGCGCTGTCCGCCATACAAGCTGTGATCAATGCAGACGATCTCAATAAGGGCATGCCGCTCAATTTGATCGTGTCCGCTACGCCGTACCACCCGCTCGATGAGCAGTTCGGCCAACAAGGGTTTTGGGCCTATCAAATCGACAACAGCAGCCAAAGAGTGACGACTACAGACACGGTGGTCGATGGTGTAGTCGGTCGCGGCGATGCGCTGGCGGTACGCGAAGTCCGCGCACCCGAGATCGACACCGCCTCTGCAGCTAGCGGATTCACGCTGTTGTTGGGCGGACTCTGCGTGTTGCGCGGAAGGCGTAAAGCCGCTGCATAGACAGGTCGCGAACCTAGATGCCGCAGGTGCGAGTCCTGTCACCCAACCAATTGCCAATGGTCCTATCCGTCGCTAGCGCATTGCAGCAGATGCGCCGCCCGCTCGCAAAAAGTGCGTTGTTTGCCAACCGAACCCAGCACCCAAAATCGCTCGACAGCAGGCGCGGGTAAGAATATGTTAGCGGGGCACGCGTCATTCATACCCCGTCAGTTGGCTCACTTTGGCGACTTTTTAAGGGATGGGATGAAAATGGAAATTCGTCGCATAATCACCGCCGTCGCCGCAGCGGCGCCGTTGACTCTTTTCGCCTCATTCGCCAATTCGCAGACCATCGACTTCGGCGCAAATCTGCCCGCAGGTCCAGTTCCGGCCGGCTACGCCGGCTTCAATTGGGGGAGCGGCGCCAATGCGGCCATCAACAGCGGACCGGATGCAGACATATATTATTTGACGAGCCCTGCCGCTTCCATCGTTGAATTCAGCCGGGCAAATCTCTTCGACCTCAACAGCGTTGACTACCAGCTTCTCATGTCAGGCATCACGTATGAAACCACTTTCAACAACTACACCACCGTGGTCTCCGGATACCGGGGCACGACCTTGGTGAAGAGCGTCACGGAGAACTATCCGGGCGCGGGCGGCGACCTTTTTTCCGGCCTGAACATCGACGGTGTGAACAAGATTACTTTTACGACTACCGATACCTTCGGGTATTTGGACAGCGGCGGCAATCCGGTGGTCGTCGGCGTCAACACTCCCTCGCAGACGTTCGTCGACCAACTCAAGGTGAGCAGTTTCACGGCCGCGCCGGAAATCGACCGGACCTCGGCGGCGAGCGCACTCACGCTATTGCTGGGATGCTTGGCCGTGTTGCACGGGCGGCGTTCCCGGACCTGAACTTGATCAAATGATGTGTTGGTGGACCGACCGTCCAGACTGCATGTAGTCACAAATGCAACTGAATGGTTGCAGATTGCGGCCCGCTCGTTTAATATGCATCCAGGAGGTTGCATATGAACACGACTACGGACCGCATCGAGAGAAAGATTCTATTGAAGGCACCGCTGGCTCGCGTCTGGCGCGCATTGTCGGACGCCAAAGAGTTCGGCGATTGGTTTGGCGTCGATTTCAAAGGGAAGGCCTTCGTCGCGGGCAAGCCCCTCAAGGGACAGATCACGTATCCCGGCTATGAGCACATCGTGATGGAAGTGTTCGTAGAACGCGTGGTTCCGCAGCGATTGTTGTCGTGGCGCTGGCATCCGGCCGCCATCGATCCGGCCGTCGACTATTCGCAGGAACCGACGACGCTGGTCGTCTTCGAGCTCGAGGAGGGCGAGGGCGGCATCTGGCTCAGCGTCGTTGAATCCGGTTTCGACAAAATTCCGGCCGCCCGCCGCGCGACCGTATTCCGCATGAACACTTCGGGGTGGGACGAGCAGATGAAAAATATCGAAAAGCATGTCGCTGCGGCGTAAGGCGGCGCCGGCCGGCAAGCCGCTGCACAGGTACGCGCCCATATTCGCGGCGCTGGGCGACGAAATTCGCCTGCGGTTGATCGCCACGCTGTGCGTCGGGGGTGCAATGTCCATCACGCAACTCACGTCGGGAACGGACATCACCCGGCAGGCGATTACGAAGCACCTGGATGTGCTGGCAGCGGCGGGACTCGTGCGGGACGTGAAAGTCGGGCGCGAGCGCCTGTGGGAGTTCGAACCCGCGCAATTGGACGAAGCGAGACGCTCATTGGAGGCGATCGCCGGACAATGGGACCACGCGCTTGCGAAGCTGAAGCGTGCCGTTGAAAATTGAATGGGTGCTGGAATCGGAGATCGGCCACTGGCGGCGCGTGGACCCATTCGGCGCTTCAAATACCCGGAAACTCCTATATAATCCGCGCGCACTTCCGATTCGGTTTGCTTGGGACCGGAACGTCGGCCTGAAAGATTACGATTGGCGCTGCAACTTGTTGATTTATAAGGCGCCCGTAGCTCAACCGGATAGAGCACCGGCCTTCTAAGCCGGCGGTTGCAGGTTCGATTCCTGCCGGGCGCGCCACCTGTCGGGAGTACGACGATGGTGGACGTAGCTCAGCTGGTAGAGCCCCGGATTGTGATTCCGGCCGTCGCGGGTTCGAGTCCCGTCGTCCACCCCACCTTCCGGGTGTTGGTGTGAAAAGTCGGACAGTGCGTTGTTGGACAAGGTTTTTGGGCCGTTAGCTCAGCTGGTAGAGCAGTTGACTCTTAATCAATTGGTCGTAGGTTCGATCCCTACACGGCCCACCATTTAAGCCAGTACAGTAACGGCGCGGGTTCGGCGGAATCCTGGCTGCATGCTCAAATCGTCTTGAACAGGTGAGCGTGCGCGGCGCTGACCGGCAGCAACTCTGGCCGGCCCTTG
>Ga0307470_10000414_pt1 | contig 22073 bp, 19 predicted proteins | sample atmos_gasesAM3C__FD_204565 | JGI IMG/M metagenome (GOLD analysis project Ga0307470, IMG submission 204565) | Hardwood forest soil microbial communities from Morgan-Monroe State Forest, Indiana, United States - atmos_gasesAM3C_05 | ecosystem: Environmental > Terrestrial > Soil > Temperate forest... | reverse complement strand
CAGATGCGGCAGACGCGGCGGAGGTAGAACTTGCGGACGCCGATGGTGCCCGTCCGCTCGTGCTCCTCGAGCAGCAGGTAGGTGATGAGGAAGCCGCTCAGGCTGAAGAAGAACGATACGGCGGTCGACCCGCGGTAGAAGAAGGCTCCCCAGTTGGGGTGGGGCAGCCCGAGGCTCGCCTGGTTGAGCGGGATGTGGCCGAGAACGACGAAGAAGGCGGCGAGGAAGCGCAGGCTGTCGAGGCCGGGAAAGCGGGCGCGGGGAACGGAATTCACGATGGCTCAGGCCGCGGTGGGAGCCCGCAGTCAGCGCTCGGTGAGCATCCCGGCGAGGTACCCGTCGACCGTCTCGCGCTGGCGGCTCGCGAAGTACCAGTCGATCGTGCGGTGGAGGCCGTCCATGAACTTCATCCGCGGCTGCCAGCCGAGGAGCTCGCGCGCCAGGCGATTGCTCGCCACGCGGTTCAACGGGCCGGTCGGCATGTGCGGCAGGAGCTTGATCTCCGCCTCGTGGCCGGTATAGCGGAGCACCTCGCGCACGGCGTCGATCACCCGCGTCCGCTCGTCGGTGCCGAGGTTGACGGCGGTGCCGTCGTCGATCCGCTCCGCGGCGGCGACCATGCCGGCGACGATGTCGCCGACGTAGGTCCAGTTGCGGATCTGAGTGCCGTCGCCCCAGACCTCGAACGGGTTCTGGCGCACGAAGGCGCGAGCGATCATGGCGATGACCGCATGGTTCTCCACGCCGCGCTCGCCGTAGACGGTGAAGAAGCGACAGGAGGCCGACCGGAAGCCGAAGTCCTGATGGTAGGCCCTGAGCGTCATCTCGGTCATCAGCTTCGCCCAGCCGTACATGTTGTCGGCCTCGTAGGGCGGTCCCACCATCTCCTCGGTGAGGTAGAGCTCCTGGGAGACGTCGCGCTGCAGGTAGTTCGGGTAGACGCAGCCCGAGGAGGCGAAGACGAATTTCTCCACCCCCGCCTCGTGGGCGGCCTTGATCAGCGTGCCGTCCATCGCCAGGTTCTGCGCGCAGGCCGCCTGGTGGAGATCGACGAAACCGCGCCCGCCATGGATCGCCGCCAGGTGGAAGACGACGTCGACGTCGCGCACCGCTTCCTGAGCGGTGCCCGGGCGCAGCAGGTCGGCCTCGCGAAGCTCGACCCTGCCGGCGTCGATGTGCCCCTGGACGTTGGCCAGCCGGCCGCTCGTCAGATCGTCAACCACACGGATCCGCCGCACCCCCTTCGCGACGAGTAGATCGATGAGGTGGGAGCTGATGAACGAGGCGCCGCCAGTCACCAGAACCCGCTTTTCCTGCCACTCCATGCGCCAGCCCCCTCTCCTCGCTCGCGAGAGCTCGTTGCCGCCGGTCGGTCAAGCCGGTATTCTCCAGTCTAGCAGCCCTCGAACGCGACCTGTAAACCTCTCCATGCAGCAGCCCGCCGCGCCGCCACGCGCCGTCTCGACCCTCCTCGGCCACGCGCAGGTGCCGATGGCGATCGCCTGCCTGGGGAGCCTGCTCGCCCGGTCGGCAGACCCGCTCCGCCTGCGGCTCCACGACGACGGCACGCTCACTCCCGAGGACGCCGCACGCCTGGCCGAGGTCCTGGGCGGCGCGGAGCTTATCGGGCGCGCGGCGGCCGACGAGCGCATCGCCGAGCCGCTCGCCCGGCGCCCGGCGACCCGCGCTTTCCGCGCCTCCTCTCCCCTCGCCCTGAAGCTCGTCGACGCCGCGCTCTTTGCAGGTGGCGGCGAGCTCGCCTACTGCGACGCCGACGTGCTCTTCCGGCGCCGCTTTACTGGCCTCTATCGCTTCCCCTCGCCGGCGGCGGGCGCCCTCTTCATGGCCGACTCCCAGAACGCCTACTCGCTGCGCTCCTGGCAGCTCGCCGCCGAGCGCCGCCTGCGTCTTCCCCGCCGCGTCAACAGCGGGATCATCCTCTTCCGCGCGGCGCTCTATGACCCCGACCTCGTCGAGTGGTTCCTCGCCCAGGAGGTTTATCGCTTCGCGCCGCCCTGGGTCGAGCAGACCTGCTGGGCGCTCCTAGGTGGACGCGCCGGCTGCTGGCTCCTCGACTCCTCCCAGGTGCGGATCCCCGCGCGGTCGGATGAGGACGGGGCGGTCGCCCTCCACTTCGTGCGCTCGGTGCGCGGCCTGCTGCCCGGCTATCTCGCGAGCGACCCGGCAGACGAGTGCGGCGCCCCGGTCGTATTGCGCAGCACCCCGGCCCGGCGCTGCGGCCCGTTCGACCTCGCGGCGAGCGAGGCCCGCCGGCTGCTTCGCCGCCTGGGCGGCCGGGTGGCGACCTGATCGCCGCAGGGATCCGAGCCGGCCGGATTCCGAATCATTCGCCGGCCGGGGCCCGTACCGCCTCGCCGTCTCGTCCTTCCCGCTGCGTCGCCTGCTCGGCCGGCAGGGCAAGGGTGTTCCAGGCCGGCATCGGGATCGGCCGGCGGGCCGGCGGCGCGACCGCGGCGTCGAAGAGGGTGTAGCCGTTCGCGGCTAGGGTGTGGCCAACCGCCTCGGCGTTCTCCGCGGCCACCTCGCAGATCAACTTCGGGCGGATCTCGGAGAGCAGCCGCGAAGCCCCGGCGAGGCACCTCGCCTCGGCGCCCTCGACGTCGAGCTTGACCAGCCGCGGTGCCGGGAACCGGGTGAGGAGACCGTCTAGGGTATGGATCGGCACGGAAAGGACTTGCCGTTCCCCTCCGCTCTGAGTCGAGCCGCCGACGCTCGCCAGGTGGCTGGTGGCGCGGCCGCGCGCGGCGATCGCGAAGTCGGCAGTGCCCGGCGCGTCGGCGATGGCTGCGGCCAGGACGGCGATCGGGGCGCAGCTCGCCGGCAGCTCACGGCTCGAGCGCGCGATGAGGCCGGCGAGCCAGGCGTCGGGCTCGACCGCGACGACGCTCCCGGTCGCCCCGGCGCGGAACGACGCCGCGAGGGCGAAGAGGCCGACGTTCGCCCCCACGTCCCACACTACAGCCCCTGGCACGACCAGCTCGGCGGCGAGGGCGAAGAGCAACGGGTCGGTCCGCCGTAGGTCGCGGCGCCAAAACTTGAGCGAGGCGTCGGGCGAGACGTAGATCGCCAGGCCACCGAAGTCGCGCGGCAGGCGCCGGCGCAGCACCCTGCCGCGGCTCAGCCTCTCGAGGACGGTGCGCAGCATCTTCGATCGGGCCTTGATCAGAGCGGCAGGCAGAGGATGCGAAAGACGCCCTCGCGCGCCGTCAGGCGGCCGAGGTCGAGCGGCCGACCGTCGAGCGCGCTCGCCCGGTAACGGCAGGCGGCGAGGAGCTCGGCGACCGCCCGGGTCGAGCTCCCGAGCTCGGCCAGCCGCTCGGGGTGGACCTCGAGCGAGAGGACGGGCCGGTCGCGGTCGAGCACCTCCCGCGCGCCCACGAGCACGGCGTGCTCGAAGCCCTCGACGTCGATCTTGACGGCGTCCGGCCGGAAGCCCCGCCCGGCGCAGAGGTCGTCGACCGAGACCACCGGCAGGGTGACGGCGTCGTCGTCCTCCTGCCCCTCTCCCAGAGCCTCGAGATGATGCCAGCTGCGGCGCATCCGTATGGTTCCGGACCCCTCGCCGAGCGCGGCCTGGACCACTTCGACGTTGGCGGGTGCGTTGCGCGCCACGTTGCCGGCGAGGATCTCGCAGGCGATCGGCGAAGGCTCGACGGCGAGCGCCCGCGCCTCCGGGCGCCCGTGGACGAAGGCGAGGGAGAAGATCCCGTGGCAGGCCCCGACGTCGAGGAGCCGCCGGCGCCCCGGCATCCGTCGCAGGAAGGCGTCGAGCTCCGCGGCCATCTCGGGCGAGCGGAAGCAGAAGTGCTCGAAGGGCTCGCGCGACCGCGGGTCGATGCGCAGGGCGAAGCCGGGGCGCAGGACGATCTCCTCCGCGGCGGCGCCGCGGTTAAGGCGCCGGAAGGCGGCGGCGCGCCGGAGACGCCGCGGATCGTGCGCGGCGAGGCGCTTCGCACGATCGAGGGCGCCCTCGAGGCCGCAGGCCGAGGCGATGCTGCGCAGCAGCCGCTTCCAGCGCATCGCCGCCTCTCAGCCCGGCAGCAGCCGGCGGCCCACTAGCTCCGCGAGGAGGAGCCGCGCGAGCCGCGCGTGGCCGCGCTCGCTGTAGTGGACGCCGTCGTAGAAGAGCATGGCGCGGTCGGCGGCAGCGCGCAGCGCCGGCAGGGGATCGAAGACCTCGATCCCTTGGCGGCGGCAGAAGTCGCCCACCCGCTGGTTGATGAGGTCGTAGGAGGGGTCGAAGAGCTGCACCTCGTCGGGGGAAATCACCACCAAAAGGCGCGCCCCGTGCCGGTGGGCGAGCTCCGCGATCCCGACGAGCGCCGCAAAGGTCGGGATCGACGCATCGTCCCGCCGCGCCGCAAGGTAGGCGCGGTCCGCCCGTGGCTCGTCGGCGTTGAGAGTGCCGGGGAAGTAGCGGCGCCGGGCGTTGTGGAGCACCAGGTACCCCAGGCCCGTCGCCGCCTGATGGACGCGTCGGTAGAGAGCCGAGGCGTAGAGGATACGGTTCCTGGCCGCGGTCAGCCGGTCACCCCAACTCGCGGCGGCGGCCTGCCGGGGCGGTGGCGCCAGGTTGAGATCGTTCATGTAGAACTGGACGACGACCAGTCCCGGCCGGTACTCGAGGCCGTCGTCGGCGAGCGCCTGGAGCTCGTGCCGCGTGTCGTAGGCGAAGATCGCCAGGTTGACGATCTCATAGCGCGGACCGTAGCGCTCGTCGAGCGCCCGCGCCAGCCGCCCGACGAAGGTCCGCTCCCGTTCGACGCCGAGCCCGAAGCTCACCGAGTCACCGAGCCAGACGATCCGGCGGCGCGGGCTGGCCGGGTCGTGATCGACGTCGCGGTAGCCAGCGCGGTTGAAGCGGTACACGATGTCTCCGTAGCGCTCCGGCACCACCACGGAAGTGGCCGGTTTCATCTTGAAGCGGGCGCCGACGGGGACGACGTACTGGTAGAGCGACCCGGTGTGCTCGTGGTAGTTGTCCCAGACGCGGAGGCCGCTCTCGCCGGCCAGGAAGAGCGCGGCGAGGGCGAGAAGGGCCCGGCCGTACCGCGGGGCGGGGCGCGGCGCGAGCTTCGCGGTCACGGCGCCTCCCTCACCAGCACGACGTCGCCCAGCACCAACCGGTCCATGCGAGTGCGCAGGAAGCAGTCGAGGGCCTCGCCCGGGGTGTTGACGATCGGCTCGTTCTCGTTGAAGGAGGTGTTCAGGACCATGGGCACGCCGGTGAGACGGCCGAAGGCATCGATCAGTTTCCAGTATCTCGGGTTGGTTCGCCGGGAGACGGTCTGCAGGCGCCCGGTGCCGTCGACGTGGGTGACGGCCGGGATCCGCTCGCGCCGCTCGGGGCGGATGGGATAGACCTTGATCATGAACGGGTCCGGGTACGAGAGGGTGAACCAGTCCGCCGTGCGCTCCTCGAGGATCGAGGGCGCGAAGGGCCGGAACGATTCGCGGCGCTTGATCTTGCGGTTCAACAGCTCCTTCATGTCCGGGCGCCGGGGATCGGCGAGGATCGAGCGATTGCCGAGGGCGCGGGGACCCCACTCCGACCTCCCCTGGTACCAGCCGACTACCTCGCCGCGGGCGATCGCCGCGGCGGTGGTTTCGGCCAGCCGGTCCTCGCGGTCGATGGTCTCGAGCGTCACCTCGCCGTAGCGGCCGTCCCGCCCGCTCGACTCCGGCAGCCGTTCGGCGATCGCCCGGCGCACCGCCTCCTCGCCGTAGCCGGGCCCCCAGTAGCAGTGGTCCATGACGAAGCGGTGCTCGGCGTCGCGCCGGCCACCCAAGACCGCGTGGTGAACGTAGAGCGCGGCGCCGAGCGAGGTGCCGGCGTCGCCCGCCGCCGCCTGGATATAGACCTCCTCGACGCCCGTCGCGGCGAACAGCTTGCCGTTGGCGAGCGAGTTCATGGCGCAGCCGCCGGCGAGCACCAACCGCCTCTCGCCGGTCGCCGCTCCCAGCGCCCGCACCAGGGCGAAGAAGCGCTCCTCGTAGACCTTCTGGAGGGAGGCCGCGAGGTCCTTGTGCCTCTGCGTCAGGTCGTCCTCGCGCCGGCGGGCGGGCCCGAGCAGCTCCTCGAGGCGCGGCGTGAAGACGACCCCCAAGGCCGGCGCGCCGTCGTCCCAGGTCATGTCGACCCCCTGGGAGAGATGCCGGAAGTAAGCGAGGTCGAGGCGAAAGGTGCCGTCCGGGAGCGGCGGGACGATCCGTTCGAGCGCCGCGGCGTACCGGGGCTCGCCGTAGGCGGCGAGGCCCATCACCTTGTACTCGTCGCCGAAGCCGGGGAAGCCGAGGAACTGGGTGACCGCGGTGTAGAAGAGCCCCAGAGAGTGCGGGAAGCTGACGCGGTCGAGGACGCGGATGGAGTTGCCCCGGCCCGCCGCCATCATGGTCGAGACGAAGTCGCCGAAGCCGTCGACCGTCAAGCACATCGCCTCCTCGAACGGCGAGCAGAAGAAGGCCGATCCCAGGTGTGCGAGGTGATGCTCGACGGGAACGAGACGCGGCGCGCGCCCTCCGAAGGTCTTCGCCACGCGCTCCTCGAGCGAGCCCACCTGGGAGAGGTTGCGCACCCGCGAGGCGGCGCGCCCGAGGCTCCGGGGATGGGTGAGAGCGAGGAGAGCCTTGCGCCAGAGATAGGCGCGTGGCTGGCGCGAGACGGCGAGCGCCGCCACCTGGTCGAGCCCGCCCATCTCCTCCAGGCAGTAGCGGATGGCGAGCACGGGAAATCCCGCCCAATGCTTGACGCGCCGGAAGCGCTCTTCCTCGACGCCGGCGACGAACCGCCCGTCGACCACCGCCGCCGCCGAGGCGTCGGCGTGAAAGGCGTTGATCCCCAGGATGCGGGTCGTCATGGAGACGGGACCTCGGGCCGGGAGGCCTGGAGCTCGGAGAGCCGGATGTCGACGATCAGGCGGAACCAGAAGGCCTGGAGGAAGTGGAAGACGAAGCCGTTGCGGCCGTCGAGGAAGCCGCAGAGGACGAAATAGCGGTAGCCGAAGTAGAGCCACGGCCGCAGGTATAGCGGCAGCCGGTAGTAGCGGCTCTTGAGCCAGAGCGTCCTTTCGTCGGAGGTGCCGAAGAGGCGCGGCACGAGCTTCCAGGCGAGCCCTTGCCGGCGCCGGTCGAGCTCCTCGCGCGCGAAGGCATCGGCGTAGCGCAGGTGCTTCTCGAGGTAGAAGAGGATGGCGTCCTCCTTGCGGTTCCACTCCTCGAGCGGCGCCTTGAGGCGTGCCGTCGTCCCGCGCACGTAGATGCGGGTGTCCTGTTCCTGCGGGTCGAGCTCGCCGCGGTCGCGGCGGAAGAGCTTGAGGAGGTACTTGTGACCGTAGCCGCCGAAGCGGATGGGGTGGCCGCGAAAGATCTGGCGGCGGCGGATGTAGAAACCGTCGGCGGCGACGTTGGGGCCGGCGAAGAGCGCCGCGAGCTCGGCGCGCAGCGGCTCCGGCAGCGCCTGGTCGGCCTCGAGGATCAGCACCCAGCCGTTGCGGATCGGCAGGTTGTCGAGCCCCCACTGGAAGATCCAGGGGATGATCCGGCCGTGGTCATAGGGGAGGGTGACCACCTCGTCGGCGTAGCGCCGGGCGATCTCGACCGTGCGGTCGGCGCTCTCGGAGTCGATCACCAGGATCTGCTCGACGAAGCCGTGGACGCTCCGCAGGCTGCGCTCGAGGTTTGCCTCCTCGTTGCGCGTCGCGAAGATCGCGGTGACCGGGATCATGCGGTGCCCGCCGCCGGGCCGCGCGCCGCGGCCACGATGCCGCGCCAGGTGGCGGCGTAGTCCCAGCGGGCGAGGATCGCCCGGTTCGTCTCGCCGACCGTTGATGTGGGTAGGGCGAGGGCGCCGTCGATGGCCCGCGCCAGCGCGGCGCCATCGCCGGCCTCGTAGCGGAAGCCGTTCTTTCCCTCTTCGATCAGGTCGTAGCCCGCGCCCACCCGCGACGAGGCGATGGCGGGGAGCCCGCAGGCGAGGGCCTCCTCGACCGACACACCCCAGCGCTCCTCCCTCGCGGCGTGGACGAAGAGGTCGGCGGCGGCGTAGAGGGCGGGCAGATCGGGGTAGGGCACGTAGCCCAGAAAGCGCACCCGATCGAGACCGCGCTCGGCCGCCGCGCTCTCGAGGGCCAAGCGCTCCGGCCCGTCGCCGGCGACGACCGTCCAGGTCCCCTCGCGCGCGACGCGGGGGAGCGCCGCGAGCAGATCCCAGGGCGCTTCGCGAGAGTTGAGCTTGGCGACCGCGAGGACCACCGGCGCCGCGGCCGGGAGGCCCAGCCGCGCGCGGAGCGCCGGGCGCCCCTCGGCGCTCAGGCGAGACCGCTCGCGAAACGATTCCACGTCCACCGCATAAGGGAAGAGCCCCGTCTTCGCCCGCGGCACGCCGCAGGTCCGCAGGTAATCCAAGGTCAGGCTGCCGGCGCCGAGGAACCGATCATAGGCGCGAGCGAGCACTCGCGTGAAGAGGACGCGGCGCAGGCGCTCACGCGCCGAGGGTGCGCCGGCCGGCGGGAACGCCGCGGTATCGAGGCGCAGCGCCGTGGGAATTCCCCGGCGCCGCGCGAGCGCGTTGGCGAGCAGGTAGGGGAGGCGCGTGTAGCCGTTGACGATCAGCAGGTCGGTGCGGGAGGCGTCGAGCTCGCCGGCTAGGAAGCGGGCGCGGCCGCGCCGCGGGCAGATCCGGAACGGATAGCCGCCCAGCAGATCGACCCCCCAGTCGACAGGGCGGGAGAGCTCGGGATCGAAGGCGGGATCGGCGGCGTCCGCGGCGAGGAAGATCACCCGCAGCTCGTGCTCGGGATCGCGCGCGGCGAAGCGGTAGAACGGCGCCTCGAACTGCGTCGGGCGCTCGACCAGGAAGGCGATCCTCATCGCGGACGGCGCTCCGCCGGGAGCGCGCCGGTGCTCGTCCGCCGCAACGGGACGAGCCCTCGGTAGACCGCCTCCATCTCGCGCGCGATCGCCCCCCAGCCGAAGCGCTCGCGGGCGACCGCGGCGCCGCGCTCGCCCATCGCCCGCCGCGCGGAAGCGGCGCTCAAGAGCGCGGCGAGAGCGTCGCCGAGCGCCGTGGGATCGCCTTCGGCGACGATCCCCGCACCCGTCGCGCGCACCACCTCGGCGAGACCCACCTCGGGGGTGACGGCGACCGCGCAACCCGCCGCCATCGCCTCGAGGACGGCGTTGCCGAAGTTCTCCGAGTGCGAGGGGAGCACCAGGATATCGGCGCCGTGGAGCAGCGCGGCCTTGCCGGCGCCGTGGATCTCGCCGAGGAAGACGACCCGGTCGCCGGCGCCGAGCTCGGCGGCGAGCCGCTCGAGCCCCGGCCGCAGACCCTCCTCATCGTTGCCGGCGATCGCGAGGCAGGCGCCGGGGATCCGCGGCAGCGCCCGGATCAGCCGGTCGATCCCTTTCTTCCAGCTCACCCGGCCGAGGAAGAGCAGGAGCGGCCTGCGGGCCAGCGCGCCGCGGACGGCCGGTGAAAGGTCGGCCTCTCTCGCCGGCGGCTCGTCCTCGAAGCCGTTGGCGACCACGACGGCCGGCGGCAGCGACAGACCGAGCCACGCCCCCAACTCCTCCGCGTCGTGGGCCTCGAGCGCGCTGGTGGCGTGGAGCGCCGCGGCCTCGCCGAGGGTGCGGCGCTCCACGAGCCCTAGCCAGAGGAGCTTGCGGAGGCGCCCGCGCCGGTGGACGAGGTCGGGTACCAGCATTCCACGGGGCGCGACTAGGTAGGGCACGCCCGCCCAGGCGGCGGCGCGGGCGGCGGCTGCGGTCGGCCAGAGAAAGACCGAGTGGAGGTGGACGACGTCGCACGCCGGCAGCTCGAGAGCGAGGGCCGCGGCCATCGCCGGCGCGAGGTAGAGCCGGCGCGGCCGGCGCACCGCGAAGTAGCGCACCGCGACGCCGTCGATCGCGGCCGCGCGATCGAGCGGCGGGCTGCCGGCGTCGACGTCGGTGGTGAAGACGGTGACTTGGTGCCCGCGCGCCGCGAGCGCCTTGCAGAGCCCATGAACGGCGCGCACCGGGCCGCCGTGGCGCCAGGCGGGGACGTAGGTGGGCACCACGTGGAGGATCCTCAAGGCCGCTCCGGGAGGAGGGTTCCGAGAAGGTCGACGAGCCGGCGATGATGGGCCGGCCAGGTGGCTCCCGCGGCCGCCCGGCGGCAGGCCGCGCCCATCGCCCGCACCTCCTCGGGGTGGCGGGCGCACCAGAGCATTCGCTCAGCGAGGGCCGCGGCGTTCTCCCGGGGGACGATCCAGCCGCTCTCCCCCTCGCGCACCAGGTCCTTGGCGCCGACCATCTCGGAGACCAGCGCCGGGACGCCGACGGCGAGCGCCTCGGCGACGACCATGCCGAAGGAGTCGTGGCGCGAGGGGAGCACCAGGCAGTCGGTGTGCGCCAGCTCGGCGGCCAGCCCGCGCTGGTCGAGCGGTCCGGCGAGGGAGATCCCGTGCTCGCCCCGTGCGGAAACCTGCCGCGGCGCGTCGCCCGTCGGCCCCACCAGACGCAGCCGCGCCTCGGGGACGGCGCTACTCACCACCGCGAAGGCGGCGAGCAGAAGATCGAAGCCCTTGCGCGGGATCGGCGCGCCGGCGAAGAGGAAGGTGAAGGCGCCGTCGAGCCCCGCGCCGGCGGAGCGCGGCGCGAAGACCTCGCCGTCCGCGCCCAGGGTCACGGCATGGACCCGCCCGGCCGGCACCCCGGCGTCGAGGTAAGTCTGCCGCGCCAGCTCGGAGACGGTGAGCACGTGGTCGGCCAGGGCGACCTCCCCGTCTTTGACCGCCGCGATCCGGCGATGCAGCTCCGGGGAGTCCGCCGTCGGCTGTACTTGGTCCTGCGTCCGGTGGTGGATGGACGGGGCGTCGAGCAGCGTCACGATGCCCAGCTGGCGCGCGGCGCGGAACGTCTCCAGGGCGGAGATCTCGCAGGCGATCACCGCGTCCGGCCTGAGGCGCGCCAGGCGCCAGGCGGCCCAGCGGTCGAATCCGCGGCAGGCGCGGAGGTCGTTCTCGGCCGCCATCCCGGCCGGCAGGAGCCGGTCGCCGAGGCGGCGCAGCGCCGGCGTCCAGGGCGTCCAGCGCACCTGCTCGGGCGGGAGCGCGACGGGCTCGTAGCGAACCAGCCGCCGCCAGAGCCAGCGCGGCACGAAGCGCCCCTGGCCTGCCAGACAGGGGACGCCGGCCCAATAGCCGGCGAGCATCCCGGCTTCGGCGAGCGCCAGGGCGGTCTGGTGCGAATGCTGCCGGCCGGGGTGGGTGACGACGACCTGCGCCCTCATCGCGAGGCGTCCAAGAGGCGCACCCGCGCCGGCACGGCCGCCGGCCGCCGCCGGGCCGCCGGCGGCGCGACGGCCGGCTGGGAGGCGGGGAGGGCGACGCGGTCGAGGACCATCACGGTAAGGAGGAGGCCGGCGAAGAACCAGTAATAGACGTCAGTCGTGACGTCGAAGACGATGCTGCCCGGGATCTGGGCGAAGAAGAAGAGAAAGGCCGCGGTGGCGATGGCGCGATGGAAGAGCGTGCGCAGGGCGCGGGCCTGGCGCAGCGCGAAGAGGGCGAGGTAGAGGCGTATGAAGTAGAAGACGAGGAATCCGGGAAGGCCCAGCTCGAGCATGATCCGACCCGGCTCGCCCTCGACCCCCGCTCCTTCCAGCCAACTGTAAGGGATGCGGTCCTTGGCGAGCGCTGCGGCGGTTTGGTGCGTGGCGCCGATCCCATAGCCTTCGAGTCCCGCGGCCGGGAACGTCGCGAAAGGCTCGACGAACGGCGAGAGGAGGCGAGAGGATATGTCCGCCGCGCCCCCGGCGGCCCGTCCCAGGTAGGCGTCGACGGCGTCGGATGCGGCATAGCTGATGAGCAGCAGCACCAGGCCCACCGCCAGGACCAGCCGGCTGAAGGTCGCCCCCGCGCCCCGCTCCCGCGCCACCGCGAGCCACCAGTAGAAGGGGAACGCCGCGGCGAGCAGGATGAGCGGTCCCCGCGAGCCGGTCAGGAGGATGCCGAGGACCGTCATCCCGAGCGCCACATAGAGCTGAAGGTTGCGGCGGAACCTCCACTGGACCGTGGCGAGGATCCCGAGGAGGAGGATGATCGCCGCGAAAAGGTACGAGGAATAACCGGTGATGTAGGAGAAGGTCGCGGTCACCCGCACGAAGGAAGAGCTACCGAAGGTCGAGACGTATCCTATGTCCTCGGCCGCGCGGGCGTAGGTGTTGATCGGGCTCGAGGCCGGGGCGAAGAACTGGGCGATGGCGAGGAGGCCGATCGGGATGGCGGTCAGCACGTAGCGCTTGAGGAAGCGGGCGAGCGCGCCATCGTCGGGAAAGACGTCGGGGAGGACGAATAGCAGCGGGATGTACCAGAAGTAGGCCTTGAAGCCGAAGACCCCCACCAGGGGATTGGGCAGCCGGGGATTGAAGATCTCGGCGAGGCCGTAGAGCGCCGAGACGAGGAGAGCCGCCTTGAGCGCCGGCAGCCGGGGGAGCGAGCGGTGTCCGGAGGCGGCGAGCCAGCCGGCGTAGGCGCCGAGCAACAGCAGGTCCTTGGCGAAGTAGACGATGTCCTGCGCACCGGGAAGGAGCCACTTGCGGATCGCCCCTTCGACGAGGAGCAGGAACATCGCCGCCTGGATCGCCTGGCGCCAACGGGAGTAAGACCATACCGCTGCGCCGAGACCGCAGGAGATCAGGATGAGCCGCGTCAACATGGCCGGGCCCCCATGCTACTCGCGTCCGCTGCGGCCGGCGCTTCGCCCGCGGCGCGCCCGCTCGAGGGCGGCGGAGTAGGCGGCGGCGACTACGCCGCTCTTGTGGGACGCGAGGTGAGCGCGCGCGTCGTGACGCAGGCGCGCCAGCTCCGCCGGGTCGTCGAGCAGCGCGCCCAGGACGCGGGCGAGGGCCGCCGCGTCGCCGTTGGGAAAGGTCCGGCCGCAGAGCCCGATGGCCTCGGGCAGGCCGCCGCCCTCCGAGCCCACCACGACGCAGCCACAGGCGATCGCCTCGACCGCCACGTTGCCGAACGGCTCATGGTAGCGCGACGGCACCACCAGGATGCGGTGCTCGTTGAGGATGCGCACCAGCTCCTCGCCGCGGCGCACGCCCAAGAATTCGACCCGTTCGGCGATCCCCAGCCGCGCGGCCTGGGCGACGAGCCGCGGGCGCTCGGGCCCGTCGCCGATCACGGTGAGTCGGATCTCCCGGCTCGCCTCCGTCCGGTCGCGAGCGACGAGCGCCAGGGCGTCGAGCAGGACGTCGACGCCCTTGTCGGAGACCAGCCGCCCGAGGACGGCGAGGTCCTTGGTGCGCGGCACCTCGGGCAGCAGGCGGAAGACGTCCTCGCGATAAGGATTGGTGATGACGAAGGTCGGCGGTCCGAGGTCGCGGGCGAGCGCCTGCGACACCGCGACCGAGGTCGAGAGGCGGGTCAGCCGGCGCTTCAACCGGTCCTGCCATGCGATGCGCCCGTCGACGCGGGTGTACCAGCTGTGGTGCGAAGTCAGCCAGGGCCGGCGGACGAGGAGCAGCGGCCAGACCGCGCGCAGGCAGACGTTGGCGTGAAAGAGGACCTCGCACCAGCGCACCCAGCGCAGGAGCTCCCAGGGCGGCGGCCGGCGGACGACGCGGAACGGAAAGTCGTCGTCCTCCCCGCCGGCGGTCGTCGTGACGACCACCACCTCGTGGTGGAGCCGCGTGAGCCCGCGCGCGATCTGCGCGACGAAGTTCTCGAGGCCGCCGACCAGCGGTGCGAAGGCCGGGGAGTAGATGAGGACCCTCACGCGCCCTCCGTGCCGAGCAGGCGCCGGAACGAGGCCACCTGGTGCGTGAGCGAGTGCCCCGCGTACCAGGCGGCGGCGGCGGTCGCCGCCACCTGGAGGGCCGCCTCGCCGGAGCCGTCGCCCGGCGCCCAGGGGCGCGGGACGGCGGGCGTGCGGCGTGCGGCGACCGGCAGCATGCCGTGGGCGCAATAGGCGGCGAGGACGGTCGACTTGCCGTAGAAGGCCGGGCGGTGGCCGACGAAGCCGGCGAGCGAGTCGGCGAAGAGCGCGCTGACGGCGCCGGCCGAGAGCTCCCCGAGCCGGCGCACGGGAACGCCGGCGACCGTTGCCGGAGCGACGGCCGGGGAACCGACGGGCTCCGGCCCGACGTCGGCGACCTCGACGACGCCCAGCGCCGCGCAGGCCGCGGCGAGGGTGGCGCCCTCGCCGTAGGCGCGGGCGCGGCCGCCGGGGCCGCCGAAGACCACCAGGCGCCGGCACCGCGCTTCGAGGGGCAGGGGAGCCGCCAGCTCGCCCACGGTCGAGAAAACGGGGAGCACGGCCACCGCCGCGGCGGGAACCCAGCGCGCGAGCAGGTCGCGGTAGAGCTCGAGGCTGGTCGCGACGTGGTCGCTTTCGCGCGCGAGGGCCGCGGCCAGCCGGCGCTGCGCCGGCGAGAGCCAGAACGAGCTGCGCCACGGCGGACCGGAGGCGTAGACCTCGTGGAAGAAGGCGACGAGCCGCGTGCCGGCGGCGCTCCGGCGCCAGCGCTCGAGGCCGGCCACCAGCCACTCCGGGCAGCCCCGCGGCGCGTAGGCGTAGTTGGCGTAATGGACCAGGACGCCGGCGCTGTCGCTACGCTCGCCCGCCCAGGAGGCGATCGCGTCGGCGGCCTTCTCCGCCGTGCGCTCGCCGAGGGCGAGGACCGCGGCGCCGCCGCTCTCCGGCCGTTCGGACGCCGGTCCGGGCAAGAGGAAGGTGGTCGGGATCCCGGCGGCGTCGAGGGCCCGCGCCAGGGCGGCCGCGTAGTCGCCCACGCCGTCGCTCGGCGGCGACAGCCGCGGCACGATCTGGAGCACCCTCATCGTGCCCCGGCCTCCAGTCCCGCCGCCGCGGCGCTGTCCGCGGACCGGGCGCGGGCGCCGATCGCGCCGATCGCCGCCAGCGCCTCCGCGGGCGTCACGACGGCGTCGCGCTCGCCGGGCTCTCGGCCCAAGCTCACCGTGAGGCCCGGATATCCCCACTGCGCCTGATGCTGGCGCGCCGACGGGAAGGAGGGGCCGAGGAGGACCACGGTCGGCTTCGCGAAGGCGGCTGCGGCGTGCATCGCGACGCTCGAATTGCAGACCACGAGGTCCGCCGCCGCGAGCAGGGCGAAGGTCTCGCGCAGGCTCAGGTGCCCCGCGAGGTTGGCGACGCAGGCCGCGCGATCGGCACCGGCGGCCAGGCGCTCGCCCGCCGCGCGGTCGCCGGGGCCGCCAGCGATGGCGACGGCGACGCCGGCGGACCGCGCGAGGCTGGCCGCCAGCTCCCGGTAGCTCTCGAGCGGCCAGGACTTGACGGCGAGGCCGGCGCCGGGCGCGACGACGATCCGCCGCGCCCGCCCGGGCTCCAGGGCGCCCACGGCCCGCCAGGCGGCCTCGCCGGCGGCCCGCTCGGCCGGCGTGAGGAAGATCTGCGGGCGCGCCGCCGCGGAATCGGGGAGCCCGCCCGCGCCGAGCAGCCCGGCGAAGCACAGCGCGCTCCGGCCGACATGCTCGCTCGGATCGAAGGTCGCGGTGCGCTGGACGCCGGTGTGGCCCCCCGCGTACCCGCGCACCCCGAGGCGCCAGGGGATCTTCGCCCGCAGCAGGAGCGCCGCGCCCCAGCGGCTGCCGAGGACGTCGATCCCCACGTCGAAGCGCCGGCGCCTCAGCGCGTCGATCTCCGGCGAGCGCAGCAGGTAGCGCAGGCGGCGCCAGGTCGTCTGGCCGGGGACGAACTTGTTGAACCACGGCGCGTCGAGCGGCAGGACCTCGGTGAGGTGGGGGTTGCCGGCGAGCAGCGGCAGTCCCCAGCGGCCCACGGCGGCGGCGATGCGGGCCGCGGGGAAGCGCCGGCGCAGTGCCTCGAAGAGCGGTGTCACCACCAGCAGGTCGCCCAGGTCGTTGTTGCGGAGAACCAGGATCGAGCGCGGCTCGAGGTCCGCCTGCCGGTCGACCGCGGATACCCGAGCGCTCCGGGCGTAGACCCAGAGCGCCGTCTCGCCGAGCGCTCCGGCGAGCCAACGGCCGGCCCCCGCCGCGCGCGCCCCCGCCGCTCTCAGTCCCACCGCAGCCCTCCGAGTCGCGACGCCAGGCGATGCAGCCGGCTGTGGTGAGCCGGCGTCGCGCAGAGGAGGTCGGCCGAGCCCCTGAGCCGATTCGGGGAGAGCTCCGCCGCGGCGTCGGTCAGCCGGCGGACCCCGCCCTCGGCCGGGGAGCGCGCGAGATAGAAGTCGGTGTAGCCGAGCGGCCGCAGATGCTCGGGCACGGCCTGCGGCTGGTAGCCGAAGGCCCCCGTCCAGTCGGCGCAGACCTCGAGGTAGAGAAGGGGCGCGAAGGCGCGGAGCGTCGACGTGCCGCCACGGAGGACGGGGAGCTCGGCGCCCTCGACGTCGCACTTGACAAAGTCCAGTCGGGAGAGGGCCAGCCGCCGGGCATAGCCGTCCAGTGTTTCGACCGGGGCACGATAGGTCTGGACGGTTGTCGCGGCCGCCCAGGAGCCGACGCCGTGGCGGGCGAGCGACGCCTGTCCGAAGTCCTCGCCGGGCACGAAGAGCGGCAGCTCGCCGGCCGTCTCGCCGAGGGCCGTCGCGTTGACGGCGACGTTGCCGATCCCCTGCGCGCGGAGCGCCGCGGCCAGGTGCAGGGCGGTCGGCGGCACCGGCTCGAAGGCGTGAACCGCGCCGCCGCGTCCCGCCAGGCGGGCGAAGAGCGCGGTGTAGTGGCCGCGGTTGGCTCCCACGTCGAAGACCACGTCGCCGCGTTCGACGAGGGCGACGAAGACGCGCTTGCCGAGGTCGGGGGAGCGAACGAGCCGGAGCGCCGCGGCGTGGAGCGCCGGCGCGCGCGCCAGTAGCCGATCGGCCGCCGCGCGCCAGGCGCCAGGAACGGGGGTCGCCGGCCGCCGCTCCGCGCCGTCCCTCACGGCGCCTCCAGGGCGGCGTGCCGAGGGCGGCCGAAGGGCAGGAGGATCTCCTCTTCGTAGCGCCGCGCGATGGCATCCCAGGTGAAAGTCTCATAGTAAACGCTCGCTGCCGGATCGTCGGGAAGCGTCGCCTCCGGCGTGGCGGCGCCGATGGGTGGAGGGAACGGGCGCAGCGAGCGCGGGAAGAAGGGCCGCAGGTCCGCGACGCCGCCGGCCTCGGTGGCATAGACCGGCATCCCCGATTCGAGCATCTCGTTGAGGGTGAGCGCCCAGCCTTCGACGGTGCTGGTGAAGAGCCCGGCGTCGTGCGCAGCGAGGAGCGCCGGGAGCTCGCCGCGCGGGAAGGCGGGGAGGATCTGCAGGCGGCCGCTCGCAAGGAGCGCGCTCGGCGCTCGGTGGGCGGCTTCCGGGCCGCAGCCGGCGAGGGTGAAGGTATCCTCGGGCCGCGCCGCGGCGCGCTCCGCGAGGATCTTGAGGAGGTGCGCCGTCCCCTTCTGCGGCACCCAGCGCCCGATCCAGAGGAAGCGGGTGGTGCCGGCCAGGTCGAGCGGCACGCGGCGGGAGCGGACGGTCGCGAGCGCCGCCTGCTCCGCGGCCGACGGCGCGGCGACGTAGCGCCGCAACTTGCCGCGGGTCCAGGGCAGGTGCCTCGCCATCCAGCGCGCCTCGTGGCTGCCCAGGCAGAGGATCGCGCGCGCCCGCCGCCAGCCGGCGAGGATCGCCGCCGCAAGGCGCGCCTCGAGGAGTGATTCGAACGGGAGCCGCACCGCGCCGGCCGGCAGCCGTGCGAGGCGCGACCGGAACGACACGCCGAAGTAGCGGAGGTCCGGCTGCACGCTTCTCGCGACGACCGGCGCCGAGGCGGCGACCCTCGCCGAGATCGAGATCGCTGGGCAGTCGACGAGGTCGTAGGGCGGGCTCCCGGCGAGGTGCTCCTCGAGCCGCCGCCGCTGCCAGCTCCAGATGCTCCACCAGCGTGCCGCCGCGGGGAGCGGCTCGGGCGACCAGGCGAGTGCCTCGTGGCCGCGGGCGCGGAGCGCCTCGGCGAGACTCAGGGCGATCTGCGCCGCGCCGAGCTCGGGGGAGAGCGGGGCGTGGCTGACGATCAGCACGCGCATCGTCTCAGCAGGTCTCCCACGCCGCGGTGCCCGCGTAGGCGGCGAGGCAGCGTTCGACGACACGCTCCCAGGTGAAGTGCTCGACCACCCGCTCTCGCGCCCCGGCGGAGAGGCGCCGCCAGAGGTCGGGCTGGGCAGCGAGCCGGGCGAGGGCCGCCGCGATGGCCGGCGGATCGTTGGGCGGGACGAGGAGGCCGCTCTTGCCATCGATCACGATCTCGGAGAGCGGCGGCACGTCCGAGGCGATGACCGGGCAGCCGCAGGCCATCGCCTCGACAAGCGCGAGGCCGAACAGCTCGTTGCCACGGGATGAGCCGGCGGCGTCGACCGGGGTGGGATGGACGAGCGCCATTGCGGCCCGCAGGCGCCGGACGACGCCGTCATCCGGGAGGCCGACTTCGAAGTCGACCGCTCTTCCGGCTGCCAGGGTGCGCAGGCGGGCGAGGTACCCCGGGTCGGGCGCCACGCCGACCACGTGGAGGGGCAAGCCGGGAGGCAGGCCCGCGATCAGATAGTGCACTCCCTTGTGAGGGAGGAGACGGCCGAGGAAGACCGCCGAGCCATCGTGCGTTGGGGACGCGCGCATCGGGTGACGGTCGAGGTCGACACCGCCGTAGATCACCGCTGCGCGGCGGTTGCGTCCAGGGAGCTCGCGCGCGGCGTAGCGCGAGATCGGTAGGTGGGCGTCAATCCAGCGCGACTGATCGACGTGATATCCCGGCGTCCAGGCGCCGCCGCCCAGGTCGGAGACGAAGACGCGGCTCCCCTGGAGCCGGCCGAAGAGAGCCGCCAGGAAGGTCGGGAAGACGTTGTACTGGTGGCAGTGGACGACGTCCGCGCCAGCGAGCTCGCGGCGGAGCCGGGGTGAGAAGGGGGTCATCTTCGCCTTGGTCCAGCTCTTCAAGATCACCCGCTCGTAGTTGGGGGCCGGCCGTTCGCGCTGTGCGCGCAGCCCGAAGCTCACTAGTTTGACCGCGGCCCGCGCCGCCATCGCGCTCGCCAACTCCTCGGCGAAGCGCTCGCCGCCGCCGAGGATCGACTCGGGGGCGAAGTAGGTCGGGGAGACGTGGCAGACGGAAAGCAGGGCTATTTCCCCGACCGCCCCTTAACCGCGCGGAGCTGGAAGATCAGGAACCAGGCCGGGAAGATCCAGGTCAGGCGGCGCTCGTAAAGGGCGGGATGACGGTTGGCGAAGCGCGCCAAGAGCTGGTCGAAGAGCGTGCCATGGAAGACAAGGAGCCGCGAGGTGATCTCGAAGCGTACGCGGCTGTAAAAGCTCCGCGGCGAGGTGCCGGTAAAGTCGTCGAACGAGAAGTAGCCGAGGTGCTGGCGGTGGGTCGGATCGCTCCACGAGTTGGGGGAAGAGAAGTGCGGCGTGGTGATCTCCAGGATGCCACCCGGCGTGAGGATTGCGTGCACCTCCTCCAGGAATCCTTGGATGTTGGCCAGGTGCTCGACGACGTCGAAGGCGTATGCGTGCTCGAAGTGATCGCGCGGCAGCGGGTAGGGACGATGGTCGAAGTCGATCACCAGGTCGGGCGCGGCGGACAGCCGGAGGTCGACGTTCAAACAGTCGGGCAGCGGGCGCGTCCCGCAGCCGAGGTTGATGCGGCGCGGCAAGCCGCTCACGTCATCCACCGTACCCATTGCGGGCGGATGAAACCGGCGGTGGCGATGGCGAGCTGGAGGGCGAGGCCCACCGCAGCGGAGAGCACGTTGAACCACAGCACGCCGGCCGTCGTGCCGAGGGGGAGGGCGGCGACCAGGCAGGCCTGCGCGGCGATGAGTATGGCGACCGCCAGGCTCTCCCAGCGGTTCCAAGAGCGCGACAGGTTGACGCCGACCGCGTAACCCGAGAGGAGCGTCAGGCTTGCCCCAGCGACGACCAGGAGCAGCTCGCGCCGCAGGCCGGTGTAGTGCGGCCCGAGGATCAAGAGGAAAAGGTCGGGAGCGAAGCGGGCCGCTGCCAGCATGGCGAGCGCGATGGCGAGGAGCAGGCTGCCGAACTGCAGGTAGCGCCGGCGGAAGACCCGGTCCTCGGTGATCCGCGCCATGCGCGGCAGGAAGACGATCCCGGTGAGCCCCGAGAACATCCCGACGAGGAGGCCGAGGCGGCCGAGCGCGCCGACCTCGGCGAGGTTCCGCGCCGTGCCGAAGGTCGCCGAGAGCCAGACCACGAGCGGCCCCTGGATCGAGAAGTAGAGGGCCGAGGGGAGGCTGGGGAGCAGGTAGCGGAGCACCTGCCGCCGAGGGCGCGAGAGATCAACCGCAGCGGGCCGCGGCGCGGGGTCGCGGGCGAGGTGGGCGACGGTCGCCGCGGCGAGGGCGGCGGCCGCCACCGCGATCCAGGCGCGCAGCAGGGCGGCCGCGATCATGGCGAGGGCGGCGGCCAGACGGACTCCGCCGCCCGCCATCTCGGCCCGATAGGACCTGCCGTAGCGGTCGGCGAGGCGTAGCGCCAACACGCGGACCGAAGAGGCGATCTGGAACCAGGCGGCGGCGAGGATCCCCACCGTCGCGAGCGCGACGTCCCAGCGCGCGAACCCCTTGGCGGTGGCGGTCGCGGGGAAGGCGAGGAGGACCGCGACGACGCCCACCAGGAAGGCCGCGCGCCGCAGCGACAGGACCGCGGCCAGATAGTCGCCGAAGCTCCCGCCTTCGCGCGCCGTGTAGTGCGAGAAGTAGACTAGCGAGGAGGTGCTCCCCAGGTCGGAGGCGAAGGTGAAGAACGAGATCAACGACGAGGAGAGGGTGTAGAGCGCGAACTCCTTGACCGGCATGAAGCGGGTGAGGAGGAGCCCCGCCGACATCCCGGCGAGCTGGGTCGCGGTCTGGGCCGAGAAGTAGGCCGTGAGGATGCCGGTCCAGGTGCGGGCTCGGCCCGCCAGTGTGCGTCGCCAGCCGGGGGCTGGGGGTGGCGGCGCCTCGTCGGCACCCGGTACGATCGCCTCGTCGGTGATCGGGGCGATGGGTGAGGCGACAGGCAGCACGCTGGGCGGCTCGGCGGTGGCCGGGCCGGGAGCGGGCGCGCCGGTCGGGTCTGCGGGGAGGATCGACGGTTCCATGGCGATCGCGCGCTACGGTGCCGTGCCGCCCGGCGCGCCGGCGAGCCCGATCCCCATCTCCGCCAGCACCCGCCGCGCCAGCCGCCGCGAGCGGCAGCCCTGGCCCTCGCCGGCGGGCCGCTCGCGCGGCTCGTCCTCCAGCCATTCGGTGACCGGCATGTAGAAGCCGGACTTGGGGCGCCGGAAGAGCGCCTCCGGCAGCTCGGGGGCGACCTGGCGCACCAGGCCGGCCTTGCCCAGACGGCGCGCCGGCGCGAAGCCGTGGGCCGCGAAGGCCGCGGCGAGGCGGGCATCGGCGAGGGGCACGCGGAGCTCGAGCGAGTGCGCCATGGACGCCCAGTCGGCGTCCCTCAGGAGCTGGTTGCGCATGTAGCGCGCGGTCTCCAGGGCCTGGACCGCGAGCCAGGGATCGGGCGCCCTGCCGTGCGAGCGCGCCGGCAGCGCGCGGCCGGCGTCGGCGACCGGGTCGTAGGTGGCGAGGGCCTCCTCCGCTCGCTCGCGCCCGAGGAGCGCCGGGAGCTCCTCCGGCAGGTAGAGGCCGCGGCGCAGGAAGTAGGCGCCGGGGATGGTGCCCCCGTGACGCAGCAGGCCCGAGAGCTTGGGCCGGCCGGGAGCGGCCGCCCGCGCCAGCCGCGGCCAGAGCGCGGCCGCGCCGGGGAGCCGCGTTGCCCAGCGGGCGGCGCGGGCGCCGCGCGGCACGTCGGCGAAGGAAGGGTAGCTCCCCAGGAGCTCGTCGCCGCCCAGCCCGGAGAGCGCCACCTTGATCCCTGCTGCGTGCGCGGCGCCGGCGACCACGTAGGTGTTGAAGCCGTCGATGCTCGGCTGGTCCATGGCGGCGACGGCGCCGGTGAAGAGAGCCCGAAAGTCGTCGCGGCCGACGCGGTGGATGGCGTGGCGGGCGCCGAGGCGGCGCGCGACCTCGGCGGCGAGCGGCGCCTCGTCGCGCGGCGTGTTG
>Ga0307470_10000413_pt1 | contig 22090 bp, 26 predicted proteins | sample atmos_gasesAM3C__FD_204565 | JGI IMG/M metagenome (GOLD analysis project Ga0307470, IMG submission 204565) | Hardwood forest soil microbial communities from Morgan-Monroe State Forest, Indiana, United States - atmos_gasesAM3C_05 | ecosystem: Environmental > Terrestrial > Soil > Temperate forest... | reverse complement strand
CCACGCAGCCCCCGCCGCAGCCTCCGCAGCCCACGCAGCAGCCCGCGCAGCCTCCGCAGCCCCCGCAGCCCACGCAGCCCCCGCCGCAGCCTCCGCAGCCCGCGCAGCCCCCGCAGCAGCCCGCGCAGCCCACGCAGCCCGCGCAGCCTCCGCAGCCCGCGCAGCCCGCGCAGCCCGCGCAGCGTTCACCCTATCGCCGTTCAAGCAAGCTTCCCCCGTCTCGCGCACGATGCGCTGTACATCGGGGTAATCGTTCGTGACGAGGGTGATGACGCCATCGACAGGATCAATCAGATTCCACGCGCTCCACTGATCGTAGATGCGGGACAAATCCGCCCCCGGCTTGATCGCGGCAAGAAAGCGCGCCGGCCAGACGCGTGCGGTCTGTTGCTCCAAGCGCTCGAAGAAGTGATCTTCGAGATAAGCTATTTCCGCCGGAATCCCGAGTTCGATTTCGTATACTTCGTGCGAATCGCCGTGAATGGTGCAGCCCACTGCACAGCCTTTGCCGTTCTTCCAATAGCCATAGCCTTGGAGTAGCTCGTCGGCTTTGGCGTGAGCGCGAACCCGCGCGAGATATTTGCGCTTGATGTTTGTATCGCTGTGGTAGGCAAGCATCGGCGTATGGCTAATCATTTCCAACCCCCCCCCAAGTTTAGTTGCTCGGGAGCGACCGCGTCCAAGACGTGCCCCACGCCCGCGTCGAACGCCACGACCATATCCTCGGCCGTGGCCGGGGTTGCCACGAACAGCTCCTCGGCGTACGCGCGCACCGCTGCGTTTAGGGTATTCGCGCGCACGAAGCGCTGCAGCACGCCTTTATCGCGGCTCACCACTTTGTAGATTCGACTGGCCATTTGCGTTCGCTCCGGTGTTGGGATGACGGGTATCGAACCACAGCGCAGTTAACTTGTCAACTCCGTTTACACTTTACTTGTGTCAAGAAGTATGCAACAGTCGCTGCCCATGGCCACACCCCTCGTGCAGTTCCTAGTCGAGAACACGGAGCCGAAAATTTCCAAGCAGTCGCTCGCACGCCAAGTCCGGGTGCACCCAAGCTTGATTACGCTGTGGATGCAGGGGTTGCGCAAGCCAGGACGCGCAACGCTACAGCGGCTCTCCAAAGTCACCGGGCTTTCCATCGAAGAGTTGCTGCGATGACCACGCGCATGACGCTCGCCGACTTCAAGTCGCTGCGGCCCTCAAACAAGTACCACAACGAATATCAGTACGTCGACGGCTGGCGCTTCGACTCGAAGTTGGAGCGCGATCGGTACCTCGAATTGCAGCGGCTGCGCCTGGCGGGGGCGGTGGCGTGGTTTATCTGCCAGCCGCCGTTTCGATTGCCGGGCAAAATCACCTACCGCGCGGACTTCCTTGTTGTGTGGAGGGACTTCCTGCCGCGCGTCACGGTCGAGGACTGCAAGGGTGTGGTCACGCAAGTGTCGCTCAACAAGATCAAACAGGTGCGGGAACTCTACGGCGTTGAAGTCAAGATCATCACGCGCCGGAACGTCCGATGATCCGCTCGCGCGTGGGCGTCAATCGGCTGCTCTCGGTGATGTGGACGTTGCTTTGGCTGCTCGTGGCTTGCGATGGCGCCGTGATTTTTTGGGCTTGGCCGCGGGGCGAGTCTTTACCGTCAGCAGCCCCCGCGACACCCCTTCCTTCAGCACCGCATCGCACCAGGCATGGATCAGCGGGAGTCGCTGCAGCGCCGCGCGCAGCACTTGAGTTATATCCGCCGCCGCGCTGACGCGGGTCGCGAGCGGGAGCGGGGTCAACACCGGCTCATCCAAGGCCTGGATCTCGCCGAACACGTCCTCATGCACGCCTTTGGCGAGCTGCGGGCAGCGGTAGGCGGCCGGGCAGCCTTTGCAGTGATCGCCCACCACCAAGTTGCCGAGCGCGTCGACGTTGTTGCGCAGTTCCAAGGCCAAGCTCGCGACGGGCTGGATCATCTCTCGGAAGCTGTAGAGCTCCGCGATCGACCCGCAGTTGGTGTCGGTGAACTGGTGCAGGAGCGAGTATTTGTGCAGCGCCGCTAAGGCCAGGAACCGCGCCTCATCCGTGGGCTTGCCGGCATCGAAGTAGACGGGCACGCCTTTGAGCACGGTGCTGGGTTGCCAGACCTCGAGGCGCGCCATCTCGCCTTCGGTCACAATCAGAATGGTATCGACCAGCGCCTGCGCGCCCCGCTCGCCCGTGATCGGCTCAAGGTTCAAGCGATCCCCCGGAATGACTTGCACGTCGGCGCCACGGGCTTTGTGAGCCGCCACAGCCTCCTCCTGTTGGGTAGGTACGTAGGCGTAGCCGCGGCGCTTCGGCTCCGGGTCCGCCTCGCAGAGCGCGGGGGAGCCGGGGCAGGCGCTCCAGCGGGCGTAGTCGCGGGGATCCAAGAAGAGGCGAGTCACGTCGTCGCGTCCTTGACCTTCGCGACCATCGCGCCGTACTGCTCGGGCTTCAACTCCTTGACGAACTTAACGCCAAACTCCGCGAGCAGCGCCTTGCCGGCGTCGTGCCCTTTCGCGCCAATGTAGGCCATCACGGCGGCCTGGGCCTCGGGGTAGGTGGCGGCGGGGTAGACAGGCTCGCGCGGATGTTCGGCGAAGACGACCGGGCCAGGCGTCAAGGCGATGTCGCCTAGAACGGTGCCCGACTTCAAGATGGGGGCGGGTTGAGCCCACGCCTCGGCAACCGTCGCGATCCGCTCCAGCGCCGCCGCGATGCGCTCGAAAGTCGTCTCGATGCTGCTCAAGCCCATACGCAAATCCACGCGAGCAGGGTGAGCAGCAACCGCGGCCAGCCGGTGAGCCAACGCCAGGGATGGGAAATGGAGGTACGCATAGATTGCTGTGTACACTAATTCGAGTTAGGATGCAACCATGCTCACCAAACGTGACCGGATCGCGGGCTACAAGGCGCTGGAGGAAGTATTCAAAACGCGCCGGGCGAACATCGCTCGCTTCAAGGAGGTGGCGGGGAGTTGGAACGATTTGGCGCGCCTATGCGGTCAGTCCCCGCAGTTGTTGGTCAACATTGCGGGGCCGAATCCGAACCGCAGCATCAGCGAGCGACTCGCGCGCGCGCTCGAGGACGCGCTCCAATTGCCCGCCGGCTGGCTCGATCAGCGGCATTGAAGGTGACTAACAGAACGCTTGCCACGCCCGACAGATTATGTATAGTTGGACTGTCCACACTTGTCCAACGGTGACCTATGTCGATGTACGTCAAGGTGTTTCGGACGATTTTCGACGGCAGTCTGTACGGCAAGTTCGAGCCGACCGTGGTGTTCCTCGCGATGCTGGTCTTGGCCGAGCGCAACGGCAACGTGGACATGACCGCCGAAGCGATTGCGGCGCGCGTGGGCTACCCGCTCGCGATCGTCAAGCGCGGGCTCGAAGAGCTGGAAAAGCCTGACCCGGCCTCGCGTTCCCCGGAAGAGGAAGGCCGGCGCATCATCCGATTAGACGAGCATCGGGCGTGGGGCTGGAAGATCACCAACTACGAGAAGTACGACAAAATCCGCACCGCCGCCGAACGCCAGGAGTACTTCAAACTCAAGAAACGCGAACAGCGGGCCAAGTCCAAACTGTCCACAAATGTCCACACCGCAACTGTGGACAAGTTGGACAGTCCCCCATGTCCACCTCTTCAACACCAACACCATCTACAACAAAATCCTAAGAGGGCGGACACGCCTGTGGATAAGTCTGCGCCAGCGCAGCAAACCGAAGAGTCCGGATTTGCCAATGAATTGGCTGCGGACAAGAGCAACGGACAACGGCAACCCGTCAACGACCCGCTCACGCCCGAACGTCGCGCAGATCTGGTGTACCGCATGCTCATCGACACGGGCGGCACGAGCCCCCCGCGCGATGCGAGACTACAGCACGCCATTGACGCAGCCGGGGGCTGGAGCCGGATCAGCCAACGCACCGAATACGAGGCGGGCAAGATCCAGCGTGACTTCTGCCACGCTTACGCGAAGTATGCTTCATGAGAACATCGCCCGAGCAACCGAAACCCCTGACCCTGCAACTCGTCAATGGGCTGTTCCTGAAGTACTTGGCCCAACGCCGCTTGACGGACATGTACCGTGGCGATTTGCAGATCAGGGAACGACGCCGCGAATGCCTTGAGCTCGTCGAGTGGATCAGCCAGTGGGATCCGCACGAATTGACATGGGAGTTCGACCAACTCAAGCGCGCGTTCGACGAAGCCATGGCGCGCATTCCCGATCCGCTATGAAGCGCGTCCACGATCCGTACTGGGCACTGGTCGGTCAAGTCATCAAGGATCATGACCTGCGACTGGATGAGCCCCGCGTTACGCCGAAGCCACGCAAGCCGTTCAAGCACCGACCACGACCGAAAACCGCCATCATTGCGGATGCCTGCGAGCGAAAGCAGCGTAAATTACTCTAGGGACGCAAGATTCCACGAGAGACGCACGACGCGCGCCTACGTCAACCAAAACGCGCCGACACGGTTGACGAGCTGCAGTGCAATGTCCTACACCAGCGGTGGATAAGTGATAGCGCGTTAGGACAGTTACCCCCATATCGACTAACTGAGCGGCTGAATGCTAAATATCGATTTGACATAATGGAAGATTATACGAAGTCGGGCCACTATCTAGCCCGCCGAACGGGTTCCGTAAGGGATCGTTTGGGGCGTGACGCTGCGGTAACGGGGAACCCAACATCGCCCCGGAAAAGTAAAAACGGATTCCTGTACACAATTGACATCGCTATTGTTAGGCGTAAAATCACGATAACAAATGGCCGCCGAATTAATTATCCTTCCATGCGACGCACCGGTGCCAGAGGATGCGGTTCGCGGTCGCAAGCGGCTAAAGGTGTACGAGGCACTGGAGGCGATGGCGGTTGGCGGGTCACCGATCGAGATCAACCGCTCCCTAGCGGCAACGCAGCATTATGTGTATCGGTATCGGGTGGAGAATGGCCGGGACATGGCGTTCAAGGTGAGGGTGAGTAAGCCAGGGTGGTGCCGCATATGGCGGGTTCGATGATGGACCGGTTCATGTCGCATGTGATTCCGGTGACGGAGTCGGGCTGCTGGTTGTGGGAGGGCAGTTGCAACGATCGGGGGTACGGGCGGTTCAAGTACCAGGGGAGGAATATGTACGCTCACCGCGCGTGCTGGCTGCTGCACGGGGGCGTCATTCCAAAGGACCTATCGGTGTGCCATCACTGCGACGTACGCTGCTGCGTGAACCCGCATCACTTGTTTTTGGGGGACGCGAAGACGAATATGCAAGACGCTGCTCGCAAAGGTCGTTGTCGCGGGTATGTAGACACGGGGCCGATTGAAATCAGACAGGTGCAAGAATGACCGAAACCTACTTTGGCGATGTGCTGCAGCAATTTCAGAACGGCGTGCAGCTCGACCTGCGCGTCAAGCTCGCGATCGAGTTCTTAAAGTCGCCGGGGGCGGTATGGGAGTCGCCCGCGCGCGCCCCGGCTCACTTTGCGCTTGAACTCGCCGACGAACTGATCACGCAGGCGCAGGCGCGCGGCTGGCTCAAGCCCCTACCCGAGGACAACGAGCTGAACACCCCGCTGCGCCGGCACTTGGAGCGCAACGTGCGCGCGCAGGTGTTTAGCCAAGTCGCGGGCCAGCGCATCGGGCAGGAGGAATCCCCCTCGGTCGCGCTCCCCAATGGCCCGTTGCCGAATCCGGGGCGCCGCCAGTGAACCGTCGCCCGGTCAGTAGCAGCAACATCGCCTCCATCGGCTGGGAGGACGATGCGCTCGAAATCGAGTTTCGCTCCGGGCATATCTACGTGTACCAGAACGTGCCCGAACTCGAGTGGCAGCGCGCGGTGGGGGCGGACAGCCCCGGCAAGTACGTCGCCGCCAACATCGTCGGGCGCTTCGAGCACACGCGCGTGAAATGACCGAGCCTCTGATCATCCGTGCCCCCTTGACCGAGGAGGAGCGGCGGGCGTTCTCGGTGCCGAAGTTCGAGGCGTTCTGCAATTCACTATGGATCGACTCGAAGGAGTTCGGGCGCCAACGCCTTGTTTGGATGAACTCACAGCGATACTTGGTCGAGCAGATCGCCGAAGGCTTGGCCGCCGACATCCATGAGTTCGTGATACTTAAGGGGCGCCAAATTGGCATTTCTACGATTACGCTTGCGCTTGATATTTATTGGTTGTTCAAACATCAGGGGCTACAGGCTGCGGTGGTCACCGACACGGATGAGAACCGCTCGTTGTTCCGTTCGCTCTTGGGTCAATACATCGCGAGCCTGCCGCCCTCGATGCGCCCAAAAATCAAATTCCACAACCGCGACCAATTGATTTGCGAAGCGCCCTGTTCCTCCCGTCTCATGTATATGGTTGCCGGTACTAAAAAGAAGGGCGATCTGGGTCGAGCCAAAGGCATCAATATGCTGCACGCGACCGAGTGCAGTTCGTGGGGCGATGAACAAGGCTTCGGCTCGCTCATGAATTCACTGGCACAGATAAACCCCAATCGCCTCTACATCTTTGAGTCCACTGCGCGCGGCTACAACATGTTCTACCAAGCATGGGAGACCGCCAAGGCGTCAAAAACGATGAAGGCGGTGTTCATCGGCTGGTGGCGCAACGAACTCTACGCATGGAGCGAGGATAAGCCGGAATATCAAGTCTACTGGGACGGCTCGCCCACCTCCGATGAACGCGTGTGGATCGGCGAGATATTCAAAATCTATGGGGTCGAGATCACGTCGAATCAGCTCGCCTGGTGGCGCTGGTACGTGACCGAGAAAATGAAGGGCGATGAGATGATGGCATTGCAGGAGATGCCCCCGACCGAGGACTACGCCTTCCAACTCTCGGGCTCGAAGTTCTTCTCCGCCGAGCGCACGAACTTAGCGTACGAGCGCGCGCGCAAGCAGGACGCGATTTACTTTCGCTACGAGTTTGGGCTACATTTCGAGGACACGCAGTTCGTCGAGACCACGGAAGAGAACGCCGAGGTCACCATTTGGGAGACCCCGGTCAAGGGCAAATCCGCCTCCGAGCGCGGCGGCTCCTACACCTTGGGGGCGGATCCTGCCTACGGGTCCAGCGAGTGGGCGGACGAATTCGCGGCGTGCGTGCTCCGGTGTTATGCGGACAAGGTGGTGCAAGTCGCCGAATTGGGCACCCCGTCCTGGACCGACCAGCAGTTCGCGTGGGCGTTGGCGCACCTCTGCGGCTGGTACGGGGACTGCATGCTGAACTTAGAGATGCTGGGCCCTGGGTTCGCGGTCTACAACGAGCTCTTAAACCTCAAGCGCATGGCCGCGACCTTGCCCGCCTCCGACCCGCGCGCGGGCGCCTTTGATGTGATCGGCCGGATCCGCGACTACCTCTTCAAAAAGCAGGACTCGATCCACGGTAACTTTGCCTACCAGTGGCAGACGAACCACCGCGAGAAAATTAGGATGATGTCCACGTTACGGGGGTACTTCGAGCGCGAGGTGATCGAGATCAATTCGGTGCTGTGCCTGCAGCAGTTCAAGAACATTCACCGTAACGGCGATCAGATTGGCGGGGAGGGCCGGGCGAAGGATGACCGGGTGATCGCACTCGCCATAGCCACCGTCGCCTGGAATGACTGGATCATGCACGAGATGCAGGCGATGCACCGCACCTACCAGTCCGAGAACCGGCCGCTCGAGGAGAAAAAGCAGTTCAGCGCCGCCGAGCGCTCGGTGATAAATTACCTGACCGCGAACAAGATCCACGTCCGAGGGGGTTGACCTGATGGAAACCGAAATCCGCATGCCGCCCCGCCGTGTCGCGCAACTGCGGGTGCAACTTCACCGCAAGGCCCCTCCGCCCACGGGTGTACCGACCGTCATCGACTCCGATTTGTTCATGGAGGTCGAGTTCTATTTCCGTACCCACGGTACCTATCTGGTCGACGAGGCAGTCAATTTGATCTTCGGCGGGCATCCGATCAGCCCAGGACTCGGCACTTTGTAAAAGGAGGTGATGCGCCATGCCGGACCCAACTCCAGCCATGAACGTCCGGGGGCCGCGCATCCGGCAGACAACACGCGATGGTTCCCCCTGACCTCCTCTCCGTGGCCGAGATCGGCGAACGGTTAGCTAAAATCCGCGCGGGCGAAGCGCACCTGCGCGCCGAACTCCCTCCCGACAACCCCCACAACGCCGTTTTGCGCTTGAGCGACGTCACGCGCTATATTGGCTGCACCCACAACGAGGTGCTGATGTGGTTCCCGCAGATGCCCCGCTCTCGCCACCGGCTGGTCACGCGCCCGCCGCCGCGCAAGGCCGTGCCCTTACCGCCCGAGCGGCAACGGGACTTCTCGCGCTTCTTCCATGGGCTCGATGCTGGGACGCTCTTGAAAGCGCGCGTCGGGGACACCTGGCGGCTGGTGGGGCGCTATGAGTCGGGGCTGGCGCAAATGGCACCCGCGCCGGGCACGCAAGCCCGATCGCGGCAGATAACCATGACAATCGATCGAGAAACGCTGGGCTTGAGGTTCACGAAGTGAGCGTGATTCAAAGACAATCAGTGACACCGGAACAAGCCGCATACTTCGCTGGATTCTTCGACGGCGAAGGTAGCGTATGTGTTTTTCGTGTTCGTAAGAAATGGCATAGAGTGCAAATTCAAATTTCACAAGTCGATCCGCGCCCCCTTGAGATATTCCGTCGATTTTACGGTGGCACTCTTGGGCGTTACAAAAATTCCGGTTACGGTCGAGATCGGATGATTTGGAAGTGGGTTATAGGAGGCCGGGCAGTAGGGTGGGCACTTGAAGATATGTTGCCGTATCTCATCCTGAAACGAGACAAAGCCGAACAGGGCCTAGTGGTCAGGCGGCTCATGAAAGTGGGTGGTTCATGTACGCATCGATATTCCCCCACTGAGCGCGCTACTCTTGACGCGGTCGTACTGGCGTTCAAGAGGTGACGATATGGGAGTAGTGAAAGAATTCGAGTGCATTCTGCACGGCCCGTTCGAGGGCTCGCACCCCATCTGCCCAGAAAACGGCTGCTTGAGCGAAGCGGTGACCCAGGTGTTCCTCACCCCCGTCACCATCGGCTCGCAATTTCGCAAGCGCTTCGATGCCGGCATGCGCAAGTCCGCCGACATGTACCAGGTGGACGATTGGAAGAGCGCGAAGGCCGGCGACACCTCCTTCGCGGGGCGCGCGCCCGTGGGGCAGGAACTCTTGTGGGGCGATAATTGCAAAAAGGTCATGGGCCACTCGTTCGCCGAGTTAACCGGCCTCGCCGCGAAACCGCTCATCGTCGATAAACGCGACGGCTCGGGGCAACTCAGGCTCGATCGCAACAACGGCATGCGGGAAGCCGCGACGGAGGCGGGGATCACGCGGCGCCGCTTGCCGAAAGCGGGCGAAGTCACGGCGTTCAAGGGCGAGAAGGGCGCGGATGTGAAAGCCCAAGCGCTCACCGTGTGAAACTCCCCGCAGACTTAGGCGAACGCAGCGCGCTCTACGATGAGCTGGTGCGCCAATGCACGGCCTCGCGCACTGATCGGTTCAACTTCTATCAGGTGTTGAGGAACTACTACCTGTTTGGTAGCGCGGACGCGAAGGGCGCGCCCTACAACAAGATCGGCAGCACGGTCGAAACGCTCTCAAGTTTCATTTACTCGCCCGACACGCTGCGCTTCTCGCTGCACTTGGGCACCGAAGCGCCGCACGATGACATCGCGAAAGCCGTGCCGCTCGCGAAGGAGGTCACCGAGCAGTGGCGGGTCAGCAAAACCCACATCCTCTTTGGGATGGCGCTGCGCTGGAGCCAAGTCTTCGGCTGCATGCTGATGAAGGGCATGTGGGTCAATAACCGCTTTCGCTCCTATCTCGTCGAGCCGCACCAGTTCGGCGTGCTCCGGGAGGATTTCCCGGAACTCTCCGATCAGGAAGCGTTCACCCACCACTACACCATCACCAAGACGCAGCTCGCGCACAACTTGACCGGTAACCCGCGCAAGGACTCGATCATGGCGCGCGTCGGTCAGTCGCGCACCGATAACCTGCCGCCGTTGTCGAGCGGGCTGTCGCGCCTGTTGATCGGCTCGCCCGTCGGCGGGCTCGCGGTGTCGACCGCGATCCCCGGCGCGATGTCGGGCGTGGACTCAGGGCTAGGCGGCGGCGGGCGCGGACCCTCCTACGACTACTCACCGCACGTCGAGGCGGATTTGATCGACATGTGCGATCTCTACGTCTGGGATGACGAGCAGGACGACTATCAAGTGGTGACGCGCGCTGCTCCGGAGGTGGTGATCTACGATCGCCCCTCGCGCTGGATGGGGCATGTGAAGGGCATTGGCCCGTTCGTCAAGGTGATCCCGGAGTTCAACCTCTACGATTACTTTTGGGGCGGCTCGTTCGTCGCTCGGCTCACGTGGCTGCAGGAGTGGCGCACGCAGCGCACCTACGAGATCCGCGCGCTCTTGGCGAAACAAGTCAATCCGCCGATGACGATGATCGGCATGGGCGGCATCCAGGACGAGAAGTTCCAAGCGTACGGCACCTCGGGGAGCCGCTTGTCGAGCGCGGTGCCGACGGGCAAGGTCGACGTGCACGCGCCCGAGATGCCGACTGATATCTTCGCCGAAGTCGCGCAGATCGACACCATGTTCGACGACCAGGCGGGATTGGGGCATGTGCTGCAAGGCAAGGGCGAGCCCGGCGTGCGCTCGCGCGGCCAAGCGGACTTGATGGCGCGGTTGGGATCGAGTCGCCCGAAGGAGCGCGCGATCGCGGCGGAAGAATGCGCCGAGGAAGTCGCCGGGCTCATCCTGCGCTTAACGCAAGATCACAGCGAGCAACGCTTCCAGGCACTGATCGACGGGAAACTCATCCCCTTCACCGCTGAGCAGTTCACGCGCGACTACGAGGTGAAGGTCGACGGGCACTCCTCCAGCCCCATTTTCGTCGAGGACCGCAAGCACGACGCGACCACCTTGCACGAGGCCAAGGCGATCGATCGTGCGACGCTCCTCGATATGTACGATCCGCCCAACTTGCAAGAGTTGAAGGAACGGCTTAAAGTCATCGAGAAGCAGGAAGCCGAGGCGAAGCAGTTGGAATTGCAGATGATGGCCCAAGGCGGACGACCCCCCAAAGGAAAACCGTAAATGGACGGACTCAAACGCATTGATCGAGCCAAGTCCGCCGCCGGCGGTCACCAACCGGGTCACGCCTTCAAGCGCAATTTCAATCACGGCCCTTCAGGCAAGTACCACATTCGCATGGCGCGCGGCAAAAGCTCACGCTCGAAAAGTTCTCGCAGTTGATACGGTAGTGGTTGCTCCGTCAAAAAGCGGCCTCTCTCACGCAAGGAGATGACAATGGCTCGGCATCGTCGGCGTCACAAGCGGAAGTAGGCCCATGCCTTTCCCCACCGGCGGCGGGTCGTGCTCGCCGCTGTTCCCCACTCAAGTATTGCCCGCCGGTAAGCGCGGCGGCGGAGGTCGGTATGCCCGAAAACGACAACGCCAAGGATAATGCCGTCCTCCCCGCGGGCAAGCGCGGCGGCGGAGGTCGGCATGCGCGCAATCAACAGCGCCGCAAGCCCTCCAAGCGTGTGTGACGCCTCCGGCCATCACGGCTACAAGCGTCGCGGACGCAAGTCGAGGCGCGTGTGAGCGTCCCTCCCGCCGTGATGCAGCGCGCGATGCAAGGCGGTGGTCAAGGCCCCGCCATGGGCGCGCCGCCCCCGTCCGCCATGCCGGGAGCGGGGGGTCCTGGTGCGCAACCGTCCGCCGGTACCCAAGGGCCGGGGCAGTCCCCCGGCGGCGCGCCGATGTCCACCCCACAGGATAAGCGCGGGGTCAAAACCGCCGCGCACACCAACCTCCATATTGCGACCAACATGTTGGAGGAAGCCTTGCCGGCGTTCGGCTCCGAGTCCCCCGAAGGGGCGAAAATCCTCTCCGCACTGAAAATCCTTGGCTCTTTGGTGGGAAAGCGTGATACTTCCGACCTAGTGCCCGCCGAAGTCATGCAAATGGTCAAGCGCATGCCGCAGATGGGCGGCGGAACGGACGTCCAGCAGCAACTCATGAAGATGATGAGCCAACAGAAACCTCAAGCCGCCCCGGCGGCGGCGTAAGGAGCTACCCGTGCCGACTCGCTACCTCGAACCTTCCAGCGGCGGCGGACTGCGTAAGCCGACGGACCCGGCCAAAGAAAATGGCCAAATTGTGAACCAGCCGCGCTACGCCGAGCACGGCGGACTCGACAAACCGGGGCGCATTGCGCAGAAAAACCCGATGACGATCAGCAAGCCCGGAGGCGGCCGTGGCTAAGTCACTTGAGGATTACACAGTTCCCGAATTGGTGGAGCACGCCAGGGGCCTCGAATCCCAAGTGGGGCTGCTGAACTCTCTGACCTCGAATCCTGAGACGCGCGAAACCATTCAGCGCGCCATCAAGAAGATCAACCCGAAGCTCTCCATCCCCGAGATCGACAACAAGGACGCCTTGATGGCGCCGATCAACGAACTACGCGAGGACAACGCGAAGTTGCGCCGGGAGATCCAGGAGAAGGGCATTCGCGAACGCATCGAGCGGGATCGCGCTACCACGCAATCGAAATATAAGTTGTCCGATGAGGACATGAAGGGCGTCGAGGCCTTGATGGTCGATGCGGAGAATCCGATTCCGACCTACGACGCCGCCGCGCGGGTGTTCCTCGCGAGCCGGGCATCGGCCGTGCCGACCCCGGCCTCATTCCAGCCGCCGACGTACACGATGCCTGAAAAGGACGTGTGGGGGCCAGGGATTGGGAACAAGGCCGCGTTGGGGCGCGTCGCGATGGATGAAGCCTACAAGGCGTGGAATGAAATCGCCTCAGGCAAGGTGGCCGGGTTAGGTGGAGCGAAGCTGAACTGATTTTTCACGTCGACGATTCACTGTTGACAGAAGTGAATCGCTGACAACTTAGAAGGACGTTTCTGTCATGCCTCAGCTCGGGACTGGTGTAATTCCTGCAGGTGGAGTGGGGTCTCTAGGAGGTGAGTTACAATTCATCGTCCGCCGGGCCTTCGTGAAAAAGCTGGTGGTCCAGCTCTACAACACATCGCCCTTGACCGCGGCGCTCATCGCCAACTCTCAGCCCGCCTCGGGCGGCGTCTCTTCGGTCACGATCCCGGCGCAGGGGTCCCAGTTCGTCAACCTTCAGTGGGTCGGTTACGACGGATCGTTCAACCAGCCGGCTGTTCAGCCCGCGATCACCAACCTCGAGTTCAATCTCAAAGGCGCGGTGATTCCTATCCCGTATCTGGGATTTGAAGGACTCATTCAGGACGCCCACGAGATCATCCCTCTCTTGGCGGCGCGCATGAATGACGCCGGCAACGTCTACTGCGACGGGGTCGCGACCGCGTTACTCAACAATGTCTCGAACGTGACGCAGGTGATCGGCTTGCCGGCCGCGGTCGATGACGGCACGAACTCCACCCTCTACGGCGGCCAGTCGCGCACCACGAATCCGTGGTTGAAGGCGAAGCGCTACGCTGCGGGGTCGGTCAATCCCACGCGTGCGCTCGTCGCCCAGTACATCACCGGCACCTTCAAGTACGGCGGGGAACTTCCCACCTTCGGGCTCATGGGCCCGGCGACCTGGCAGACGCTGCAGAACGACTACCTGCCGAACGAATCCTATGTCATCACGCCAGAGAAGGGCTTCGATGATGAGCCGTGGGGCGCGCGCTCGGCGTTCCGCGCGCTGATGGTCTCCGGTGTCCCCGTGTATATGGACCCGTACGTGCCGGAAGGGACGCTCTACTTGCTCAACACCGGGTATTTGGCGTTCTATATCCACGAGCGCGCTGCGTTCGCGTTCACGGGGTTCGAATCGACGCTGTCGAACAACCAGATCGGCTTTATCGGGGCGGTGCTGTCGCTGTTGGAATTGGTCCTTGCAAAACCCAAGGTCACGACAGTTGTCACGGGGTTTACGTTCGTAGCCATTTGAAATGATTACACTTTTATATATGACCTTAGGTAACATTTTAGGTATAGTAGTGACTCCCAATGGAGGAGTATTGCTATGCCTGCGCGGAAGGTTCCTCTCAAAGAAAAATTGGATGGCCATTACCGTGTTGACAATAATGGCTGTTGGATTTGGACTGGCAATCGTTTCCCGGACGGGTATGGATGTATCTGGTATCACAATCGTCCTTGGCTCGCTCATCGGGGCATGTATGAGCATCTGCATGGTCGGATTCCTGAAGGGCTGTGGGTTCTTCATCGCTGCGATGTCAAACCTTGTGTCAACCCTGAGCATTTGTATCTGGGAGACGGTAAACAAAATCAAAAGGATGCCTTGGACAGAGGTCGTCGGGCGACCGGCAAGGATCATCATTGGTCCAAAAATGCGTCTTTTCGTCGCGGCGAATCGTCAACTCGCCACACTTTGACTGAGGTTCAGGTGAAGGAAATTTTGAGACTTAATCGCACAGGACACACTCAGGCTCAGTTGGCCAAGAGATTCAACGTGTCACGACAAAATATTTGGCGCATCGTTCATGGTCGTGCGTGGATCCACGTGACGATTCAGGAGTAGTGATTCATGGGCTTCGCAAAAATCTCAGGCCAAGCGTTCAATCCGCCGATGCTCAACATCGGCATGCCGGCCGGGTCCTACTTCACCTTGCCGGTGGGTCAAGGGGTGGTCGGCGGGTTTGGCGGTGTCACCTCCCCGCAGCTCGCGACCAACAACTCGTTGACCGGACAGTATTTGCTGCAATTGGGCCAGTACACGAACCTGCAGCAGTACGACCAGGGTACGAATAACTGGCAGACCGTGCAAGTCGCGCCCTACGCCCTCTTCCCGGTATCCTCGGACGGCGTCAATTATCGCGTCGTCAACTCCACCGGGTGCCCGGTGGGGGCCGTGCTCACGGGTGCGGGCAGCGCCGGCACCAACGGCTTCTACGGCTACTCGCAATTTGGCCAGGGCCAGGGCGGCGCGATCGTCATCCAGAATGGCGTCACCAGCTTGGGCAACGCCATTTTCACGATCACCCCCTCGGCGGGCGGCTCCTTGTGGAATGCCATCGTCGGCGGCGCGGTATCCGCGACCATGGCGTTCTCGGGGACCGTGTTCAACGGCAACTACGGAGTGAATGGCGCGTTCGGCGCCTCCACCGGCGGCGTCACTGCAAGCGGCGGGTCGGGCTACACGCGCCCGCCGATCATCGTGTTCTCGCCCCCGTTGAATCAGGGCGCGCAGCCCTACATCCTGCCGTGCGCGACGTGCACGATCTCGGGCGGCATCATCAACGCGATCACCGTCACCGAGCAGGGCGCGGGCTTGATGTCGCTCCCCGGCATTACGGTCGTGCCGCAGCCTGGGGATACCACGGGCGGCGGTGCGATCGTGGGGTGGGTGACGGCGCAGACCGGCACCGCGGGCTTGGGCGCTGGCACGGGCTCGGGCACCGTGCTCGCGATGTGGCCGGCGTACTACGGCACGGCGGTCACGGCCGTGCCGACCTTCACCTTCGGTGGTACGTCGAACCCGGCCCCGTCCGCGACCGCCATCATGAACTGGACCGTGACTTCGATCACCAACACGACCCCCGGCGCCGGCTACACGAACGCCTTTGCCGTCTGGGCGGGTGGCGTGACGGTCGCGACGCCGGCCACAAACACCTCCCTGTCGTTTACCCAGCGCATCTCGAATCCGCAGTTTCCGCCCGTCGTGGTGGCTGCGACGACCGCCGTCACGACGCTCTCGGGCAATAACTTTGGCGGTGTCAACATTCAAGCGGTCCCGACCTTAGCGTTCGGCACCCAGCTCGCGGCGGGTACGGTGACGACGGTGGCGGTGCAGACGCCAGTGATGGGGGGCGCGTCCGATGTGGTCAAACTCCTGTCCTACTGAGGAGCCGATCATCTTAGGGCGTCGGTTCTTGCCGGTCGTCAAGCGGATGCAGCGCCCGTGAGGATGCCTGCGTTTCGCGGGCGCATTCCTCAGCCGCAGCCGTCCCGCGCGCGAATTCCGCGCATGCCCTCGCGCCAGCGCAGTCGATAAAGTCCCCCATAGGAGTTGACATACTATGAACAGCGTTTTCGTGACCAACACCAACAAGGAACCCCACTCGGACCGCTACGACGGGGAGGATTTCGTGTTTCCGCCCGGCGAAGCGGTCCTCATTCCGCGCGAGGCCGCCGTGCATATGTTGGGATATCAGCTCGTCGACAAGACCGACACGCTGGTGCGCTTAGGGTGGGCGATGAAGTACGATCCGGTCACCAAAACGCAGATCGAGAACGCGGACGGGGTCAAGCGCCTGGCGCATTTCGTGTTCGAAGAAGCCGTGATGACGCCGCGCTCGGCGTTGGCGCAAGGCGTCAAGACTGACGTCGTTGTGTGACCACGCTCGCGCCCTCGACGACGCCCGGAACCTATGAGTACCAGGTTCTCGACCTGCTCCATGACCCGAATCTCAATAAGTGGACGCTCGGGCAGATCGACGGCTACATCAACGAGGCGCGCCGGCAATTGGTCATGGACACCGGGTGCTTGCGCTCGCTACAGCAGTCCTTCGTCACCGGCGGGGTGGAGCAGTACACCTTTGGGACTGTCGCGGGCGGGGTCATTCTCACGGGGGGCTCCGGGTATACGGCGCCCGCGGTTAGTTTCAGTGGCGGTGGGGGTACAGGTGTAGCCGCAACCCTGGGTCAGAGCGGGGGTGCTGTCAACACCATTTCATTCTCGAACTACGGTAGCGGCTACTCTTCTGCCCCCACCGCCACGATTACCGATCCCACCGGCATCAACGCGACCGCGCAAGTCGGCGTCATCAACGTGAACACCTACGATGTCATCAGCGTGCATGTGCTGTGGGGGACGCAGCGATATACCTTGCGCTGGATGCCGTTTAGCTTGTTTTCCGCCGCCTTTCGTACCTGGACGGCGGCGTCCTACCAGCGCCAGCCCGAATGCTGGGCGGCGTATGGCGAGAACAGCATTTTCATCGGCACCACCCCCGATCAAAGCTACGCGGTGGAGTTCGATACCGTCGTGCTGCCGACGCCGATCGCGACCGGCGACACCACCACGCAGGATCCCATCCCGCCGCGCAACCAAGACCCCATCAAGTTCTTTGCCGCCTACCTCGCCAAGAACAACGCCCAGAGCTATGGCGAGGCGGAAGGCTTTCGCGCGCAGTACCGCACACGCTTGCTGGAAGTCACTTCCTCCTACACGCGCCGCATCGGCGATATCTACTCGAGCTAGCCCATGGCCCGCGCGATGAATGCCGGCGGCCAGAACCCCGAGTTCATCTTGCGCGAATTCGAGGGCATGAACACCTTGGATGAGCGCGAGGCGATCCAGGATAACGAATTCCACTGGTGCGAGAACGCAATCCCGATCGGCGGGGCGAAACTCTATCCTGTCAATGGCCCGTCGCTCGCCTTCACGACCGTGACCGCGGAGACGGGGCCGCCCACCTACACGCAAAACTTCAACGCCGCCGGCATCGACTACTGCTTTGCCGTGTGGGCGAATAGCGGCAAGGGCTACGTCGTCAACCTCTCGACCTTCATCGCGACGCAGATCATCACCGGGCTCACCTCGAACCAAACGGCCGCGACGCAGTACAACAACCAGGGGCTCCTCATCATCGACCCCACCGGGTACTGGGACTGGAACATCACGACCCCGGCGACCTTGACCGCGCAGAACAACACCGCATCTGGGGGTACGCTCACCCTCGCCACCGTGCTCACTGGCGGGCAATCCTTGGGGCAGAATCTCGCGAGCAACGGCACGGGCGGCGTGTTTCGCACCTCCTATAGTGTCGTGTCCGCGACCTTGACCGCGGGCGGCACGGGCTACGCGGTCGGCGATGTGCTACTGCTGACCGACGGGAGCCCGACGACGCCCGCGCAACTCATTGTCGCGACGTTTGGGGGGGGCGGGGCCATCGCGACCTTCACCATCGCGACGGGCGGCGCGTATCCGGGGCCGGCCTCGCAGACGTTGGTCGCGACGGGCCCCACCGGGAGCGTGATCGGCGGCGCAACGGCGGGCACGGGCGCGACGTTCGGGATCAAAATGCAGGGCGTGTCCTTGACCATCGTCAAGCCTGGCACGGGCTACGTCACCGGCGATACGGTGTGGGATTTCGCCACCGCGCACACCCCGCCCTTGAAATTGACCGCCTTTACCTTGACCTCCAGCGGGGTGATTGGCGGGACGAGTATCGCGACCTACGCGGGGCGGGTGTGGATCCAGTTCTTGCGAACCGTCTTGTTCACCGATATCAACGCTTACAATGCCTTTGGCGGGGCGGGCGGTTCGTTCACCATCAACGATGCCTACCTGCACAACAACATCACCGCACTCTATGCCGCGAACAACTATCTGTACATTTTCGGCGACACCTCGATCGACGCGCTCTCGAATGTCACAGTGAGCGCAGGCGTCACCTCGTTCTCGCGCATCAATATCCCGAGTTCCGTGGGGACCTCGGCGCCGACCTCGATCTTCGCCTACTACCGCGCGATCGTGTTCTACCATTCGAGCGGGTTCTACCTGCTGTCGGGCGCGACGCCGGAGAAAATTTCGCAGAAAATCTCCGGCATCATCCAGCAGATCACCTCGGTGCTGTTGGGCGGCCTCACCCTCCCGCTCGCGTACGGCGGGGCGGTACTCATTCGCGGCGAGCTATGCGCGACGTTCCTCTTCAGCTTCAAAGATACGTTTACTCAAGGCGGCGCGACGCGCACGCTCTTGGCGCTGTTCTTCCGAGGACGCTGGTGGGTCGCCTCGCTCACCGGCGCTGCGTCCCAGGCGATGGTCTCGGTGTCCGTCGCCGGCAATCAGACGCTCTATGTGTGGCAGGGGCACACCATGGTGCAGGCGTTCAGCGCGAGCGTGGGACTCACGTCGTGGCTTCTGAAAACGAAGCTGTGGGACGGCGGCGCCCCCCTGCACGAGAAGCAGTCGCTCAACGCGGCGCTCGCTGCAAACTGGGCGGGAGCGGCGAATTCTGGCGTCACGGTGACCGTGGACACCGAATTGGGCTCATCGGCCGCCCTGCCCGTGCCGTTGAAAGGTTCACCGGTGGCCTATCAATTGGACCCCTTGGCGGCGAATGAGGGCGGCAGCCAGTATTTGGGGCTAACGGTGGCGGGCGGGTCGAACGTGACCCAAATCCGCATGCTTGCGCTGCGCGGCAAGGCGGACCGGGAGATGCTCAAGTGAACATTGATCTCGTGTCGCAAATGGTCTTTGGCGATCGCGAAGGCTTGCGCGACTTCTTTCTGGTGCACCGCTTCGTGCACGATCAGACGGCGGAAGCGCTCACGAAGACACTTGGCCGCTCGACTTCGACCTTTGGGCTCTCCTCGGGCCCGGCCGAAGACGCGTGGGCGACCTTGATGCAGGAGGGCGAAGGCGCGGTGTCTGCCGCGCTCACCGACTGGCTGAAATTCCATGCGGATATCCATTCCACGACGTACACTCTGTTGGGGCAGCCGGGCACGGTGGCGCCGGATTTGTCGGTGGCGGACTTCACCAAGGCGGAGTCCTTCAGCGATTGGATGTTCGTGCACCAGTCGATGCATGATTTTGAGTACGCCCAACTAGGATTGACATAGATGGCGCTCTACAACCCCGCGACCGCGGCCAATTCGGAGGACACGCTCACCCGCCCGAAGTCGGGGTGGACCGGCCAAAATGCCGTGCCGGGCGCGATGCTCCTGCCGCCGAACTGGGAAGCGGGCTTGACCGGCAATGTCGATACGATGCCGATCTCCCAGCAGCTCGCCAATGCCGCCGCCGGGACTAACCGCGTGGAGGACTATGTCAAGTTCCAGGAATCGCAACCGGATCCCTGGGCCAATCTGGCCCTCGGGCTCAATTTGGCTGGGGTCGCGCTCGGCGGCGCGGCAGGCGCGGGGCTCATTGGTGGGGCCGGCGCGGGCGCCGGGGCGGCGGGAGCGGGCACCGTGGGATCGAGCGCGGCGGGAGATATCGCCTTGACAGACCCGCTGGTAGGCATCGGTGACGCGGCCGGCGGGCTCGCGGCCTCAGATGCGGCGGCGGCCGGGATCGGCAGTGTCGGTGCGGTCGGGACGACTCCCCTGGCGGCGGCGGGCGGCGGTGGGGCGATGCTCGACCCTATCACCGTGACAGCGCCGAGCCTCGCGGGCGGTGGGACTGGAGCGGCCGTGGGCGATGTCGCAGCCACGGGTGCGGCGATGCTCCCCGAATTGACCGTGACCGGGCAGAGCACGGCGGGCGGCGGGATCGGCGGCGCGGACCCCTTGCTCGCGAGCTTAGGCGCGGTACCGGGCGCGATGACCGATATTGGAGCCACGCTCCCCTCGGGGCAGCCCAACTTCCTGGGCGCGAACGACACGCAGCCCTCCTTGCAGCCGATGAGCGGCGATATGATGAGCCAATTCGGGATCGATCCTTCCTCGATGACCTCGGACCCCGCGTTTGCTGACAACCCCGGCTACGGCCCGATGGATGTGGCCGGCCCTTCAACGACCGACGGGGTGGAGAAGTGGTTCTCTAACCCCCGCAACCTCGCTACGTTGGCGTCCCTCGGCATTTCCGGCATGTCCGCCCTCTCGCACCCCGCGCTCCCTGGCGCCTCGCAGACGGCCGCGAATAATGCCAGCGCGCTCACCAAGGGCGCGTTGCCCATCATTCAGTCGGGCGGCACCGCGACACCCTTGTGGTCGAGTCAGAAGGCCTCGATTGACGCAACGATCGACCAGCAGATCAAGCAGCAGTCCGAAGCCTTGCAGCAGGCCGCGATCAACTCCGGCATGGGCAACCAGAATTCAGGGATCGTGCAGCAGCAGATCGCCGAGATGACCCGCCAAGCGAACGTGCAGCGTCAGCAGCTCTACACCCAGGCGCAGCAGCAGAACGTCAATAACGCGCTCTCGGAACTCTCCCAAGGCGATCAAATCCTCGCCGAAATCGGCGCCATGCAGTTGCAACAGGATGAACGCGCGAAGCAGTTGGCGGGGCAGACGGCCGAACTCGCGCTCCTGCTCGCGAGCGGCACCACGCAACTTCCGCGGCAGAGCGGCCCGTGAGTACGCCCGACCCACTTGCCGCCGATCGCGCTGCTGCGGTCGCCCAGCGGGCCGCGATTCCGGCCGGCCCCACCGAAGAGCAGGTCATCAGCCAGAAAACGGCGGACATGGCGCCCACGGAGGCGCGCCTCGCCGGGGCCTATGGCGATGCGGCCGCCGCGAAACCGCCGGGCCCTGCCCAACTGCCCGCGACGCCGAATAAGCCGCTCATCGACCCCGATGAATACTCGAAGTTCTCCGGCATGCTGGTCGCAATGGCGGGGCTGGCCGGGGCGCTCTCGCATAATTGGTACGGCGTCTCGCACACCTTGAACGGCGCGCTCAAGGGCTACCTGGAGGGCAACCAAGCGAAGGCGGATGAGGACTGGAAGCGCTACCAGGCGGATTTCGATAAGGCGATCGAGCGCCACCATGAGCAGCAGCAGGATTACTTGGCGACGCTCGAAAGCAAGAAGCTCACCATCAACCAGATTTTCACTGAGCTGCAGATGAAGGCGGCGAAGTGGGACGACCAGGCGCTGCTCGCGCGCGCTCGGGAGAAGCGCTACGACGAAATGACGAAAATGATCTACGACATGGACGCGCGCCGTGAGACCTTGAAACTGCACAAGGAACAGATCGACATTGCGAAGGCGAACAACATGCCGCCCGCTGGCGGCCCACCGCGAGGTGCTGTGGGTATGGCACGTACTGGTGCGCCCTTGAATACCATCGTTCCGGGCTACGGGAAACAGGCTGCAGCTCAGCGATCGCAAATCCGCGATCAGGCCATCAGGGAAATTGCGCAGGATATGGGCGTGTCCGAAGAACAAGCGGGGATGGAATACGCGCGTCAGCAAGTCGAGTACCAAGCGGGCAAAGTCTCTACCGCGCAACTCACCAAGATGCTGGGCGCGACTCGCCAAGCAAGCGCACAGTTGGACTATAACGTAGATAAAACTAAGGAGGAACTGAAAAAATTGGGCGGACCCAGTGCCATTGATCCGGGTATCTTCGACAAAATAGTC
>Ga0307470_10000412_pt1 | contig 22150 bp, 16 predicted proteins | sample atmos_gasesAM3C__FD_204565 | JGI IMG/M metagenome (GOLD analysis project Ga0307470, IMG submission 204565) | Hardwood forest soil microbial communities from Morgan-Monroe State Forest, Indiana, United States - atmos_gasesAM3C_05 | ecosystem: Environmental > Terrestrial > Soil > Temperate forest... | reverse complement strand
CGGTGAGCTTGATCGATCCCTCGCCGCACGATGCGAACGTCGCTTACGTCGTGTTCGATCGGCACAAGCTGGATGATTTCAAGCCCTACATTTTCAAGACGGCCGATTCGGGAAAAACCTGGACCGCGATTACGAATGGAATTCCGGAAGGCGCTTACGTGCACGCGGTCCGCGAAGATCCGAAGAAGCGCGGACTGCTTTATGCCGGAACGGAAACCGGCATGTATGTGTCGTTCGATGACGGCGCGCATTGGCAGCCGCTTCAGTTGAATCTGCCGGTTACGCCGATTCACGATCTTGTCGTGAAAGACGATGATCTCGTGGTGGCGACGCACGGGCGCTCGTTCTGGGTGCTCGACGACATCACGCCGTTACGTCAGGCGACGCCGCAGTCAGCGCAGATGGACGCGCTCCTTTATCAGCCCCAGACCGCGCTCCGTTTGCATTACCCGACTGAAGCCGACAAACGCCAACCGGTCGGCGATAACCCGCCGGCCGGCGCGATCATCGATTATTATCTGAAGGCCGCGGCGAAAGATGAAGTCACGCTCGACATCATCGACGCGCAGGGAAAAATCGTCCGCCACCTGTCGAACAAAGAGAAAAAGAAAAACGATCAACCGCCGGAATGGCCCGACCAGATCGAAACGCCGAGGACCATTCCTGCTGCGGAAGGAATGAATCGTTTCGCGTGGGATCTTCACTATGATGATCCGATCGAAACGCCGGGCGCCTTTTATTACGGCGAAGGTCCGCGCGGTCCGCTCGCATTGCCGGGCGAATACCAGATCAAGATGACGGCGGGCGGCAAAACGCAAACCGTTCCGCTTCATCTCGTCATCGATCCGCGGATCAAAGACGCGGAACCGGTGATCTCAAAGCAGTTCGAGTTGTCGTCGAAAGTCGCGGACCGGATCGGCGAACTGCATCAGGCGATCAATGAAATTCGTAACGTGAAGACGCAGCTCGACGGACTTCACAAACGCTTTGGCGACGACGAGCGCTTGAAAGCGGCGCTCGCGGCCGCCGATGACCTGAAGAAGAAAATGGTCGCCGTCGAAGAACAACTGATTCAGGTGAACATGAAAGGTTCCGAGGGCAACCTCGCGTTCCCAAACATGCTCAACGAATCGTTCTACTCGTTCAGCCGCACGATTGAATATGCCGACTACGGCCCGACGCAGCCGCAGTTCGACATCTACAAACAACTCGATACTCGGCTCGATGAGCAGTTGAAAAAATGGACGCAGCTCAAGACTGAGGAAGTGCCGAAGATCGCTGCGTTGATCCGGCAGGTCGAGCTACCCGCTATTTCGGTCGGCGAGAAGCCGTGAGCTGTCGAAAAGCGAGCAGCCATCATGAATAAAGCAGTGCTTCTCGCTGCCGGACGAGGCACGCGAATGCGCGACCTGACGGAAGCGTTGCCGAAACCGATGCTGGAAGTCCGCGGGAAACCAGTGCTCCAGCATATCGTCGAAGGCTTGCGCGACAACGGCCTAACGAGTTTTCTCGTCATCGTCGGCTGGCGCGCGGAGGTGGTGAAGGAATTTTTCGGCGACGGATCGAAGTTCGGCGTGGCGATCGAATACGAAACCCAAACAATCCAGGACGGGACCGGCCGCGTCGTCGCGCTCGCGCAAAATTTTGTCGGCGCCGATCCTTTTCTCCTGAGCTATGGCGATATCCTGGTCGCTCCTGAAAATTACCGGCGCATTTGTGACGCGCTCGCGGAGGCGGAAACCGTCATTAGCGTGAAACGAAGTGACGACGTCAGCCAGGGTGGCGCTGTTTTCGTAAACGAAAAATTCGAGATGACGGACCTCCGGGAAAAACCGAAACCGGGTGAGCCAACCAGTCCGTGGTACAACGCCGGTGTCTACGCGTTTCGGCCGAGTATCTTCGATTACATCGCGAAATTGCAGCCCTCGCCGCGCGGCGAATTCGAGCTGACCGATGCGATCCGAAATCTTGCCGTGAACGGCAAGAAAGTTCAGGCGCTCGAGATTGCCGGCGATTGGGTCGACGTGCGCGATCCGGAAATTCTCGCGCAACTCAACCGATAATTTCGGGCGATTCTTCCGGGCCTTCCGGGCGATTTTGCTCGCCGATCTCTTCTTCGATCTCGCGCTGCCAGGTCTTCGAGACCCACGGCCGCACTAATCCATAGAGCAGATACAGAAGGAACAGAACCGCCGGCATCCATTCGTAGTTGAGCACGGTGAAGAGCAGAACGACCGCGATCACGAGAAAGCGCGAGAGCGACCGCGTGGTGCGCCAGGTTACTGCTTTGAAGCTCGGATAACGCAGTCGGCTGAACATCATCACCGACAGAAAAAGCATCAGCGGTGGAAGCACCCACTTGAATTGGCCGATGTCGTGTTCGCGTTCGCCGAACCACCAAAGCATGAAAAGCGTGATCGACGCGATTAGTCCAGCAGCCGCGGTGATCGGGAAACCAAAAAATTCCTTGTTGTTCGAAGGCACGCCGTTCGCCGCCTGGGTATTGAAACGCGCCAGTCGCAGCGCGCCGCACAGCAGATAGACGAACGCCACCACCCAGCCGACACGCGGAAACGCGAGCAGAACAATTCGATAAACCATCAATGCGGGCGCGAGCCCGAATGAAATGACGTCCGCCAGAGAATCGAACTCTCTTCCGAAAGCACTGTCATGGCCGCCGAGACGCGCGAGGCGTCCATCGAGGACATCGAAAATACAGGCGCCGAGAATGAACCAGACAGCAAAATGAAAAAGCTGCGCGGCGGCGTCGGGATCAGACGCTTGCAAAAGCGCGCCCTGCACAATCTGGAGCGTGGCCGCGAACCCGCAGAATAGATTGCCCGCCGTCATTAGATTCGGCAGCAAATAAATTTTCGGGTTCGGCGTGTTCATGGCTTAGCGAAGCCGGGCTATCACGGTCATCCCACCGATTACACGATCGCCCACCTTCACCAGGATCTCGGCGTCCGGCGGCAAATATACTTCCGTTCGCGAGCCAAAGCGAATCATCCCGAAGTGCTCCCCCCTTTTCAGTTCGTCGCCCACGTTCGACCAGCCCACGATTCGGCGCGCGATCATTCCGGTTAATTGCCGGACCACGAAAATCCCGCGTGCATTTTCGAACGCCCAGGTCATCGCGCGATTCTTCGTCGTGCAATCGGCGTGGCGCGCGTCGAGACACAAACCGGCATGCGCTTTCTTGTAAATGATTTTGCCGTCCACCGGCGCGCGATTGGTGTGGACGTCGAAAACGGAAAGAAAAATCCCAACGCGTTTTTGGCGAGCGTGCAGCACTTCTGGTTCTTCGATTTCGACGACGTCGGCGACGGTTCCATCCGCGGCGGCGAGGACCGCATTTTGGTCGGCCGGAGAAATGCGGGCCGGATCGCGGAAGAACCAGAAAACGTAAATCGTCAGCGCAAAGATTGGCACGAGCAGCCAGGGCAAAAAGATCGCGCTCGCGATCGCCAGAAATGCTAAGACCGCGAAGATCCAGCGGGCTTCGTAGAGAGTTTGGAATCGCATGAGTGACGGGCAGTTTCGGGGTCGGCGGACGCACGGTCAAGCACGCCCGAGTGACGGTTCGAAAACGGCATTCTTGAAGTGACGGGCTATCCACTAAATACTGTGCCTGGGCCTGCCCGCTTCCCCAATTTGTAGCGCAAAATCAGCCTGGAAAAGCGGAGAATATCGGTTGTTGAAACCGCCTTTTTCGCCTATGTTTTTCGGCGTATATGCCAGCCACTGCTTTGAGCGTTATGGAAGATGAAAATTCGGAGAATCGGAAACGTCAAACCGACGCAACCGGCATCAGTCAAACCCAGAAATACGACGCCGCGCAGATCGACAAATTAGAGGGCCTCGAGGCCGTCCGAAAACGGCCTGGCATGTACATCGGCGACCCGGACGAGCGCGGGTTGCACCACATGGTTTTTGAGGTGCTCGACAATTCGATCGACGAACATCTGGCCGGGTTCTGCACCCGGATCGACGTCACCATCCACGTCGATGGTTCCGTTTCGGTAAAGGACAACGGCCGCGGGATTCCCGTGGACATGCATCCGAAATGGAAGATGCCGGCGGTCGAATTGGTCCTGACGAATCTGCACGCGGGCGGAAAATTCGGACAAGGCGCCTACAAATATTCCGGCGGCCTTCACGGTGTCGGCGCGAAATGCGTCAACGCGCTTTCCGATTGGTTCAAGGTCGAAGTCTCGCGCGAAGGCAAAGTCCATCACATGGCGTTCGAGCGCGGCAAGACGACGCAGAAACTCGAAGTCATCGGCGAGCTGAAAAACAAAAAGCAAACCGGGACGCTGATCACGTTCTTCCCCGACCCGACGATTTTCACGATCACGACCGAGTTTAAGTTCGAAAGGCTGGCGAGCCGGTTGCGCGAGCTGGCGTTCCTGAATCCGGGCCTCGAGATCACGCTCGTCGATGAGCGGAGCGAATCGGGGAAAAAAGAAACGTTTCTCTACAAGAAAGGCATCGAAGAGTTCGTTCGCGAGCTCGGCGAGAACAAGCAGGTCATTCATCCCAAGCCGGTCGTGCTCTCGCGACAACGCGACGAAGTCTTCGTCGACGTCGTCCTGCAGTATAACGACAGCTACAACGACCAGATTCTTTGCTTCGCGAATTCGATTCCGAATCCGGACGGCGGCACGCATTTGACGGGTTTCCGGAGTGCGCTCACCAAAGCGGTCAACCAGTACGCAAAGACGAACGGGCTGACGAAGGAGAAAGATCCGGCGATCTCGGGCGAAGATGTCCGGGAAGGTTTGACCTGCGTGCTCAGCATCAAGCTGCCCAACCCGCGCTTCGAATCGCAGACCAAGGTGAAGCTCGTCAACACCGAGATCGACGGGATCGTGAATTCCGTCGTTTACGAAGGACTGATGACTTTCTTCGATCAGAACCCGCCAATAGCGCGCCGTATTTTTGACAAGGTCCTGACGGCTGCCCGCGCCCGGGAAGCTGCGCGTAAGGCGCGCGAGACAATTCGTAAAGGCGCGCTCACCGGCGGCGGGCTACCCGGCAAGCTGGCGGACTGTTCCGAGCGCGATCCAGATCTGACCGAGCTTTACATTGTCGAGGGCGATTCGGCCGGTGGTTCAGCGAAACAGGGACGCGATCGACGTTACCAGGCAATCCTGCCGATCCGCGGCAAACTGATTAACGTTGAGAAAGCTCGCATCGATCAGTTCCTCAAGAATACCGAGATCCAATCGATGATCACCGCGATCGGCACTGGGATCGGCAAGCCGAAGGAAGACATCGAGGGCGTCGCGAAAAGCAAAGACGAAGCGAGCTTCGATATTTCGAAGCTCCGTTACGGGCGCATCATCATCATGACCGACGCCGACGTCGACGGCTCGCACATTCGGACGCTGTTGCTCACGTTTTTCTATCGGCAAATGACCGAGCTGGTGCGCGCCGGAAAAATCTATATCGCCCAGCCGCCGCTTTATCAAATCAAGCGCAAGAAGCGCGAGGAATACGTCGACGATGACGTGCAGTTGAACAAGATCCTGATCACGCTCGGCGCCGAAGACGTGCGGCTGAAGAATCTCGCCGACGACAAGGAGCTTTCGGCCGCGCAGTTGAAAGACATTCTCGAATCGCTCGAGAAGCTGGCGAAGCTGAGCGAATCAATCCGCCGGCACGGTGGCGATTTCGAGAGCTTCCTCGGCGAGCGCGCAAAGAAGACCGGCAAGTTGCCGATGTATCTAGTGAAAGTGCGCGATGGCAACGAGGAGGCCGTCTATTATTTCCACGACGAAAAGGAAGTCCGGAAATTTCACCAGGACAATACCGATCTGAATTTGTTCGAGGACGAGACGCAGCAGGAGTTGCTTCCGCTCGGTGGACCGGCGGTGGTGAAAACGAACGGCGCGAGCCGGCGCCGTGGCAAGCTTGTCGAGCTGCATGAATCGACCACGATCCAGAAGATCATGGGCGAGTTGGCGCGGAGAGGATTGCAGGTCGATCACTATGCCGCCGCCGATCGCCCGATCTTCGAATTGATCGAAGGCGAAGGCGACAAAGCCACCGTCCATCCGTTGTTCTCGATCCCGGAGATCCACCAAAAGATTGTCGAGATTGGCCGGCGCGGCGTGCAGATCAAGCGGTTCAAGGGTTTGGGTGAAATGAACGCGAAGGAACTTTTCAACACCACGATGGATCCCGAGAAGCGCAAACTCCTCAAGGTTGACCTGAACGACGACAACGCCGTCGACGCCGACAAAATGTTTACCATCCTGATGGGCGACGTTGTCGAACCACGCCGCCAGTTCATCGAGGACAACGCGTTAAACGTTCGGAATCTCGATGTATAATCCGAACGAAAAGATAGAGCCGATCAACGTCGCCGAAGAAGTATCGAGGTCGTTCCTCGATTACTCGATGTCGGTCATCATTTCGCGTGCGTTGCCGGATGCGCGAGACGGACTGAAGCCATCGCAGCGGCGCATTCTTTACGCGATGCACGATCTGTCGCTGTTCCCGAACCGGCAGCACCGGAAATGCGCGAAAATTTGCGGTGACACGAGCGGTAACTATCACCCGCACGGCGAGGCGGTGATTTACCCGACGCTAGTGCACATGGCGCAACCGTGGGCGATGCGGGAGATACTCGTCGACGGCCAGGGCAACTTTGGTTCGGTCGAAGGCGACCCGCCGGCAGCCATGCGTTACACCGAGGCGCGCATGACGCATCTCGGCGCGGCGCTCATGGTCGACATGGACAAGGACACGGTCGATTTCGTCCCGAACTACGACGAGACCCGGACTGAGCCCACCGTTTTTCCTGCTGCATTTCCGAATCTCCTCGTCAACGGCGGAACCGGCATCGCGGTCGGCATGGCGACGAACATGCCGCCGCACAATCTCGGCGAAGTGATCGACGGCATCTGCGCGCAAATCGACGACCCGGAAATTTCGCTCGAGGATTTGATGAAGCACGTGAAAGGGCCGGATTTCCCGACCGGCTGCGCGATTCTCGGCCTCGCGGGCATTAAACAATATCTCGAGACGGGACGCGGCAGCATGAAGGTCCGCGGCAAAGCGGGCGTCGAAGAGCTGAAGGGAAATCGAGAGCAGATCGTCATCACCGAGATTCCCTACAACGTGAATCGCGCGACGCTCGTCGAGCGCATCGCCGCGCTGGTGAATGACAAAGTGCTGAGCGACATCACCGCGATCCGCGATGAATCGGACGAGAATACGCGCGTCGTCATCGAGCTGAAGCGCGACGCGAATCCGAAGATCGTCATCAACAATCTTTACAAGCACACCGCGATGGAAAGCTCGTTTGCGGTGAACATGCTGGCGATCGATCACGGCCGGCCGAAGCTTCTCTCTCTAAAAGCGGCGAACCAGGCTTACATCGATCATCGCCGCGAAGTGGTGCTGCGGCGGACGCGCTTTGAATTGCGAAAGGCCGAGGAGCGGGCGGAGACGCTCGAGGGTTATCTCATCGCGCTCGCTAACCTCGACGAATTCATTCGGATCATTCGCGGATCCGCGAACCGGGAAGAAGCTCGGGTAAAACTGCTCGCATTCGAATTTACGCGGAAACAAGTCGAGAAGATCGGGATCATGATTCGGAATGAAGCGCGGCTGACGGATGGCCGTTACGCGTTCAGCGAACATCAGGCGAACCAAATCCTCGAGCTGCGATTGTATCAGCTGACCGGGCTCGAACGCGAAAAGATCGAGAAGGAATACGCCGAACTGCTTGAGACGATCAAAGATCTGCGCGACATCCTCGCGAAAGAATCGCGCGTCTTCCAGATCATCAAAAAAGAGCTGCGCGAAATTCGCGACAAGCACGCATCGCCGCGGCTCACCCAACTCGTGCCCGACGAGGGCGAGATCAACATGGAGGATCTGATCGCGAATGAGGGCTGCATCATCAGCATCACGCACGGCGGGTTCATCAAGCGGACCGCGATCAGCGCCTTCCGCGCGCAACGACGCGGCGGCAAGGGCGTGATTGGGATGACAACGCGCGAAGGCGCGACAGAAGAAGAGGAAGGCGATTTTATCGAGCATCTCTTCACCGCGACGACGCACGATTACCTGATGTTCTTTACGGAGTCAGGCCGCGCCTACGTCGAGAAAGTTTACGAAATTCCGGAGATGGGGCGCGCGGCGAAGGGCCGTTCCATCGCGAACCTGCTCGAACTGCGGGCCGACGAAAAAATCGCGGCCACGATTCGAGTTCAGTCCAAGAAATCCGGGACGGGCGCGGCGCAAACGGACGAAACGTGGGACGAGAAGCTGCATATCGTTTTTGCCACCCGCTCAGGCATCGTGAAAAAATCGAACCTGTCCGATTACAGCAATGTTCGGAAAGGCGGCATTATCGCGATCCAGATTGAGGAAGGTGACCGCTTGATCGACGCGAAACTAACGACTGGGGACAACGAGATCGTTCTCATCACCAAGGAAGGCATGAGCCTGCGTTTTCACGAGGAGCAATTGCGCGATCAAGGGCGGAACACGGTGGGCGTTTGGGGCATTCGGCCGGAGAAAGGCGACTGGGTCGTGGCGAATGCGATCGTGAACCCAAACGCGATGCTTCTGGTCGCCGGTGAAAACGGAATCGGAAAACGGACGCCGTTCGACGATTACCGGCGACAATCGCGCGGCGGTAAGGGCATCATCACGATGAAGACCGGCGAGAAGACCGGGAACGTCGTTGGTGCGCTGAGCGTGACGGAAAACGACGAACTGATGCTGATCACGACGAAGGGCCAGATGGTGCGGACCCGCGTTCGTGAGATACGCGCCGTCGGGCGAAATACAATGGGCGTGAAGCTGATGGATTTGCGGGGCGCGGAAAAGCTGCAAGCCATCGCGCCTGTCGTCAGTCAGGAAACCGCAGAAGTCGAAGCGGAGACCGAGCCAGAAGCGACCACATAAGAAAGAAAAGGGACTCGCGGTGGCGAGCCCCTCTCCAGATTGCTGATGTGCTCGAACGCTAGTAGCCAGTCGCGCGGGTCGTTGTCGTTTCCATTGTCGGAGTGGTGCTCTTCTTCACTGTCGTCGTCGACGTTGTGGTTGTCGTCGGGGCCGGTTTCTCCACCACGGTAGTGCAAGAAGTCAGAGCCAAAGCGACCGCCAAGAGCGGCATCAGAATGATAAGTTTTTTCATAGTTGGAGTTGTTCCTTCACAGAACCATTCGTCGGAGATTGTTCAACCAGATGTATTTCGGGCGTAGTTTTTGTAATTTGTTAGGTCGAGCTAATCGTCGATCCGCGAACGCAGCCGCTTGGTTCGCGAACGTTGCCGCTTCGATTCGAGAATACGTTCCTTCAATCTGCGCGGTCGCGGCGAAGAACGGCGCCGGGCCTTTTCTCTTCGTGCTTTTTCTGCGGCGATTCGCTGCCGGTTTCGTCGTTCGATCAGCTCGGCCAGTCGTTCTCGAGCGAGCCTGCGATTTTGCGCCTGCGATCTTGAATCCTGAACCGTGACGCTCAGGCCGGTCGGCAAATGGCGAAGCGTGACGGCGGTCGATACTTTGTTGACGTTTTGCCCGCCCGGCCCGCCGGAACGAGCGAACGTTTCCTCGAGATCGGATTCGCGGAGCACGCTGGCTAAAGCGGCGGAATGTTTTCGCGGCCGTACCGGAACACGCGGGCCATCCAGACCAGCTCGTTCAAAAACTCCGCGACGCGCCCGACATATTTTTCGTCCTTCAGTTTTCCCTGCTCATCGAACGCGTCGCGGACCCTGCTGAAATTCACATCGGTAAAGGTGACCGCCAGTCCGAGCTCGCGAACGACCGGGACCATTTGCTCGATCACGCGCGAGCCGCCGAATGGCCCTGCGGAGACGCCGACCAGCCCCACCGCCTTGTGAATGTACTCCTCGAGACACATATCGAGCGCGTGTTTCAACAATCCCGGATACCCGTGATTATATTCCGGCGTCACGATCGCCAGCCCGTCCGCGCGCGTCATTTTCTTCGCGAAGTCCGGGTCCTTCATCGTTTCGCCGGCATCGTCGAGCCGCATCTTGAGCTGCCGGACATCGATCAACTCGGTCTCGATCTCCGGCCGTTTCTTCATTTCGCTGAGAAGAAAATTCGCGACATGCTCGCTCTGCCGGCCCTGCCGGGCGGTGCCGAGAATAATCGGAATATAGAGTGGTTTCGCTTCCATTGTTTGGACTCGTTAGGCAAACGTTGCCGATGGCCGGACTCGAACCGGCACGGGCGGTTAAGCCCAACGGATTTTAAGTCCGTTGCGTCTGCCATTTCGCCACATCGGCGGCTACGGTTGCATCTTAGCGCATGGAGGGAGCAGACCAAGCGGATTTGGAACATCCAGTTTGGCTGGCCGCGTCGTAATATTTTTGAGGAGGAATTGAAGTATGGCTGAGAAATTAGCAGGGAAAAAAGTGGCGATCCTGGCGGCGGACGGATTCGAAGAAGTAGAGCTGACGAAGCCGAAGAAAGCTTTGGAAGACGCGGGCGCGACGACGAGCGTGGTCTCGATCAAGACCGGCAAAATTCAGGGAATGAATCACGCCGACAAAGGCGAAACGGTGCCGGTCGATCTGATCTTGGCGGACGCAAAGCCGCAGGACTTCGACGCTCTCATGATCCCGGGCGGGTTGATTAATCCGGACACGCTTCGCTCAACTCCGGAGGCGCTCGAGTTCACGCGCCATTTTTTCAACGAAGGGAAACCGGTGGCCGCGATCTGCCATGGGCCGTGGGTGTTGATCGATGCCGGCGTTGTGCGCGGACGAACGCTGACTTCCTGGCCGGCAATCAAAACCGACGTGCGAAATGCCGGCGGCAATTGGATCGACGAAGAAGTTGTGGTCGACAACGGGCTCGTCACCAGTCGCAAGCCGGACGACATTCCCGCCTTTAACGAAAAGATGATCGAAGAATTTTGCGAAGGACGCCACGCCGCGAAATCCGTTGCCGCGACCGAGCTGGAAACGTAGCGGGCAAATTGCCTTGCAACGCAGGCGGCCCGTCCTCCAAGTTTTTGATGATCGCGAGGCCAGCTCATGACGACCGCCAACAAAATCACGGTGATCCGGATCCTGATGATCCCGATCTTCGTTACCCTCGCGATCTATTACGGCGAAAGCATTCAGGAAGGTCATCCCCAGGATTGGATGCGCTTCACTGCGATCACGGTATTCTTGCTGGCCGCAGTGAGCGACGGGCTCGATGGCTATGTGGCGCGCCGCTACAATCAGCGCAGCACGCTCGGCGCGATTCTCGATCCCATCGCAGACAAGGGGCTGCTTCTCAGCGGAATCATCACATTGAGCATTAGCAACTGGAGTCAGGTGGATCCGCATTACGGAAAATTCCCAGCCTGGTTTCCCGTGCTCGTCATCACGCGCGATGCGGTGATTCTTTTCGGCAGCGCGGTGCTCCACATTCTAAATGGAAAGGTCCGGGTGCGGCCGAGCTGGACCGGAAAAGTGGCGACGGTTTTGCAGATGGCGGCAATCGCTTGGGTGATGCTGCAAATGCGAGTCATCCCGCTGATCTACATCGTCTGCGCGGCGGGCCTTTTCACTTTCGTTTCCGGCGTCATTTACGTCCGCGACGGAGTCCGGCAATTATCCGCCGAAGGCCACGCGAATGCGAAACTGGGTTAGTGTGCTGGCACACTCATGGATTCGAAAGCGATCGAGGAGAACGCGGGGACTGTTGCCATTGTCGGGCGGCCGAACGTCGGGAAATCGGCGCTCTTCAATCGGCTCGTCGGGCGTAATATAGCGATTGTTCACGATCAACCCGGCATCACGCGCGATCGACTCGCATCGATTTCAAAACGTGGCCGCCGGCCATTCACCGTTTGGGACACAGGCGGGATTGGCGGCGCCGGCGAAACAGAACTAACCAAGCAGGTGCGCGTGGCTGCGGACGCCGCGATGCGGGAGAGTGACGTGATTCTTTTCGTCGTCGACGGCCAGGCCGGCCTGAATCCGATCGATCGAGACTTGGCAAAAGTTCTGCGCAGATCCAAACGCCCCGTCCTCCTGGTCGTCAACAAGATCGATCACGAGAAGCACGACGATCTTGAAGCGGATTTCGCCGAACTGGGTTTCGACAATCCGATCGCCATCAGTTCTGCCCACGGCCGCGGGATTCCCAGCCTCCTTCAAGTCATCGATGGCTTGCTCCCCCAATCCCCAATCGAAAGTCCAGAATCGAAAATCGAAGCTCCTCTTTCTCTTGCCGTTGTTGGTAAGCCCAATGCCGGGAAATCGTCGCTCATCAATACGATCCTGCGGGACGCGCGCACAATCGTCAGCGAATTGCCGGGCACGACGCGCGATGCCGTCGACATTCTTTACGAGCGCGCCGGCGAAAAGTTCCTGCTGATCGATACCGCCGGGATGCGGGCGCGCAGCAAGCATTCCAGCTCGGTCGAAGTCTTCAGCGTGATGCGCGCGGAACGGACCGTCCGACGCGCTAACCTTTGCGTCCTCGTGATCGACCTAACGAGTGGTGTCACATCGCAGGACAAACGAATCGCCGGTTTGATCCAGGAAGCGGAGAAGCCTTGCATAATTGTCCTGAACAAATGGGACCTGGTGAAACCGACGCGCGGGGCGAAAGCGGCAATGGAGCGAACGACCGTGGACGTTCGCGAACGTCTTTTCTTTCTCGACTACTCGCCGGTCCTGGTCGGCTCCGCGCGGACGGGCGAGAACGTCGATGAACTTTTTCGGCTGATTAAGATGATGCGCAAAGCGGTCCGCGCGCGATTGGGAACCGGCGTGTTGAATCGCTTGCTTCGCGCCGCGTTCGAGGAAAATCCGCCGCCCATGATCGGGACCAGGCGGCTGAAATTATTTTACGCCACCCAAAAGGGAGGCGAAGACGAGAGCGCGCTGGAAGCGGTGAAGATCGTTTTGTTCGTGAATCAGCCGAAGCTCTTGAGCGACACGTATTCCCGATATCTCCAGAGACGCATTCGCGCCGCCTGGCCGTTGCCGGGGTTGCCGGTTCTTTTCAGCTGCCGGGCGCGAAGCGAGAAGACATAGCCGCGGTTGATCGAACGATCTAGCCGTCTTACCTGTCTCACTTCTTCTTATGAAATCGACGCAGGAAATCACGCAGAACGTCCAGGAAATGGGGCAATGGATTCCGCCCTTGCGCGAACAGGTCGGCCGCGTCGTTATAGGGCAAAAATATCTGGTCGACCGCCTGCTGCTCGGCCTCCTGGCAAACGGACACATTCTCCTCGAAGGCGTTCCGGGTTTGGCGAAGACGCTCACGGTCAAAACAATGGCCAACTGTATCCAAACCGGCTTCCAGCGTTTGCAATTCACGCCCGATCTTTTGCCGGCCGATTTGATCGGCACGCTCATCTACAATCCGCGCACTGGCGAATTCACGACGAAGCTCGGCCCGCTTTTCTCGAACCTGATCCTGGCTGATGAAATCAACCGTGCGCCGGCCAAAGTGCAGAGCGCGCTTTTGGAAGCGATGCAGGAGCGCCAGGTCACGATCGGCGAAACGACTTATCCGTTGTCGGATCCGTTTCTCGTTCTCGCCACCCAGAATCCGCTCGAGCAGGAAGGAACATATCAACTTCCCGAAGCACAGCTCGACCGATTCATGTTGAAGCTCCACATCGGGTATCCGCAAAAAACCGAGGAGCGCCAGATCCTGGATTTGATGGCAACGTCGGCGCCGGATCTGACGGTCACGCCCGTCGTCGATCCGCAACGCATCATCGCCGCGCGCTCGATCGTGAACGAAATTTATATCGACGATCGAGTGAAGGATTACATCGTCGATGTCGTCTGGGCGACGCGCGATCCCGCCGCTTACAATCTGAAAATGGAAGGCCTGGTGCGTTACGGCGCTTCGCCGCGGGCGACGATTTATCTCGCGCTGGCCGCTCGCGCGCACGCTTTCCTGAACGGCCGCGGTTACGTGACTCCGCAGGACGTGAAGAGCATCGGTACTGACGTGCTCCGTCATCGCGTCATCGTGAGTTACGAAGCCGAAGCGGAATCGATCACCAGCGAAACGATCGTCGATCGGATCTTCGCCGGCCTGCCTGTGCCGTGAGCGCTCGCGATCGGCAAACCCCCGCGGAAATCCTCAAGAAAATCCGCGCGCTGGAAATCAAGACGAAGGGCTTCGTGCAAACGATGTTCGCCGGCGATTATCACAGCGTCTTCAAAGGGCGCGGGATGAACTTCGAAGACGTGCGCGAGTACCAGCCCGGCGACGAAATTCGCGCGATCGATTGGAACGTGACCGCGCGGCTCGGGACGGCATTCGTGAAAAAGTTCACGGAGGAACGCGAGTTGACTGTCGTGCTGGTGGTAGACGTGAGCGCTTCGGGAAATTTCGGCAGCACCGTGCAATCGAAGCGCGAGCTCGCGGCGGAAGTCGCATGCGTGCTGGCGTTCAGCGCCATTCGGAACAACGACAAAGTCGGTCTGTTGCTCTTCAGCGATCGGGTCGAGCTTTTCATTCCCCCGAAGAAAGGTCGATCGCACACGCTCCGGATCATTCGTGAAATTTTGTTCTTCGAACCAATCGGACGCGGGACAGCTCCGGCTTTGGCTTTGGATTATTTGAACAACGTTGTGACGCGGCGCGCCGTTGTGTTTTTCATTTCGGATTTTCAAACGAGTGGTTTCTCGCGCGAGCTATCGGTGAGCGGACGGAGGCATGATTTCATCGCGCTCCATATCCAGGACGAGCGCGAAGAGACTCTGCCGAATGTCGGAATCATCACGCTCGAGGACGCAGAGACCGGCGAACAGATCGAGATCAACACCGCAGATCGATCGACCCGGTCGCGCTTCAACGCTCTCGCCGAAGCACACCGGACCGAGCTCAACCGGACATTGCGGCGCAACAATATCGACGCCGTGTCATTGCGAACCGGAGAAAATTATCTACCGGCGCTGCGGTCGTTTTTTAAACAACGCGAGCGCCGAATGGCCATACGATGAATTGGCTCGTTGCGATCAGCGACATTCATGAAATTGCGCAGCCGGTTGATTACTCGCTCGTGCCGCCCTGGGTGATTTACGCCGGGATCGCGCTCGGTCTCGCTGTTCTTGGTTTGATTGCGCGGTGGATTCGAAAGCGCGCTCTGCGGCCGAAGCCGATCCGTTCGCCACGCGAGCGTGCGCTGGAAGGTCTTAATCAGATCGAACACGAAATGGAAACGATGACGCCGTACCAATTTAGCATCGCGGTTTCCGACATCCTGCGCGGTTACGTCACGGAACAATATCAATTGCCGGTGACGCGCCAGACTTCGGTCGAGTTTCTGACGATGCTCGCGAAAAAATCGCCGTTCGCGGATGACGCGAAGTCGCTCCTCGAAGATTTCCTGAACCGGTGCGATCTGATCAAGTTCGCGCGCTACGACGCGACCATTCACGACAGCCAATTGCTTTTCGAAGAAGCAAAACAATTCGTGACAGGAGGGCAGCTTGAACCTGCGTGACTGGCTTTCGGGCGGAGCTGCTCTCACTTTCGCGCAGCCGTGGTTCCTTCTCCTCTTGCTCGCGATCCCGTTGCTGGCGTGGTTCCGCGGCAAGAGCGGTCCGGCCGCGGCGCTAACCTTTTCGTCCACGACGGCTCTGCAATCGCTCGGCAAATCGAGCGCGGCCCGGGCTGGAAAGTTTCTTCGCGCCTTGATGCTGCTCAGTCTCGCCTTCTTTGCGATCGCCATGGCGCGACCGCAATTGGGAAAAAGTCTGACGCAAGTGGAAGCTAGCGGCATCGACATCATGCTCGCGCTCGACGTTTCGGCTTCGATGTTAACGAAGGATTTCCGGGTCGGTGGCGAACAGGCGACGCGGGTCGACGCCATCCGCGAGGTCACGCGAAAATTCATCGAGGGCCGCCCTAACGACCGGATCGGGATCATCGCTTTCGCAGGCCGGCCATATGTAGTCAGTCCGATGACGCTGGATCACGACTGGCTTCTGAAAAATCTGGAGCGAGTAAAGATTGGACTAGTCGAAGATGGAACGGCGATCGGTTCCGGAATTGCGGCGGCGGCGAATCGGTTGAACGACAAGCGTTCCAAGAGCCACGTCATCGTCCTGCTGACGGACGGCGAAAACAACACCGGCAAAATTCCGCCGAACACAGCGGCGGAAGCGATCAAAGCGTTGAAAATCCATTTCTACGCGATCGGCGCGGGGATCAACGGAATCGCGCCGACGCCGGTCTTCAACGCGCAAACCGGCAAGCCGATCACCGACATGTTTGGCAACATTCTTTATCAGAACCAGCAGGTCCATTTTAACGAAACGGGGCTGAGGACGGTGGCCAAGATCGCAGAGGGACAGTTTTATCGCGCAACCGATACGCAATCGCTCGAAGAAATTTTCAAGGATATCGACAAGTTCGAGAAGACAACGGTCTCAGTGAAAAAGTATCAGCAATACCGCGATCTCTTTCCGGCGTGCATCGGCGCCGGTTTGAGTCTGCTGATCGCGCAACTGTTATTGTCGCAAACAATTTGGAAGAAATTGCCATGATCGAATTCGGCGCGTCGAACTGGTTCTGGCTGCTGCTGCTGGTGCCGCTGCTAGTCCTGCTATTTGCCCGCGCGGAAAAACGAGCAGTGCTTCGATTGCGCTCGTTCGTTTCCGATCGGTTGCTGCCGAACCTGGCCCGAACTGTCGACCGGCGCCGGCGAAAATTCCGATTCGCGCTGACGCTTTTGGGAATGATTCTCGCGATCACCGCGCTGGCCAGGCCGCACTGGGGTTACACTTACCAGGACGTGAAACGCAAAGGGCTGGATCTCATTTTCGCGGTGGATACTTCGCGCAGCATGCTGTCGAACGACGTCGCGCCCAATCGGCTCGAGCGCGTTAAATTGGCGGCGCAGGATTTACTGGACGAACTGCAAGGCGACCGCGTCGGCCTCGTGGCGTTCGCCGGTCGCGCGTTTCTCCAAGCGCCGTTGACGATCGATTACGACGCGGCCGTTGAATCGATCAACGATCTCGACACGAACACGATTCCCGAAGGCGGCACGAATATTTCCGCCGCGATCGATCTCGCGGTCCAGACCTATGGAAAAAGCGCGATCGGAAATCGGGCGCTGATTATTTTTACAGACGGCGAAGAGTTGAGCGGCGATGCGATGAAAACCGCGAAAGCCGCAGCCGATGCTGGTGTGCGCATCTTCACGGTAGGCGTCGGGACGCCGGAAGGTTCGCTGATTCCCATCACGACCGAAAATGGAGGGGCGGGATTTGTAAGAGACGAGAGTGGGAAGGTCGTAAAATCGAAACTGGACGAGAAACGGCTGAGGGAAATCGCGGAGACCACCGGCGGGTTCTATATTCATTTGGAAGACGGACCCCGGACGATGAAACAACTTTTCGACGAAGGATTGGCCAAGATGCAGTCCGGCGAGATCGACGAACGCTTGTCACGGCAGCCGATCGAGCGCTATCAATGGCCGCTCGGCGCCGCGCTGCTCGTTTTTGGCGCGGCATTTTTGTTACGCGAACGCAAACGCGAACGCGTTCGGGCAACGTCGTTGGCCATCGAAGCGAAGCCGACACTCGTGGCGACGGCGATCCTCTTGCTTTTTTCCGGCGCGTGCTTTGGCGCGGCGCCCGGGCTGGATGCGTATCGAAATGACAATTACACCGAAGCGTATCAGCAATTCGAAAAGACGTTACAGGAACATCCGAACACGCACGCCGCGGACAGGATCGAGTTCGATGCCGGGACCGCGGCCTACAAACTGGGCGATTACAACAAAGCGCTGGAATGGTTCAGCCGCTCTCTTCTTTCGACGGACAAATCGATCCAGGAAAAAAGCCATTACAACATTGGACGAACGCTGGAAGAGCGGGCCGACCGCGCCCAGACGAACGAAAAGGCGCTTGGCGAATTGAATAACGCACAATCGCATTACGAAGAGGCCGTGAAACTCGACCCGAATGACGAGCGCGCGAAGGCGAATCTCGAAGAGGTGAAGAAGAAGATCGAGCGCTTGAAACAGAATCCGAAGAAGTCGCCGACCCCACCGCCGCAGCCACCGCAATCAGATAAAGACAAGAAGCAGGACAAGAACGATCAGCAGCAAAAGAATCAACAGCAGCAGCAGGATCAACAGCAGAAGGACCAGCAGCAGAAGAACGATCAGGATCAGCAACAACAGCAATCGAGCAACGACCAGCAGCAACAAAAGCAGCAGGCCAAGAACGACCAAAAAAAACAACAACCGCAGCCTAACGACTCGCCTTCGCCATCTCCCGGCGAGAACCAATCCGGTTCATCCCCCTCCCCTTCTCCCGACAAAGGCAGCGGCTCGGACAAAAACGAAAACAAGCAGCAACCCGAAAACGGCGAGCCGGACGCTTCCCCGTCGCCAACTCCTTCGGATGACGCGAGCGCGACACCTTCCGCATCCCCCGGATCAGGCGAAGGCCAGGAGCCTCAGGGTTCGCCCAGCGCGAGTCCAGGTTCGTCGCCGGGCAAACCTTTGACGGGGAAAGTCGAGGGGGCGAACGAAGACAAACCGAGCGAGCCGCCGACGAATGCGGAAGCCGCCGAAGTGGAACCGGAAAAGGAAGGCCAGATGAGCGCGAAGCAGGCGCAAATACTTTTGCAATCGATGAAGGACGAAGAGCAGCGAGTGCTGCTGGATGAACGCAAGGCGGCGCGTCATGTCTATAAGGATTGGTAGGAACCGCGCCGCCCGCATGTTTCGAAATCGATCGAGTTTTTTCCTGCGCGTGATCGTTCTCGCGATCGGCGTGTTCATTTCCGTCGAGCCGGTTTGCGCGGACGGCCCGAGCGTCACGGCGGTGTTGAGCAACTCGAACGCGGTCGTGGGACAAATGGTCCAGTTACAAATTAAAGTAACCGGTTCATCGAACATGAAACCGCCGCGCGAGATCGTGGTCGACGGCCTCGAGATTCGTTACACGGGCCAATCGCAATTGCTGGAAGGACGCAATTTCCAATTCACCTACAGCTTCATCTTTACCTACACGATCCTGCCGATGAAACCGGGCACGTTCAAAATTCCGCCACAAATGGTCGAGGCAGGCGGAAGCGCGCTCCATACTCCGGCGCTCACGCTTCAGGTGGCGGATTCAAGCAACGCGCAAGCACCACGCTCATCGAACCGATCCAACGGGGCGATCGATCCGACCAAGATCGCATTCGCTGAGCTGACCTTGAGCAAGACGACGGCCTATGTCGGCGAGATGATTCCAGCGGTGCTCCGCGTCGGCGTGAATATTCGGACGCCGGTCGAATCATACAACGGCGCCGAAATCACCGGCCAGGGATTCACCGCGCAGAAAATGCGCGATCAAAAGCCGACGATCGAAAGTATCGAGGGAAAAACTTATCAGGTGTTTACATTCAAGACCGCGTTGTCGCCGGCGCGCTCGGGCAAAATCGATATCGGCCCGGTTGAGATCACTGCAATCGTGCGCCTGCCGCGAAGTCCATCGCGCAATCAAATGCCGCGCGATTTGTTCGACCTGAACGATCCGTTCATGGACAATTTTTTCAGCGATCCCTTTTTCGCACCGAGTGTTCCGCAGGAGATACGATTCAAGAGCCAGTCGGTAATGCTGGACGTGAAGCCTTTGCCGCCCGGTGCGCCGGCGGATTTCGGCGGTGCGGTCGGCAACTTCACGCTCGCGGCCGACGCGAAGCCGCGAAGCGCGCAAGTCGGCGATCCGTTTACCGTCACCGCAACGATTACCGGCCGCGGAAATTTCGATCGAGTGACCGCGCCGGTTCTCGAAGACGAGCGCGGATGGCACAAATATCCGCCGTCGTCGGAATTCAAACAGGATGATGACGTCGGAATCAGCGGGATAAAAACGTTTGAGACGGTGCTGAGCGCAAACGAACGCAAGGACAAAATCCCGGCGCAGCTCTTCAGTTATTTTGATCCGGCGAAGGAACAATATGTGACGTTGCGCGCGGAACCGATTCCGGTGCGCGTGGAGGGCGGCACCGCGCCGCGCAACACGCTTGCGCCCGCGCCGCAAACACCGGCGAGCGCGCCGTCCGTCGCGCCGCGCCAGGCGACGCAGCAGGAAATCCTGCATCAGGTGACGGAGCTGCCGAGCGCGAGCGAATCGTTCAGGCCGCTTTTCGAGCAACGAAATTTCTGGCTCGCGCAGTTGATTCCCTTGGTTGCATTGCTCGGATTCGCCGGGTGGAAAATCCGGGCCGCGCACCTGAATAATCGCGAGGCACAGCGGCGGGAAGCGTTGCAACACGAAGCAGCGGCGCTTCAACGCAGCCTGCATCGTGAGGATGTTTCGCCGGACGAATATTTTTCCCGGGCCTCGCGCGCGGTGCAGCTGAAAACCGCGCTGCTGCGAAATGTCGACCCGAACTCGGTGGATGCCGATGTGGCGGCCTCGGCGTTTCGAATGGATGAAGCGACGCGGCTTCGGCTGCGGCGGCTGTTCGAGAAGAGCGACGAAGCGCGCTACAGCGGAACGCACAACGGGATTCGATTGCTGCCGGCGGAAACGCGAAATGAAGTTCTCGAGTTGATCGACAATCTGCGAACATGAAAACGCGACTGTGCCTGTTCACGCTGCTGACCGCTTTCGCCTTCACGGCACGGGGCGCGGACGACACCGCGTTTGCTAAGGCGAATCAGGCATACGCGGAAGGGCGTTTCCAAGAGGCGGCGACCGATTACGAAAACCTGATTCGTTCCGGCGCTTGGAACGCGAACCTTTTTTACGATCTCGGGAATGTGCGGTATCGGCTCGGAGATTTCGGCCAGGCGATCTTGAATTACGAGCGCGCGCTGGCACTCGATCCTCGGCACCCGGAAGCGGACGCGAATTTGCGGCTGGCACGAGATGAAGCGCGCGCCTTGGAATTGCGCCGCGATTGGATCGAGCGTTACGCGAGTATCGCGACGGTGAAGCAGTGCGCGATCGCCGCGTCCGTCGCGTTTTGGCTCGCGCTCTTTGTCACGGCACAGTTGTTTTTCTCAAGGCGATCCGCGGGGCGGATCACGATCGTCGCGCTGAGTGTCCTTGTCTGCGGCGTTTCCATTTTCGCGATCGTCACGCTCGAAAATGGCGCGCGCGGAGATGCGCTTGCCATTGTGACCGGGAAAGATGTCGAAGCGCGACTGGCGACCGCGGACAATGCGAAAAGCGTTTTGGTTTTGCCCCCGGGAAGCGAAATCAAAGTCCTGAGCGAACGCGGCGATTGGATTTACGCGGCGTTGCCAAACGACCAGCGCGGCTGGATTCCCGCCTCAAGCGCGCAACGGGTGCGGATGTAACGCGCCGCCAGTTGTGAACCCCGCCAAAGTCCCGCATCTTGCCGGACAATGAAGGCGGAGATGGATCTCGGAACGGACAAGAAGGCGTTCCAAATAAATCTCGACGCGAAGAAGTACGGCACCTTCGCCGAGATTGGCGCCGGGCAGGAAGTGGCGCGCCGTTTCTTCCACGTCGGCGGCGCGGCGGGCACGGTCGCCAAAACGATGTCGGCTTACGACATGACTTTCAGCGACGCGATCTATGGCTCGGCGCAGCGCTACGTGAGCCGTGGCCGACTCCAGACGATGCTCGATCACGAGTACAAGCTGCTCATCGAGCGTCTCGACAATAAGCTCGGCGGCGTCCGCACGTTTTTCGTTTTCGCCGACACCGTGGCAGCGCGCAGTTTCAAGCAGCACAACGAATCGCACGGCTGGCTCGGAGTTCGTTTCCAGAATGAGCCGCGAGGTGAGCCGAGCCAGATCGTGATTCACGTTCGGATGCTGGATGAAGCGAACGTGGACCAGCAGGAAGCGCTCGGGATCATCGGGGTGAATCTGCTCTACGGCGTGTTTTACCATGAGCAGCCGGAGAAATTGATCGCGTCGCTCCAGGAAAATCTGGCGCCGGACCGAATGCAGGTGGACCTGATCAAGTTTTCCGGACCGGCCTATGCGAACGTCGATAACCGGCTGATGAGCCTGCAACTCGTCAGCCAGGGATTGACGGATGCCGTGATCTTCACGGCGGATGGCGAGGTAGTGCAGGCAGCGGATATTCTCTACAAGAAATCGATCCTGGTGGAGCGCGGCAGTTTCCGGCCGGTGACGTACGCGACCAACGACATGCTGAACGGGGCGCGGGCGGCGTTCCTGCAACAGTCCA
>Ga0307470_10000411_pt1 | contig 22182 bp, 17 predicted proteins | sample atmos_gasesAM3C__FD_204565 | JGI IMG/M metagenome (GOLD analysis project Ga0307470, IMG submission 204565) | Hardwood forest soil microbial communities from Morgan-Monroe State Forest, Indiana, United States - atmos_gasesAM3C_05 | ecosystem: Environmental > Terrestrial > Soil > Temperate forest... | reverse complement strand
CGCGTGATCGTCGATCCCAATCCAATGGATAATCTTCATGACCCGTTCCTCCTGTATGTGGCTCTGTGCCCCTCGGGGCGTAACCCACGAAAGGTACCCGAGCGAGCGGGTCACTCCATTCTGTCTAATCTACCGAACGCCTCCGGCGTGCCTACGCCGGCTTCGCCGGCGATGTCGCCCCTATCGCGGCGGTCTCGCCGTCACAGCGAGTTGAGGAACGCGATCAACTTTGCCTTTGCCGCAGCCGGGAGACCGGCGTACTGGTCCCGTGCTCCGCGGGCCTGACCGTCGTGCGCGAGGATGGCCTGGTCGAGTGTCGTGGCACGGCCGTCGTGGAGGTAGGTAGTGATGAAGCGCAGTCCCCACAGCGGCGCGGTGCGCATTTCAGTTCCGGTAGAACTGCCCATTTCCAGGTTGTCGCCGAGGGAACCCATGTCATGAAGCAGGAAGTCGGAGTAGGGGTGATAGGTCTTTCGATCGAGAGCAGCGACGGCGTTCGGACCGGTGCGGAGAGTGTCCACATGACAGGCCGCGCAGCCGATGCTGTCGAACGTGGTTTCCCCGTCGGCGGTGTCGCGATTCTGCGGTCCGCGCGGAGGCGCGGCCAGCATGGACATGAAGTTGGTCAGCGCAACGGGTCCTGATCCGTCGTCGTTGAGCCCGGGCGCGGGGTTGAATGCCAGCTCGCCGCAGTCGCCTTGCGGGCAGTTCTCGTTCGGGAAGTCAGGCGTGGTGATGCCCATCTCGTTCAGGTAGGCATCGCCGGAGAACTGGAAGAGCGTCGGCACCTGCGCTTTCCATCCGAACTTGCCGGCAGTTTTCATCCCGGCGCGGATGTTGTCGACCATGTTCACGCGGCCGGCGACACCGTCGCCCCGCGCCGCCTGCGTCTGTGCCAGGGCGAGGAAGTCGGTGTCGGGCGTGGCGTCGATGAGACCCAACCCGAAGAGGGGCGGTGTGCGGCGGTGGACGACGATCGTCGCTTGAGCGGGTACCGACTCCGGCCTGAACCTGTGCGCTACGCCGTCAGGCGGTCCGATTGCGTGATCCTGCAGGAGCGAACCGCCGAGGTTCGTCAGCGCATCGAAAACGCCATTCGTCCGCCGCGCGAATCGCGTAACCGTGCGCCTGCTGCCGCCTCCTGTGGCCGGGACGCTGTGACACGCCGCGCAGGAACGTTCGTTGAAAACCGGCCCCAGCCCGTCGCTCACGCTCTCCTGCGTGATGAACTCCGTCATGCCATCGATGAAGTCCGACCGCTGCTCCGCCGTCAGACCGGCCAATGCATCTCCCGCGGCTGGAGCCGGTGCCGGCGGCTGTGCCGGTCTTCCGCCTTCGTTGCGCCGCGTCTGCCCATGGACGTTTCCTGCAAACAGAGAAACAACGAGTACTCCCATCATGAGTCGTCTCATATCGCCTCCGATTGAACTGATGAGGCCGAGTAGAGACAACCGGCGTGCCATGGGTGTTCGTGAGAGAAGGTGTGAATTGAGTGGTGCGAAATGACGCGGTTGGCAGGGGAGAATCGACACGGTCGGTGGGTTTCATTGACGCTTTTCCCGGCATGAGTTACTATGTACATTACGATGTACATCGAGGTGCCCCGTGCCAAAGAAACGCTCAATCGCAGATGCACGTAGCAACCTGCCGCAACTCATCCGGGACGCCGAGGCGGGTAACGTAGTCGAGTTGACCCGCCGGGGAGAGGGAGTGGCGGTGATGATCGGCTGGAAGCAGTACGAACGGCTGGCGTCGCCAAAGCGTTCATTCTCGGAAGCCTGGGACGACTTCAGCCGCGAGTTTTCGCCGGCGAAGCTGAAGATCGACCCGGACGAGGTGTTCGGGGCAGTGCGCGACAAAGACCCTGGCCGGGATTCGGGCTTGTGACGCTGCAGTTTCTCCTCGATACGAACGTCGTATCGGAGCCGCTGCGGCCGAAGCCGAACCAGAGTGTTCTGCGAAAACTTCGCCTTCACGACGATGAGATCGCCATTCCTTCCGTCGTGTGGCATGAACTGCGTTACGGAGCCGAGCGGCTGCCGGCTTCGCGCCGCCGCGTCGCCATCGAACGGTACCTCGAAGACGTCGTTCGGGCGACGTTCCCGATCCTCGACTACGACCGCGACGCTGCCGACTGGCACGCCGTCGAGAGGGCGCGATTGGCCGCTCGCGGAGAGACGCCGCCATTTGCCGATGGCCAGATCGCGGCCATCGCGCGAGTGAATGAATTGGTCGTCGTGACGTTCAATGAGGTCGATTTTCAGCGATTCGAGGGGATTCTGACGTTGACCTGGCGGTAAGGCGTCGGACGCATCCTCTGCACGGTATGCTCGACAGGTGCCTGACGAAGCGGTCCCTTCGAAACGAATCGTCCGATCGCTGCCGGTCGTCCTTGCGATCGTGGCCGTTCTAGCTTGCTACGCGTATTTCGCGGGCGGAGGCAAGTTCGATTTCCGGCGCCTGGGAACTGCGCAGGAGTCGTACTACGCGAGCCTGGCCGAGGGGTTCCTGAACCGAAGTCTATGCATGTGGGTTCCACCTGATCCGCGGCTGGTCGCACTTCCGAACCCATACGACTTCAAGGCGCGAGCTGCAGTCGGCTATCTCTGGGATGCGAGCTTTTTCAAGGGAAAGTACTACCTCTACTCGTCGCCGCTCCCTGTACTGCTCGTTTACCTTCCGCACCGGCTGCTGCGCGGCGCCTATCCTCCGGACGTATTGGTGGCTGCCATCTTCAGCGCATGGGCATTCCTGGCCATGGTGGCATTCACGCGCCGGGCGCTGGCGCTCTCCGGCAATCTCCTGCAAATACCGTTTGCGCTCTGGGTTCTGTTCATCGGGCTTGGCAACGTGGTGGCCTTTGTGCTGGTGACCGTTCACATGTACGAGGTCGCGGTCATGTGCGGAATGGCGATGACGGCGATGTGGGCATTTGCGCTGCTCAAGTTCAACGAGTCGCCTGCGCCGGGCCGGGCGGTTTGGGTAAGCGTCTGGCTCGCGCTGGCCATTGTCGCGCGGCCGAACCTGGTCGTTCTGGCTTTGGTGACGGCAATCGTCATGGTTGCCGCGGCGCGGAAGCACAGACCGTCGGTCAAAGCGATCCTCGCATTCATCACGCCGCTTGTCGTCGTCGCAGCCGCGATGCTCTGGTACAACGCGGCCCGCTTCGGGAACCCTCTGGAATTCGGCGTCCGCTATCAGCTCACCCATGTGGCCATGGAGGGCCGCAAGGTATGCAGCTTGTGTACTCTCCCCGAGCTCGCTCGCTTTGGGAACAACGTCATGCACTACCTCTTCTGGCCTCTGCACATTCGGAGCGCCTTCCCCTTCCTTGACGCCATGCCGGCCCGGCTGGATCCAGCGGTCTCCTGGCCGACGCCGCAAGGAATGACGGAACAGATCATCGGCATCGCTCCGGTGGCGCCTCTGATGTTGCTCGGTACGCTTCTGGGCATCCTGCTCGTGATGGGCCTCCATCGTGGTGCCATCGATGCCGGTACTCGCGCCGCGCTTCAGATCATGGCGGGAGGCTGGTTGATCCTTTTCGGGTTATCGAGCTGCTGGTGGATCGTGGCCCGGTACTCGCTCGATTTCATGATGCTGATGGGCGTGTCGGCCGTCATCTGTATCGAAGCGGGGCTGACAAGCCTGCGCGCGATCGGTGTTCGAATCCTCCCGCTGCGTCTGATCGTTGGCGCATTGGCGTGCTACTCGGTCCTGACCGGACTTCTCCTCGGCTTCGACGGGCCGGGCGAGGTGTTCAAGCGCGTCAATCCCGCTACATTTCAGATGATTTCCAACTGGTTCAGGTAACGGCCGCTAGCCGGCACGGCCGGCAGCGTTGGTTGCCCAAGGCTCGGCCACCATCTTCGTCAGATCTTTTCTGCCGCGCAGGCTCCTAGAGCAGCTCTCGCAATCGCTGATACCCGCTTCTGCTGACCGGAAGCCGCGTCCCGTCGCGCAGGATGGCCACGCGGCTGTCCTTTGCGTAGAGCTCGATCTTTTCGATGCGCTCGATATTGACGACATACGCGCGGTGGATGCGCACGAAGCGGTCGGGATCGAGTTGCGCGGCCAGCTCGCCGATCGGTTGCTGCTTCCTCAGCTTGACGCCCGCTGTGGCGATGAGGATGGCATCGTCGGATGCCTCCACGTAGTCCATGCGAGACACCGGCACGACCTGAATGGCGCCGTCGTCTCCGCGCACGACGACGCGCTGCAGCGGTCTGGCGCGGAGCGATGTGGCCATTCCAGCCAATGGCTGACGGTCATGATGCCCGACGCTCCGTTTGACGCGCTCCATCACCTGACGGAAGCGGTCCTGGGACAACGGCTTGAGAAGGTAGTCGAGCGCATGGACCTCGAACGCCCGCAGGGCGTGCTCATCGTGGGCGGTGACGAAGACCACCACCGGCGAACGGTCGAGCAGCTCGATCACTTCGAATCCGTCGAGCTTCGGCATCTGGATGTCGAGGAGAAGCAGGTCGGGGTCGTGCTGCGCCACCGCCTTCACCGCCTCGAATCCGTTCGCGCACTCCGCGACGATCTCGCAGTCCTCGTCCGCGGCCAGGAACTCGCGAAGGAGCTCGCGCGCCGGCAGTTCATCGTCAACGATCACCACCCTGATCATCGCGGCAACTCGATGACGACGCGGAACTGACCCTCCGCCTCGCGTGCCTGAAGCATTGCCCGTCCCTCAGATACGGCGCTGAGCCGCCCGCGGGCGTTCTCGAGGCCGATGCCTTCGCCGCGCGCGTCAACGCGATCGGGATCGGCCGGGTTGTCGATGAGGATGCGCAGCATGTGATTGTCGAGCGTGGCCACGATGTCGATCGTTCCTCCCTCGACCATCGAAGCCACGCCGTGGCGTACGGCATTTTCCACCAGCGGCTGGAGAAGGAGCGGCGGCACCATGCAGCGCGACGCCTCGTCGTCGACGTTGATGTGGGTCGTGAGCCGGTCGCCGAAGCGCACTTTCTCGATGGCCAGGTAACGGTCCACCAGGTCGATCTCCTCGCCGAGCGTGATGCGCTCCAGCGCGCCAAGGCGGAGGATCAGGCGGAAGAAATCGGCCAGGCGTTGGGCCATCTCGCGCGCTTCGAGCGGGCGTGAGCCGCATAGCGAGGCCACGGCGTTGAGGCTGTTGAAGAGGAAGTGCGGGTCGACCTGCGCCTTGAACGCGCGCAGCTCAGCTTCGCGCGTCAGAACGCGATACCGCAACACTTCGTCTTCCGCTTCGCGGAGTGCATCGATCTCCAGGAAGAGGTAGTGAACCGCCACGGCGGCCAGATAGAGCAGAACTCCCAGGCCGAAGAGGACGGAGTAGTCGGGGGCGAGGCTTGCGGCCGCCTGTCGATTCAGTATCGGCACCCACGATTTCCAGGTCAGCACCCACAGGCCGCTGGCCGCGGCGGCTGACCCCGCGTGCGCGACCGCGATCGACATGCGCGATGTGCTACGCAGCGGCAATGCGCTGCAAAGGAACCGCGACGCCAGCGCGATGAAGCCGAGCAGAAGCGACGGCGGTAAGGCCGCGGCGATGGCCAGGCCGGCGGAGGCGCCTCTCGCCCACAGGAAAAAGACGGAACTGGCTGTTGCTGTGGCGGCGACCGCCGCTATCGCATACAGGGCCAGGGCTCCGCGCGTCAACGTTCTTCGTGTCGTGCTCATGGCTTTTCCTTCGGATGTTTCACTTCGAGGCCGCCCATGATCACGCTCCCGCGGATGATGAGCGTTGGGGCCTCGGCGGGAACATCCCGCTCTGTCTTGTCAACCATGCCCCCGAGGATTGCGATCACCTGGTTGTCGACTCGCCATCCCCGCGGTACCCGGATCTCGATCCCTCCCCAGAAGGCCAGCACGTCGATGACTGCCTCTTTCGCGATCTTCGCGGCGCCGAGATTGATCTGACAGCCGCCCATGACCGCCACGGCATCGCCGCCGACGAAATCGCTCGATGCCACGCCGCGGCCGACGCCGCCCATGACGGCGACGCTGTGAAAGGAGTTCATCTGCGATGCATCTCTCGCCGCCGGCTGCAACGCCTGGCGAATCAGGTTCACGCCGCCGACGCTGATCAGCAGCGGCCATACGCCGAGGATTGCGGCGGGATGAAAGTGAGGAAGAATCGGCAGCGGCGGCAGAAACAGCATCCCCAGGACGATCAGCACGACCGCCGTGATCCACTGGCGCTGCGGCAAGTGTGCGAGCCCCATAGCGATCAGGATGAGCGGCCACCATTCCAGATAGTCGGAAGCGTGCAATTGCCCGGTGTGGTCGAGCCATCCGATCACGCCTGCGGCGAGGATGGCCATCCCCCACACCAGCCGGGCCCAGGGATTGTCGGGGTGTTTGCGCGCGCGAAGACGGATCTCGTCTTTCATGCGACGTCGTTCGTCTTTCATGCGATGCCGTTCGTCTTTTATACGACGCCGTTCGTCTCTCATGCGACGCCGTTCGTCGTTGTCTTCAAACATGACGGTTCTCCCTCTCCTCGGAATCGCGACGCCGCGACGATCCGAAGATCGTCCTGAGGATGATTCCGGCGCCGAGGACAACGAGAAGCAGCGGCCAGGAGGACTCGTATGTAAAGCCGCGGTAGTGCAGCGTCACGGCCTGCAGCCATGCGCCGATGGCGATCATCCAGAGTCCCGACCAGACCGACCTGCGGTGAACGAGCTTTGACATACCAATGATGACGACGAAGAGGGGCCAGAAGTTACGCAGGGTCCAGGAAAAGTCGGCGATGCCGAGCCGGCTCAGGAGTAGAAACGTGCCGGCAGCGATCAGGAGCAAGCCCCAGAAGATCTCGTCGCCGTTGATGCGCCGTCGATCGCTGTTCATACCGCCTCCGTGGCGACGCTCTTGATGTCGATGGCGGCCATGATGGCCAGCCCGTTGACGACGAGCCTGCGGCCGCCGGGTGCGGCTTTGGTCTTGATCTCTGCTCCGCCCATGATCGGGATGGTGTTGCCGATGACTTCCCACCCCTCGGGGACCTTGATCTCGATGCCGCCCCAGACCACGATGACTTCCAGCTCGGCCGGACCCTGCTGCATGTCCGCCTTGGTGAGATCGAGCTCGCAGCCGCCCATGAAGGCGATGATCCGGCCGCCTGCGTAGTTAGGCGCCGTGATCGCTTCCTTGCGAGCACCAAGGATCGCCCAGATCGTCGATGACGATTCTCCGGGCAGGTGGTCCGAGAGGCGAGCTCCAAAGGCGTGAGCGACGATCCCCAGTCCGGCGAAGATCAGAGCAATCGGCCAGAAGTCGAAGATGGAGAAGGGCAGCCAGCCGGTGTTGAAGACGACCAACAACGCTCCGCCCCCGATGCCGAGGATTGCCAACGTCCTGGTGCGACGCTGCGGAAACTTCAGAATGCCGATGGCGATGAGGACGACCGGCCAGAAGGGAAGGAATCGATCCGCGTCGGCGAGATCGAGGTTGTCGAGGGTCAGCAGGACTCCGAGAAGGGTAAAGAAGATTCCGATGATGAGCTTCACGCTCACACCGCCGATCGTTCCCGTGGGCGGCTGTTTCTCAGTGATCGATGCGTTCATGATGAATCCTTTCGTCGAGCTCGCGTGCAAGATACGGAGGGTGCGGCTGCTTGTCTGCACGGAGCCGGCGAACGGTGGTGGGAGGGCGGTGAACGGAGATGCGCGGACCGTTTCGGCTGGCAACACTGTTCCCAACGGTGCTCTTCGAGCGTCTCGATCGACTGCGGCCGGGTTGCTTTTTGTGAGGAAGCAGGCCGGACGCTCCAGTCCGACCTGCCGTACTACCGCTTCCGATTCGAAGAAGCCAGAAGCTGCCGGATCGTGTTCTCGAAGTCGCTCCTGTTGGGGACGCCGGTGACATGTCCGGCGATGGTCCCGTCGCGATTGATCAGGAACGTCTGCGGGAGCAACTGGACCTCACCATATGCCCTGGCGACTGCCTCGTTGCCCTTGACGATCGTGTAGTTCACGTTCTTCGCCCTGGTGAATTTCGCGATCACATCTTCGCCGGCATCGTCCATCGACACGCCGACGATCTCCAGCCCCTGCGGCCGGTATTGACGATAGAGCTCGACGAGCCACGGCATCTCCACGCGGCATCCGCCACACCACGTGGCCCAGAAGTTGAGCAGCACGACCTTGCCGCGGAAATCGGAGAGGCGGACCGTTCGTCCCTCCAACGATCTCAGAGCAAAGGCCGGCGCCGCGACGTCCGCATGGGCGGCAGTTGTCATGAGCCCGGCAACGAGTGCGATGGCGATCAGGGATCGTTTCATTTACGGATCCAATCCTTGCCGTCCGCCTCGATGAACTGCTTCGTTCCTTCTCTTCCCGTAAGGCGAAGCGACAGCGGCCCGCCTTCGCGATTGAGGTGTACGTCGATGTCGAAAAACGGGCAGCAGCGGCGTTCCTGCTCCACCCACTCGGCCACGAGCGCGAAGGTTTTCGCGTCCGAGGGGAAGTCGAGCTCATATCCGTTCGCGAGCTCGTGGACGCCTGTCTTCAACAGGATCAGCATCGGTCCCAGCTCGTCGAAGTGGCGCTTCCGTTCTGCTGACGACAGAGCGAGACGGTCGCAGGCCAGGGGCGACTCGTGTTTTCCGGTTGCGCTCGTTTGCGCGGCTGGTGCGGTAGCGCAGCTATCCGTTGCGGATGCGGGCGAGGCGATGAAACCGAGAACGGCGATCAAAAGGCAGAGTCGATTCATGAGTGATTCCTCCTGGTCACGCAAGGTAGGACTTCGAGTCGACTTGAGGTCAATAGCTCGGATGTGAACTGTTCGTGACGACCACGATTGCTCGCCGTACGCGTGCGATCATCGTCGCCGTGACCAACGAACTGGCGATCGGCGAAGTGGCCCGTCGCTCCGGCGTGAACCCCTCCGCGATTCGCTACTACGAATCGGTCGGCCTGGTCGAACCGGAGCGTCGCAGCGGGGGCCGGCGTCTGTACGGAGAGGTTGCCGTCGAGCGGTTGGCGCTCATCTCCTTCGCCAAGGAGATGGGATTCAGCCTCGATGAAGTGCGCCAACTGCTGGCCGGCTTCCCGGACGACACGCCGGCCGGTGCGCGATGGACGGAGTTGGCGACGTCGAAGCTCGCCGAGCTCGACGAAGAAGCGCAACGCATCGAGGTGATGCGCGGGGCGCTTCAGCGAATCATGCGATGCCGCTGCGTGAGCGTGGAGCAATGCGCCCACGGGATCGCCAAATCGCGTTGTTAACGTGGGTCGGACTCTCCAGTCCGACCCGCTCTCGCGCGGTTGTCAGTTTCATGCGCTGCTGAGCCGTCGCTATACTCCGCTGCATGAAGCCACGCATCGTCGCAGCGCTCGCGCTTCTCCTATTCGCGCGTACGATGATCGCCGCCGCGCCGCCGATCGATCGCGCGGCCATGCAGGCCAGGCTCCGCGCCGAGTTCCTCCATTCGTGGAAGGCCTACGAGAAGTACGCCTGGGGCCACGACGAGCTGCGGCCGCTGAGCAAAGAGCCGCGCGACTGGTACGGCCAGTCGCTGCTCATGACTCCTGTCGATTCGCTCGACACGCTCCTGCTTATGGGCCTCAACGACGAAGCAGACAAGGCCAGGTCGCTGATCGACGATCGCCTCTCCTTCGACAAAGACCTCTCCGTAAAGGTCTTCGAGGTGACGATCCGTCTCCTCGGCGGGCTTCTCTCCGGCTATCAAATGACCGGCGACCCGCGCCTGCTCCATCTCGCCGACGACCTCGGCACACGCCTTCTGCCGGCCTTCAATACCCCGACCGGCATGCCCTACATGTTCGTCAACCTGCGCACCGGGAAGACTTCCGGCGCGCGCTCCAATCCCGCCGAGATCGGCACGCTCATCCTCGAATTCGGAACGCTCAGCAAGCTGACACACAAGCCGGTCTACTTCGACAAAGCCAAGCGCGCTCTGGTCGAGCTCTACAAGCGGCGCTCGAAGATCGATCTCGTCGGCGAGGAGATCGACGTCGAGACCGGCGCCTGGGTCGGCAAGGCCAGTCACGTCGGCGGCGGGATCGATTCGTACTACGAGTACCTGCTGAAGTGCTCCCGTCTCTTCGGCGACAAGGACTGCGCCTCCATGTGGAAGACCAGCATCAACGCCCTGAACAAGCACCTCGCCGATGAGGCCCCCTCCGGCCTCTGGTACGGCGAGGTGGACATGGACAGCGGCAAGCGCACCAATCCCGAGTTCGGCGCCCTGCACGCGTTCTTCCCCGCCGTCCTCGTCCTCGGCGGAGATGTCAAACGCGGACGCCGCCTCGAAGAATCGTGCTTCCGCATGTGGACGCTACGCGGCATCGAGCCCGAGGTCCTCGACTACCGGACGATGACGATCAAACATCCCGGCTATCAACTCCGCCCGGAGATCATCGAGTCCGCCTACTACCTCCACCACGCCACCCACGACGACCGTTATCTGATGATGGGCCGGACCTTCTTCGACGCCCTCGTCGCGCACTGCCGCACCGACGCCGGCTACACCACCCTAAAGAGCGTGGTGACGATGGAGAAGAGCGATCTGATGCCGAGTTACTTCCTGGCCGAGACGCTCAAGTACCTCTACCTCCTCTTCGCCCCCGATTCCGCGCTCGATCTCGATAAGGTCGTCTTCAACACCGAGGCGCATCCGTTGAAGCGGACGTGGTGAAGGCAACAATGTCGATCGCTCGGAATGACAAAGTGCATACGCCTCTTACCGGCGCGTTTTGACGCGAGGCGAAAACATTACCCTCCCTCTTGCTCTTGGTCAACGGAGTCGACTCCTACGGGTTCTGTGAGAGCACCACGATTCCGTAGGGGCCAACAGGCACTCGATGGCGTCGCTGGTCGTCAACCATGAACTCGGGCCCGCTGACCCAATCGCCGAAGAGATCGTCGTAGTCACGAGTTGTGTCGGAGTTGAACCGTACGTGCCACGTCCCTGCCTTAGGGAATCTCACCTCATACCCGTTGTGTCCTCGGTCCGTGAAATTCACCAGGGCGATGGTGTGATTGCCGCGGTGGCCCTCTTCGATGCCCTTCTCTTTGTTCTCATACCAGCGGTCCACAACGATGATTCGTTCATTTCCATACGACATGCGGACGTTATGACCCTGAAGGCCAAGCGTGTTCTCTTTCTTGTTTCTTCGGAGTGCGATCAGGTCGCGCATCCGTTGGGCGAGGCCGCGGTCGTCATTCCAATTCAGAGGTCGCTCGGAATCGAGCGGGACGTCGTCCCATAGTTCCTGTCCTTGCAGGATCATCGGGATTCCAGGAGTGATGAGCGTAAAAGCGGCAGCGAGAAAGGCGCGTTTGCGTGCTTGCGGAGCGCCTTCGAGGATTCGCGAGATCCGGCCATAGCTGCGGACACTCGTGTGCGACTCGGAGAAGATAATTCGAAAAAACGCGTCGTTGTGGTATGACCGCGTGACGGCGCGCTTCAACTCATCGAAATCACGTTCTTCGGTCGTGACGATATGGCGGATCGCGCGCGAGAAACCGGCGCTCCATTGTGTGGCAAATTGTGCCCCGTCACCGCGGCCGACAATAAAATCGGAGCTGGTGAGATCAACAGCGATCATGAATGCCCCGGGCTTGATGTGGTTGACTCGCTCGTTCATCTCGCGAAGAAATGCGAACGGGGCCGCCGGATTTCGTTCCGCGCCCAGAAGAACGGTGCTCCGAAGGTGGGTCGTATAGATCCAGCGCAAACCGTCGACTCCGATTTCCTCTAGCCACCGTCGGGCGTTCTCCTCCATGACTTCGCGGACGCGCTCCTCGGCGATATCGGGTTGCGGGCCGCACCCCACCTCCAATGTATCCGCGGGAAAGTACGCGGCGCGGAAACGCGACAGATCGCAGCATGGCCGGCCGAGAAGGTCGTGGGTCGTCACGCCGGCTATGACGCTCAGGTCCCGCTCGTGGGCGGCATTGACGAGCCGCCGAAGTCCGTCCGTGCCTCCGTATGCCATTTCCTCAATACGCCGCATTCGTGGATCGTATTGCGCTGGAAGATGGACCGGCTCCCCGGGCCCCACAAGATCGATTGCGTTACAACCTAACTCTTTGATTTTGTCGAGTCGCGCTATGATGCCGTCATAGCTGCGTTCTTCGGAGCAGGTGTGGGGATGCACCTGATACAGGATGAGATCCTGCCATAACGTGATGTTGGCTCGGCTTACTGCCTGTGGCGGCGGCTCTTCGAACCGCGTGTACTCCATCGCCGCGTCAGTCGCGCGGCCGTAGGGATCGAGGGCTTCTGCCTTCGTGTCGTCGGGAAAGGTGATGGAGTAACGGTAGTGGTTTCCTTCGCGTAGATCCACGGCCTCGGAAAAAACACCGGGTCCCTCTTCCTTTAGCTCTACGTCCGTAAACGGCTCGATCGTCTCACTCTTAGGTCGGATCAGGTGCACGGTTTCCGCCGTTGGCGCCCACACACGAAAGACAGTCTGGCCGGCGTCGATGACGCGCGTGGCTCCCATCTTGTCTTTTGCGAGCATGGCCGCATCGCGGTTATAGGCTTCCCGCTTCTCTCGCTGCCAATCCGCGTCGAGCTTGGTGTCGATCGTTTTGATGACGTCGTCAGTCCAGCCCGTGCTGCTTTGCAGACCGGCCGTGTTCCGCGGACGCTCAAAGATTCGACGAAGACTCGCTGTACATTTTTCGAGAGTTCGGTCGAAAGCCATTGCGAAGTGGGCGACCTCGTTGATCAATTCGGGGATTACTGGAGACCAGCGCAGCTCGTCGGCATACTGCGCTTTCGCGTTCTGTTGTTGGCTGCCCAAGTCGAGAATGAGGCGGTCTACGTCGGCGCGAGACGGCGGCTTTTCTCCTGCTCGTTTTTTCTTGCACTCCGCCACCACCACCTCACAAAGACGATGGAACAGGGGCCAGGTCCAGCCGGCAGTCTCGTCGACCACAAACGCGCGCATACGATCAGATAACACGACGTCGCCGGCCACGCGGTCGAGCGTATTGTCGCGGCTCCACGGATCGGGATAGACGACCGGGAGCGCGGCATCGATACGACCGGGGCGGGTCAGCGCCGGTTCGACGTTATCGACGTAATTCATCGCCACGATGAAACAGATCTCCTGTCGCGGGGCGGCGTCGCGTAGATCCTGGAGACGGTTGAGCATCGCCGGCACGACCATCTTCAGAAAAGCCGGCTTTCCCTTTAGCGCGCGGCGAGAAAGAAGATCATCGATTTCATCGAAGATGATCGTAACCCCTCGCACATGGCTCAACAGCTCGAAGATGAGGCGAGCCTCGGCGTCCAATCCCGCTTCGCCTTGCCGGGTGAAGTCGGCGGGCGTGATGCGCAGGACGCGGCGCTGATCCGGCACGGTCTCCCGCCACATCTCGCGGCCCAAAGCCTCCGCCATCGCCGTCTTCGACGATCCCGGAGGGCCGTGAAAGACGAAAGAGTACTCGGCTCGGCGATATTGCGGCCCGCTGGTTTCGCGGGCGGTCTTGCGTAGCCGCCGATGGAGGCGGTGTTCGTGCACGGCGCCAAGGTCAACCGGATCGACCTCATCGAGTGGCTTCAGACTCAACTCACGAAACACGAAAAAACGCTTCTCGCAAAGCTCCCACAGGCGGTGTTCGATGATATCGCGCATCTCCAGCAGGGCGTTGATCGCGCCGGCCGTAATCCAGAAGTCGATTGTCTTCGACTCCCGCGTTTCCGCGGACCAGCCCACAAGGCGAACAGTCGAATCGTCGTCGCCAGGGTTTGCTTTGAGGTGACGATCGAATTGTGTGCGAGTGCGCTCGAGCCACTCGAGGAACGCCAGAAGTGCGGGGTCCGCACGGCGGATCGTCGGTTTGCCGATCACGGCTCCCGTAAGAAGCCAGGCGATGTCGGTCGTATTCGGCCAGACTCCGAGCACGCGTCGGGTCAAATAGATCGGCTGGCCGGCTGTCCAGCTTCCATCCGGCCGCAGAGAGCGCAATGCTTTTTCGATAGCATCCTCGACCTCGAGATCCGCAATCGTTTCCGCGCGTTCTGCGATCGAAACAGCGCTTAGCAGATCGGCGGCGTCGAATTCCGTGTCGTTTCCAGCGCTCGCGTACGCCACCTCTTGGCGGACCACAAACCGGCACCATTTGACAGGCGTTGCAATCGCATTTTCGATGATCTCGCCGATGTCGTCGTTCGCTTCGGCAAGCCGCGCTAACGTCCATTCCAGCGGATCGGCATCTGAGGGGCGCTTCATATCGCGCTCCTTCTTTGGCCGCCGGGTTGAACACAATACCGGGTCATCGATTGCCAGGAAGTCTGTGATCGGTTTGGGCGGCTTGACGTCGGCAGGGTTGGTCTCGACTTCTCTGCAGCAGAGAACGGCGGACGTCATCACACGCAGTGCATCCCAGCAGCAATTTAGTGCACTCTGGGCGGTGCCCTTCATCCGCTCGCGATAGTTCTCGTTGCTTTCATCTGGGCCCTGCTGACGAAGCTGTGTGCGTAACCGAAGGCCATCCTTGTCCTTTTCCACCGCCGGGAGAACGATGCTCCGCACTTTTTCAATCACATCGATTGACTCCACAAATTTTCTTTCGTTTGCGATCCGGAGGTCGGAGAGGGTCTGGAGGATCTCCGTGCGAATCTTCGGCCATGGGCTCGTGCTCTCTTTCGGATGGATGTCTTTGGCTGTATTGGAAATGGCGGTGGCCGCGGCCGCGAACTGCCCCTGATTGATGGCGACAGTCGACATCTCCAGCATCAGTCCGCTCAACTTGTCGGCTGTGCAGGCGAACTTCCAACGCGCGTGCGGGCTCGACTTCTCCGCCAGTCCCTTCAGCTCCTTCGCAGCCTGACGGATCTGCCTGTATAGGCCCGCACGGCGCCGAAACATCACCTGGAGCTGAAGGAGGGGCCGCAGACACTTTGCTGCGATGGAGGCAGCCAGACTTCGGCCATCGCCGGTTCGCACGGGCTCGGGCGACTGCATCGCCATGAGAGCCCATAGCATCGAAAAGAGGCAGAGAAAGCCGGTGGCGCCTACGACCCGGTTCTCCCCGGCGTTAAGCAGTATCCAGAACACTTCCGCGGCAACGAATGGATTCAGGTTTCCAAAGATGGGATCGCTCAGTGCGGTGACGATTCCTTCCGGTCTAAGGGGCTGACCTCCGTCCGTGATCAGTGGCTTGGCCACCGTTTCCGCGTTTTCGATGATCTTCACCTGCAGGTTCTCCAGGAGCTCCCTTGTCTCCTTTCGCATCCACCCGTAGTGGCGGTGCGTTCGCCAGAGACGCTGCAGTGTTGAGAAAACGAGCGACTGGACGAGGAGCGAGCGCTTTTCATCCGGTGCCTCAAGCTTCGAAGCCTGAGAAATCCATGACGGCAGCAAAGAGGGTGAGCCGTCTATGAGGAAGTGTCTGCCGACTTCGACGAGCGACATTGCTGGCGCTTCAAGCACAGCGTCCACTTTCTTCAGTCGTTCGAGCCATCGTGTCAGCTCGACGCCCAGGTCATCATGCACAGCGCCACTCAGCGCCTCCTGCGGTCTCGGGCGGTTCTCCATCGTCACTCCTTTGATTGGTTGCTCGTATTTAGGAGTGACGGAAACAGAGAGTTCCCTACCTGCACCGCTCCTTTTTTAGCGCGGCGAGCAACAGCGCCGCCACCCCCGCCAGAACCCGGCCACGCTTCTCGTTTCATCTCCACTCAATGCTGACGCTCGTCGAGCGGTCGTCGACGACTTCGTGCGCGCCATGATCGACCGGCAACGGCACCAAAGGCTGTCTGTTCGGCCGGGGCTCCTCGATTGGCATCAAGACGCTCAAAGAAACGCAAGTGCACCCCACCCCAACCTGCCGGATGCCTGCGCCGCCTCGTAGGCACGTTCCCCGCACTCCCTCCTCCCATGAACCTCCCCTCCATCCTCCTCTGGGGTTTCGCGGCCACCGTTCTGCTCACCGGACTCTCCATCCTGGCGCAGTCCCTCGGGCTCACCCGGATCGACATCCCCTTCATCATCGGAACGATGTTCACGCCCGATCGCGACAGGGCCAGGGTGCTCGGGCTGGTCATTCACCTCGTCAACGGCTGGGTGTTCGCCATCGTGTATGGGCTCTTCTTCGAGAACCTGCACGCTGCCACGTGGTGGTACGGCGCTTTGTTGGGAGCAGCGCAGGGGATGTTCGTGGTCGTGGTGGTGCTGCCGGCTCTTCCCGGCGTTCATCCGCGCATGGTGTCGGACTTTCGCGGTCCCGAGCCGACGCGGCTGCTCGAGCCGCCGGGGTTCTTCGTCAGGAACTACGGTGCCAGGACGCCGTTCGTGCTGCTTTTCGCGCACATCATGTATGGAGCGACGTTGGGGACGTTCTACGCGCTTTATTGAGCGCGAGGTTCCGCCTTTCCCTTCTTTTCAGCTTCTTCGAGGCATATCGCGGCGTTGAGCAGCGCGATGTGCGAGAGCGCCTGCGGGAAGTTGCCGAGCAGCGCGCCGCTTTGGCCGTCGATCTCCTCGGCGAACAGACCGACGTCATTGCCGCGGCGAACGACGTCGTCGAAAAGCGTGCGCGCTTCGTCGACGCGGCCGGCCAGCGCCAGCGCTTCCACGAGCCAGAAGCTGCATGGCAGGAAAACCCCTTCGCCGGACGGAAGGCCGTCGTCGGTCTTGCGGCTGTCGTAGCGGTAGATGAGACCATCGTGGCCGAGGTCTTTGCGGATGGCGTCGATCGTGCCGAGCATGCGCGGATCGGTCGGATCGATGAAGCCGACGCGGGCGATGAACAGCAGGCTGGCGTCGACTTCCTCCTCGTCGAAGATGCCCACGAACGTGTTTCGCCGTGCGTCGAAGCCGTGCGTCATCACCGCTTCCTTGATCTCCGCTTTGGCCTTCTCCACGTGCGCGATATCGATCTCGATGTGGCAGCGCTTGGCGATGCGCTGAGCGCTGTCGAGCGCGGACCAGGCCATCACCTTTCCGTGAACATGCTGGCGCGGATCGCCGCGTTTCTCCCAGATGCCGGCGTCCGGTTCCTGCCAGCGCTCGCAGACGATGTCAGTGAGGCGGCGCATGAGGCGCTGCGTATCGTGGTCGAGACGCTCGCCGCGACGCGTGGCCTCTTCGACCGCGCCGAAGACTTCGCCGTAGACGTCGAGCTGGAATTGCGCATGCGCAGCGTTGCCGATGCGTACCGGCTGCGAGCCGCGATAGCCTTCGAGGTGGTCGAGTGTGCTCTCAGGAACGTTCGCTTCACCAAACACGTCGTAGAGCATCTGCAGACTCGGCTGCGTGAGCTTGGTCGAGTAGAGCAACCAGTCGAGAAAGGCCGCCCCTTCGTTCGCGAAGCCGCAGTCGTAGAGCGCTGACACCGTCCACGACGCGTCGCGCAGCCAGCAGTAGCGATAGTCCCAGTTGCGCACGCTTCCGATCGATTCAGGCAGCGAGGTCGTAGGCGCGGCCACGATCGCTCCGGTCGGCGCATACGTCAGGAGTTTCAGGATGAGAGCGGAGCGGAGGACGATTGCCTTGTGCGGTCCGCCGTACGTCAATTGCGACGACCAGGTGCGCCAGAAATCGATCGTCCGCTCGATCTCGGCGGTCGCTTCGTCGCCGAGGCTGGGGAGGACGGATGGGGTCTGATCGTCGAAGCCGAGCGCAAAGGTTCGCGACTCGCCGGCGTGAAGCGTGACGCTTGCCGTCGCGGTTCCTCGATCGACGCGGAAATCGGTGTCGCTGCGCATGTTCAGCACGCGCGCTCCCCATGCGCAGTAGACGGAGTCGCGGCGCAGCTCCAGGTTCGGTGTGATGCAGCCGTAGTCAGGTCGCGGCGCGAAAACGATCTCGATCGGGACTTCACCCTCGACGACTTCGACACGCCGCAACAGTTGGCGGAACGGTGAAAGGCGCTTCCGCTTTTCCTCTTCCGTCATCACCGGCATCAGATCGAACATTCGGGCCACGCCGGATTCCGTCGTGAACGTCGTCTCGATGACGTTGGTCCCTTCGAGATAGCAGCGCCTGGCCTCGTGCGCCACAGCCGGCCGGATGGCGAAGAAGCCTCCTTTCTCGGCATCGAGGATGCGGCCGAAGATCGACGCGGAGTCGAAGCGCGGCCAGCACAGCCAGTCGATCGAGCCGCCGCGCGAGATCAGCGCCACCGAACGGGTACAGCCGATGGCCGCGTAGTCGGCGATGGTGGGGTATCGTTCTATCGTTTCCGCCATCGTCGCAATAGCGCCACACCACCAGCAATCAGCGCGATCCCGCCGGCGATCCCTGCCACTTTCCACGCCAGCTTTCGTCCATCCATCGCAGCGGGTTCCTCCGCGTAGCGCAGTTCGGGCAATTCACCAGCAGCCGTCTCCTGCATGGCCATATGCAGTACCTGTGCAAGATGAAGCGCCTCGCGACCCGTGGACTGCGCGATCTGCTCGCGGCAACTGAAGCCGTCGGCGACAATGATCGTGTCGCGGGCCGCCTCGCGCACCGCCGGCAGGAGGACGCGCTCCCCGATGCGCATCGACAGCTCGTACTTGTCGCGCTCGAAGCCGAACGCGCCAGCCATGCCGCAGCAACCGGAGTCGGGGTTGTCGACATCGAGGCCAAGCTTCTTCAGCACCTGTTCTTCATCGCTGAAATGCAGGACCGCCTTGTGGTGGCAATGCCCCTGCACGAGCGCTTTGCCGCGCAGCTTCGGCAGTTCAACGTTCTCCTGCAGTAGAAACTCCGGCAACGTTTTCACGGCCTTCGACAGACGGATGGCTTCTTCGTTGTCCGGAAAGAGATTCGGCAACTCGTCGCCGAACACCGACACGCAGCTCGGTTCGAGCCCGACGATAGGGATGCCTTCGTCCAGCTCGGGCCGCAATGCCTCCATCGTTTCCTGCAACAGACTCTTTGCCATGCCGAGGAAGCCCCAGTCGTAGAGCGGCCGTCCGCAGCAGAGGCGTTTGCGCGGAATGATCACTTCGTACCCGGCCGCCTCCAGCACCTCGGCCGCCGCATTGGCGGTGTTCGGCCGGAAGTGATTGTTGAACGTGTCCGGCCAGAGAAGGACACGCTTCTGTACCGCACCGCGTGGCCGCCGCACAGCGGATGAGAACTGCTCCACGAACGTCCTCTTCGCAAACCGCGGCATCTGCCGCTCCGGCGCTACGCCGGCGAGCATTCGCGTGATCGGCGACGACATGATCGCGTTCGCCACCTCGGGGGCGATCTCCGCCGCCTGCGCCCACCAGTAGATCCACCCCATCGAGTACGCGGCAGGCGGTCTCAACTTGCCCTCGTAGTAGTGCGAGAGAAACTCCGCCTTGTACGTGGCCATGTCGACATTCACGGGGCAGTCGCCTTTGCATCCTTTGCAGGCCAGGCAGAGATCGAGCGAATCCTTGACTGCTTCATTGTTCCAGTCAGCCGGGATGACCTGACCTTCGAACATCTCGAAGAGCAGCCGCGCACGCCCTCGGGTGGAATGTTCCTCCTCGCGCGTGACCATGAAGCTCGGGCACATCGTGCCGCCGTCCATCCGCCGGCATTTGCCGACGCCGACGCAGCGCGTCACGGCGCGATCGAGCCGGCCGTCGTCGTCGGGAAACTGGAAATGCGTCTTCGGCGACCACTGACGGAAGCCCGCGCCGAGGCGGAGATTCTCGGTCGGGTGATACGGCATCACCACCTTGCCCGGATTCATCTTCCACTCCGGATCCCAGAGCGACTTGAACTCGTTGAATGCCTGCACCAGCTCGGGACCGAACATCTTCGGCAGCAACGCAGCGCGTGCCTGGCCGTCGCCGTGCTCGCCGGAGAGGGAGCCGTCGTATTTGATGCAGAGATCCGCGGCATCGTCGAGATAGGAACGAAACTTGGCGATGCCCGCCGCGGTCTCCAGATCGAAGTCGTTCCGCGTATGAACGCAGGCTTGGCCGAAGTGGCCGTAGAGCGCGCCGACATAGCCATAGCGGTCGAAGAGCGCCCGCAGCTCGCGAAGATACTTGCCGAGATGCTTCGGATCGACCGCCGAATCCTCCCAACCTTCCCACGAGTGCCCTTTGCCCGGGACGAACGCCGTCGCGCCGAGGCCCGACTCGCGGATCGCCCAGATCATCTTCGCTTCCTTCTTGTCGTCGAAGATGCGATGCGACGGCTTGAACGGCGACGCAGCCAGCGAGGCGATCATCGTCCGCGCGTAGCCGTCCGAGGCCTCCTTCGTCTCGCCGCCGAACTCGACCAGCAGCCAGCCCTTGCCTTCCGGGAGAAGAGCGATCTTGTCGATGTTCATCCCTTTCGCCTTCATGTCGGCGATGAGGCGGTCGTCGATCCCTTCCAGGCCGATGGGTTTGAATTCGAGCAGGCGCGGCACGTCGTCCGCGGCCAGGTAGATGTCGTCGTACCCGAAGACCACCAGCGTTCGCGACGGCGGCGAGTAGACCAGCCGGCACTTCGCCTCGAGCACCACCACGCACGTACACTCGCTGCCGACCAGCGCCTGGGCCACGTTGAAGCCGTTCTCCGGCAGGAGCGAGTCGAGGTTGTAGCCGGAGACGCGCCGCGGGATCTTCGGATACTTCGCACGAATGAGGTCTCCGTACGTATCGCGGATGCGTTTCATCCCCGCGTAGATCCCGCCTTTCCTTCCCCCCTCGGCGATGATCCTTTCCAATTCGTCTTCGCTCGTCGCCCCCACCGTCATTCGCACACCGTCGTAGGTGAGGATCTCCAGCTCTTCGATGTTGTCGACGGTCTTGCCGGCCATCAACCCGTGTACGCCGCAGGAGTTGTTGCCGATCATTCCGCCGAGCGTGCAGTGCGCGTGCGTGGCCGGGTCGGGGCCGAAGGTGAGCGTTTCTTTCTCGGCAGCGTTGCGAAGGTCGTCGAGGATGATGCCCGGCTCGATCACCGCGAACCTACCCTCGGCATTCAGCTCGCGGATGTTGTGCATGTACTTCGAAGAGTCGAGCACGACCGCCACGTTGCAGCACTGTCCCGCCAGCGACGTGCCGCCGCCGCGCGCCAGGATCGGCGCCCCATGCTTGCGCGCCAGCGCCACAGTGGCGACGACATCGTCCGCATCGCGCGGAATGACCACGCCGATCGGCACCTGCCGATAGTTCGACGCGTCAGTGGCATAGAGCGCCCGCGATCCATCGTCGAACCGGACTTCCCCTCGGATGGCATGGCGCAGCTCCGAGGCTAGGATCTCGGCATCGATATTCAGTGTCTGGATCCGGTCGCTGTGCTCGATCCGCGTCCGCACGGGGCGGTCGTGCTCGAAGATGACCGGATCGAAGCGATTCACGTGCTCAGACACGGACGACATCGTATCAACCACGGAGACACAGAGATCACCGATGCCTGATGCAGGGATCCATCGCCGGGTGCCGGCCGAGCGGCGACGGAGTCACGCACCCATCGGACGACCGTGCAACAAGTCTTAGTAGCCGACGCAGGGCCGGTCGCTCCCCGCTCCCGAGTGCGTTACTCTTCTGCGTGCGGGGCACTGCGCGATTGAAGCGCAAAGCGGTAAGGCGCGCAACGGTTACCCATGTCACCCTTCTTTCATGTCAGGGAGCAACCTTTACCCGTTGGATCGCTGATCCAGCCAGGTCGCTGGGGACAAACTGTAATCGCAACCGGAAGCCGCCATCCGTTATTTTTCCGCGAGCACCTTTTGGAACTATGGCGCCGAGACAAGACCGCTGTGGCAGTATCCCGCTTTGCCTGCACATTCGCCCATGAAAGCGAACGAGAGGCGAAAATGTACGCCAGTCCCGACAAGGCGATCTTACGGGTAGTGCCACTAGATCCATCCGCAGCTCACGCCCGGCTAGACATGTTGTGGCTCACGTGGATGGCGGAGCCTGGTGCAACAACCGACAAGGTGCTCTTCTGGTGTGCCTCATATTGGGCGGGCGCCGCCGCTCAGGCCTTGAGCCCAACGGCACAGTCTTCATGGGAGTTGCTGTATGTGTGTCCTCTCGTCGTCGTATAGCGCGCCCAACGCACATTGAAAGCCCCTATAACAGGGAGTAGGCCTCTGGCGGCCCGACGAGGAACCTTGTCATTCCCCGCGCCGCGAGCGGAGCACCAATACTGTCATCCTGAGTCGGCGGGGGCGGGGGGGGGGGGGGGCGGCGCCCGGGGGCCCCCCGACCGGCGGAAGCCCGGGGCGCCGCGCCGCACCCACACACCCCCCAACACGCCAGACACAACCCCAGCCCCAGCCCCAACGCCCAGAGAAGAT
>Ga0307470_10000410_pt1 | contig 22202 bp, 22 predicted proteins | sample atmos_gasesAM3C__FD_204565 | JGI IMG/M metagenome (GOLD analysis project Ga0307470, IMG submission 204565) | Hardwood forest soil microbial communities from Morgan-Monroe State Forest, Indiana, United States - atmos_gasesAM3C_05 | ecosystem: Environmental > Terrestrial > Soil > Temperate forest... | reverse complement strand
GTCTTAACAACCTCAACTTCGCGCTCGCGCGATGATCGCGTGGTGTCGGTGCAATAGGATTCCGCGAAATCCAAGTACAGCGCTCGCAGGATTGTGGCGCGTGAGCCCGGGGTCAGCCCCGCCACGTCCTGTCCGGCTCCGAATCTCAAAATCGCCGCAGCGATTTCGGACGGCGGAGTTTAGCGACGGCCCTTGAAGGGCTTCTTTAACAAGCGTGAGCCCCAATGCAGCGACTCCATCTTTTACTTTCCATGACCGTCGGCCTCAATCGGTATTACCAAAAACCATTGCCCCGGCTGCTCGGCCCCGGGCAAATGAATGGCGTAGGTGCCGTTCCACCCGCCGCGGGTGAAACCCCGCAGCTCATCTGGGTGCGGAGTGACGACCATGATGTGCGGGCCCACACGAAAGGGTTCGCCGGACGCCCCTGGAACCGTGTGACCCGTATACATGTAGGCCACGCCAAGTCTTTCGACGTGCTGCGGCCGTCCGGCGAGAACATCCTTCACAAACTGAAAAAAGACTTTGTCGAAACATCCTGGATCGTCATGCTTCGAACCGGGTGGTGGACCCGGCATGCAAGTCCATTCACTACTGCCCTTGCGGAGCACGCGCCACTCGTCGCCCTTGCTGACCGGATAATCCAGGATTGTCGCATCGGCAGTTATGAATTGCGGTGCTGCCCGCATGGCGTCCGCGATTTTCTCGGCATCCGTTACGGGCAGATTCTCGGTCTTGTTCTGGGCGCTCGCTGTGAGTGCGGCAAAAAGACAAAATAGGGTTAGCTTCGCCATGGTGCTTGCTACACAGCAACCTCCTCGAAGAACTTGGTCAACTTTTCATCAAGCAGAGCGGGCACCGGCGACGGCTTCATCTCCGGGAATTTGCTGAAGAATGACAACTGATGGTCCATGTCGATCCGCGTCTGTTCGCCGTCGCGCTGCGAAACGCAGACACGCACGGGAGCGCCCAGCCCGGCCGCACCGCTGTACTGGAACAGACCGCGTGCGATGACTGCGTTCCCGACGAGGTAGAACTTCGACTCGATGGGAATCCCCGCAAGGCGCATTGTGGAGCCCTGTTCGAAGTCCCAGAAGATTGAAAACGGCTTGGAAGTGGAGTCGACGTACGCTTCGACACCGGCGCGATTGCCGTGCGTCACATATTCCATCAGTTTGGGGATGTGGAAGCGCGGCAAGGCTTTCTCGATCGCCTGAGTAATCTCGAAGAAGGACTTGCTTGAGCGTATCGTGAGGAGGACGCCGTCAAACTTGGTTCTGGTCGTCTGTGCGATGTCTGTGCTTTTCATGTGAACGTACCTCGCCTCTAAGTTTCAATTCGGCCAATCCGCGCGGTGTCCAGAAGGACGCCAGGCATTTCAAATCCTGCCAGAACGGATCAACTAGATTCGTGGTGAGGATTGCGGCTGCTTGGATCCGCGTGCTCAATTAAACTCACCGAACGTCTGTCGGATGCGCGTCCTTGTGATCCCACTCCCGCCTTACTATTTGAGTGTGATTTTGGCCGCCACGCTCAGCAACGCCTCCCCGTTAGCGCTTTATGACATTGAACTCAGGGGTGTTGCCATGTGCAATCTGTGCCACCGTCCATGGTGCGCCTTCAGGTGGTCCAGCAACATTCGCACAGCAAGGGGCAGGCCCTGGCGCGAGGGATACATCGCATAGACAGACACCTCTGGCAGTTGCCATTTCGGTAGCAGTCTTATTAATCGACCGTCCGCGATTTCTTGCTGGAATATGCTCGGTGGAAGATCGGCGACACCTAAACCGGCGAGAACCGCTTCCTTCAAGACCAAGAGGTCCTCGCTAACCAAGCGCGGACGATAGGCAATTGTCCGTCTCTGACCCCTGGGGCCCTCCAGACGCCACAAATGTCGGGCGCCATGCTCGACCGGAAATATGCCGCCAACGCTTGGCAACGATTTGAGGTCATGCGGTTCCCGAGGTGCACCGCAGCGCGCGATTAAGGCAGGGCCTGCCAAGAGCCAATGCCGCGTGGTAGCAAACGCACTCACAATTAGGCTCGATGACCTTATATTTGTGCCGACGCGAAAGACAAGATCGTACCCGTCCGCGAGAACATCGATGTCTCGGTTGCTTACGTCCAGAGTGACATCAATGTGTGGGTGGTCGACCATAAATCGGACGATTGCGCCCGCGACGACAAGCTGCAAGAAATTGATCGGGCAGCTCACCCGGACGCGCCCGCGCGGTACGCCACGTACATCCTCTATCACTCTTTTCGCGCTTTCGGACTCCGCCACGACCACGCGGCAGCGTTCATAGAAGCGCTGGCCAACCTCAGTAATTTGCAATCGGCGAGTGCTTCGCTGTATCAGACGGACGCCGAGCTCGGCTTCCAGTTTGGTTAGATGCTGGCTGAGAACAGACTTTGAAATCCCAAGCGCCGCTCCCGCGCGGGACAGGCTACCGTGCTCGACGATCTTCGCGAAGTAATACAAGTCATTTAGATCGTTCGACAAAACCGGCTCCGACAAACGACGCTGCAGAAGCAGAGAAGCTTGAATATAGCTCGTAACTGGTCTTCGCGGGAAAAAGCGCCGTGAAATCAACGCTCATCGAGCGCTCCGGGGCAAACGGTTGGCTCCCTTCATGGCCGATCGCAGCTACCGTCTCCTAGTTGCAATTTGTTTAGCGTAGCTATTGTTCGTCCATACAAACACTGTATTTCGAGTGGGGCACTACCGGAAACGGCCCGAGATCTACAGACTTTTGTGCAGACTTAGGTACGGAGGAAGAGGACGGCGTCTTGATGCCGAATGGGCGAGCGAGGTGATGAGCTTGACTGATGAACGCATGCCGGCGATTGGGTCGATGGATCCCAAGTATGCAGATCACCCCCTTGATCAAGTGATTTGGAGGGCGCTCATTAGTCTCAATCGCAACGTAGCAGAGGGCGACCGTTTGGCGCTTCGCTATCTCGCTCCCATTGCGCCGTTCGCGGCGACGATTGACACAAGCACCGCGAGCTTCCAGTCATTGCTCGCCCTTCTGCCGGCGGATGATCGGATTGCTCTTTTTACTGTTGACGAAATCAGTCCTCCCCCATTCCTTTCTGTTCTCGAGCGGGGTGCCGTCGATCAGATGGTCCTGGCCAAGACACCCGCACACCACTGCTCTGTGCCGATCGTTGCGCTGGACGCTAGGGATGTGCCCGACATGCAGGCGCTTGTGGAGGCCACGCATCCAGGGCCGTTCGGTCCGCGCACGATAGAACTCGGGGAGTACATCGGCGTTCGACGTCAAGGAATATTGGTCGCCATGGCAGGAGAGCGCATGCGGCTCGATGGCTTCACCGAAATCAGCGCCGTATGCGTCCACCCCTCAGCCCGCGGACAGGGGCTTGCGGCTGAGCTCGTCAGTACGCTCGTTCGATCCATTGCCTCGCGGGGAGAAACCCCGTTCCTGCATGTGTTCAGTTCGAATCGCCCGGCGATCGAGCTCTATCTCAAGCTCGGCTTCGTTCTCCGAAGGCCCGTGCATCTAGCCCTGCTTGCGCGGGCGTCCTGCGGGCGCTAGAGCGGCCATTGATGCTGGTTGCAATCAAGAAGGAGGTCATCGACGAGGAGCGAGCGTCTCTCGAGCGTCTGCAAATCGCCGTCGCAGAACTCTTCAAAGCCGTGAGCGATGCATTGCAAGTCGAGCGCGAATCGGCAGAGGAACGTATCCGGCGCGCGAGCGTCATGCTGCGGATCGACCTGGCAGAAGCAATGCCAGGCGTTCGCGTTGCAGCTCCGCTCACGAGGGCGGTGCCTTCGAAGGCCCGAGGAGGCTTGGCACCATGGCAGATCCGGCGGGTGACGACGTACATCGAGACGAACCTGGGCGTCGCGATCACGACGAAACAACTTGCCTTGCTGGCTAGACTCAGTTCGTTCCACTTCTGCCGCGCCTTCAGGGACAGCTTCGGTGAATCCCCGCGCGGATATCTAAGGCGACGACGAGTGGAGCGCGCTCAGGGGATGATGTTGACCACCAACGCGTCGCTCGGGGAGATCGCCGTGGATTGCGGCTTCACCGACCAGGCTCACCTAAGCAATCTTTTCCGTCGGATCGTCGGCGAGAGTCCGGGCGTTTGGCGCCGTGCTCGCGCGACTGCGCCGGCGTGATCAGCAATTCGATTTCCAACCGCGGTCATTTGACCATGGCACATCCTGAACTCTGGTCTCAACATGTTGCCGAGTTCATGCACGAATTGGCCGATGCCTCACCGCAGCATGTGATTCCTATGTCAGCCATTTCTCGCCGAACTTTCCTCGCCGGCGGGACTGCCGTTGGCGCAAGCCTGCTGCTGGGTCAAACGGCTAAAGCTGAAAGTGCTGGGGCTGTCGACACTACCTCTCTTAAGGATTACGACATCGCTACTAATGGCATCTCTTTGCACGTAACGGAGCAAGGGGAAGGGCCGGCCGTGCTTTTCTGCCATGGGTTTCCGGATACTTCTTATACGTGGCGCCGACAGATGAAAGCCATCGCCTCAGCGGGATATCGAGCAATTGCGCCCGATATGCGCGGCTATGGACGCAGCTCAGCCCCGGCGAACGCAGCCTTGTACACGCCGCTGCAAACGGCCGGTGACTTGGTTGGTTTGCTCGATGCGCTAAAGATCCCCGGCGCCGTCCTCGTGGGCCATGACTGGGGTGCAGCTCATGCGTGGAATGCGGCGATGATGAGGCCTGATCGATTCAGAGCCGTGTTTTGCCTCAGTGTCCCTTACGTTCCGCGCGGGGACGTAAGCGTTTTCGAGCGCATGCGCAAGTCCGGGCATCAAAACGATTTTTACATGTTCGAACAGATCCGACCGGACGCAGATCAGATTTGGGCCAATGCAGCAGTCACCATTCCAGGGATTTTGTATTGGGCATCAGGTTCCGCTCCAGCCGACAAACGCTGGAGTCCTATGGATCCTGCACGCAGCCTTCATCGGCCGGCCCCCGGTCCCTTGCCCTCATGGGCGGAATCGGATTACGTCAATCACACCATTGCGGAATTCCAGCGCACCGGGTTTCACGGTGGCTTGAACTACTACCGCGCCGCCGAACCATATTTTGATCTGTCTGCCGCTTTCAAGGGCGCGAAGATCACTCAACCTTCTTTCTTCATTTGGGGGAAGTCAGAGGGAATGAAAGAACTCTATCCCTTGACCATAAACCAAATGCGCGCCGGCCTTCCCAGTCTCGTAGGAGGGCTCGAACTCGACAATGTGGGCCACTGGGTACAACACGAGGCTTCTGCTGAGGTCAGTGACCAACTCGTCAAGTTTCTGCGCGCCGCGAACCGCGCCTAAGGATCGCTACTTCGCAGCGGCGCGCAAAGCGCGAGGGCTAGGGTGAGCAGCGCCCCGGGTTAGAGTGAAAGCACGCGCTCGGCGGCAAGCCAGTCATCAATGTCTGCTATGGTCGGACTTGAAAGCGTAATCCGGGGTTGACTAACAGAAGGGGAATATCCATGGCCATCGCGACATTCAGCACCATGAACGACGGACTTCAGCCGAATCAAAAGGAGCGCGGACATTACATCGTTGACGTGAACCTGGAAGAAAGTGGGCCGTGGATTCCGTACGCCGAAGGAGTCTGGGTACAGCTGTGCCGTTTTAACGTGACGACCGGAGGGTTTACCGTTGTATTGAAGGGTCTGCCGGGGGCTAAACTTGGAGTTCATTACCACACTGGCACTGTGCATGGTTTTACGCTACGTGGTCACTGGAAGTATCTAGAGCATGATTGGATCGCAAAGCCCGGTACCTTCATCTTCGAGCCGGCCGGCGAAGCTCACACGCTCGTCATAACCGACGATTCACCCGAGCCGGCGATCATTTTCTTCGTCGTAGACGGAGCCCTGGTCTACTTGGATAAACCTGTCAATGGAACAATGGCCGCGTTCGAGGACGGATTCAGCGCTCTGGAGCTGAGTCGTAAGTTCTTTCGCGAAACCGGTTTAGATGTCGCCCAATTGGACCTGCGGATCCGATAGAAGGGCGCGGGACCATCCGCGAATAGCCGGCGTGCACACGTGATGCGGGGTTCGCGACCGGCTGCTATGTGGCGGCCTGAATCAACGTCTGAATGTCGTAAAGTGGCCGACAAGCGCCACCTGTGCGTTCCATCAACAGGCGGGCCTCGACCCAGATCACTGTCCTTGTGATGCATTGCCCGGATTCCCCTTCGCCTGTGTGCTCAAATTCGGAGCCTCGCAATTGGACTTTACGCCAATGAGTGATATCGACATCTCCCGTCAATCCCCGTGCATACGAAATTGCTGCCTGGACGATGACCTCACCTGCCTCGGCTGCTTTCGATCTTTGGAGGAGATCAAAGAATGGGGCGTCGTCGATAATCATCGGCGCCGTATCATTCTGCAAAACGCCAAGCAGCGGAGAGAGGCGTATCGGCGGGCGGAAATGGGACAGACGGATGGAACGATGGCGTCGGCGGTGCCGCGGGCGCGATCACCGTGTCGATAGACCCGCAGGCGCAGGGTTTGAATACGCAAAACAAGACCAAGATGACTGTCGTATGATCTGCGATGGGTATAGGCAATGCCCTGCGCGCGGAGAACAACGATGTCTTTGGGTCCTTCGGACAAGATTTTCATCTCGGCGGACTCGCTGTTGCGCGACTCAATCGACCTTGGCTTACAAGTCGTTCGCAGCGGTTTCAGGCCGACTTTCCTGGTTGGAATCTGGCGCGGCGGTGCGCCGATCGGGATCGCGGTCCAGGAGATCCTCGAGTACAACGGGATCGAGTGCGACCACGTTTCGATCAGAACCTCATCGTACCGGGGGATCGGCCAGCAGAGCCGCACGGTTCGCGTGCACGCCGTCGACTATCTTGTCTCGTCGCTCAACGCCGAAGATCAGCTGCTGCTGATCGACGATGTATTCGACTCGGGGCGCAGCCTCGAAGCGGTCATCGCTGAACTGCGCCGGCGCTGCCGGCGCAATCTGCCGGAGCAGATTCGGGTCGCGACGGTTTACTACAAGCCCGCCCGCAACCGCAGCAATTTGACGCCGGACTTCTATGTCCGGTCGACGGATCAGTGGCTCGTGTTCCCGCACGAGATCAATGGCCTCACGCGCGAGGAGATCCTGGCGAACAAACCCGTGGACGATAGCTTTTTTACGGTGCGCAGAGACTGAGCCCGTTGGATGGCCGCACGCATCGTGGGCGCGCCGTTCAGGTCCGCAGGCACACCGATCTCAATGGCCCGCTGCCCGCCGGCTGAGCAGGTCCATCGTGAGGGCTTCGAACTTCGGCAAGTCGATGTCCAGCACCACCTGGACCGGCTTCTCGCCCAGGCCGGGACCTTCGCCGATCGACCAGCTCAGGGTGTCCCCATAGCCTGCGGTGAAACTGGTGTCGACATCGACCAGCAGCTGCTTGCCGGCGGTCACGATCGATGGGTCGAGCCAGGCGGCGACGGCCAGTTCATCCCACATCGGGTAGGACTGGCCGAATTTGCCGATGTACTTGGCGAAGGGAGCGGTGCCTCGAGCGATGCGCTCGCGCATGTCGGCGGTGAAAAACGTTTTCGTCGTCGGGTCGATGGGTACTTGGGTGATCTTGCGCCAGGGTTCGTGCAGCACCATCGACGCCGCTTCGGGGTCCCAGCGCATATTGAACTCGCGGCGCGGGGCGTTCGCGTACTCTGCGGCGAAGGCATTGTTCGAGGGCCGGGGATTGAAGCTGCCGCCCATGAAAACCAATTCCTTCGCAAGGCCGCTGAACTTCGGGTCCAGCCGGGCGGCGAGCGCCAGGTTGGTCAAGGGACCCGCGGCGATGATGGTCACCTGGCCGGGGTAGCGGTGCAGTTCGCGAATCAGAAAATCGGCGGCGCTGTCCGCGGCCGCCTTGATGTGCGGCGCACCTGCGGGCGACGGCGGCACGAGGTACGGGTCGGTAGGATGCGGCGTGCGCCGCGTGATCCCCTGGTCGGGCCAGTGTTCGGTCCACGCGCCCTTGTAGTAAAGCTTGCCGTAGAGACTTTCCCACACCTGGGTGCGCGCTGCCGAGTTCACCAGGGGCAGGACGGCGCCGGGAATGACCGGCACCTCGGTGCGTTCGGCGATTTCGAGCAGCCGCAGCGTCTCATCGACCTCTTCGTCGCGCCAGCCGTCGCCGCTGACGATGGTGATGCCGAGCACCTCGACGTCGCTTGCCTGCAGCAGCAGCAAAATCGCCTGCAAGTTGGAGCCTGCCGGGCCAAAGGCGTCCTGGTCGATGATGACCAAGCGCTTATGGCTCTCGAGCTTGGGAGTTGCCGCAGCGGCTGCCGGGCAGATGCAGCAGACGGCGAGCGTGGCCGCGATGAGGGCGCACAAGGCATGGCGGATACGTGTCATCGCTATATTTCCTAGCTCGATGGCTATCCGACTCTTTCCGGAAACAGGCCGGGCATCCAGCGAGACGCGAGTGTTGCGGGGAATGCGAGGCGCAGGGGCGCACGGCTGCTGTCTGACAACAATACGCCGCGTTTGGTGAGCGCTGAGACGACGCGGCGGGCCTGCCGTTCGCCGGTGCCGATGAGGGCAGCGGTGTCGGCGCGCGGAAGTTCGCCGCGGTAGAGCACCGCTTCGAGGACTGCGCCTGATTTGGGTGGCAGCCTGTCGAGGCGCACTTCCTCCTCGGTCCAAAGGAGTATGCGCGCGCGCAGCTGCCGCGGCTGCATCAGGCTTTCCATGAAGGCGACCTGGTCGAGGCAGGTCGTCAGAAAGAAGTGCGTAAATTCCGCAAGATTCTCTTCGCTGAGATGTCCTCTGCCATCGAGGTCGTTGCGCCGCGCCTGATCGCATGCGGCGAGGTGCGCTTTGTACGCATCGACATTGCGGGCGAGGCCGCGCGCAACTGACCATACGGCGCCGGTGTCCAGCGCGTCCAGCAGTGTGGCGTGCGACATCAACCGCGCCACGCGTCCATTGCCGTCGAGGAACGGGTGAATCCACGCGAGGCGATGATGCGCCGCTGCCGTTGCCAGGATAGTCTCGGTTTTGCCAAGGCGGCTGTAAACACCTTCGAACCGGAGCAGGAAGCGCGGCACAGCGGGCGGACTGATGGGAATGTGATTTCCGACCGCAATATCGCGGTGGCGCCACTCTCCGGGAATCACCTTGATTCGCTCCTTTGTCGTCGGGTCCTCGACCCACAAGAGATCGTCAGGCAGCCGTTCACAGAAGCGACGATGAATCTCGCGGATGGAATCGGTAGTGGCTGAGCGGCCTTCCAGAGCGCCATCATCGATCCAGTGCTGGACATCGATGTGCGCTTTTGCTTCGAGTTGGAGGTCGCGCTTCTTGGGGTCCTTGCTGTAGTCGCCGATAAGGGCGCGCTCGATATCGACCGGATGGGTCTCGCGCCCTTCGATCAGGTTGCTGTAGTAGCAATTCATCGAGCGCACGAGACCGGCTAGCGAGGCCAGCAGGCTTTCGGGCAAGGAGCGTTTGAACCCGGCGCTCCTCTGCGCCAGTTCCAAGGCGAGATCGGTCAGGCCGGGCCGCTGAGGTGAGCTTTCACCGATTAACAGCGGCTCCATCAGCGAGACCACTTCTCCGCGATCCTTCCACGCCTTTATGTCCGATTCAATGTCCGCTTTATTTTTGACCACGGATCATTATATATCATGTACTTATGAGTGATCAATGGTCGAATAAGTCCATAAAAAAGGCCGGTTCTTCGTCCGTTCGAGACGGGAAATCTAGCGTCCTGGGAGGCGGAAGTCTCAGCACGCTTCTCCCGGATCCTCGTTCGACTCCGCGTACATATATTCGCGTAACTGAGCCAGCTCGAGCTCGCTCGCCTCCCAGCTCGTGAGGTGGCATTCCGAATAGAGACGAATCTCCAGCGTCTGCAGCGCCTCCGCAATGACTGAGACTCGAAAACCCGTGAGCGGCTCTTGCGAGCAGATGGGACATCTGACCGGGATCAGGATTTCAGATTCCGTCATCGTCGCTCACCGCGACATCACTCTTCGCTGCCCCGAGATACGCCGCGAGCTTTTGTCTCACGACGCGAAGATCCTGCGCCTCGACAACCCGGGCGCCGCCGCGCTGCTTCACCGCGCGTTCGCGCTGCGCCTGGCGCATGAATAGTACTAACAGTTCGTTGACAGACTTCATAGGCTCGTTTCTGTGGCCGAATCGGGAGGCTATATGGTGACCCGGCGTAAACCTGGCGCAATGTGATCTATCTCCCGATACCGATCGCACTTCCGCCTCTATGAAGCGCGCATGGGAGTCATTGTCGCCGCGCGGAGACGAGGTCCGGACGCCGGCCTCATCTGTGACACGGATCAGCACTCAGAGTGACAATTAATGTCAGGGCGCGTCGCGCGCCCTTGCCGAAACACGCCGGCGCCGATCAGCACAGTGTCGTACTCATGGCGGACTATGGGCGTCCACCACGAGCGCCGAGCAGTTGGCGTCCTTCGCGAGACCGGGATCCACAAATGCAATAATCGCCGCGACGGGCGTCAACAATGTCCCCAACACGGCCCCGGTACCGGCCTGCAGCAGCGCTTTCTCGGGTTTGATGCCGATCTGCGGTTTCGACAGGCTGCCGCCCACGCGAATAGGCGAATGCAACCGCAACAGACGCAGCTTTTTTGGATCTCCCTGCAATGACAAGTCCAGTCGTTCGGTCGCCAAATTGACGCCTCCACGTCCGGTGATCAATACATTGCTGGTATCGATGACCAAGGTCTTGGCGCTCAATTGTCCTTGTTCGGCTTGAAATTTCGCCACGCCGCAGCGCAACTCCACTTGCTCTTGATTCCGCGTCAACATCAGACCGAGAGCTCGGCTTACGTCGATACCGGTGAGCTCGGCAAACAGCGCGCGAATCTCGCCGCGCGGAATCACCACACCTAAGACACCATCGGCGCCGGACGCGAATTTGTGTACGGAGCTTCCCTTGCCATGCAATTGGATACGCCCCGCCAGCATTCCTTCCATGGGAGGCTCCGTCGCGGAGGCAGGCTTGAATTGCGCCAAATCGACATTCTCGATATTCATGTCGATATCGGATTGCGGCACGTCCTTGGAAGCGTCGACTTGCACGCGGCCGGCCAATTGTCCTTGCGGCAGTGTAAACGACAGAGGATCGAGCCGCAAAATACCGGCGTCCAACAGCATATGAAACTGGACGTGCCGCAGCGGAATTTTCGAAGATATCACCGACTGTGCCGTGAAGTTGACGTCTCCGTCCATCCCGCGCACTCGATTCACTTGCAAATCGGCGTCCGGCAACAGAAAGCCGCTGGAAGATTGAGGTTCCGCGTCCGGCGGCCGGACAGGCGCGCGATTGGTGACACTCTGACTGCCCCGTGGAGGAACGCGGACGCCTAGGGCGGGGGCAAGATCGGCAAGAATCAAATGCGTCGACGTCAGCCGGGCGGTCAATTTCGGACGCTTCTCGCGGAGGCTCACCGACACAGTGCCCGCAATGTCGCTCGATCCCACCTGACCGTGAACATCGTCGATTTGAAACTGGTTTCCCCGATGCTTCAGCGTCCCGTCGATCTGATATCGGGACGAATTCGGGAGCGCCAATCCGGTAAGATAGTAGGCGTCCGCCAGGTCATTACCGTGGACCGTAAAAGCGGCATCATATGCCGTCAAATCAAATGGTTTCGGAATGGTCGCGTGCGTATCCAGCGAAATATCGGCTGCGGTCATGTGTACGGCGAAACGATACGGCGTATTGGGATCGACGTGGATCAGCGGTCCCCCTTCGGCGTGCAGCCTGAATGCCCGGCCGTTCAGAGAGCCCGCGCAGTGCAATTGAAAAGCCGCCTCGTCTTGGGCGTTCGCCTGTTCATCGGCTACCAGGGTGCCGCTGAAGATCAAGCGGCGAATTCTGTCCACCACATGAATCGCGCCATCTTGAATGACGAGCCGCTGGATTGCCGGCAAATGGGGTGATGCGCCGGCGGACGGTTGCGAGCCGGATGCCGCTTCCCAGCTCGCGTGTCCAGACGCGTCGCGCTCCAAATTGAGGGCGGGCGCCCACACCTCGACGCGCGGCAGGACCAGCTTGCCGGTCAGCAAATCCCCAAGGCTGATTTGAACGACCGCTTTTCGGACGCTCAGCATGCGATCTCGTTCGGCCCAGGGAGGATTTTGGACATTGACATCCTCGACCGTCACGGTGGGATTCCACGACCACAGCCGTACGGACAGATTTCCATCGATGGACGTGGGGTGTCCCGTTTTCGCCGATATGATTCGCCCGATGGGCCGGCGCAAGGCATTCCAATCAGCCACTGAAGCGGCGACAACGATCGCAACGAGGAGTCCGATGACCGACAGCGCAGTCCACTTTAAAATCGGGTGTTTACGCCAGAACGCACTCATGTCACTCACAAGATTCGGAAGGCGTTGCCGTACGTGTATCACGAAACCGAGCGCGATCAAGGGTGTGTCAGTGCCATCCCCCGTCGGTGCCATCTGACAGGCGATCAAAGCGAATGTCCGGCAATTCTGACCAGCCGATGGGTTACGCGCCTATGTCGATCTATGCGGCCGACGGTGAATATACGAGCCCATCATCGGAATCTACGGAGTGCTCATGAAACATTCTCCAAAGAAGGCACGCAGTGACGCCTTTTTCGATGACCTGATCGAGAGCGTCGATGATCTGCTGAAGCGTATTTCCGACATCGACAGTCCTGATATCAATAAGATTCGGTCCAAGGTTCAAATCGCTCTCAGCGCGGCCAAGAGCGCTTGGCATGACACGGCCCACTATGCGAATGAGCAGGTGACGAATTCGCTGCACTGGCCCGGCGAACGTATGCGCGAGTCGCCGTGGCGTACGGCCGGCATTGCGGCTGCGGTGGGCATCGGCGTCGGGGCTCTGCTCATAAAATCACGCAGAGACTAGGCTTGTGGGAAGGCGCCCCTTGCGGGAAGGCGCCCGTGGATTGCACCGACGGCCCACGAGCGTTCAGCTGATGCGAGCGCGCGGCGACTCTAGTCACGACAGCATGCGAGCCGAGCGCAGCGCGCCCGTTGGGCGCGCTGCGGTTCCGATAATCCGATCACTCGGCGCTTCTGATCACATGCGCCCTGTGAAGACCAAGATCAAAAGAACGATGAGCACCAAGCCCAGACCGCCGCTGGGATAGTATCCCCAGCCGGTGCTGTACGGCCACGCCGGCAGCGCCCCCAGCAACAGAATGACTAGGACTATTAGCAGTATGGTTCCTAGAGACATTGCAAATCTCCCCTCGACATTGATAGAACCAATGCTATTGCCGGATCAGTGCCGAGGCAGTCGGGCGGCTTTGTTAGCATGGGTAGGGTACTTCCTACCGTGCTCGATGAGGGCCGGCGGTTCCGACAGGAACTGAAGCGTCTCTCCGACGATGGAAATGGAGCCGGCCGTCAGATTTTGTCGCGAGGTCCGGCAACTTTGTCGCGAGGTCCGCAACGATGCGTCAGCGAACAGATATTTCACTGATGCTGCGCCGCACGCGCTCGGCCAGGAAACACCACCTTGATGTTTTGGCTCTTGATTCGCCTAATCATCATCAATAATTCTCCTATGAGTTGAGCTAGCGACAGAACACGGCTTGGTTGAGGAGCCGGTTACTCGGGTTCGTTCGCTAATTCGGAGGCGTGCCGGTCGGCGCGGGCGTGCTGTCTTGCGCAGGCGTGCCGTTTGGCGAGACGGGAACGCTCGGATGGTCCTGCAAGGTTTGCAATTGATCGTGGCAAGTCTTACGCATTGCCTTGTCGCTCATGTCGGGATGCGCCGCACGCTGCTTTGCCATGCAGTCGTGCATCTGTGCCTTCGTCGTCTTGGCGGGCTTGGCGGCGGGCGCATCGTCTGCCATGGCCGCACCAAAGGTTGCAACAAGGGCGGTCAGAACCACGATCTTTACTGAAGTATTCATAGAATATCTCCTGGAGAAGGACATGGTGGTCACGTGTAAGTTTGCCGCCTTGACGCGCGGTGGCTATCGACGACTCACGTAGACTTTCGCCGGCGCGCTCCTACACGCCGAGCGGGTACCGAACTAGGCGGCGTAGTGTCGGGGAACTGACCGAGGTGCATATGAATCCGGAACGGTGTAGGGATCGGCCTACGCCGTGTCGCTCCAGAGTCGGACAATTGCGGCTTCCGGCGGGCTACATCCGGATCTATCTCGGCGGCGGCTTAGCCTATATCCTTGGAACGGCAAGGGAGCGAAGCAGGCGTCGGCTGATCGCTGAAATGAAGTCGGTCCTTGGTAGACCGCGTTGACCTGCGAGGCGACTGATTACATGAGCATGATTGAACCGGGTGCACTGAAGCGATCGCGGAGGCGGCCGGACGCGGAAGCCTTTCGAGCGCTCGTCGACAACACTCGGGACTATGCCATCCTGATGTTGGACCCCGAAGGACACGTAATATCCTGGAATGAGGGCGCCGAAGCGATCAAGGGCTACACGGCGGACGAGATCATCGGCTCGCATTTCTCATGCTTCTATCCTGCGGACGCCATTGAGCGCGATTTGCCCCAGAAGCAGCTGTCTGAGGCGGCTGCCACCGGATCCCTCACAGACGAGGGCTGGCGGCTGCGCAAGGGCGGGTCGGCCTTCTGGGCCCACGTCGTGATCGCACGCATGCTGGACGGCCAGGGTCGATTGGCGGGGTTTTCGATCATTGCGCGCGATTCGACGGCGCGGCGGGAGCAAGAACTGTTGCTTCGGCAAAGCGAAGAGCGATTTCGTCTGTTGGTCTCAGGCGTCAAGGACTACGCGATCTTCATGCTCAATCCGCAGGGAATCGTACAAACGTGGAATGCGGGTGCGGCGCAGATCAAAGGGTATTCCGCCGAGGAGATCATTGGTTCTCATTTTTCCCGGTTTTATCCGCCGGACGCCATCAAACGGGGATTGCCCGAGACGGAGCTGCGTGGGGCGACGATGCAAGGCCGCTTTGAGGATGAAGGCTGGCGCATCAGGAAAGACGGCTCGCGTTTCTGGGCCAATGTCATCATCACGGCGGTACGAAATGAATCGGGACATCTCATCGGCTTTACAAAGATCACCCGGGATCTCACCGAGCGGCGCCGCCACGAAGATGATCTTCGCAGGAGCGAGGAGCGCTTCCGGCTCCTGGTCGACGGCGTAACTGAGTACGCCATCATGATGCTCGACTCGGAAGGCTTCGTGACCAGTTGGAACGTCGGCGCCGAGCGAATCAAGGGTTACAAGAGTCAGGAGGTTCTGGGAAAGCACGTGTCCCATTTCTATCCATCCGAAGCAGTCCTCGCGAACACGCCGTGGGAGCACTTGCGCATCGCGCGCGACCAGGGACGCGTGACGGAGGAAGGCTGGCGTCTTCGTAAGGATGGCACGCTGTTTTGGGCGAACAGCGTCATTACGTCGTTGCGTGATCAGGACGGCCGGCCGTACGGATTCGCAAAGGTCACGCAAGACTTGACGCAGCGGCGCCATGCAGAGGCGCTCGCGGACACGGCGCAACGCATGCACGAGTTCATCGCGATGCTGGCGCACGAATTGCGAAATCCACTCGCGCCGATTCGAAATGCGGTCGCCCTGATGGGCCGGAAAGGCCTGAATGACCCAAAGCTCGAGTCGATGCGTCAGACGATCGATCGCCAGAGCATGCTGATGAAGCGCCTTCTAGATGATTTGCTCGACGTCAACCGGATTTCCCGTGGGCAATTCTCGATCGAACGTGAACCCGTGGATGTGCGTGACGTATTGGCGCGAGCGGTCGAAACCAGCCGTCCGCTGATCGACTCGCGAAGGCATCGCCTGGAAGTTCACGTTCCCGACCAGCCGGCACGCGTTTTGGGCGATGCGCTGCGACTGACCCAGGCCTTCGTCAACCTGCTGAACAACGCCGCAAAGTACACGCCGGAGGGCGGCAGTATCAAGGTGAGTGCCTCGGTGCGCGGCGCTGAGATCGAGGTGCGAGTGATGGACGACGGCGCCGGAATCGAGCGCGACATGCTCGAGAAGGTGTTCGATCTTTTCGTGCAGGTCGATTCGACCGTCAAGAATTCCCTGGGCGGCCTCGGTGTCGGCCTCGCGCTGGTGCGGCGCGTGGTCGAATTGCACGGAGGCAATGTCCATGCGCGCAGTGAAGGCAAAACGCACGGGGCGGAATTCATCGTGCGGCTACCGCTGTCGATCGAACAAAATCAAGTCATCAGCAGCACCCGAGAGCGCCAAGCGCCGGGTTCGATTCCCATCCTCCGGGTTCTCATCGTGGACGACAACAGGGACGCAGCGGACAGCTTGAACTTGTTGCTGGTGTCGATGGGGCAAAAGGTGTGCGTGGCCTACGATGGGCAATGTGCCATCTCGGCAGCCAAAACCTTCAAACCCGACGTCGTGCTGCTGGACATCGGCATGCCGGAAATGAGCGGGTACGAGGTCGCACGCGCGCTCCGGACGGATGCGTCCGCCGCAAAAGCGGCTTTGGTTGCGGTAACGGGTTGGGGCCAGGAGGCCGACAGAGAGCGCGCCAAGGAAGCGGGATTCACGCATCACTTCGTCAAACCGATCAGCGAGGAAACCCTGCGGTCGATTCTGACCGAAGTATCCGCGGCACAGGCCCGCTGAGAGTGGGCGGCGCAAGAAATTCGTTGATGTAAAAACTAAATGGTCGATGTAAAAACTCCCCTCAGGGCGCCGGGAAAGGACGGCCTAAGGGGAGCGATACGCCGTGGGTTGAGGACAGCGTTGGACTTATGTTGCTCCGGAGGCGACGTTCGGTCTGTCCGCATTTTCCGTATAACTTTGTCAGACAAAGCCGTGGGCGGGCCCGAAAAGAAAAGAAGTGTCGAGACAAAGAGTTGTTTCAACGTTGCCGGAGGACCCTCCGAAATTGAGGGCAGCGCGGTTTCATTCGCCGCTATTTTCCACGAATCTCAACGTTTCGAAGCGGCTTGCTTCGGCCTCGCCCAGCTTCTTCTGTGCGCGGATCTCGTTCACCAGTTCGAGCGCACTCTTCGGGCACGGCGGCAGTTCGGCGTCGCTTGGGCGGAGCGGCGTCATGCGCTCGCCCCAGCGAATCAGATGCGCCGACAGCGTGAGCCCGCCTCCGAACGCGGGGATCAGAACGAGGCCGCCGGGCGGCACTCGGCCTTCCTCCACGGCCTCCACCAGCGCGACCGGCGCCGTGGCGGAGCTCATATTGCCGTACTTCCGCACCGTCAGATACACCTTGTCCGGGCCTGCGCCGGCGCGCTTGGCGACCGCGTCGATGATGCGCAGATTTGCCTGATGCGGCACGACCAGCGCGATGTCGCTCATCGTCACGCCGGCGCGGCGCATCACGTCGAGGCTGGCCTCGCTCATGCCTTGCACGGCCTTGCGAAAGATTTCCTGACCGTCGAAGTCCCATCGGGTCTGCCCGAACTGCACGCCCAGATTGGCGTACATGGTACCCATGCCGCGCACCCGCAGGATCTGCCGCGAGTCGGCATAGCACTGGAGCTTCTCGGCGACGACGCCCGTCTCGTGCTCCGAGGCCTGCAGCACCATGGCGGCCGCTCCGTCGCCGAACAGAACGGCCACGTTGCGATTGTCCCAGTCCATGTACTGGGAGATCAGTTCGACACCGATCACCAAGGCGTTCTTGACGATGCCGCTCTTGATCATCGATGACCCGATGGACAGTCCGTACATGAAGCTGGTGCACGCGGTATTGACGTCGAATGCCGCTGCGTGAGTCGCGCGGATGCGCTGCTGCACGCCGGAGGCGCTGTTGGGCACCGTCTCGTCGTTGCTGCAGCTGCCGTAGATGACGAGCTCGATGTCCTCGCCGCGCATGCCGGCGCAGGCGATGGCACGCTGCGACGCCGTGATCGCGAGCTCGATGCCGGGCACGTGAGAGATGCGCCTCTCCTTCATGCCGGTGCGTGTCGTGATCCATTCGTCGTCCGTGGGCAGGAATGTGGCCAGGTCGTGATTCGTCAGGACTGCCGGGGGCAGGCACTTGCCCCAGCCGACGATTGCAGCGTGAGTCAGTGGAACTCCCCCAAGTGCTACTTTGTTGTCCCGCCATTGTCGCCCATATGGACGCAACTCGCACGTTTCGTGCCGTTCGCCGCCGGTACTCCGTCGAATAGGCGGCGCCGGCGCCGGCCTCGCTCTTGTCTTGCGCGCCATTTGGCACCTGACCAGGGGTGCCGCACAATGGCACATGGATGGCCGACAAGGGGCTAATGGGTGTCCAGTGCTGAGATGAGCAGGAGCGCATGGGTGGATTGGGATCTGCCGGCGCCCTACCTTGCGTTGCTTGCCGTCGCCCGGGCGGACATCGACGCCTATGATCACGTCAACAACGCGGTCTACATGACCTGGTTCGACCGAGCCGCCTGGCAGCATTCCGCGGCGCTTGGTCTGCCGATCGAGAAATGTCTGCAGCTCGATCGAGGCATGGCGGTCCTTCGCAGCGTGATCGCGTACCTGCGGCCCGCGGTGCTGGGCGACGCGATTCGAGTGGCGACCTGGCTCTTGCCGGCCGACGGAAAATTGCGCGTTCGCAGGCGTTTTCAGGTGAGGCGCGAAGCGGACGGCGCGACGCTCGCCCGCGCCGAGATCGAATATGCGTGCATCGAGCTGTCGAGCGGGCGTCCGGCGCGGTGGCCGCCGGAGTTTCGCGAGCGCTACGTCGCGCTCGACGAGGTCATGCGCGCAGCCGGCGCGCTGGCGCCGGTCTGACGGCGGCGCCTCAGGGGTCGGCAGCCGCTCGCTCTATCGCATGCCGCTCAGCAGTTGCGCCAATGTGGCTGTGGATTGTGCGGCTTGTTCCGGCGAGAGGCTTCCGAGCAGTCCGCGCCGCTCATGCGCGATATGCGCGGCCGGATCGCCGTGGATTTGAAAGACGTAGTGATCGAAGAAGGTCTTCCACACCTCTCGCTGCGGGCCCGGCAAGTTCGCGATCGCAATCGCCCCATGAAGAAGGCAGAGGAACGGTGCGCTCAAGGGCCGGCGTGCACTGTTCCACCAATAGTTGATCAGCATGTTGAATGGCGCCAAGGATCGGACCGAGTGCCACCACATATAGGGAATGAATATGGCATCGCCGGCCTCAAGTTCCGCGAGTTGAGCCGCAGCGGCGGCGCGCTCGAAGCGCGGATGGCGCGCGAGGTCGGGATTGTGGACATCGACCAGGCTGATCGGTACACCCTGTGGGGTGAATTCGAGGGGCCCCACATAGAGGTTCTCCAGCTGTTCCGGCGGAAAGAGGATGAAGCGACGACGCCCGTGAGCCACGCAGGCGATGTTGTCATTGAAGTCGAAATGCGCGGCAACCGTTGATGCATTGCCGATCCACGCCGTCGCCTGCGTACCCGGCGGCGGCAAATCAAGCCGGTGCTGCAGATCCAGCTGCGGCAAGTGGACCGACATCGGCAGCGCCTGGAGAGCCAGCGCCGGCGGCGCCGAATCCGCAAGGTGTCGCGACAGCAGAGTCAGCGCGTCGCCGAATGTCCCCCGGACGCGCCGGAAATTCATGCCGTCCATCGCGTCATTATAAAAAAAGCGGCCGTTTATCCGGGGATCGCCCGCTATCCATTCGACCTGCGTAGCCGGGTTGACGCTTTTCAGGTAATCGATGGTCGCAGCCAGTGAGTCTGTCCGCCGTTGCACCAACGGCCAGTTGTCGACGGCTCCTTTGAATACCGCCGGTCTGCCGGCCGGCAGGATCTGGGTCTCAAACAAGTGCCGGTCAACATGGCGCCACTCGGGAATGTCCATGGGCATGAGGCGGGGTTCCTTACTACCCGGAGTAGTCGGCCATTGCGGTCAGCGGTTTTGGGGGTGGGCGATAGGCCGCCAGATCGAAGCGAAGCTCCTTCAGGCCATAGTCGATCGACACTCTCCCGAATTGCCGCAGGAGGTTCATCCCGATCAACAGTGCCGGGCGTTGACGCAGTCCCCAAACACCGAAGACTAGAAAATCGGCAATCACCAAGGGGCAGTCGGTGAATGTCAATGCCGCCGTCAATTGGATCTTATTGACCATCGCCACCTTTCCCAGGATCTCGCCGCCGGTGATGTCGACCAACCGAATGGTCCCAATCTCGCCAAAGGCCGGATTGCGCCTCGCCAGGGCAGCAAGCAGAGGTGCATTGGCGGCCGACACTTCGGCGCCGGAGTCAACGAAGGCAGTCGCGGGTATGCCGTCTACCGTGCAATCGAGCGCCTGCAAATGCCCCGACGACCCCGACGCGCGAATGCGCGCCTCATTCTCTTGCGCCCAGTTCGCGCTGAATCTGGCGCGCGGCTCGCTCACCTGCAAGACATGATTTTTGAAATCGAAGGTGACGCGGTGGCCATCGAGGCAGTCGAGACCAAGATACCCGTCAGCGTCCAGGAGGGAACGGGACAGCGTCGGCACAGCCAAGCGTCTGCACGTGACCGACCCAAATGACAACGTGCGGATCGAAACGGTGTCGGTAAAGACGGCGCGGACAACCCCTTCCAACTTGACCTTTTCGCCGTGGAATAGACCCAATTCGTCGGCGACTTCAGTGGCCAAAACGGTGCGGTCGGCGCCGGTATCGACGACGAAGTGATACGGTCCATGGCCGTCGATGCGCACTGCGACCGTCAGGTGACTTGCGGCGTCGGTTGCGGCGGCGATCCGCGATGTATCCGGGTCCGGCGCGGTCGTGGCGGCCGATTCCATCCCGCCGAGCGGCGGGGACCTCCCCTGTGCTTTTGCCATGATCGACGCAAAAGCCAACGACGAGGCGCCGTATTTCACGAATCGTCGTCGCGACAGTTTTCGGGGTGCTACCAATGGGCTGCCTCAGCTGGACGTTTTCCCAATACAACGCGGAGGTTCATTTCGGACGCACCCGCGGCGCCAAGCCTCGGCGAATGATATCGGATATGGGGGCCAAGGGCGCCGGATAACGGGCGCCCGCGCGGCGGAGGCTCAGCAGCCGCTCGCACTCGAGCTCTCCATCCCTTTGTTCGACCCCTTCCGATCCAACAGGAACGCGCCGCATGTCCGCACCGCCGGATCTAGGACACCGGTTGCATCGACCCCCGAAAGGGTTGCGCTTCCGTCGGCGCGCAGATCGATCAGGCTCCCCCCGGCTCGATCGACACGCAGTCCATTCACGGCCAATCCATCGATGCGCTTGCCGATGAGCAGTATCGCTTCCTGGCTGCTGTCCAACAGGGTCGTTGTCCGCAGGTCGATTTGCGCCTTGATCGGCGCATCCAATGCGTAAAGCCACACAGCGCCGACTCCGATATGCCAGCGGGGATCGACACTGCCCCCGCGCACGACCATATTGCCCTTCAAGGAAATCTTGCCCGAGAGCGGTACCGCGCTGAAGCGGTTGCCCAAATGTAGTCCGCCTCCCTCGGTGAGAGTGTCGGCGATCAGATTGTCGGACACCGAGATGTCATGGCCGCCGTAAACTGCCACACCGTTCGCCAGGATGGGCGCGACTACCGTGTTATGGCGAAATATGATGTGGTGATTGGCCAGTTTCTCAGCCCACGAAGCAATGCCGTCGTCGCCATTGTTGCGAAAGAAGCTCTCCTCGACGGTCACATTCGAAATGCCGCGGTGTAGATTGAGCCCATCCGCGGTGGTATCGAGCACACGGAGGTGCTTGACCAGCAAACCGTCAAAAGGGCCATCGAGCCACAGTCCGACCTTGACGTGCTGAATGAACAAGTCATGGATGCGGCTACCGCCGCCCAGCGCGCCGCCGATTCCAGCCAAGGGCTTGTGATCATCGCGTTCGTCGACTTCTCCGATGATTGCCAGATCGTGAATGTTGACCGCCTGTGAGGGGTTTGGCGCATCATGTCCATAAAGCCCAACACCGTCGCCCTGCAGAATCGAGTACCACGGCCCGGCACCGGCAATTTCGACGCGGTCCACCTGAACATGGCCATCGAGGCGAAAATGTCCCGGCGGAACCCACAGCGCCCGCGCGCTGCCCGAGGCCGCTGCGATCGCTCGGGAAAACGCTTCTCTGGAGTCCGATTCGCCGTTCGGATCGGCGCCAAAGTCCACCACCGACAACGAGCGCGACGGTCGCCTGAGCGGCGCAGGCACCTTTTCAAAATCGACCAGATCAATCGCGTACCACGGCGGTTGGGTTCCGGGGCCACCCATCAGCCGCACGACCGTGCCGGCCGGCAGCACTTGATCAAGCAAGAGCCTCGCG